>Ga0208916_10000183_pt1 | contig 31556 bp, 55 predicted proteins | sample DEB19_08_DNA_5_FD_184523 | JGI IMG/M metagenome (GOLD analysis project Ga0208916, IMG submission 184523) | Aqueous microbial communities from the Delaware River and Bay under freshwater to marine salinity gradient to study organic matter... | ecosystem: Environmental > Aquatic > Marine >... | reverse complement strand
AACCTTTATATACATTTAACATAAATTGGGGAGTGTCATTGATTAATAAACAGTTATGAATAACAAAATTGAAGTGCCAAACATTTTGATAAACAATAAGTTTGGAAAAGAGGAATTTTTAAAACTTTACGATGAAGTTTTAGGTAATGGAAAAGTTGAAGCAAAAGAATTATTTGCATTTGTAACTTATTGCGCTGAGTATGGAAATTATACGCAATTTGAATTAGACATCCAAAAAAATGGAGCTACTATAATTGCTGGTAATGGTACTGAAATACCTAATCCAAAGCACGCAATGAAACAAAGTAGTTTTAATGCAATGATGAAAGCAGCAATGCAAATTGGATTAACTCCAAAGAGTAGAATCAAATCTACAACTAAGGCGAAAATGAGCAAACTTGATTCAATAAGAGAATTAGCAAAGAATGGCTAAATTAGAATCTGAGCTTTTAAGATATTGTGAAACTGAGCAATGTGAATTAATATACAAATCACAGCAAAGGTTTCTTTATGATATAAAAAGAACTGATATTTATTTAGATTATGAGAAAGCTAATTTTGCAATTGGATTTATTGAAAGTTTGAATCACGTGGATGGATCGCCATTTAAATTAGAGTTATGGCAGAAGTTTTTATTAGCTAATCTATTTGGTTGGTATTATACTAATGGAATAAGAAGATTTAAAACAAGTTACATAGAAGTTCCAAGAAAGAATGGTAAAACTGCACTAGCTGCAGCCATTGCTTTATATGGATTAATTGCAGATACTCACGATGATGGCCAAATTTATACCTGCGCAACTACACGTGATCAGGCCACGATTTGTTATAAGGCTGCAAAGCAAATGATTAAACAAACTGATTGGCTCAATGAGTTAGTTAGGGTAATGCAGTATGAATTGATTAATATTGAAAAAGGATTTGATACTGGTATTATGAAAGCTTTGTCAAGTGATTCAAATACATTGGATGGTTTAAAGCCATATATTGCAGTAGTTGATGAATATCACGCTCACAAAACTGATGAAGTTTATAATGTGGTTAAGTCGGGTATGGGAGCAACAAAGAATCCATTGCTATTTACAATTACTACTGCAGGATTCTTAAAAGATGGGCCTTGCTTTAAAGAGCGTAAATATTGCATTGAAGTATTAAGCAAAAAACTAAAGGATGATACTTTATTTGCAATGATATTTACCATTGATGAGAATGATGATTGGCAAGATCAAAACGCTTGGCAAAAAGCTAATCCTAATTTAAATGTAAGTGTTAATCTTGATTTTTTAAAAGCCGAATTGACTGCAGCAAAGAATGATGGTAGTAAGGAAATAAACTTTAAAACAAAATATTTAAATGTTTGGACTGATACTGCAACAACTTGGATTCCTGATGAAAAATGGATTACAAGTGGTCAAACATTTAATGAATCCATTTTGGAAGGTAGAGAATGTTTTGGTGGAATGGATTTGAGTAAGTCACAAGATTTTAGCAGTTTAGTTTTAAACTTTCCACCATTACCAGGTGAAACCGATTTTAAACAATTGTATTTCTTTTGGATTCCTAACGATGTGGCTAAAGAACGCCACAAAAGAAATTATCACAATTATGTTAATTGGAATAAGATTGGATTGATTAAATTTACTGAAGGCAATGTAATAGATCACCAAATTATTAGGAATGATATTAATGAACTTGCAAGTAAATACAAGATTCAGTTTATAAACTATGATGCTATTTTTGCAACTACATTAGTTACTGAATTAACTGATGATGGAATTAGCTTACATCCATTTAGGCAAGGCTTTATGTCTATGGCTGCACCTACTGCTGAACTTGAAAGATTAGTAATAAGTAAGGAATTAAGCCATAATAATAATGAAGTAATAAGGTGGATGGCAGGAAACGTATTGATTTTACGCGATGCGAGTGGTAATATGAAAGTGGATAAGAGTAAACCTGAAAACAAAGTTGATGGTATTGTATCAAATATAATGGCCATTGCTGCTTATATGCAACATATGAAAGAGAATCCAAAAGAACAAGAATATTTTTTTATTAATGTACGATGAAAATAACTAACGAAGATAATATGGTGCTTATGGCACGTTATCCTGATAACTATTTTGATTTAGCTATTGTTGACCCACCTTATGGGATAAATATAAATGTTTCAATGGGTAGAAGAAAGGGAGATAAAAAAAGTGATTACCATAAATTTGCAGGTAATGATAGTGAAATACCAAATGAATATTATTTTAATGAATTATTTAGAGTATCTAAAAATCAAATAATTTGGGGTGGTAATTATATGACAGATTATTTAACACCATCTTCTTGTTGGTTATTATGGGATAAAGGATTTAGTGAAGATGTTACCTTTGCACAATTTGAAATGGCTTGGACTTCATTAAAAAGCAGCTGTAAAAAATACGATTTTAATGCTGCCGCTAATACAAACAGAATACACCCCACTCAAAAACCAGTAGCACTTTACAAATGGATTTTAGACAAATACGCAAAGCAAGGCGATAAAATACTCGATACTCATTTAGGTAGTGGCTCAATAGCAATAGCCTGCCACGATTACGGATTTGAATTAACAGCTTGCGAATTAGATAAAGAATATTTTGATAAAGCAATTGAACGAATAAATAACCACAAGCTACAACAAAGATTAATATTATGACAATCACTGAGTATTTTCAACGCTATTACAATTTATTACCATTTCACATAAATGGAGAACAAGCTTATATTGCTTTAGAAGTAGAGTATTTTGATAAGTTTAAAAGAAATAGGTTTAAAACTTATAATAGCTTTAAAAGAAGTAAGAACTATTATTTTGGGCTATATTAGATAGTTACAATTAGATACAATAGCTTTATGTTACTTTGTAAAAATAATGGCTAATTTATTAACTCGTTTTTTACCGACAATATCATTTAGGGCTAAAGCTCCAAAGTCATTAATGCCTGCTAACCAGTTTAGCGGATTCCCTTTGCAGAATTGGTTTAGTGGCTTTGCTAAAAGTGGTGAACAAGTATCTGAAAAGAATGTAAAGCAGTTAGCTGTTTACTATGCTTGTATTAGAAATATTGCTGAAGATATTAGTAAACTTCCTTATATAGTTGTAAAAACTGAAAAGAATGGTAATAAAAGTAGAGTAAGTAACTTAAATGTTGCTAAGATACTACAAGTTAAGCCAAATAGCTATTCAACTCCAATTGGTTTAAAATATTCAATTATAAATGATGCTATTGCTAGAGGTAATGGTTATGCATTAATTATTCGTGATAAAGCAGGATTAGCTACTGAAATGCACTACATAGATTCTAATTTTGTATTTCCTGAATTTGATATTGATACAAAGTCAATGTTTTATCAAATTAATTATACACCATTAGGTTTAAGTGGCATTTATTCTAGTGAAGATATATTTCATATAAAAGGGCCAGGTAATTCTATGGTTGGCCAATCAGTATTAGCTTTTCAATTAGAAACATTAGGCCACGCTTTAGCAATCCAAAATTATTCAAGTAAATATTTTAGCGGTGGTGCTTCAATGAGTGGCATACTTACTTTTGAAGGAGTTAACGATGAAAAGAAACTACGACAATATACTGAAATGTTTATGGCATCTTACACTGGTGGTTCAATAGCTGCAATGCCAAGTGGTGTAAAGTTTGAAGCAATGGGTAATGATCCTCAAAAATCACAGTTTGTAGAAACTGAAAACTATATGAGAGGTGAAATTGCTAGATGGTTTAGAATGCCATTGAGTAAATTACAAGATTTATCAGATACAAATAATTCAGCATTAGAACAAGTTAATATAAACTATGTAACTGATTGTTTAATGCCCTGGATTGTAAGATTTGAACAAGAAGCTGATCAAAAACTTTATGCAATTTATGAACGTGATATTTATGATGGTTATATTGATACTGATATGCTTTTACGTGGCGATTCAGCAGCAATGGAGCGCAAAGTAAGAACAATGTTCACGAGTGGTGCAATAACTCCAAATGAAGTACGTAAAATGTATGCAATCAATACAATTGATGAAGATTATGCAAATAGTAGCTATATGCCAAGCAATATGATGCCAGGTGAAACTGCTATTCCTTTTTGGACAGCACAAGCAGATAAAAATAACCAATTAACCAATAGTCAACCTGGAATGGGTGGCGCACAACAATAATGGAAAGAAGATTTAATACAAGAGCTGCTGATATTGTCAGCGAAGAGGGCAGAACTATAAAAGGTTATGCAAGCACATTTGATAGTTTATATCCAATGTATGAAGGTTACAATGAAACAATAGCACGTGGTGCATTTGATGGTTGTGATTTTACTGATGTTGTAGCTTTATTTAACCACGAAAGTGAGTTGTTATTAGCTAGAACTAAAGATGGTATTGGTACACTTAAATTATCAGTTGATCAAAAAGGCTTATATTTTGAATTTGAAGCATTAAATACAACTGTAGGAAATGATGTACTTGAAAATATAAAAGCAGGTAATATTCGTGGCTGTTCATTTGCATTTACTGTATCTGAGCAAAAAGTAGAGGAATTTGCTGATGGATCTTGTCTTAGAACAATTTTAAAAATTGATAAATTATATGATGTAGGACCAGTAGTTAATCCAGCGTATGAAGATACTGAAGTTGAAGCTTGCAAAAAAAGAAACAAAGAATTAATAAAAAAAGAAGATACAAAACAAATAAATGAAAGCTATTATATAGCACAAAAATTTAAATTTAATTTAAACTAAAAAAACAAACAATAATGAAAAACTCAAGTGTTGAATTACGCCAATTACAGGCGTTAAAAAGAAACGAAGGTTCTGATTTAGTTGCTAAAGCTGAATTAGAAGGAAGAGAATTGACTGCAGTAGAATTAACTACTTTGCGCTCAATCGAAACTGATGTAACTGCTTTTGATGCACAAATCAAAGATGCAGAATTAAGAGAAAAATTTGCTAAGAGCAATGTTGAAGGTAGAAAAACTGCTGAAGGCGATAGCAAAGAAAAAAGAGAAATTGCTAACTTTTCATTTGGTAAATTAGTTCGTGAATTAAGTTTATCACGTGGTGATGAGAACGCAATTACAGGTCTTGAAAAAGAAATGTTACAAGAATCAGCTAAAGAAAAAAGAGCTTTAGGATCAATGGGCGATGGTTTGTATTTATCAAACAAATTTTTGACTGTTGAAAAAAGAACATTAAGCACTGGTACTGCAACTGCAGGTGGTAACTTTATTGCAACTGATAAAGTTGGGTTTTTTGATGCATTGTATGCTAAAACTGTATTACCTCAATTAGGTGCAATTAAATTAGAAGGATTAGCAGCTAACACTGATTTAACAGGATTTAGTGCAGGTGTTACTGCAGGTTGGGCAACTGAAGTTGCTGATGCAGCTGCAGGTGATCCTACAACAGCAAGCCGTTCAATCACTCCAAAAAGATTAACAGCGTATGTTGATTTATCTAAGCAATTATTGTTACAAGATAATTTCTCAATCCAAAACTACACAGTTCAATCATTTATGAAAGCTTTTGCAGTAGCAATTGAAGCAGCAGCTATCAATGGTTCAGGTTCAAGTGGACAGCCTACAGGTTTATTAGGAACTAGTGGAATTGGATCGGTAGCAATCGGAACTAATGGTGGTGCGCCAACTTTAGCTAAGATTCTTGAATTAATCCAAGTTGTTGAAACAGCTAATGCAGGAATGAATGGCAAATTTTTAGTAAATCCTAAAGTTGTAGCTAAATTAAAACAAACTGTAATTGATTCAGGTAGTGGTGCAATGATTATGCCTTATATGAATTATTTTATGGGACAGCCTGAGCAAATCGCAGGTAAAGAAACTTATAGCACTTCAAATGTACCTTCTACATTAACTAAAGGCTCAACTTCAGGTACTTGTTCTGCAATTATCTATGGTGATTTTGAAAATTTGGTAGTTGGACAATATGGTGGAATAGATTTAGTTATTGATCCTGCTTCACAAGCAATCGGTGGTAAAACTAGAATCGTAATGAGTCAATACGTAGGTGTTGCGGTTAAACAACCAGCAGCATTCGCAGCTATACTAGACGCAACAACTGTTTAAACAGTAATTAAGCGTGAATGGAAGTAGGGCGGCTCGATACCGCCCCACGCTTCAAAATGGAAATACAATTTATAAAAAGTCCGATCGGATTTGGTTTAGGTTATCATATTGGAGAATTAGCAACAATTAACGAAAATCAAGCTAATGAATTAGTTGAATTAGGTTTTGCAGTTAAAATTGAGCAAGCAGTAAAAGTTGAAGTAAAAACAATTAAAAAAGCAGTAAAGTAATTGGAAACATACGTAGTAATAACAGCACCATCAAGCGAGCCATTAACATTGGCAGAGGCTAAACTTCATTTGAGAGTAAATAACTCAGTTGAAGATGCGCTTATTACTGCATTAATTACAGCAGCTCGCCAATTTGTTGAAGGATATACTTGGAGGCCATTAATGACACAAACTATTGATGTGGTATTTGATACTATCATTGATAAAACAATTATGATCAATAAAGCCCCAGTTCAATCGGTTACAAGTGTAAAGTATTTGGATTTAAATGGAATTGAGCAAACAATTAGTAGCACATTATATGTAACTGATTTATTAAATTCACCTTGCAGAGTAAAGTTAGATACTATTCCAAGTATAAAAGATACATTAAATGCTTTTAAAATTCGAGTAGTTTGCGGTTATACAAGTGCTGCATTAATTCCACAAACTTATAAAAGTGCAATGCTATTAATTATTGGCCATTTGTACGACAATAAGCAGCAAGCTCAATCACAAACATTAAGTGAAATTCCGTTTGGAGTTTATACTCTTTTAGATATAGAAAATAATAAATATAACAGATCGATATGATTAAGCAAATAGCAACACAAGGCGCAACAGTTACGCCAAGCGATACAACATTTTTAACTAAACCTGGTACATTATACGTTGGAGTTAGTGGTGATTTAACTGTAATTCATTTTGATGACTATGCAGGAACACCAACTGCAGTTCTTTACAAATCTGTTCCTGTTGGATTCTTTCCTGTAGCAGTTCGTAGAGTAAATGCAACAGCAACAACAGCAACTAATATTATAGTAAATTACTAGTGAATATTATTAGCGGTAAATTTGATATGACTTGTGAGCTATTTGCTCCAATTATTACTACTGATTCAAACAGTGGTGAGGTTGTTCAGTCATATTCAGGAACTGCTACTGCTACTATTTTTTGCTATGTAAATAATAGGGCAAATAATGAAGCTTTTAATGATATGCAACGCCAATCGAATACAACTACTACAGTTGATTGTAGGTGGGCTGATATTGATGCATTAAGTGTAACAAATAGTTGGTTAATGCGAATTGAAGGCCAAATGTATCAAATAACAGGTATAGTTGATGCTGTTGAGTTTCAACGTAGAACAGTTACTAGGTTAAGTGGTGTAGAAAGGATTGGATAATGAAAGTAACATTATCTAATGATATTGAAAAAAAGGTTTTAGAATTATTAGATAAAACATTTGCTAATTCAGAAAAACAATTTGCTGATTTAGCACACAATGAAGCTAATAAAGTAGAAGTTGAAATGGCTGCAAAGGTAGCAGTTGATAAGGGAATTTTAAAAGCAAGTATTGGAGTTATAAAATCTAAAAAAAGTAATTATTTCTTTTGGGTTGGCCCACAATATAGCAATAAAAGTTCAGCATTTGAAGGTGGTAATCACGCACATTTAGTTGAGTATGGCACTAAGGAACGCTATATGAAAAAAGGATTGTTAGCAGGTGGTTTTACGAGAGTAAGCGGTGGAACTCAAAAGTTTAAAGGAAAGCCTGAATATGCACCATACGCTGGTAAGTATTTAGGCACAATGGTATCAAAACCATTTATTAGACCAACTTACGATTCGATGGGTGCAAGTATTATTGAAAGCTTGAAAAAAGGAACTGAAAAAATAGTAGCAGAACAAGGGAATAAACAAGGAATATGAGTACATCAAACGCAGGTAATATAGTTTATAATAAATTAGTAAATACAGTTGGTGTTACTAATTTAGTAGGTACTAAAATTAGACCAATGCGAGCTGCCGATACTGATACTTATCCTTACATAATTTACGAAAGTATATCTAAACCAAGTTTACAATCTAAAGAAGGTAATACTGGGTGGTATAAAATGCGTTTTCAATTAAGTATGCTTGCAACTTCATTAAGTTCGGTGCAAGCCATTGCTGATGCGGTTAGAACAAGTATGGATGGTGCTAGTGGAACTATTGCAGGATTCACAGTACAAAGGATTACTTTTGAGGATGAACGAGATATCTTTAATGATAATAGTTCGGTGGATGGGGTTTATATGTTGCAACAAGATTATTACATAACAATACAATTATAAAAATATGGCAGTATCAGGAAATTATTTAGGATTATATGTTAATGGACAAAGAATAGCCTTAACAAAAAGCAATGATTTTGCTAGTAAAATGGCAATGATAGACATTACTACAAAAGATTCAAGTGGTAACAAAGAAGTTCAACCTGGACTAAAAGAAGGTAGTTGCTCAATGGAAGGAATTTGTACAAGTGGATTAACTAATTTGTTACAATGGCCTGAAGCGTTTGATAATGCAATTTGGACAAAAGGCGGAACAGGTGCAATAAGTGGAACTAAGGTTGCAAACGATAGTAATCAAATATTAGCGCAAACTTATACTTTTGGAACAGGAACGCAAATTAAACAAACATTTGCAACAGCTCCTAGTGTATTAGCTATTGGTGATAAAGTAGTATTTTCAATATCATTAAAAGGATCAGGAACAGTAACAATTCAAGTTGGTGATTCAGTAGGTAGCACAACAAGTTCAACCATTACTTTATCAAGCACTTGGACAAGATACGAAGCAGTTTATACATTAGCTGCTACAAGTGGAATATTTGCTGCAGTAAACAAGGTAAGTGCTACAGCAGTTACTTTATTTGGGCCACAAGTTGAAGAGAATACAGTTGCAACTAGTTACAAAGGAAGCCAAGTAACTTTATTAGACTTGCAAACTATAGCAGAAGCAAAAACAAAAGTAACTTTATTATATTCAGATTTTTTAGCATTGGATTTTAAACAAAGTTATGAAGGTTATATATCTGATTTAACAATAAAAAGTTCTAATGATGAAGCAGAAACATTTAGTTGCTCATTTATGGGAACTGGAGTACAAACAATAAGCAACGTATAAAATTAAATAAATATAAAATGGCATCAAATGGAAATAATGCAAGATTTACACTTGCAACAAAATTAATAAACCAAGTAACATCTGAGGACTTTGGTTTAAAATTGGCAATGATTGATATTACAAGCAAAACAAGTGCAGGTAATAAAGAGGTAATGCCAGGTTTAAAAGAAAGAACTGCAAGCGCAGAAGTAATATTTGAAACAAAGCCAGGTTCACCAACTGATTGGTATTTTAAAGATGCTATTGATGCTTGGAATGCAGGAACTTTATTAGCTTTCACTTATTCATTAAGCGCAACTAGTGGCGATATTAAATTTAGTGGAAATTTATATGTTTCAGATTGTGCTGTAAAGAGTGCAAATGATGACAAGATAACTTGTTCATTAACTTTCGCAATTACAGGGGCAGTAACAATCGGAACAGTTTAATTATGAACGCATTGAAAATGAAACACGTTAAGCAGCTAATGGAGTTGCTTAACGTGAAAAATGCAAGCGAATTATTAAGCTACATTTCAAGTTGTTTTGAAATTAAGAAGGTAGTATTTAGTGAGCTTGATGAAACTATGCAAAAGGCTGTTCTTACTCAAAAAGAATATGCTATTGATGAAATAGTTGAACTAAATGATTACGATCAAAATAAATATTGGAAATTTGTTAGTTGCTGTATTCAATTAAGCGAAGGATTAAGCGAAAGTGAAGCAGATGATAAAATTGAATCAATAAACGAATTATACAAATTTGGTGCTGAATTTCAAAATGAAATTATCAAGCTTCAAACTATTGTAAGCCCAAACGAGATAACCACCAATTAACTAGCTTAATTGGTGGTGATTTAAGTTATGATGATGTAAAGTCATTTGCTTATGGTATATTGGATTGGGATGAAATGAAGTTAAGTGAAGCCAGTATTGATTATTTTGTTTTTAGTTGCATTGGGTGGAAACACAATGACTTATGGAATACGCAAACAACAAATAATTTAAATAAAAGATTAGCTTATGCTTTTGCTGAAATTCAAACAGCACAAAAGAAAATTGAAATTGAAAAATATTTTCAGTTATTTGAGGTAAAAGAAATTGATATAAAAGAAGATTTAAAAGATGCGAGTGGGCATTTCCCAACTAATATATAAATGGCAAAAAATAGTAGTAACATATTAGCTTTAGGGGTTGGATTAAATTTAGGTCCATTAAATCAAGATATTGCCAATGCAGCTAAGACTGCAAAGGAAGGAATGGCTGTTGTAGGTCAATCAGTTGTAGATGGTGGTGCAAAAGCAAGCGGAGCAACTGAAAAACTAGGCGACAAAGTCCAAACAATGCGCCAACAGTTAAGATTAGCTACACAAGATGCTCAAGCTATGGCTGAAAAGTATGGTATAATGAGTACTCAAGCCATTGCCAGTGCAAGCAGAGCAGGTGAATTAAAAGATAAGATTGGTGATATAAATACTGTAATTACTGCATTTAGTGCGGATTCTAAATTTACAGTTGTAGCAGGTGCAATGCAAAGTGCTGCAGGTGCAGCAAGTATTGTTACAGGTGCAATGGGATTGCTTGGGACTGAAAGCAAAGCCACGCAAGAAATGCTTTTAAAAGTTCAAAGCGCATTAGCATTAACACAAGGATTAGCATCTATAAAAGAAATGGGTGCAAGCTTTACAGCATTAAATGCAGTTATAGTTGGTAAAGTTATACCAGGTATAGCAGCAATGAGTGAAGGATTATTACTTGCAACAGGTGGAGCGGTTCTTATTATTGGTGCTATTGCTTATGCGGTAAATGAATATAGGGTTAATTTACAAAAAAATGAAGAGCAATTAGCACTTAATGCACAAAGGGAAAAAGATTATGGCGATGCAATACGTAATTCAAAACAAGAATTAGTACAAAAAACAATAGCTTTAAGAGATGAATTAACTGCTTTAAAAGAAGGTGTTACTATTGATGAAGTACAAATAAGAAATAAAGAAGCACAAGTTATTGCTTTTACTGCTTTAATAAAACAATACAAAGACCATAACGACAAAATACGAGAAGATAATGCTTTAAAAACAACAAGGCTTAGAACAGAAAATGCTTTAATTGCTTTGGTTGGTGGTCAAAAAAAGACTGAAGCTGATTTAGGTATTATACAAGAAAAAAACACACAAGGCTTAGAAGCTAAAGTACAATTATTAAAAGATGAAATTGAACAAGGTAGAATACAACTAGGATTATCAAAGGAAATAAAGACAATTCAAGATGCAAGCAAATTAAAGCCAATTGAAAGGAAATATTTAAATAAAGTTGATTTGTCAGTTGTTGGTGGATTACCACAACCTGAATTACAACCTATTGCTTATAAAGGTGCTAAAGTTTTTGATATGAACTTTGAACTTGAATTATTGTTAGCAGAACAAATGATGGAAACTGCAAGTTTAAAAATGCAGAAAATAAATCAAGAAATGTGGGCTAATCTTAAGCAAATAAAAGAACAAGGAATTGCAAATACATTTGCTTCTATGGGTCAAGCCATTGGTGATTCATTGGCAGCAAGTTTAAGTGGTGAAGAAACTGATATGATGGATGCTATTGGTGTTTCAATAGTAAAAGCATTGGGATCAATGGCAAGTCAAGTTGGTTCTATGTTAATTACAATGGGAGTGCCATTAATGCTTGCAGGTGTTCCTCAAGGATTTGCATATGTAGCAGCAGGAACAGCGTTAATTGCAATTGGAGCAACAGCAGGCGGATTAGCAGGTAGAAAATCACAACCAGCTCCTACTAGTAATAGTGGAGGTAATAACTCAAATCCAAACTTAAACTCAAACTATATTGGCGGTCAAAATAGCGGTAATTTAGTTATTGAAGGTTACATACGTGGAAATGATATAAACTTTGTTAATGGTAAAAGTGGAAGTAAAAACAATCGTAATTTAAGATTTGGATAATGGGAGCAATTAGATATCAAACAAACGGATTTAGTATTGATGGAATTGAATATAGAATATCAATATTTGATAAGTCTTATAGTGGTTCAATTGTATCTGATTTTGTATTAGATTCTAACTTCTTTGAATTGCGCTATGATAGTGGAGCTGATGAAAATTACAGTCCAATTATTGGAAGTGAATTAACTTTAAATATTGAACTATTTAAAAACGCTGCGAGAAACGATAGTGTTTTATTTACATTTTTAAAAAATATGATTGCTCAAAATTCGCAAACATATTATATTATAATAGAAGAGAAAGTAAGTGGATCTTATGTTAATTATTGGCGTGGTAATGTGGTGCAGGATCAAAGCACTTGGAATAATGATGCATTGGAAGGTGGAAAGAGTTTTAAAGTTACTGCTAATGATTTTGCCTTTTTAAATGAATTACCTTTTGATTTATTAACACCAGGAACAGTAGGAGAGTATCCATTGCGATCAATGATGAATGCAGCATTAACAAAGCTTGGTATTTATGATGATTTTTCAGGGGATATTCTTTATTATTTTTTGCATAATATAAATTGGTACGAAACAACTATACCATTACTTGATAGGCCTAATACTGATATTCTTTATTCAATACTAACCAAAGATTCAAACTTTACTGAATTAAACGAAGATCAAACTCAAAACACAATAAATTATATTGAAGTTTTAAAAACTATATGTATAATATTTGGATGTAGGTTAATCCAAAGTAATGGTAGATTTTGGGCTATTCAAATGGCAAATTATGCTAATTCAACTAGTAAGTTTTGGCAGCGTGGAATTGATAACAATAACAACACAACAGTTATAGTAAGCCCAAGAGTAGCAGTAGATAATAATTCAGGGCCATTAAAGATATTGGAAGGTGGAAGCTATACTGGTATTAGACCATATTATACTGTATTTATTGAAAAGCCACGTTTAAACAATTTATTAGTTCCTGAAAATAAACGTGATGTTGATGCTTCTACACAAATGGAAGCAACAGTTACTGCAATTGATGTTTTAGGCGGTCAATCAAATAAATTGCAAGTCGTTTTTGACACACAAGCATTTACTTATTTTAATGGCGCTGTTGGGTTTGTGGATGGAACTTATATAGCATCAAGTTCATATGGTAAAGTAAGAATACCAGCTAATAATTTTGTTAGTACTGATGTTTATGTAAGAATTAGAATAAAAGTTAAAGGAACAGGAACATATTATTATTTAGCTAATTCAGGCGGTAGTTATGTTTGGACTACAACAGCATCAGCAGTTCAATTAAATTATCCTGTAATAAAGAATTTTGATGGTATTTTAGCAGGAAGTTTAATAACTGCGGTTTTACCTGCATTTACTTTTGATGAATTATTTGTATATGTTTATCCATATTTTAGCGGATACTTACCAAATGGAACTTCATTTGGTCAAGGGCCAGCTTATTTTAAAGGTACATTTTCTTGTTTATTTTTAGAAAAAGGAATGGAAGGCGATAATACTGTCTATCGTGCAACTATAAGTCCAAAGCCATTTGATCCAACTGAAAAACAATTAGAAAAAGTTTACTTATACGATAACCAAAGAGGGGGCGCAAAAGGATTGATGACTGTTAACTATGGTTCAAATCCTGCTACACGTGATTGGATTAGTGGGATTGCAATTGGATCTACATTTTATTTATTAGAATTAGCGGTTTTAAATGCACTTGCACAAAATAGAGCAGTAAAAGAAATAATTACTGCTACTATAAAAGGTAATTATTACCCACACCAATTATTAACTTATGATTCTAAACAATGGCATTTGAAACAAGCAACTTATAATGCAGGTTCTAATCAATGGAATGGCGAATGGTGGGAATTGCAATACGATGAAACAAGTATAACAACAGTTTCAAATCAAAGTACAGGTGATTGGCAAGATACAGTTTTAATAGGATAAAATATGAATGATTCACAAAGAATATCAAAATTAGAACAGCAAGTTGCAGCTTTAATAAATCAGAATAAATATACTAATAATGCTATTATGAATGCTAATGGTATAGCTGCTAATAATAATAGATACACAAATGATTTTATAGGTTTATTTTTACCTTATTTGCCATTAATTGCTAAAATAGATGCACCAATAGCGAGTGGAGCTGCAATAAGTACATTAACCTGCTCCGCTACTTATTACAATTTAGATAATAACGATAAATTTGTATTGATAAATATAGCAACAGGTACAAGCTTTGATTTGGTTGCAAATGGTAACACTGCTGCAGGATCAACTTCAATAGTATTTGATTCATTTACGCCAAGCGAGGAAATTGGCACAAATAGCTTGATTATGTTTAAAATGCATAGAGATAATGGTTCGCATTTTATAAAGATTGATAGCTAGTTACATAAATAAATTTTTGAATAAATAAATTTGAAAACGCAATGAGTATAGGAATAAAAATAAGTATAGATGCAATAAGGAATAATGATTTTCCATTTAAATCAGATTTGTTATTTGGATTGGACGGAACAATTATAACCATTGGTGCCAGTAAATATTTTAAGGATACTACTGCAAATGGTCGTAATTTTTTAATTACCAATTATGATTTTGATTCATCAAGAACAAACGCATTTCCTTATAAAAGTGCTGCTACAATTTCAGCACCTGCGGCAGATGCAATATTAATAGCAGCGGACATAAATAACTTTTTATATGATTCTGGAGGAAATCCAAATCAAATATCAGTTGTTTCATTATTTCAAGATATTGACTATGCACATAAAATATTTACTAAGCATATAGCACAAGTTATAAATGGGTCGGGAGTTGAAACAACTGAACCATGTGTAATAAATATGTGTATGTATGCCAATGTTAAATCAGGTACAGACTTAACTATTTGTCAAAATTATTTTGGAGTTCCAACGGAAGTAACTACAAACGTAAAATGGGTGGATGCTAATTTTACTGGAACATCATTGGGAACTAAGGCAGCTCCTTATAAAACATTGGTAGAGTTAAACAATACAGTATCAGATATTGTTTATGTTAAGTCAGGTAATTACGATATTTCTTCACAAAAATTAATTGACAGTACTTCGCCTATAAATATTTTAGGAATAGGATTAGCAACTTCAAAACCAACTGCAAATGCAAGCTTTGTGTTTTTCCCTCAAACTAAAATTGAAGGATTTGTATTGGGTGACTTTAATGGATGTACTACAAATTTCAGTATTCAAGTAGGGATGGAATTTGTGAGGTGTAAAATTACCAAGACAAGTGATAATTCGGCAAGCGATACATTTGCAGCAGATAGAGGCAGTACATTACCATATATTAAGTTTAAATACTGTGTAATCAATGCAGTAAAAAGAAGGGGTTTAGTTTGGAATTATAGGCTTCATACTTTATTACAAGTAGATTCTTGTATTGGATCATTTATTACTTATACGGTAAGTTATCCTACTACTAATGTGGTTTACCAACACAATAAATTTACAGCAGCTACAACTATTACAGAATCGGTTAATGTAACTGTATTGGATAATGCTTCAAATTATGCATTTGCATTAAGCCCAAGTGGTGCAACAATTATTACAAGTAATAGGATTAATGCGAATATTACAACAAGCACAAAACCATCATCATTAGATTGTCAATTAAATACCGTACTTGATGGTCAAATGGTCTTATTAGCTTGTAATAATGCTATTGTTAAATATAATTATGTTCATTCGTCATATACTGATAAAACTACTGTACATTCAGTAATTACATTATTCTCAAATTCGGGTGGGAATATTACTGGAGTTGAATTAATGTACAATACTTTCATAGGTACTGCTATAAATAGTACAATTGTAGAAATTGGAACTTATGGTGAAAGCGATACCAATGGAATAAATGGCTGTAAAGTGTATGGCAACAAAATTGTAAATGAATTTGTTGGGGCAGGTACTGGACACTCATTATTCTGCCATTCGGGTATTAATTACGATGTAAGGTATAATGATATTACGCATAGTAACGGACATGGAATAGTTGTTAAGGCTTATGGCGCACACTATACAGTTACTACACCTAATATTTGTTATAACATATTCCGTTGTACCGGAAGTTCAAGTAATGTAATATGGGTAAGGGGTGCGTATGGTGTAACTTTTGCAAATAATGTTGCAGTTAATTTTGTAGGTATCAGAATATTTAACTGCGATGATAATGCACTAGGTCAAGACAATTCGTTATTAACCTTTAATAATTTAATTACACTTAGCGGAACAGTCACTTATGTAACTCCAACAGTTCAAGTTACCACTAGAAACGATGCTATAAATAGAAATGGAAATACTATTACAAATGGTATTCCCGTAACTGACTTTGATATTACAACTGTAATTGATTCAAATGGAGTGCCAGTATCAAAAGTTGAACACGCAGAAGTAGTATCAGGCTTTGAAACTGGATTAGCTGCTAACTATTTAATCCCAAGTGCAATTACTTACCAAACCCAAGCTGCTACATGGCAAAATGGAGCAGTTATTTTACCTTAAATAAATAGTTGAATTATAAAACATGAACAAAAACATTACTCTTTTTATTGAAAACATATTTGTATGGGGCGGTGTAATTACTGCTTATGCCTTAGCTTTATTGCCATTAATTCAATTTATTGCAGGATTTACAGCTATTGTATTTTCGGTACTTTCAACAATAAAACTTATAAAAAATTGGAGTAGGAAATGAAAATATTAAATTACATATTTGCTAGTTTTGATAACTCAAAAGAAGGAGCAAGCGCGCGAAAATTAACCGCATTTGCTTTAATGTTTTGTGTGGCTTATTTGCATTATAAATTTGTAGATTTAGCAACCGCTGTGAGCTTCTTAATAGTTGATTTGTGCGGTGTATTTTTATTGCTAGGTATAATAACAGCTGAACAAGTAATTAAGTTAAAGAATGGAGAAAAAATAAATGGAACTGAAACTAATTAGAGAAACAAAAACAGACGATTCAACAATCGGAAAACTATTTATAAATGATGTATTTCATTGCTTCACTTTGGAAGATAAAGAGCGTGAAGTAAAAATACAAAATGTAACCGCAATTCCAAAAGGCAGATACGAAGTTATAATAAATTTCAGTAATCGTTTTCAACAATTAATGCCACAACTTTTAAATGTTCCAAATTTTGCGGGCGTTCGTATTCATTGGGGAAATTATTCAAAAGATACTGAAGGATGCATACTTTTAGGCACTTCTAAAGGCGTAAATATGATTGGTAATAGTAGAACTGCTTATGCTAAATTTATGTCAATTGTAAACAAGGTATCTAAAAAAGAAAAAATATTTATTACTATTTCATAGTGGATTCAGTAGACAAAGAACGCGCGCAGTTAGTTGCAATAATTATTGAAAAACATAAGCAAAAAGAGATTGATTTAAAAAAGGATCAAGATTTAAAAAAGAAACGCAAATGAATGTTGAATTATCTAAGCAAATATTTATTTTAGAAATAAAAAAATATAAAAAATATTGGACTTTAAAAAGAAAAGTTTTACATAAACTAAAAAATAAAAGATAATGATTTATTACGCAATTTTACTTTTACTACAATCAGCATTCCGGGCTGCAAATGATTCAATTATCCATCATGATTCATTTGCTATTTATGGAAAGTTTTTTAGTCGAGAATATGCTGAGCAAAATAAGCGCAATTGGTTTCATAAATATTTTCCAATGTTTTATGATGCTTGGCATTTAGGAATTGTTTTACAAACGTTATGCCTTGTTGGGGTAGTATTTGTTGCAACTCAATCAATATTGTTTGTGGTGGCTATATTAGTGGGTAGAGGATTACTTTTTAACATTGTTTACAAATAATCAAAAAAAATAACTAAGAAATAAAAATGAAAACAAATTTATATAAATCAATAACAATCATTACTTTATCAATACTTATCTTATTACTATCAAGTTGCTACACCAAGCATAGAGCAATTGAAAAGTTTTGCTCAAAAGATACAGCCAGTGTAATAGTAACAATCCACGATACTATTTTAATTGATAGCGTTCAAGTTGATACTGTATTCAATGATAATATTGATTCGGTTTATATCACAAAAGATAAACTTGAAATAGTTTATATAAAGAAATTTGGAAAAATTTACATAGAAGGCAAGTGCAAAGGTGATACAATATACTACGAAAAAAAAGTATTGATTGAAGTACCAGTAGACTGCCCTAAATTAGTTTGGTATAAACAACTGGGTGCTGATTATTGGTATATCCTTCCATTACTTATTTTATTTTATTTTGGTATAGCTTACTTTCATAAAAAAATGAACAATGAATAAAATTATTTTAAGTGCAGAAAACAGCCATTCTAAGCATTCAATAGAGTTAAGTGAAGATTGTGGTTTAGATGAATTATTTAACGCATTTAAAGCCATTCTAATCGGTTTAACTTGGAACAATATCACAATAGATAATCACATAAAAGAATTAGCTGAAACATTATGAAAGACTACAAGATTGCATACGAATTCAATGGTCGTAAAATGTACACAATTGTACGTGCAAGGAATATTGAAGATGCAAAAAAACAAATCAATGATAGGCTACATTTTATCGAGGTCAAAGATATTACACCACCTGATGTAACAGTTGATTATTTAAAAGATTTATTTGGAATAAAATAAGTAAAAATGAGACCAAGAATAACACAAGAAGAGTACGATAATATCAAGAAAACAAGAATTGAAAATAATCAGAAACGAGTGTTAGTCATTGGAGATTTGCACGAGCCTTTTTGTTTGGATGGATATTTTAATTTCTGCAAAGACATTTATAATAAATATAAGTGTACGGATATTGTATTTATAGGCGATATAGTTGACAATCATTTTGCATCTTATCACGAAACTATTCCTGATTCAATTGGTGGTGGCGATGAATTAGAGTTTGCAATTAGCAAACTTAAGAAATGGCATGATTACTTCCCTAATGCAACAGTTATAATAGGTAACCACGATAGACTTATAATGCGCAAAGCACAAACTGGTGGCATATCAAGTAAATGGATTCGTGATTACAAAGATGTTCTCGAAGTTCCGACATGGAATTTTGTAGATAGACATATTATTGATGGAGTTCAATACCTACATGGTGAGGGTGGCACAGCAAAGATTAAATGCAAAAGTGATATGATGAGTACAGTTCAAGGGCATTTACACACACAGGCATATACTGAATGGCTTGTAGGTGCTAACTTCAAAATTTTCGGAATGCAAATCGGAGCGGGAATAGACCATAAAAACCAAGCATTCTCATACGCAAAGTACGGTAAAAAGCCTGCGATTGGTTGCGGAGTGGTAATAAATGGCACAACAGCAATAAATGAACTAATGGAGTTATAGAAAAAAATAACTTCCAATTATGATAGAACGCAAAAAAAGATAGTTAGCCGTTGAGCATTATTACTTCCTCTTTTTAGCCCAAATATTTAGTTATTTGGGTTTTTTTATGCCCTTTAAAAAAATAAATACGCTAATTATCAAACACTTATAAAATTATTAAAAAAATTATTATGTTTTGTAATAAATATATTTATCTTTGTTGGGCAATAAAGCAATAACAAAAATAAAAATTATGAATACTTCAAACAAATTAAGATTAGGAAATTTTACTTTTAACTTTTCAGGATATGGACATTATAAAGTAACTTATCAAAGTCCTGTTACTAAAAGAACATGGACAACAACAACTAATAATATGCCATTAATTGATGCTACTCGAAATAATCCATTTGATTATAAAATGAAAAATTTAGTTGAATTAAAAAAACTTTGTAAAAACGGATAAAAATGGAAAAAATCACATCATTAACATTTTACAACTCAATTACAAATGAGTTTATGGTAGAACTAATACTTTATAAAAAAGATATAGGCTACTGCGTATTAACTGATTCAGGTAACAACATAGGTGGTAAGAATATGCTTGAAAATAGCTTTGCAGTAACCTATTTTAACGATGCAATTAGAGAAGTAAAAGACTATTATAATTCACAAGGAATAATTTTTAATACAAAATAATGAAAAATCAAATTTTAGAAAAGGTACTATTTGTACTTATGTTAGCAGCTATGTTTTATATGACATACGTTATCTTATTAATCACACACGACTAAAAATTAAACAATGAAAATTACAATCAAAAAAACAATCGAAGAAACGCACGAGTTAGAATTACCTGCGTACCGTAAAAACAGTTGCCATTATTTTAAGATAGTAAGCGACAAAGAAGCAGTTTTAATTTGTACTTATTCAAATGGAGAATCAATCGCAACGAGTACAACCAGTAGTGCATTAAGTTTAGCACCATTAGAATCAAGTGCTGAAGAGTTTGATGCCAAGTTCAATGAAGTATTTACTTTAATCAGCGAGAAAGCATCATTATGACACCATTGGAAAGATACGAATTAAACTTTGCACCTACTTTAATAGATATTTTTAGCGCGACTAAAGAACTTATAGCATCAAAGGTAAGTGTAAGTAAAGCAGGTAGGTTATTAAAGACAACAGGTGGCTCAATAAGTGGAGCAATTAAAAGAAGTGGAGTGTACACAAATCAAAAAACAAAACAAACATATATTTTAAAATTATGCAAAAAGAACGATTAAAAAAAGAAGTAGTATTATCACTACTGGAAAGCCAAGAATCAATTGGCTACATAGCTGATAAAATGGGAGTACAATTTCAAACAGTATTAAAGCAAATAATAAGTGAATCACCAACACTATGTAAATTACCTTATGTAATAGCTATAAAGAATGCTTTAGGATTACCATTAAACGAAACAATAACTGAACTATACAATAACGATGGAGGGTACAAAGAATGACTTTAGAACAAGAAGAAAATAAGTTGGCTATATTGCAGGACAAAGTAAAGATTTATAAGAAACAATTATTAGAAACTAAAAAACAAATTAAAGAATGGAAAATTTAACACATTGGAAAAAAATGACTGATCCAAAATATATTGGAAGTTATGACTTTCAACCAGGTCAAGAACTGAAAGTAACTATTGAAAAAATAGAAAATGTAAATATTGAATTATTTAATGGCAAAAAGCTTGAAACAAAAAATTGCATATTAGCACATTTTAAAGGAGCTAAAAAGCCAATGATATTAAATAAAGAGAATATGAAAGTAATAACCAAAGTAGCAGGATCACCATACATAGAGCAATGGGTTGGTAAGGAATTAATTTTGTATGTAACTAAAGTAGCTGCATTTGGTTCTATGGTTGATGCAGTAAGAGTAAAATTTATACGATAATATGATAGATAACTTAATATTTAGAAGCAGCGCAGTAGGTGGCCTATGTGGTAAAACAGGGCTTGGCGCAACAGGTGAGAAGCTTGCAATTAAAACGTATTTGCAGAAACGTTATGGAAGATACAAAGAAATTACAAATAAGTATCTTGAAAAAGGTATTGCTTGTGAAGATGCTGGTATTAAAAGCTATAATAGCATATTTAACACAGATTATGTAAAGAATGATACACGTGTTTACAATGATTTTATAACAGGTGAATGTGATATTGATACAGGTGAAAGTATTATAGACATCAAAAACAGTTGGGATTTATTTACATTCCACGAAAGTAAAACGAGTGACAATAAATTATATGACTGGCAAGGACAGTGCTATATGGAGTTGTACGATAGGCCAACATTTCAATTAGTTTATGTTTTAGAGGATGCACCTGATCTAAACATATTTAAGGAAATAAACTATGCAGGTGACATTGAGGAATGGGAAGAAGTGCAAATTATAGCCAATATGGTTTATACTCAATCTGCATTTGATAGACTTATTGAAACTCAAGGATTGGGTGGCGATGTAAAAACTGATAAAGCTATAAAAAGTTTTATAGAAATTCCTGCAAGTGAAAGATTGCACGCTAAACAATTTAGTAGGGATTCTGCAAAATATGAATTTATTAAAACAAGAATAAACGAAGCAAGAAAATTTTTAAAATCAATATACGAATAATGGAAATTAGAATAAAATCAGCTCAATTAGTTCCTGATCAATATGGGAATAACATTAGAATTACAAAAGTAGGCCTATATAATTTAGGTAAATTTATTAAATGGATAAAATTAGATGACAAATTATTGGAGCTTATTACTTCCATAAAAATGCCAGTAGACAATTCATTTTGTCCACCATTTGTAAAATATACTGAAAATATATTAAATTCTTTAATTGGTAGACATTTTATTTTAGATTTTAATGAATTTATAGCAAAATGCGAATTAACTTATTTACCAATAACTAGGGATGAAGGCTATTTTTATTATGGTAGCAAAAACTTAGATGTTTGCCTGGAGTTTGATACATTTCCAAATTTAGATGCTTCAGACAATTCAGGAGAAGAAACATTTGTATCAAAATTAATCGGGGTATATTTTTACCCAAAATATTTAAATTAAATAAATAAATAATGGAAATAACAGTAATCGACAATAAAAAATTAATGAATACACTTTTAGAAATAAAAGCATTATTAATTAACAAAACAGCAGAAAATGATATAAAAGAATCATTTATCGAATCAAAGAAAATTCCTGATATATTAGGAATAAGTTTAAAAACTTGGCAAACTTATAGAGATAATGGGGTAATTCCATTTATTCAAGTAGGCGCTAAAATTTGGGTAAAAAAAATTGATCTTGAAAACTTTTTTGATAAACATAAAAAACAAATAATAATCGAATAAATATGTACAAAGTAAAAGGAAAAATCACCCAAATCGGTGAAGTAGTATCAGGCTTAACAAAAGCAGGTAAAGAATGGAATAAAAGTGAATTAGTAATTGAAACACTTGATCCGAAATACCCCAAATTAATTTGTTTTACATTAATGAAACAAGATGAATTATTAAACCACAAAGTAGGTGGTGAGGTAGAAGTAACATTTAGTATAGATAGCAGAGAATTTAATGGCAAATATTATCATAATATCAATGCAATTAGTTTAAGTAAAGCATTTAGCGATTTACCTTGGTAAAATTAAGGGGGTGGTATTAACTGCCACCCCTTTTAACGTTTGGTGGTTTGGCGAAGTACCGCCTTGCAGAATGTTGAAATTTAGTACAAAGGCTTGTGGCGGTATTTTGCCAAACCACTGTTATGTGCTGGGCGGATTATCAGCACTGAATTTAATTTGAAAACGAAATGAAAGACCAATATGTAATAATAGACCTTAGAAATATGGACTTTATGAAAAATGAAGAAGGTAAAATAAACTATTATGATACCGAAGAAGATGCTTGTTTGACTTGCGGAGTGTATGAGTTTGAAAATGCTTGGGTAATGAAATTAATATATAATCATATCGAAGCGGAATAGTAGCCTTGCACATAACGTATCGGGGCTTGTAGGAGTAGGGGATTAGATGCACTACTGTTCAATATACCACTAAAGCTGATTAGAAGTACACAGCTGAATTAAAGCACTTCTGCCCCTATTGCTACAAGCCCTTGTTAGCGGTTCGGGCTTGATTTCACAAGGGTATAAAATTTTAAATAATAAAACAATGTCAAAAAAAACAGTAAAAGTACAAGCAACATTTATCTATGAATTAGAAGTAGATACAGAGAGTTCTTATGTAAAAGATTACGACAACGAAGAAGGAATGATTGAAGATTTGGTTCATTACCGATTTACAACACTCCCTGTCATTGGTAAAGGTGTAGAAATTAAAGATGTCGAAGTTGATACTTACGAGGTCGTTTCTTAGCCTGACCGCTAACGAGTTGTAGCCTTGCGAAGGCGGGGCATTTAACCACTAAATTTAATTAGAAAGATGAATGATAATATTACCACAGAAGTGTCAAATGAAGCACTGAACCCCCGCTTTTGCAAGGGTGCTGTTAGCGGCTGCCCTTCGTCAGAACTTTATAATATGGATTGTATTGCAGGAATGAAACACTATCCTGACAAATACTTTGACCTTGCAATTTGCGACCCACCTTATAACATTGATAATAAAAAAAGCATAAGCGGATATACTGATGGGTGTCGTATGAATACGTTAATGAGAGAGATGCAAGAGTGGGATGTAAGACCAAATTATGAATACTTTATTGAATTATTTAGGGTATCAAAAAATATAATAATGTGGGGTGGTAATTACTTTACAAAAGACTTGCCAGAGAGCCGTTGTTGGATTGTATGGAACAAAGACAAGTATTCGTTTAAGCACTCTGATTTTGAAATGGCTTGGACCTCTTTTAATACTGTTTCAAAAATTGTAAAAATACAGCATCACGGATTTTTGTTAAAAGACAAGATAATTATACACCCCACGCAAAAACCAGTAATGCTTTATGAATGGATTTTAAAAGAATTTGGAACAGGTGTAAAAAAAATACTTGATACGCATACAGGAAGCGGAAGCAGTCGAATAGCTTGTTATAGAAACGATTTTGATTTTGTGGGTTTTGAGGTAGATGAAAAAATGTGTGTCAAGTCGGACAAAAGATTTTACGATGAAATTAGTCAACTGCGGTGTCTTTAGGGTTGCCGCTAACAGTCGTATTGGCGAAGTTCAAAGCGAAGCATTTGTATTGCGCTAATACTTTGTTATAAATTAAAACTATGAAAGAAATAAAACCAAAACTTTGCAAAGACTGTAAACAAGAATTTAAACAATACAATACTATTCAGGTGCGCTGTGTTGAATGCGCAATCAAGGGAGTTTAATGGTAAATATTATACCAATTTAAATTGTTTTGAAATTAATTAAGTAAAAATAGGTATAAAAGGTATAAAATATTTCCTCAGTTTAGCAATAGTACAATAATTATAATTGTAAAATGCTTTTTTAAAAATTTGGAAAATAAAATGTACCTTTTATACCTAATAGGTTTAAAGTGCTGAAAATCACAGGTACATTCTAAGTATAAAAGTAGTATAAATGTACTTTAAGTTTATACGGAATGTACCAAACTATTTAGAATCATTCTAAATAAGGTTTATTATTTGTAATTAATCTAAATAAGTAAAGTTTAAAAATAAATAGTAACAATATAAAATAATTAAATACTTTTGAAAAGTTAGTTGTAGTAGAAGCCAACTAATATGAATCGCATTTTATCTTTTGCAGTTAAAATATAGATTAAGCCCCTTTTAGCTTCTACCTAATTGGGGCTTTTTCGTTTAATACAGTATGATAGTTTCAATATATAAAACAGTTAAGGATACATCAAATCCTTTTAATAAGCCAGTGCAAGTTGCATTGGATAGGATAAAAAATGGAACTTCTAAAGAGTTAAATTTACAAATAAGAGCAACAGCATCAAAAGATGAACAAAAGCCATTAAAAGCATTATTAAGTGGTGTTTGTTTCAATGGAACTTTTATAAAACGATCAATAAAAGGATTAGATAAAAAATCGGGATTAATAATATTGGATTTTGATGAATTTGAAACCGAGCAAAAAGCAATTGATTTCAAAGAAAGTTTAAAAGAAGATGCTTATATATTTGCTGCCTGGATAAGCCCAAGCGGAAAAGGTGTAAAGGTATTGGTAAAGATTCCAACTGAAGGTGAACACAAACAATACTTTAATGCGCTACAAAAGCACTTTAATAGTCCAAATTGGGATGTATCAGGTTCAAATATTGATAGATTTTGTTTTGAGTCTTATGATCCTGATTTGTTTCAAAATAATGATTCATTAGTTTGGGAGTTTATAGAATTACCTGAATATAATGAAATTGAAACTAATGAAGTAAGTATTCCAATTAAATCTGAAAGAATAATTATTGAAAAATTACTAAAATGGTGGAATAAAAAATATGGATTAGTAAAAGGTAATATTAATAATAACCTGCATATTTTAGCTAAAGCATTTAATACTTTTGGAATACCAAAAAGCGAATGCGAACACGTTTTAAAATCAATGGTCGGTATTGATAAGGATAAAGAAGTACAGCAATTAATAGATTCAGCATATAAGCATACATCAGAGTTTAATACTAAACAATTTGATGATAGAACAGCAAAACAAAAGATTGAAAAACAAGTTATTTCGGGTGCAAAAACTAATGATATTATAAAGCTTTATCCAAATTTTACACCTGAAGAAGTTGAAAAATGTATTGTAAAAATTAAGCAAAATAATATAAATGATAACTTTTGGGAATATGATGAAAAAGGAAAATGTGTTGTAAGTCCACATAAATATAAATTTTGGTTAGAAGATAACAATTTTTTTAAATATTTTCCTACTGATACCAATACTTATACTTTTATAAGAAAACATCAAGGATTAATTGAAGAAACTAATGAAAAAAGAATAAAGGATTATGTTTTAACATATTTACTTAAAAGAACTGATATAGGATTTGCTCCATATGATATGATGGTAAGCACAACTAAAAATTTTACATCTGAATATTTAAGTTGTTTGGAAAGTGCCAATATTAACTTAAAAGAAGATACTATTGATAGTTGTTTTATATATTTTCAAAATAAAGTATTAAGAATAACAAAAGATAATATTGAGCAAATTGATTATTTAAACATTAAAGATTACGTGTGGAAAAAACAAGTTATAGCACGTGATTATGTTGAAACTGATCACCACGAGAGCGAATTTAGAAAGTTTATTTGGCTTATATCAGGTCAAGATGTAACAAGATACAACACAATGAAATCAGTAATTGGTTATTTATTGCACAGCTATAAGACCAGTGCTAACAATAAAGCTGTAATATTTAATGATGAAATTATAAGCGATAATCCAAATGGTGGAAGTGGTAAAGGTTTGTTTTGTAATGCACTTGGTAAAATGAAAAAAGTTGCAAGTATTGATGGAAAAACATTTGAATTTACTAAATCATTTCCTTATCAAACAGTTGGAACTGATACGCAATTACTCGTATTTGATGATGTAAAAAAGAACTTTAGTTTTGAATCATTATTTAGCTTAATTACTGAAGGATTAACTTTAGAATATAAAGGCCAGGATGCAATTAAATTACCAATAAATAAAAGCCCTAAAATATTAATTACAACTAACTATACAATTGGTGGAGTTGGTGGATCATTTGAGCGCAGGAAATTTGAAGTTGAGTTAAGTGGATATTTTAATAGTAAATATACTCCATTAGATGAATGGGATCATATGTTTTTTGATGATTGGAGCGAATTGGAATGGGCAAGATTTGATAATTATATGATTCAATGCTGCCAATTTTATTTAAAGTATGGATTAGTTAAAAACAGTTTTGTAAACTTAGAACTTAAAAAATTAATCAATGAAACCAAGAAAGAATTTATTGATTGGGCTAATTTAGAAACATTGCCATTGAACACAAGATTGCCAAAAGATGAAATATATAATTTGTTGGTTCGTGATTATTCAGATTTCTCTAAATGGTTAAGAAAAAACACATTAACTAAATGGCTTAAAATATATGCTGATTACCATAATTATAAAGTTATAGAAGGAAAAACTAATAATGTATATTGGATTGAATTTACATTACCAACAGGATCATACGAAAATCCAATAAAAATAGACATATGAAAACATTAAGAGATTACCAGGAACAAATAAGTAAAGATGCAAATGATATTTTAAAGCGTTTAGGCTTTGTTTATTTGGCACTTGAGGTAAGAGTAGGTAAAACAGCAATTGCATTAAACACAGCTCACATATATGGTGCAAAAAATGTTTTATTTGTAACTAAAAAGAAAGCAATTAAATCTATTGAAAATGATTATAATGATTTTGGATTTAAGTTTAATTTGACTGTAATAAATGCTGAAAGTTTACATAAGGTTACAGGTAATTTTGATTTGATTATATCGGATGAACACCATAAATATGGAGCGTTTCCAAAGCCATCCAAAGGAACAGTTTACTTTAAGAAAACTTTTGGACATTTGCCAATCATTGCATTAAGTGGCACAATGAATCCTGAATCATACAGCCAGGTATTTCATCAGTTTTGGATTAGTAATAATTCACCATTTAAGCAATATAAAAACTTTTACGAATGGGCCTTACATTATGTTAATATTGGTCAAAAGTATTTAGGTTATGCAATAGTAAAAGATTATAGTAATGCTAAACAAGATTTGATTCAAAAAGCAATACAGCCATATATTATTACTTATACTCAAAAACAAGCTGGATTTACATCTGAAGTAATTGAGAAAATATTGACTGTTGAAATGAAACAAAGCACTTATGATTTGATTGCTAAACTTAAAAATGATAATATAATTGAAGGTAAAACTGAAGTTATTATTGCTGATACTGGAGCTAAAATGATGAGTAAATTACATCAAATGTATTCAGGAACAGTAAAGTTTGAAAGTGGTAAGAGTATGGTATTAGATAATTCAAAGGCTTTATTTATTAGTAATCATTTTGCAAACCAAAAAATAGCAATATTTTATAAATTTAAAGAAGAATTAAACGTAATCCAAGATGTTTTAGGTGAAACCGTGACAACTGATTTGAATGAGTTTAATACTACTGATAAATCAATAGCTTTGCAAATAGTTAGTGGTAGAGAAGGAATAAACTTAAGTGCTGCTAAGTATATTGTTTATTACAACATTGATTTTAGTGCAGTTAGTTATTGGCAAAGCAGGGATAGGCTAACTACAATGGATCGGTTAAGCAATGAAGTCTTTTGGATATTTGCCAAAGGTGGCATTGAACATCATATTTACAAACAAGTTATGGCTAAAAAGAATTTTACATTAAGTACATTTAATAAATATTATGGCAAGTAAATTCCAATCACAAGTAATTAAGCATTATGAAAGAAATGGATGGACTGTGCTAAACATTATTAAGTTATCCGATAATGGTTATCCTGACTTACTATGTATGAAGTTAGGTGAAGTTGATACTTGGATAGAATGTAAAGAAGGTAGTGATACATTAAAGCCATTGCAGAAATTTAGAATAAATCAATTAAATAAATTAGGTAAAAAAGCATTTTGCCTTCATAAAGAAAAAGGATTAATACAATGAACGTAAAAGAACAGTTACAGCAAAGTTTAAGCGAAATGGGTGTTATGGCCTATATCATTGCTAAACACCAACAGGAATATTTAGATGGTATTGAAGGACTTAAAAAATTAATGATACCAAGTGAAGTAGCAGTAATGCAAAGGTTAAGTAAGGCAAATAAAGATTTTATAAGTAAAACTGATAAATCACTAAAAAAAGCTAATATTGATGTTAGTAAAATAGAAGAATTAGTTTTTGAAATGTTAGATAAAATAGAATTAGAATTTAAAAAGTTATGAAACTATTTATAATAATACTAATGTTATCAGGTTGCTGTAGTTGGTCAGATACCTGTGAGAAAGATGAAAGCAAACCAATAGAAATTAACCAAGCAATTAAATTAGATTCAACAAAACGATAATGGAAAATAAAACAGCATTACAACAAGCATTTTCAGATTTAGAAGAAATGCACCCACATTTATTTAATACGTTTTCACAACAAGGCAGGGAGTTTGTTTATCACTTTCACAAGTATTTAGAAATTGAAAAACAACAAATAATGAATGCTTTTGAAGAGGGACAAAGTGAATTGTCGGTAAAAGATAAAGAAGAATACTATAACGAAACATTTAAAAATGAATCAGCATAAAATAATGAGAGTAATTAAACTGATTGAGTTTTTAAAAGTAAAATCAAGGCCAGTAAAATCAATGGCAAGATATTTACAAATAGGTGAAAGGTCAGTTTACAGGTATTTAAAAATGTATGAAGAGTTAGGATATAAATTAATTAAGGATAAATATAAAAAATATAAAATAGTATGACAGCAATAGAAGAATTACAAAATAAAATTACATCAAAGTGTTTTGGGATATTAGGTCCTTCATTTTTAGATTTATTTGAAGATGCTAAAATAAAAGAACGTGAACAAATTAGGTCCGCATATATAGATGGTCAAGATGATATGCTTGAAAAATTTTTAATAAAAAGCGATACTCACCTTAACTCACTACATTATTATAATAGAACTTTTAAAAAATAAAAATATGAATATAGATATAGAACTAAATAAATTTTTAGAGGGAAACAAAGAAAGAGTACAAAAGCTAATAGACAAAGACATATTTGACCAAGCTACTTTAGCAATGGAAGAATGGTATGGTAGTGGATGCGAAACTGAAATAGACGCTTATTTTAGAGGTGCTAAATGGATGCAACAACAATTTAATAAATAAAAATATGACAAAACAAGAAATAATAGCCAGCATTTTATTTAAAGCTGAGCAGGAAATAAGAGAATGTACTAACCAATCAGTTAGGTTATATTGCAAGAATAAAGAAGTTAATACTGATGCTGAAGTAGCTGAGTTTATAATTAAGCTTTGTGCTGATGAATACAACATAACAGTTGATACATTGATTGCTTCAACACGTATGCGGATACAATGTGAAGCAAGACAAATGAGTATGAAGCTAATTAAACAACATACAACACTAGGGCTAAAAGATATTGGATTGAACTATAATAGTAAGAATAGAATGGGTAAGGATCACACTACAGTCATTAGTGCAATAAAGACTATTGATAACCTATTAAGCTACGATAAGAGTGTTATTGATAAGTATCAAAGGTTAGTTAATAACATTATGTTGATACGATGTTAATTACCATATAATAAATAGCGTAACATTTGTAACTATGATAGGTACATCAATACAAGATACAAAGACTAAATACTATTATCATATAGTAGAATATAACGCTAACTATGTGAAAGCTAACTGTTATAACCAAAGAGCATTGAATAGTCAGCTACAATTTAGTAGGGCTTACTTCAATGAACTTATAATGGATGGTGGTGTAGTTGTAGTGGATAGAAGTAATATAATAGGTAACAAGTCTATATACTTAGGATAATGCCAACTAAGCCAAGTGCTAAGCCAGCACTATACAACATAGCTAAGAACATTACTGGACAATGGTCAGGTAACAATGATACCTTTTATCATTCAAATAGGTGGCGTACGTTACGTAAACAAGTTATCACAGCCAATCCATTGTGTGTTGAGTGTAGTAGTAATGGCAGAGTAACACTGGCTAAAGTTGTAGATCATATCCATTCAGTTCGTTTAGGTGGCGATAAGTGGGCCATTGATAACCTGCAGAGTTTATGTGAAAGCTGTCATAATACTAAAACAAGTAAAGAAAGTAAGCAATATGTATAAGTGCTTGAGTATGAGGGTAGGGGGTTTTAAGTTATTGACAGTCAAAGCTATTAAC
>Ga0208916_10000181_pt1 | contig 31692 bp, 61 predicted proteins | sample DEB19_08_DNA_5_FD_184523 | JGI IMG/M metagenome (GOLD analysis project Ga0208916, IMG submission 184523) | Aqueous microbial communities from the Delaware River and Bay under freshwater to marine salinity gradient to study organic matter... | ecosystem: Environmental > Aquatic > Marine >... | reverse complement strand
CTGCTGTAATTTCTTTAGTAATTGGTGCAATTTTTTCGTCTACCATTTCTGGTATAGTATCTACTGCGTCAGCCACCATTAAAATACCGTCTGTTAAGTCGTTTACTTTAGATTCTAGTGAACCAGTTTTATCATTAGCTAGGTTCTCTATATCTGATATTTTTTTATTTAGTTCATCGATAATCATATTATTTAATAGTGGGCTTAGACTGCCCTATAATACCAACCATATAGGTTGATACTAAGGATATTCTACCTGTGGATAAGTTTTCTTGACTTTACTTCTTATAATAGCATACTTAATATATGCCTTTTATATTCATATTCCTAATTGTAGTTGCTGTAATGGCTTGGAAAGATTAATTATTTAATTATAGCTTTCTTAGCAACTTGTGGAGCTTCTTTTGTAAGCATTTGTGCAATTTTAGATTGTACTTTTTCGCTTGAGAAGAATTTTTTAACAAGCAGTCCACCGATAGCAGTTGGATCTCCACCTGAAATCATGATCCAGTCTGTAAGTCCTACAGCATTGTTTCCTGATTTACCAAGTATCTGGTTACCTAGTTTATCAACCATAAATTTGGACAACTGTGTCTGCTTGTTTAGTTCTTCTAAGTTTGTAAACCCTAAATCCTTAGCTTGCTTAAATTGCCATTTTCTTAATGCGTTATCAATATTAGTTGCTCTTTCAACTGCATCTGCATTCATTAACTTATTATAACCTAATTTAACATTTCTTTCATACATTCTTTTAAGTTCGTTTACTTCTGACATTGTAAGACCAGTAGTAGATGCTTTTTGTTGTAGTTCCGTAGCACGAGCAAGTATTGGTGAATCTATACCAGGTGCAGAAACTCGTTTTGCTTTATCAACTAATTCTGACACAGCAACATCAATAGACGGTGATTTATATTCTCCAGGCAGTGATGCAAGTGCATTATCAGCTTCGTTTATTGATTGTACAAACTTTTCTGCTTCTCTTTTGACAATCTCGTCTGGTGTACCAAAGTTACCTGTCTCTTTAAGATATTGACCATGACTTTTACCAGCAACTGCTTCAAATTTCCTAGCATCTGTCGGTGTTAGTCGTGCGACACGATTCATTATATCTTCTGGTTTAGGTACAATAGCACCTGCTACATTATCAATTCCAGTAGCTAATCCTCCTACTACTTTATTAGCTCCTGTTTGTACGGCTTCCATACCTGCCTTACCTGCAACCTTAGCACCTTTAGCACCTACTCCTGCACCTGCAACATCAAGTCCTAATTGTGCAAAACCTAATGCTGAACTAATATCTTGTGCTAGCTTAGGGTTAACTTGTTTTAGCTCTTCATATTTACCAATTATTGACTGTACGGGAGCTGATTCAACGATTGGTTTTGTTACTGTTTGTAAACCACTCTTTACTGCATTTTCTGCTGACTGTGGTAATACTGTTTTTACTGCACCAGTTAATACATCGTTGATTACCCCACTTGCTGTACCCGCACCTACCCCTAATTGCTGTAGCTTAGTGCGTAATGTACCTTGAGTTCCAGAATCTTTTCGTGCTTGTATTTGTGCATATTTATCTACTCCTTGATTAATAGTGTTAGCAATAGCTGAACCAGTTTGTGATATATCTGCACCTGTATCTGTTTGTACGCTTACTTGTGACTTATAAACAGGATATTTTTCTATGAATTTAGTCACCAAAGTAGCATCATCTACATTTTGATATGCTGGGTATTTAGCTTTAATTTTTTGTGCGAATGTTGAAGTATCCATATTGTTTATCGTAATATTCCTGCTGGGTCTACTACCGTTACGTCTATCCCTAATCCTGCTGGATCGTTTTGAGTTGTGTATGGTTGTCCAGTTGTAATTTCATAATCACGAACTGCATATGATTTTATCTTGTCTAGCTCGTCTTTGACTTGTTTTTCACTTGCTTTGAAGCCCGTAATATTACCATTTTTATCTGTAATTGCCCATGTAGCTAGCTTAGAACCTGAAGCAGAAAGCAGTTTTAGCTCTCCTTCTGATAATGCTCCAAATGTAGCTCCTTTGGCTTTTGCGTTGATAAGATTATCTAGTGTTGTCTGTGAGATAAGTTGTTGCACATCAGCATTTAGTTTACCACGAGGCACTACCGTTAATATTCCACCACGTTGTAGTCTAGTTGGTCCTGCTGAACCTCTAATACCTGCTTTGTTAGACAACATTTCATCTATACCTGTTATTTTTTCCTTAATATCAAATGTTTTCTGCGCGATCTTTAGTGGTGTCTTTGATATGTTTGCAAAATCTGAAAGTGATTTAATGTTTTTTACATCGTCCCATGAAGCTCCTTGTTTTAATGCCTCCATCTTTAGATTATTTAATTGATCTCCAGCTTTCTGTGCTGCTTGATATGCTCGTTCCTCTTTCTTCTGAATATAGTCATACTGTCGCATTTCTGTTTTATCTAAGATTTTATCAAAACGGTCTCGATTATCTTTGTAGTAGTCTACTTTTAACTTCATAGGTTCAAGTTCTAATGCAATCTGTTTTTGCATAAGTTCTTTTGCATTTGAAAGTAGTCCTGCCTTTAAGTTATAATCAATAGCAATGTCTGCCTTTTGTGATGCTTCTTTTCTTTCTATTTCACCAAGTCGTGCTTGCTTTTGGTCTGCTGATAATGCACCATCTGTCATTGTTGCTTCTTTCTGTCTTCGATAAGCTAGTTCTACTGAATCATAATTAGCTTTAGCACTTAACGCGTCTGATGATAGTTTTTGAATACCATATTGCTGTTCCAGTTCTCCTGGTCGATTCTGCATTTGATTAATCAATCCAAGTACCTGTGACTGATAGTCTTGTTGACTGTTCTGTGCGTTTGCGTTTGCAACTTTATTTGCCTGATTTAATTGTGTGCCAAAGTTCTTACCTCCATCTAATGCTGGCATTGCCATATAACCTGCTGTAGTACCAGATAGCTGTTGTGCCATATTTCCTGTTTGTGTGTTTGGTAAATTAGTAGGTTGTACATTACCTAGACCAACACCTGCTGGAATGACTGGAGGTTGGCTACCAAGACCGCTTACTTGAACAGATTGATTAGGTAACAAAAGGTTACCCGTATTTGGGTTATATTTGTTTACTCCAGAACCATCTTGTGATTTTGCTCCTTGGGTTATAATTGTTGGTGTTTGTGTTGCCATATTATTTAGCGTTTGTTTCTGTACTATTTACGACTATGATTTCATGTAGTTCGTTTTCTCCTGTGAACTCCATAATAACCTTAACTTGAATTTGTGTGTCCTTATTATATTGCGGTAAGGGTAATTGTGCAAATTGTGTTTTGTTTTGAATTTCTGGTAACTTGATCCAATGTTGAAATTTTCCTAGACTAGAACCAGAAGCACTTGTGATTGATTCATCTATTGTTACAGTATATGTAGTTCCAGCGTTTGTTATGTTTGTTATATTTACACATTTTCCACTTCCATTTCCACTCATAATTTCAATCTCATCTCCAGCATCATAATTTACTATTTCACTCCATATTGTACTATTTACTGTAAGTGTTGTTGTTGAAGTCCAAGCAAAACCAATCAAAGGAGCGTCTATTTTTACCGTTCTATATTTAACTTTAATTTTATCTGATGTTTCTAGTAATTTTCTATATTTAATGATTATGTTTTTCCATACATCATCAATTTGTTGTGATTCTAGCCATTGAGTAATTATGTATGAAGATTTTTTAACATCGTCTAGTGTATTATCAATTCCAATTATAAACGGAGAACTTGTTTGGTTTGATCTAGCGCCAAATAGAATTTGCCCTTGTCGTGTTGTAGATTCTGTAATGTTATCGTTTGTTGTAAATCCATCAAACATAGCACCTACCGATAATAAATCTTCTTGACCATATTCCAATATTGGATCCCCTACTTTTGTACTTGATACTGCATATTTATGTGTAAATCCAGAATCTTCTGAATATTCCCATATACCAGCTTGACAGTTTTCTAAGTATCTATCTAGTCTCGGTAAGACTGGATTTATATTAAAAAGTAATTGATCTCTTGCAAGTAGTGAACCATTAAAATGTGATAACTTTACACCAGAATTTTGAATGTAATTGCTTACAGGATAATCACTGTTAGATATTGGTAAACGTGCTATTTCTTGGAAGTTTGAACCATTGAAAGCAAGTAGTCTACCCTCTACATCTAAAATATAGGGTATATCGTTTTTAATAACACATGTACATGATCCTTGTGATTCAATCTTGTATTCTTTTGAGTATAGGTTCTCTGATTGTCCGTCCCATTCAAATACTGAACCACGTGAACCGTCACTTGATGTCCAACCAATCCAAATTCTATTTGAACCTGCTTTTACCCATGAAATATGTCCATTACGTCCAGTAAGTTGTAATGTATATGAACCAGAAGTAACAGTTGTCTCTGCTGTGTTCATTGAGAATATTTTATAACTATCCTGTGTCCAATATAAACGATTGGCATATACTTCAAGAATGTGTAAATTTTGAGTATCACCTGTACCAATAGTTGTAATGTTTGCCCACGTTCCTGATGGCGCAAGTCTTTTAAGGTAATGGTTACTAACATCCGTAGTAGTAGCATATAATTTACCATTAAACACTTTCATATCTACATCTGCATATTTATCTGTAGTAATATTAGGTTCGCCAGTTCCAGTAAATGCACTCCAACTAGCCCATGGTGTAAGAGTTGAAAACATCTTAGCAGCATATGCAATAAATAATGGTTCTCCTGTGTTATTATAATCAAAGTATGCAAATGCTGTTGGTAATTTCATTGTACTTAATTGTTCTTCAGTACTCTTTCCTGCGGCTAAAGCTCGTGTAGACAATACACGTCCTTTATTTTTCGATAGATTTATATTAAATGTACTCCAAAGATTCCCACCAGTGTCGCCTGTGTTGGGTTGTATTAGTTTTTTAGTATCTTTTTGAGGTATAACGTACATATTATGGGTATAGTATTTTATCTGCATCGTAAGCTAATACTGCTAATCTTTGTCCTTTCCACTTATAAATCATTATTCTTTGTGGGTAATTCAGTACGGTATCCGCTGTTATATCTCGAAGCAATATATTATCTGATGGTGTACCAGACAAATCAGCAGTCATTACTCTTTCGATCAGTATATCGTCTAAATTACCTGAAAAAACATAATTTTGTCCTCGTTCAATACTCGACAGCTTGTTCTGCAGTTCTTCAATCTGTTTTTTAAGTTGATTGATTTGTTCTTGCATGTTCTTTATATTAATCTACATAAAACCTACTCATTCCGTGTACTATTCCACCATCACTCATTGCAAAGTATAATGTATCAGCAATATTTAGAGCTGCGCCACCAGTTAGAGTAACGAAGAATCTATCTGCTGTTACCCACTGTTCTACACCTGAACTATTATATTTGTGTAAGTAAGCATCTGTTGTGGCTGCATATATGTCACCATTTGATTTTACCCAATATCTATTAAATTGTGTTGATCCACAAGTGATACTAGATACATATGTAAATGTTGTACCAGATAATGTATATTTAGCTATAATATAAGTGTTTGCAGAGTTTCCACCATCGGCTGAGAAGTAAAAGTTTGTTCCATCACTTGTCATTAATGATCCATTTGTTGTTCCTAGTGAACCTCCAGAAAATGTCATCTGAGTTCCACCTGCTGCTAAGTTAGTAGGGTCATATCTATAAACACGCTGGTTTGTACTAGCGTCATACATAAGTACATATAAATAACTACCGATAATTACAGCACAAAATATTGTTTGAGCAGAAGCCCAATCAGTTGTAACGTCATGTGTTTGAGGTCGATATGCTTCACCTGCTACCTTTAATATTGTTGTACTTTTACATATATAAGTTACGTTGTCTGTATACAAGTTTGCTAACCAATCTGAAAATATAAATTTTGAGTCTAGTGTCCAAGGTTGTCCTGTAATAGATGATATTGAAGCAAAGGATAATTGGCCAGTACCATCTGTTTTAATAATTTGATTGTTTGAGCCATCTGCATTTGGAAACTTAAGATTTCCATTTCCTAGTTTGATTGAACCTGTTCCTTTTGGTGTTATTTTAACAGAAATATTTGTATCGTCTCCTGTTGCAGATACTTGTACATCTGTACCAGTTGCAGCGTTTGTTACCGTAATTTCATTTACTGCTGAAGCTGTTGCGGGTATTTTAATAACCTCATTTCCGTTTGTATCATTGATAGATGTTATAATCCTTGGACTTGTAACAATTATTCCACCAGATGTTGTAAATGTTTTAACACCTCCAATATTCTCGGTACTGTTGTTTGATACTGCTTTTGCAGTTGATGTTACGCCAGACAATTTATAGTCATGCGATGTAGTAACCGCTGAACCGTCTGCACCTACTTTAGTTTCCAATGCTTTTACTGCATCATTTAATTGTGAATGCTGTGTACTATGAACTAACGCAGCATTTGCGTTGTTTACTTTGTCTGTTCCGACAGGATTTAAAAAATTGTCGATTGATGTTGGATAATTTGATGCCATATATTATGATTCGTTTTCGTTAGTCCAAGTGGTTGTTTCACCCTCTCCATCATATTTAACTGATGCTGATGTTTCTGGATCTTCATCACTATTGTAATCTAGTAAATTCTCGTTGTAGCTCCAACCACTTGAAGGTGGTATAATTCCTACTTTTTCTTGTGGATCCCATGTAGCCATATTAGAATGACGGTGTATCCCGTGGAATTATTTTTAATATTTCGTCTTTGTTTCTACGACCATAGAACTTCTTAAGTTCAAGTTCTTTCTTAACAATCTCGTTATTGATTGTATTAATTTTATCAGTTAGATTATTTGCAATAGCAAAATCGTAACATGCTTTCAGTGGGATAAGTCTGTGCAATATAGTTGCAAATCCTGGTTCTTTTGTTGTATCTGTAGATAAGAAATAGTTAGGTTCTCGTTGGTAGTATACTCGCAATCCTCCTGTAGAATCATAATTACTTGCAGGATATAAGAACACTGAATTTGCAATCTTATCGTAGTACATAGGCTGTCCGTCTTCTTTCATAAACTCATCTCGTGCCTGTGTAATATCTACAAGGTCAATAGGTTTTAATTTTAACCAATTACCCGTACTATCTTTTGCTTCTACTCGTGTTACTTTCAAATGTGATACTGATAGAACATAATCACGCTGTGAATTAACTAAATCAGTTGTAGCAATAGGGTAATCAGTGTATGTCGTGTCATCAAACTCCCATCGGTCATCTGATTCAAAGATACTTGTTACTACACTATCTAATGCTCGGTTAGTAAGTGAAGTAAATGTATTTAGTAAGTTACTATCATTAGTAATCTGTCCGTAATTACTAGCAAAAAGCCAGAACTCACAGTCCTGTAATATTCCGTCTTTATTTGTTGTGTTATTGAATGTCATAGGGTAATAAAAAACAGGGAAAGCAATTAAGCAATCCCCGTTCTTCGGTTGATTATGTTACAATTATATCATTTTTATGCAACTTCTGCAACAACTTCTTCAACTTTTTCTACTGAATCAACAGCTTGTGGTGCATCAGCCTTAGCTACTCCTTGATTTCGCTTAGCTTCTTTCCATGCTTCCAATTCGTTCACTATTTTTACTTCAACATTTCCATCTTCTGTAAGTGATAAATCTGCTAAGATTTCAAATTCATCTAGCTTATTTTTAAACAAGTCTTCAACGATAGGTTTCATTTTATCAACATGTTTCTGTCGAATCATTACTTCTTTGTCGAACTCATTTTTAGCTTTTTCTGACTCTTCTACCATTTTAACAATATTAGCGTCAGTCGCTTTAAGCTCTGCTAATAGTCCTTTCAATTCTTCATTTACGATTGTTTCTTTTCGTTCCATATTTTTAAGTATGCGTCACGCCATTTATGTGCGTTATTCGCTATGTTATAGTTATTAATTACATATTCTCGTGCTTTCTTACCCATTTGAATACGCTTATCTTTATTTTCTATTAAATCTAGTGTTTTGTCAATCCAATCTTGTTCAGTAAACGCTATTTCCATATACTTACTGTCTTCTTTTCCTTGGTATGGTGATAGTCCATCTTCAAAACCTCGTGCAATTACTGGAATTTCACACATTGATGCTTCAAGGAACTTAATGTTTGACTTAGCTCGGTTGAAGTAGCTGTCATATCGTGGAATTAACATTAAATCTAGCCTTAGATTATTTAGCGTATCCATATAATCTTCTATCTGGCAAAAAGGTTTCCACTCTACATTGTACTGATTCCAAAACTCATACTCTGGTTTATAGATGTCTACAGCCCACTCGTTACCTTTTTTCTTTTCAGGTAGAGCAAACAGACATATAACAACTTTTGGGTTCTCTTTCAGTTTATCAAGTAATGGTTTTATCTGTTCGTAGTCCTTATTACTAGCTACTGAACCGACAATTCCAATTCGTATAGTATCTTCTTCATTACGTTTAGGTTGCGACCAGTCCAGTGGATCTACACAATTTTTAAGTGTGATTACGTTACTGTTATACTCTTTATATTCTTCTTTAAGGAAGTCTGTCGATACTGTTACCAGATCTGATATAGAGGCAAACTTTTTTAGTATATCATCTATTTTTTCTACTGCCTTCTTAAGCTTCTTATTAAGTTTACCAAACATTTTAGTTGGAACACCTGAATCTTTAATGTAGGTATCATCGTTATCCATTACGATAATCTTCCCTAGTTGTTTCAATAATACAGCAGCTTTCAATTGGTTTATATCCATTGGTCTATGGAACACAATTACATCTGCTTTAATAGCTTGTTCAAACAATGTTTTATTATCTACTCGTTTAGTTCTGAGTGATGTTGATTCACCACTCCATCCATTATGTATTAGTGGCTGTAAGCAACGTACATAATAGCAAGATTGATAACCCATTCCAATATAATACACTTTCATATTATTTGAATCCTAGTTTCTTTGCTCGTTCTTCTTGTTTCTTTTTGAACTCGTCATTCATGTTGTCTGAGTTTACACGTGAAACAATATTTCCTTTACTATCTAATTTAATAGATTCTTTTTTAAGTTGTTTTGAGATTGTTACTGACATATAGTTTAAGTTAAATCTTATAATTGGAGGTAGAGCCTTGTTTTCTACCCCCACACACAAGACAGGCGTGGGGAATTACAATTATGAAGTTGTAATAATCTTAACAGCTGCATTATCTCGGTTCTCGATTACTCCAAACAAGATGTCTACAGTAGTTAGAGTTGAAAGATAATCAGGGATGTAAGATGACTGTACTCGGACGTTGTGTTTACCAACCATTCCTTTTCCGTAAGTCATTACAGGAAGTGAAGAAGTTGCGTAATGAATAGCATCTTTGTGAGCCAAAACGTTTACTCGTCCTCCAAGTACCACTGGTACGTTTACAGATGAGTATACTGGGATTCCATACAAGAACGCTGCTGGCATTTTCGCTGTTGGGTCGTTAACTGGTGAGTTAATAGCCAAAGAGAATTTGTCTAGGTTCTGAACTTGTTTCCAGAATGTGTTAGGGTGCATGAAAAATGCTACTTCGTCCATATCTACACAGTTTCCTTCCAAAGTAGCGATAGCTGCTCGGATGTCTGAATCTGCGATTGCTGTTGCTGATGAACCTACTGAACCTGAGAATCCTGAGAACAATGCAGCTACTGCCTGTTCTAGAACTGTTCCAATAGTGTATCCAGCGTTCTTAGCGTGTCGTTCTTGGATAGCGTAAGATTGTTTAACGAAAGCTGCTTCTCGGTCTTCAATAGCAAATGATACTTCTTTCCATGTGTTGATAACAAGGTCGATAGAAGTTTCAGTTGGACTGTTACTTTTTTGTTGTCTCCAATTACTTGGAGTGTCGGACTATATCTTCAATCTTTCGATTGTCGGGTGCTGTGGGCTTACCGTAGTATCCCTAGTCTCTGAACCTTCCACGGTCTTCCCCGTGGCTCGGCTGCTGATTGACCTTTAAATATGAATTAAAGGCGTTCCAGCAATTCTCCCGATTTTGTTTTATGAACAGTTTTGTGGCACTTAGTGCATAATATGATTCCATTACTTTCATCATAAAAGAAATCATCATTACCGTTTAATTTTCCATGCTCTGTAATATACTCTGTAACAAGTTTTGATAATGGTTCTATGTGATGTACTTCAAGGCTTTCATTTGAATTACATTTAGAACATTTATTATTATCTCTTTCTAAAATAGATTTAATCCATAACTTATACTTCTTTCTCCATCGTACTGGTCTGGTAATTCTACCACCTGTACCTTTGAAGTTATGGTGTAAACTTCCTACATAATGTTCTGACCTGAACAGTGAGTAACATTTATGCGAACAAAACTTAATTTCTCTTTTGTCTCCAAATCTTTTACTCTTGAAGTCTTTATCACATACTTTACATTTAAGTTGCAATTCACCACCAGAGTAATTTGGATTTTTTTCACTTGAGAAATCTTCTTTCTTCTTAACAGAATAGCACTTATGGCTGCAAAAGAATTGTTTTGTTTCTTTATTATATCTATTTATTTTTTTGTTACATATTGAGCATTCTACAATCATGGACTAATTATAGCACATTAACTGTCCAAGTGATACCCCTAACAGTGAAGAAAGGGTAACAGCTACTGCGTTAGTTTTTGTGTTTGCTGACATCTGAGTCAAGTTAGGAGTGTGTAGAGTATCTCCACCTGCTGCTAATTCTCCTGATCGGTCAGTAAAGAAGTCTGCGATGATAAGCTTACATTTGAAGAAATCGTTAATACGATCACCCCAAATTTCCATATTGTTACTACCTATTTCTAGGCGGGTAGGGCATTTCTGCTACCTCTGCGTCTTCATGTATTCACGCAGGTCGGACTATCGCATCACCTTAATGGCTATAAGGCGTTCTTTCATTTAGTCTCTGCAAGTCCTCGTTTATTTATTGTTCTTATGCGTTCGTATATCAACTGCTTTTGATAATCTATATCTAGTCTTAATTTACTATTCTCATCACTCATACTGTTAGTTACAGTTGGTAATTCAATAAAGTTTAATATAAGTTCTAGGTTCTCTTTTTTAAGAATAAGTTTATCTTTCAAGTCTTCTAAAAATGACTTAACCATAGGTCTATTTGATATTTCCCACATAACTGATGAGTTAGTGTTATCATGTTGCCTTGATTTAGATATACTTCCACCATATTGTGATTTAAGTATATCAAGTATTATTCTATTAGATTCTTTTTGTGCAATTTTTACACATGGTTTGTAGTAGTGTCCGAGAGTACCTTTTTTAGATGATTTTTTAATCAATCCAATATACCCTTCTCCATCTACAAATCCTGCAATATAGTTTATATTTATCATACCAACACTATGGTATCATAAGTTTAATAAATAAGCAAGGTTCTTGAGGGTTACCCCATCGGGCTTTCCCCATTAATTAGAAAGAATTTTAGATCCCCGAAATTATAGGTAAGGGATCATGACAGCCAAATCTGCTTCTGTAAATGTGTCTGTTGCGAAAGCCATATAGTTTTATTTATTTGCCCATCTTTTCTTTCCAGATGTTTTTGTGTTCCTCTGCACTGATACCAGCAAGTGATACCGCTTTTTGTACAGGTGAACCTTTTGATGTACCCATTGAAGCTCGTTTAGCTTTCTTTTCTTTGTCTAGTTTTTCAACATAAGCAACAAAGATTGGATGCTCCTTAGCTTCTTTCATAGATAATCCAGTACCTTTTGCGACTACGTTTAAGTAATCTACATCTTCTTCTGAATAACCTTGTGCAAAGAGTACAGCTTCATCTCGTGTGATTGGCTGGGCTTGATTATTGTTAATAGTTTGCGTTGGTTTAGATTGAGCAGGGTTTGCCTCTCGTTCTTTACGGCGCTTAATGATTTCAACGAGTTTCTTATTCTCTGAACGGAGCTTAGCTACTTCGTTGTCATCAGTTTCGGTTTCTTCAGTTTCGACAGGTTCAATGTCTAGTTCTGTTTCTACCTCCTCGTTTAATTGGTCAATGTCGAAGTCATTGTATTCTGTGGTATTATCCATAGGTTTTATCTCATTTTATGGTCAGTTAGAGTTCTGGTTTAGTATTAATACTTTTTGGTCGGAAGCTTGAAACCGCAGGTCTATTCGTTCTCATTTACAAACTCTTGAGGGTTTGCTGCCTTTACTTCATATTCCATTTGAGCAAATATTCCATCAATTACTTCTTTTGCTTCTGCAAGGTCTTTAACATCTTGTTTAGCGAAAGCTCGTTGTAGTATCTGTGTTTTAATGTACATATCGAAGTATTCTTTTACTTCTGTTCGTGTTGCTACATCTCGTGCAAATATAAATAGTTTTGTGTTTATATCCATATTATTGTGCAGGTTGTGCAGGTGATACTGGTAATTCTGGCATTGTTGGAGCAGGTGCTGGGTCTGTTGGTGCAGAACTCATATTACTTCCCATGCCGAGTGATACTGGTGATATACCTGAACCTGATACTTCAAGAATCTTAGCAAACACTTTTGAAAGTGTTGGATCAGTTAATACTTGTGGTGCTTTTGCAGCGGTCATTAGTACATTATTCAATGATTCAAGAATTACTGCTTTGTTCTTTTGTTCTCCAGTTGTAAGAATGGTTACTTTTGGTTTCCAGTTCTTGTACTGTCCTTTTGGAATATCTAAGAATCGTTTGTCTTTTGACTTCATTAACAGGTCTTTTGTTTCTTTTACAAGTTGTGCATAATCTTCTGCATAAACAGGATTACCTGCTAGGATAGATTCTTTCATCTTTTGGTTTGCATCATAGTTTGCAAACGAATCATCAATAACTATTAGTTCTTCTGGTGTAAACTCTGCTGCTAGAATATGGGCTTTGTTAAACTTCTTTAACAAATAAGGAATAATCCAATCAGTAAAGATTTCAACTAGGAAGATTCCCATTTCTTCTCTTCGGTAGTCAAACATTGACGTAGCTTCTTGATTCAAGATAGCAGTAGTTCGGTAAGCTGTACCTGATGGCATAGTTTCTCCTGTCACTGCGTTAAATGTTGAAGTTGTCTTTTCAAGTTGTGAATCCCATGACTGAATCAATGCTCGGAACTCAGGTAAGTTGTTTGTGATCGTGTTAGCGATAGCCAGGTCAGAACCTTGTGCAATCTTAATGATTTGTCCGTTCTCTACTTCTGATAGGATATTGTTTTGGATAGTAGGGTCAGTTGATTTAAAGATAACCTTTGAACCAAGTTCCATTGCTTCTTTCTCTTTAATAACAGCGTCATTAGTCCACTGCTGTGCTTCAAATCCGTCTTCTACAATTCCTCTTCCTAGTCGTCCATTAATATTTTCCCAAGGTAGGTATTTATACGGGAATTCATCTAAGAACTCATGGTATAAGATTGTTGATTTACCTCCTCGTGTTTTGTTGTATAAGAAAAACTTTTGAATACGGTATGTATATTTATCTCCACCTTCTGGTGCATATGCTTCAGGTAATTCTGCTGTTACTTCAAATACCTCTAATTTCTTACCTGGTAGTGTTCGTACTAAATCAATAGCTTCTCGTACTCCTTCCCATACTCCATCTTTTTCTGCTAGTTCATTCTCAATAAGATAGTGTTTTTCAATTACCATATCCTCAGGATTAGCTGGGTCTACAATAACATTACGCCAATCTACTACCTCAAGTTCTAATTCTTCTTCTTCACCCTCTTCTTGTTCAATACATTTTTTAACTAATACTCCACCAAACTTGGCACGAGTCTGTCCCATTTCATTGAGTGTCTTAGCAAAGTTAGCGTCTTTCATCCAGTTGTATACTTCTTTCTGTAATAGGAAAGACATAGGCATAAACTGTGGTTCGTCTGCTACGATTTGAATATCTTTTGTATCAAGATCAGTTGCTCGTGTTGCTACGTTTACACGAAAGTTCACAATGTTAAAGAAAGGTTTTAGTTTACCACGTCTGTCTTTCTGTCCTGATTCATACTTACTCTCTGTATAGAATAAAATCTTTTTAATTGTTTGATATGCGTTGAAAGTAAGTCCCGCTGTTATTTGGACTGTACCTCTTTCCCATAATTCAATTTTGTCTGTTACAAACGTTGTAATATCCATATATATAAAAAGGGAAATAGCGTTTATAGCTATCTCCCTGTACTTCAGTGAAGAATTATTGACTTGGTGATAAAATTATTTTCTCTGACTTGTGTACTAAAAATGTATCATACTTACCTAACTTGTCGGTTGATATTTCTATCTTACCGTATGGCGGTAGTTCTCTAAGTATAGCAATCAATTTTTGTTCGACAGCAGTTAGTTGCATAAGTGTATTATATCATACATTATCGTTACTTGCCAAGTTCATTCGTGTAATTGCAAACTGTTTTAATCTGTCTTTATCGTGTTGCTTAGGTGCAAGTGATGTAAATGCATATCGTACTGCATCAAGTGCGTGGTCTAATCCACCTTCTGGTTCATTTAGTATCTTACCTTGTTTATCTGTAGCCCACAAGTAGTTTCTATATTCTTTAATTAAGTTACCAGAACGCTTAGTTACCGATATACGTTGTTGTTGTACGAATCCGATTCCTTGATTAATTGAACCTGGTCCCTTAGTTGCTGGCATCATGTTTATTCCATACAACCTAATCTCGTCAATACTTTTAGGCTCTGCACTATCTGCAATAACCATTATTTGTGTGAGGTTCTTTATTACATCTGCGATCTCCTTATTACTCATTCCTTTTTGATAACAAACCTCGTCTAGAATATACCCACCATTGTAATAGTAAACATCTACAATAGCAGTTGGGTCATTAGTATAACCGAAGTCTAATCCTCTACGTTCTAGTCTTGCTTCGTGTGGTATATTATCAATGATAGCCCAGTCTTTGTAGATCTTCCCTTCTACTTCACCTAGTTGTCCTTCTCCGTATACTTGCCACCAACCTTTACGGTTCTTTCGTTGTTCAATAGAATCTATAATCTCTTGTGATAACGCTTCATTGTCTTTGTATGTAAGTATAATCTTTTCCCAGTCTTGTCGTAAAGGCATAATATCAGTAAAAGCCCAAAACTCATTTGTTGGGTTAAAGTCTAAGTATACAAATTCTTTTGTTCGTACTTCTAATTGGTCAAAAGCGTCTAGTGTACAGTTGTTTGCTTCGTTCATGAACAGTCTATCACGTCTTGCTCCACGGAGTTTATCACCATTGTCTGTTGAGAAGAACTCCATTTTACTACCTGTTTCAAACGTATAGATACTATCTGATATATTCCATAGTGAATCTTTCCAATAACCATGTGCAATCATTATGTTCCTGAAGTCTCGAATAGCTCCTCGCTTAAGGTGTGGTACTGATTCAGAAACAACTGATGTAAGTGTTGGTTTAGTATCTGATTGACATAGATTAATAAGCCATAGCAATATAGATATAGTTTTACTAGCCGATGTCCCCCCCTGTACTATTCGTATCTTCTTGGTCATCTGACTTATTTTGTTCAGTGATGTTGTTGCTTGGTACATAGTTCATTAAGATTGGTGTTGGTAGTTCTTTACCATCTGCTCCTGTTTGTTCCTGACGTTTACTGTAAAATCTTTTGTTAAGTGATTCAAGTGTAAACTTAGTCATATCACCCTTTAATCTATCATCTTCTGCATCTAATAGTACTTCTAAATTGCTTTCAGCTTTCTGTAATAGCCTTTCGTGCTTATAACTAAGCAATTTATCGGAGAAGCCTTTATAGTTCTCGTAATCCCAGTCTCTCATTGTATGATATGGAATATCTAATGATTCTGATATTTGTCGTAGATTTAATCCATCTAAAACAAGGTCTCTAATTTTCCGATAGAGGTGGTCATCTAATAGTGTTGGTCGTCCTGAGTTCATGTATCTATTATAACATAAAAACCTGCTGTTAAGCAAGTAATTATTTCTTCTTTCCTAATCCTTTACCTAAGGCAATAGCTAGAATCTGATTCATTGGTCGAGCTTTACCATTAGCACCTTTAGCTTTACCTTTCTTTTTGTTATCAGCTTTTAGCTCTTTTATATTATAGCCGATATTTTTTTTACCTGATTTAAGTGGCATATTATTTAATCTTATTTATTATTGCTACAGTTCCCATAATAGCGAAAGCTTCTAGTATATTACAAGTTAGAATTAAACCTACCCAGAATGATATACATATAGAGCAGTATACCATATTTCCTATGTATCTTCCACCTTTCTTTGCTATGTAGTTGCGTGGTTTTTCTAATAGGAATGATTCAGTTAGTAGATATGCTATTCCGTAACTAATTAATATCTTTAATACCATAGTCTCGTTTTAATTGCTTAATAAACTTATCTACTTCATTACGACCATTTCCACAACCATAGATATTGTCTCGTAGTTCTGTTAATTTATCTATTATGATTTGAAATTCTATTGTCATAGTTTTGATAGCATATACTGCATTAGTTCATTATGATGTTTAATGGCTGTTGATACCATTGATTCACCATGTTTACGATAAAAGAATAGATATTCAGGAATTGTTGCAACTTTATAACCTGCTTTTGTAGCTCTTAGCCAATAGTCCCAGTCTTCGTAACCTAATTTCATTTTCTCGTCATAACCTCCTATAGTTTCCCATATTTCTTTACGAAATAGCGAGCAACAGTTAATCTGATTGTTTTGTATGAAGTCTGTAAAGGTTGGGTTGGTTTTGAATAAGTGTTTATTATCACTATCTCCAAATTCTTGTTGTCCTGTTCCGATTATATCATATTCATCCTTATATTTCAAGCATTTCTCTATAAAATCAGGTGCAATCTTATCGTCTGAATCCAGTGTTAATATCCATTCTCCTGTTGCTTCTTTAATACCTGCATTACGAGCTGATGATAATCCACCGTTTTCTTTTACGATATATTTGTCTACATAAAATTGTTTAGCTACTTCGTCAGTATTATCAGTTGATCCGTCATTAACAATGATAATTTCACAAGGTACTGTTTGATTAAGTGCCGAGTTTACTGCGTCAGGTAACCATTGAGACTGGTTATATACTGGTATTATCACAGAGACGATATTTTTCTTTTCCATAATTTTTTAATTATTTTTTTTCCAATAAACAACATTTCTTCCTTATTTAATATATTACTTTTTGTTTTGTTGCAGTAATTACATGATAAAACTATGTTATCTTTTGAATATGGTAAATCATTATTAACCCTATCAATCTGAAACCTACTAAATCCACATTTAATAATCGATTCATTATCAATACCGCAATAAAAACACTTCTTTTCTTGGTTAGAATACCATTCTATAAAATCATCAATATTTATCAAAACATCTCTATTTTTTCTTTTACTATTTTGTTTTATTACTCTATAGATATATTTTATATTGTTTTTAAAGTTAATACTTTTCCACCTTTTGTTATCATTATCTCTAAACTTCTTATGGTTTTCTTTTCTCCACTTATTAACATTATTTATTATTTTCTGTTTATTTTCTTCATAATATTTTTTATGGTATCTTTTTCTCGTCTGTTTATAATTTTCTAAATAACAAACTCTACACATTGAATAATGATTATTTCTATTTTTATCAAAGTAAAAATTATCTAATTCTTTTTCTATTTTACATTTTGTGCATATTTTCATATATTGATTATATCATATTCAATTGAAAATTACAATCAGTTACTTTCATATTTTAAATAATTCTTTTTGTAAATTATATTTTAATAATATATCAGGATGTGTATCAATAATAAGTTTAGATTGTTCTTGTGATAAATCTACATTCCAAAAATTCTTTGCAATATCAATTAGTTTATTTACTTTTTGCATACCCATACAGTACAGAAATCTACATTAGTATCCCAAGTTTTTACATCTGAGAAATACTTTTCAAAGATTTCAGTTAATTCTGGTAATGTATATTCATACAGATGATATGGATTGGTAGTTGGCACTTGTTTATTTGGTGTACTTCCTACAAATATTCCATCTTCCTTTAGTGCGTGTACAATATCTTCAATTAATGGTTCTAACTTTTCTCGTTCGATATGTTCAATGAACTCTGTACTTACTACTGTATCAAATAGTTGGTCTGGTAATTCTTGCGGGCATACCCAATCAGTACGGATTACTTTATCAAGTTCTGGTAATTGTTCTGTATACTTATCTAAACAAGTTACAGTGTTTACTTCTTCTTTCTTGGCATATTCTTTCACAAACATTCCTGCACCTGATCCAATATCTAGTACATTACCTTTGATATACTGAATTAGTGCATTATAATAAGCCCAATCATATCGTTCTTGATTAGGATTTTCTTTATGGGTTATTTCTGTACTTCGTTCGTGTGCATTTGGGTTCATATATTTTAATCAAAAATTACTCGAATTATAAATATTACTGCTGCTAATCCTACTATAACATGGAACATATAATTTTAATTGATTAACGCACCTGATAATACATAAAGTACCTGTGGGGAAAAACTGATAATTATAATTCTTTTACTGAATCTGATTTATCTGCAAATTGAGATTTATCATATTCACTTTCGTAATTTGAAAGATTTTGACCTGCCCACATTCGTGCCTCTTGTAATTTTGTTACAACAAGTGAAGTTTCTCTTGTTGGTGCTAATAATTTAACTGCCTTAATAATTGAATCTAATTCAACACGTAATGCTTTTGTTTGTGCAATTTCGTGTTCAAAGTTTAAATTTGTAGTTGGATGCATATTTGTTTTAGTTAATTATTTTCCCCCACCGATACTCTATGTTACACTGCACCTAGTTATTTTCTTTAGTGTTAATAAACAAAACCAATTTTTCTATATCCAAATTAGCAATCTTTTGTTCATAGACTTTATTTTCTGTTGGGTATTTTGACTCTGAATTTTCTAAAAGTTCTACAATTTCTATTTTATATAACATATATTTTATTTAGTTAATCTTATAATGCGCCGCACCAGATTGATGTACTGTGTTCAGGTGGTAATGATTTATAATTACGCTCCTGTAACTCCTGATTCTTCTGGTTGTGTTGAGCCAGCGTCATTCAGTACGAGTCCTTTAATCGCCCACATTGAACTTGTTTCTAGTTCTGTAATCGCAACTGCACGCTCTCGTGAAGCTGGTAGTGTTAAAATATGTTTATGTAAAACTGTATATGCGTCTCGCACTTCTTGAATCTTTGGTAACATTTCCTCCGATGGCTTGAAATAACCAAATGGGTTTACTGCTGTTGCTTGTCCTGGATTATACATATAATTTTATTTAAGTTAATTTACACACCTGATTACAATACACCAATATATACACCGCACCAGAATAGGACAGGCAGGATATTCTACGCTGATATATTCTTTACGTCCCTGCATACTAAGTCATAATATCAGGTATGACTATATTGGTTCCCGTTAGGTAAGAGCCACTGCCCTGTTCTGATGCTGTGCTTTGATACTTGTGTTAGTTTAGTCTGATAATGGTTCATTTATTGGATTTGGATGATATTTTTCAGACCACCATTTAAAAAATTCAAATTTCTCCTGTTCGTTTGTGAAATGGTTTACGACAAATGTATATACTTCGCCTACTGCATCTACCCTTGTTTCTCTGATGAAGTCAATAATTTTGCTTGCTTCTTCTCTTACAAATCTTCCTCCACGATGATTTGTTTGTTCAACAAATATCTTATCAAAATCTTCTTCCCATTGTTCTTTTGTATTCATAGAGAAAATCCAGTTGATATGGATATAAAACTAAAAACTAATAATAAAAAACCTATAATTCCTATAAAGTAGTCTTCCATTTTCCACGCTTCCTGCCATAAAACTCCACCTATTACAGTCGTGAACACTGTTATAAGCATAGTTATTTCAATTTTCATACCTCTTTATGGTTATCTGATAATGGTGTGGTGAACTCTTTAATACGCTCTTTGTAACCATCTTTTATAGCGAGTGCAAGCATTATACCTATACCATTTGGTACACTGTCAGTCATTATATCCATACCCATTTTACACTCTATAGGCAATGGAGAAATTCCACCATCAAAAGAATATGTCATTGTATTAGGGTTATATGTTCTTCCTAAGAACTTTTTCATACATCATTCCTCCTTAGAGTTATTATCTGATAATGGTGTGGTGGATAATTCGTAAGTTATTTCAACAGGAACAACAATTTGATGAATTTCAGGATATGCTTTTGACATTCTCTCTGCCTGTTCTTTTGCATTAGGATCACAAAGTAGAACAAAATAACGACCATATATACCAACTTGTGCCATAGGAACTTCCGTCCCTGGTACTATCGCTGCAAATGCTTTTATTGTTTTTTTCATATTATTCCTTTGGATTAGTGTCTTGTAATAGTTCACTGAAATTTATTGGTTTTTTATGGTAACCTGTATCTTTTCTATTAAACTATCTGGTAACAGATGAATGTAGTACATAGGAAATTCTTCTTCTTCATCTAACTTGTCTTGTATGTATGTCATATCTATTTAGTAAAATAATCTAATAATTCTCGCACCAAACTATCTTTGATTCATCAAGTTCATAGTGCTGTTCGTCATATGATTTATTTCCCATCATATATCCGACACATTGTGAACCGTCTTTGAATGTAAATGTATACCAATTTCTCATAAATATTATTTAGTAAAATAATCTATAATGTAAGGACGAAGTATTACAACTATTAGTCCGATTGCTATAAAAATATTTAGTATTTCCCAGAGACAGTTGTTTCTCTTAGTTCTATTGTGCAGTATTTCCTCGTATTCGTAAGATGTTTTCCAGTCTATTTCTAAGTCATCTAGTAGTTTTTTATTCATAATTTAGATCAGAGTGGTTATCTTCTGATATTACTAGTATATAGCTTATATATAATAATACAACTATTTATCTGTGGATAACTTTTTTGTTATTTCTTCAAGATATTCAGTTACACATGAAACTGCTAGTTCTGAAAAAGAGATGCGTTTATGCAGTATCTTATTATCTTTAGCTAGTTTTAATAGTGCTTTAATTCTGTCTTTGTCTTCTTTATCGTGTGATATACATGATACTGTTTTCATATTTTTATCTTCCACCCCTAATCCTACCAACTTGCACCAATGATTCGTTTCTGTTACACTCAATTTATCGTAAATCTAATATAACTTATTCGAGAACACCAGTTTTCAAGTTTTGCAGGATAAGAGGCAGAAATGCCTTTTTTATTTTTCTAATAATTAAAATTTCCAATATTCATCATCTTCATCTTCATCTTCAATATCTGGTGTTTCTATTACTTTTACATTTTTAAAAGATATGATTTCTTTAATCTCTTTTACATCTATTGATTTTACTGTAACAGTTAATAAAACATCTTCATTGAATTCTTTTTTATTTTTTATTTTTTTACAAAGTTTTACAAATATTCCAGAACTATCAATTTCAGATAATTCACTTTTATCTAAAGCAATAACTAATTCATCACCATTTTTAATGGCATTTTTTATAGTTTTATTTTTTATAGTTTTATTTTTCATGATTTTATTTTAAATTTTTCCAATAATCATCTAGCTGTTCCTTACTAGGAAATTCTAAATATACGCCAAACTTTTCACCGATTACTTTCATAATCTGTTCGTATACTTTACTAACTTGGTCTGTTGTTAGTTCTGTAGTGCTGTCTATGTTGTACATAGCTTTCATTACAGGTTTCCATAAATGTTCCTTAACCGAAACATCAGTCCACCAAAGTTTATATTCTGGTTTTAATACTGTTTTCATTTCTAAACCTTTTGTATTAAACTCATCTGCCATCATGCTATATAGCTTGTGCATTGAGCGGTTCTGAGTATTTGTACGTTTAGGTTTTTCCATATTAATAAGGGATATCGTCAGGATTAATATCTAACATTTCTGGTGTGATTTCAGGTACATCAGGTTGTAGTGTTTTACTTAAATCTATTCCTTGTGATGTAGGTGTTGGATAACCTGGATTCCGTAAGTTAATCAGTGCGTCTTCTTTTACTTGTTCTGGTTGCTGATTAAATCGGTATAAATCTAATTCTGCATATCTTCCTTTTTCTCCATGTTTAATCTCATAATTTAGATAACCACCAATCGCTAATGGTCTATGTGCTTCCAAAAAAGCAATCATTTTATCAATGTGAAAACTTCCTTTGCCCCAAATAAAACTTGGTGTGTTTTCTTGTAGCTCTTTTGGGTAAAATCCGTTTACATATAATTTCTTTTGTTTATTTTCCATATTATCTTCGTTCATTAATTTTAATATCTGATAAAGCGTCTTCTGTGTCGTCATCTGAACGACCAGCTACTGTTTTCTTTGGTGGTACAGGTAAATCGTCTGAATGTGTTTTATCTGTGTCCATATCCTCTCCTTTAATTACTAGGAATGTATCGAGTAATACATTTTTTAGTGCATAGGTTGTTGCTTTTCCCGCACCTTTATCCTGTGTATCTACTCCATGTCCGTAACCACCTAGTTCAATACTTTCACCGCTTTCATGTATTAACAAATACTTTGTTGTTGCATCTGTAAATGTTGTTTGTTTCCACTTCTTACCATATTGTCCATCTTCTTCATATCTATCAATTTGAATATTTGCTGATACTGATGTTGGTACAATTACTAAACTATTTTTAATCATGGAATCTTTAATTGTTGCACGAACCATAGAATCAGAAACTGCCTTATAACTTGAAGTTCCAGTTCCTACATTCATACTTTTTTCAATATTAGTGACTTCTTTCATTACTTCAAGTATTGCTTTTGCTATATTTATATAAATCATAATTATTGTTTTGAATTAAATCCTTCTAAAAATACTTCCTCTCCATATAATTGTCCGTATCGTAGTAGTTCTTCTCCGTCTAGTTGCGAAATCCAGTTATCAAAATGGTCTGGTAAGTCATCATCTAGTACAGATGTAAATGCTAATGAATGGATTTTTTTTAAATAATTTTCAAATGATGTCATATTATTTTGCCCAACTTGGCATATTAGAATAGTAATTATCTATACTGCGTTGTGTACCTGCGTCAAATGAGTTATTGAAGTTAAGATTACGTTCTTTATTGACTTTAATTGTTTTAGCGTGTTCGTGCATTACATGGTTAGTATGATTTAACGCGTAGCAGAAATCTTTATGGGAACTAAATAATACTGACCAGTCACTACAATTAGAATAATCTTGTTCTTTGTAATACTGTGTCATCATGTCCATTTCTTGTGAAGTCATGTTATTAGTATAGGTTGGTTATCTCCTATATATACAGTATATATAATTCTATTATCTATGCAAGTGTCTAATTAAACGAAACTGTGGATAAGTTTTTATACATTGCATGCGTTGTTTTGTCAATTTACCTTATTTTTCCTTTTATTTTCTTATATTCTTTTAGTAATTCATTTACCTTTTCTTCTTTTATATAATTCTTTGTGATTTTCTTTTTAGAATATCGTTTTCCTCTTTCAATTCTTTCTAGTTCTTTTGTTTGTTTATATATATTGTTTAATAGTTCCATAGAAGTTTCTATCCCTTGGGTATTAGGGATTTGTTAAAAATTCTAATAATGTGAAATATAAGTTAATGTAACCAATTCACGCATTACTAAGTTATGTATTATATCTTTGATGTTAGTTCATGAATCCCTTGAATTGTAGTTATAAAAACCGCAATTTTGATTGTTCAGATGCCCATCACTTTTCATATACAGACCCAAGTCACCGTTGTTAAACTTAAAAACATAGCGGTAATGAGTGTCTATATACGAACAAGCTATTTTATAGAAGCGTTTTTTTGACTGTGGTGTTCCTTAGATCACAGCGATATAAATTGTCTCTAATAGAGTACCAATTAGTATATTGCATATATGGATAGTGTTCGCGTGGCAGTCTTCATATGAAAGACATTCTAAGAACATATACAGCAATACACAAAATGATACTCTATTTCAAAGAAAAAAACCCTTTCATCGATGCATCTACTCGCTTTCGCAAATAGCCACACCAGTGAAAAGGTTCAGCTGGTTGATGTGTTCGATCGATGGTTAGATATAACTCTAACATTGGTATTGTATCATAACTGCAAAAATCATGCAAGTGGTTTATTGTAACTACCAAAAAACCTTTTACCAAAACTTCCGTTTCGGTTCTTGTAATCTTTACACTCTGAAAGAAATTCATATAGTTCCCTGTTGGATTTTAACATACCTAATTTAATAGCTACTGCTCGTGCTGTGATTGGTTTAAATTTAGTTCCTATTCTTTCCCTATTAATTGCATCAACAAACTCTTTAATGATTGTTTGTCGTTCGTTTGTAATCTTTGGCTTTTTAAATTCTGGTACTTTAAAATTCTGAAAGGAAAATAAGTCGCGGTCTTGTTCCATAATTAGATTATATCATATTAGTATTTTTTATTGCAATATGACTATGTTATTTATCTGTGTATAACTATGTAAACGAAAAGGGGAAATTAATCCCCTCGTTTTAATGCTCAAAGAATGATAATTGATTTTCATCTTTTACTTCTTTGTTTATAAATTGTTTTACATTTTCCGTTGGTACGGTTGTCATAGACCAGTGATTCACTGCGTTTACAACTTGCTCCAATGTATAGAGTTTTGGTTTTTTTCTTTTTTGTTTACTCATTTTCTAAAAGTTTTGTCATCAAAGTAAGGTTTACAAATCATGTAGATACAGCATAGTGCCATGAATACAAGAATGATGATTGTAGGTGCCATTATACAAAGTTTAAGTAGCAACCTAGATTCCACAAAGCGTGGGATAGTATTGAATAACGTAAACCGAAGTTTAAATATATCCAAGCAAATGTTAATCCGATACAACCTTGTATCAGAATGTTAGCAATGTATCCATTACCATGACCCATGCCAAAGATAATGGATGATCCGATAGCAATAGCAACTATACTTTTGTTGTAATAGTTTTTACCGATAGATAGTGGTAAGTGTCTGTACAGTGTTTCTTCAACAACGGGTACAAACACAACGCAAAGGAATAGGTCTTGAACATCGCATGACATAGTCTGCATTATCTGCAAAAATATGATGACGAGTTTAACCCAAAATAATTGTAATGCGTATACTAATACAAGTATACAAGCCATTACTGCAATTTTTGTTTTCATTTTATTCTTTTTTCAATGTACTTCATTACAAAATAGTGCATACCTACTGAACCAATTACTGACCCAACAAGGTATGTTATCATTAACTCTGGCTTGTCAAAGTTTTGTGTTATTTTCCTGATTACAAGCAACCAGATACCATTTGAAAGGATTGAAGCGGTACTATGGTATAGAATACTGCTACTGTTTCTTGCTCGAGAAACTAACGTGAAACTTGCGTTCTGGAGTATTACCAGTAACAGCATTTTTATTATTTCCATTTTTGTACTTTTCTAGTATTATACGCCTGTATATAAAAAACCGCAAGCCTAAGCCTGCGATCTTGTTATATGTATAGTGTAGCAAATCTTCCTCGTTCTTTATCGATTAAAGTATTAAGGGTTTGCAAGGTAGTACCTACATATTGCGATTGTGTATGCCATTTGTCTGGTGGACAAACAGCAGGTAATGTAATCCTGATAACATTTCCGCCTAAGTCTTTGGAATCTTCGTGATGAACGTGTCCAGAGAAATGATAGAAGATAGTATCAGTAGATTTAATTCCCCACTTATACGCTTCAGACATGATTACTTTGTGAATCTCTTTGTCCATTTTATTCGGTGATACGTTGTCTCCATGTTGGAAAACTAAGCAGTATTTTTTACCGAATGGTACAAATGTTCTTTCAGAATTCATGCCCTGAATCACTGTTACAGATTTGTTTACTTTTTCGTAATACTTTTTTAAGAAAGCACCTATTAAGTAGTCTGTGTTTTTACTGTGATTCCCAGGTACGACAATTACGTCTACTGGTGCGATGTTAGAGAATAAATCAATGTAGTCACACTGAATGTCGATATAATTACCGATTTCAATGTGCCACTCTCCGTCTGTACTGTTAGCAAGGTTAGTACCTTGTGTCGTTGTTTGTAAAGGATTATCAATGTGAATACCGTCACTACCTGCGATAACAGTGAATTTTTCTGGTTTACCGTATAAAGCGATTTGTGCGATTAGATCTTTCTGAGTCTCAAAAAGTTTCTTTCGTGCAATATCTCTGTCATATACGATAGTTCCAAAATCATCAACTGCTAACTTTAAGTAGTGTAAATCTGTCATACCAACTACAACGTTATAGTGTTTAACTTCCATTTTAGGTACTGTGTACGTTATTGGTTGTCTAACACTAATATATTGTTCGATATGATTTTCAAATGGTTTAAGCACGGTGTTATGGAACATAGTCCACTTTTCGTACCCCTTCATGATTTCTGCCCACTTAGCTTTTTCAGTCTTTTTGTAAGCATCACGCTTCATTGTTTGAATATTTTGGAACACTGCTTCTTCAACAGTTAATCCAAGTTCAAACTCTAAATCTGTCTGTGGTAGACTAGACTTTGTAAAGCCATGATGTTTTGCATACAGTAGAACTGCTTTTGCATGTGGGAAATCAAAATCTCTAGCAACATCGGAAGCGGTTTTACCATCTGCCATCGTTACATAAGCTCGCTGTACTGCACTGTGCATATCAAACGAGCAGACCATTTGTCCGTATTCTCCAAGTTCAGTAATGATTGTTTTTGTTGTCCAGTTTACTACGATATGATCGCCCCTGGTTTCCAGTCCTGATTTTGGTTGTACGTTTTCAGATACGGTGTTTTCATTTACCAACCCTTTTTTTCTCAAACGATGCTTAAGTGTTCTAATTCCTGCTTCTGTATAGTCTTCACCATACAGTTCACGAACCTTTACAATCAAATCGCTTGCTGACATGTCCATATTTTCTGATATGAATAGGTCAATTTTTTGTTTTTGATTTTTCATTTTATTTATTATTGTATGGTGAACTATTTGTTGTAGTATACCATACTCGCGGTTAATAATAATCTTTACATAAAATTCGACATATCCCATAAATGAGGATATTTCACTTGATAACTTGATAATACTTTTAAGCAAGGTTTACAAACGATATGTAAACCATCACCTAATGGAGGAATAAAAAGTAAATCAAACTTTCCTTTTTCTTTTTGGCAAAAAATACATTCACCAGTTGTTTTTATGTTTTCTTTTATTCGTACCATAGTTTAATTATACAAGGTGTGGTGTAATATACAATACTACTAGACCACAAAGGTGTGGATAAGTCAGTTACTGAAAATGTTATAATTTGGTATAATTAAGGTGGTTAGAATTACAGACACGAAGTTTCGCAATAGCCCAAATTGCACTCTATGAATAAAATAACTTTACTGGCGTTTCTAATTCTGCTATTATTACTAAGCTTGTTTATTTTTAAAGCAGAAGCAGAAGCACCAGAGCCTTTGATAATAGTACCTGAGTCTATACAAAACGATGATATAAAATCATATGCGTATTTACAGGTAACTAACACATTCGGCAAAAATAATTGGGAGAGCTTTAATTCTATTATTGAAAAAGAAAGTAAGTGGGATTGCCAGGCAGATAATCCTAAATCCACGGCGTATGGACTAGGACAATTATTAGATGGAACTTTGAAATATATTGGATATAAAAAAAGTACCGATTGTCGAGACCAAGTTGATGCTACAATAGCCTATATTGATAAAGTTTATAAAACGCCTATTAATGCTTGGAGTTTCTGGAAAAAGAATAATTGGTACTAACAAAAATACACCTGGTCGATAGGTGTATTTTCTATTGCAATATTCATGAGCAAGTTTCTTGTACGAAAGTTTACTACTTATAAGATAGTAAATACTTGCAAACGCTTCAACTGGCGTAGTTCCAGTATTAGAAGTATATCATATATAAGTCTTAAATACTAGACAATATATTCACAAGTGATATAATTATTTTAATTGAATATCTATGGGGGAGCATACGAATGATTCCAAAACTAACTTTCGTATATGGTGTAGTGTAAGTCCAGGGAACAAAATTGTTTTGGTGAGCATTGCCTGGCATATTCCACTAAGCGAGAAATACGCTTCCCCACAGGTATTTAATTATTATCAGATAACCGCGAGTATCTTATGGAACAATCATCTTTAATAAAGTTTATAGAAAAGTACAAATCAGTAAAAATGAATCACTCTAAATTGAAAGAATTATGGTCAAAAATAGATAAGAAAGATTTTGATAATAATGAAGAAGAAACATTTCTCTGGTTTCAGAAGTATAGGAAAAGTTGTGTCAAATGAGCCTTATAATATAAGACGATAAAAAGTCGAAATGCTCTGTATTGAATTATTATCTAATAAATGACAAAGTATGCGTAGGTCTGGTTTCAAACAAAAATTGACTGTTCCATTAAAACGAACACCACTTAAAAAAGTATCACCAAACAAGGTTAAAAAGAGTAAAGTAAGGAGTAAGTTACCTACTATTAAATCAATGAGAAACAAGTGTGATGCACTACTGACACCTATAATAAAGTTGATGTACCCGAAGTGTATCTTTACTGGCGAGCCTACACAAGTTGCTCACCACGCAATTAAAAAGAGTACGAGTTCTTCGTTGCGTTATTATTTACCAAACTTGATACCATTAACTAATCAATCACATTTACGACTTCATTCTGATGAAATACTTTGGACTGGTAAATTGATACAGGTAAAAGGATTGGAGTGGTGGGAAGACTTACTCGAGAAAAAGGAAGTGTATACTAAATGTGATGTTCACCACTATATAGCAGAATATGATAGACTTAGTAATATACTTTCAGATCTAAATAAAAATCTATGAAAAAAATAATCGTACCATACAAGATAGACATATTTAATATAGAGATACTCTTTTGTTGTTGTGATGACTTTCAAGATGTTAAAGACTATGTAAAGAAGACTAAAATGAATAAGGCGTGGAAAGATGAAGTAATTAATGAAAACGGACAATTCGATGGAATAGTATTTTCAGATGATGATACTAATCGACCTTATCTTATATTTGTTAAACAACGAAAGCATGACTGGTACTTTTATGAAGTGTTATTACATGAGACTAATCATGTTGTATTCTATCTAGCAAAGCAATGCGGATTTACAGAAGAGCCAGAGTTTCAAGCTACTTTACAGGAACAGTTATTTAGAGAGTTCAGACACTTGATATTAAAAAAGTAATATGATATACTACTATCGGTTATCTCTGGCGAGCAATCGCAAGTTTTAAAACGACTAAGTCCCTTCGGGGATTTTTTCGTACAAAAAAAACACTGACCGCGAGATAAGTGTTTCATTGGTACTAGCTGTCCAAAAATATATTGACGGACTTCATATAGCAACGTATGTATTATATCATATTATTTTACTTTCTTACTAGTCTTTTTTGTTGCAACAAATGTTACTACTTCTTTTCCTTGAATTTCTGCATTAAGGAATTTAGAAATTTCACCGACAACAAGACCTACTACTACTGTAATTTCTGGTGATAGACCAAAACCTGTGTAGTTAGCCATAACATAGTTTACTAATGCTACTGCAATCATCATAGACAATCGCCATGCAAAAGATTTAAACCGGTTCATTACTGCTGTGTTCATATATTTAATAGTTTTTTAATAAATGCGAATAATCCTAAAACTTCTTTACCTTTAACCTTTTGTTTAATTTGGTCCGCCTGTTCCATAGATATACACAGCGCTTTAGCTTCTGGTGTATTGTCTTTTAGTTCAGGTATACTTTCCATAATTGCTTTCTTTGCTAGTTCTTGTCCGTAAGTATCAGATAAGTTCCAACCGTAACATGATTTCTTTTGTAACTTACGATGTGGTATTACCTTATCGCTTGTTAATTGTGGATGTCGTTTAATAATATCTCGATATAGCCATTTGAAACTTTCTTCTTGTTCCTTACTTGGTAAACGATTTGGTAGTCCTTCTTTACGGTCGAAGTTACCAGTCATATTAACATTCAGTGTTTCCGAGTTGTGATTTAAAACTGCCGCTGATGTTCTGTGTTCTGGTCTACCTGCCCAGATTGAACCATCTATTTGAATAACATAATGATAACCGATACCTTCCCAACCTTTAGATAAGTGCCACTGCTCGATCATTTCTGCCGTGTGGTGTGAACTATCTGCCTGCGGGTCTGCGTCTGTTCCACCAGTTTGGTGCATCACCAACCATTTAATGTCATTATTCTTCGGCTTACTCTTAAGTTTTTGATATGTCTTTGTATAGTTTATCTTCATACATTTGCAAAATTACCAAACATTATAATCTCGACGGATTTTCTCTTTTCTAATGCCTCATTAAATGATTTAAATATTCCGAGGTGTATCTCCTTACCGTCTTTCTTAATTCTCGCTCTCCACCCATCTCTGAATCTAGAAACACCACGGACACCATTTTTGTTCATATTATTTTCACTTCGTGTGCAAAATCGTAAGTTCTTAATACGATTGTCCAGTGGATTTCTATTAATATGGTCTACAAACTCACCAGTTTTAGCCCCCATAATTAGTCGATGTAGATGTATTGTTTTACGATTAATCTGAGTATAAATATAATTATTATGCTTTACATACCATTTGTATTTTGAAACATCACCATACTTATCAGTATCAATTATAACTGATAACTCATTCCCTTTACTATAAACAAGAAACTTCAAATCGTTATTCTTAGGACTAGATTTTAGTTTCTTGAAAGTTTTAGTTTCGTTTATTTTCATAGTTTATTGTGTAAATGCTTTAAACATTAGTGCTATTACTGCTGCATAAATAGGGGTAATGACGAATATAGCTATCTTAACAATCCAACTGATAGCATCGTTGATTGCTTGTATAGATAAATCAAAGGTTTCATGTGAGACATACTTTTTGTCTAGTCTTTCCTTGATTTCTGCTATATCTTTTTTTATGTATTCAATATCAGCAGCGTGCTGATCTATTGTTGGTGATTTAGCCATATTCTAATAAAATTACTTGTAATAGTTACGATACTAATTGGAAAACCCTGTTGAGTTTCCCTGTAGTATAATAACAGTATTATACCATTATTTTGTATTCTCTGCACTGTCTTTTACTTCTTCTTTTGCTGGTTTTAAAATTGAAATAGCCTGTGCTACTGCTACTGCTTCATTGAGTTGTAATGCTCCTGTTTTCTGTGCAAGGTGTGCTACTTGAATTAAAATATCTATTGCTTGTTTGTTGTCCATATGTTTATTGTTATCTGATAACTAATATACTATATATCCATATTGATTGCTTGTAAATAGTTATCTACCGCAAGTTCTCGCTGTTCGTCTACTTGAAATCCTGTCATAGAGTTGTTACTAGTTACAATAATATCTTTTGAGAAGTCAGGTGCTACTACGTCTGTTGGATGAATACCAATAGTAATAGTTACCTCATATTCATCTGTTGGTTCTTGACCGACAATAATGTCGTCTTCAATAATATCCTGCATGACTACTCGTTCTGCTGATATGTCTGTTTTTATAAGTTCGTATTTCATATTATACAAGTGTTACTGTTTTTCGTACTCCACCGACTGTGAAGTATAGAT
>Ga0208916_10000180_pt1 | contig 31731 bp, 49 predicted proteins | sample DEB19_08_DNA_5_FD_184523 | JGI IMG/M metagenome (GOLD analysis project Ga0208916, IMG submission 184523) | Aqueous microbial communities from the Delaware River and Bay under freshwater to marine salinity gradient to study organic matter... | ecosystem: Environmental > Aquatic > Marine >... | reverse complement strand
ACTATCGACAAAAGTATTGCTCGCATGAATGCACCTTAAGATCACGGGGCGTCGGCGCATGGAAGTCGTGCAAAATTTGCGGGACAAGAACTGCAAATAAACAAACCTGCTCCGATAAGTGTAGAGACGAATACAAGCGTGTTTACAACAAGTCGCTTTACCAATCCAAAGGCGAGCAAATGCGCCAATACGCCAAGGAGTATTACGAGCGCGTCAAGGACTCCGGCCAGCACAAAGCAAAACAACTCCGATCAAGCCGCGCATTCAGTAAGCGCAAACGCGAAGATCCAAAGCTCCGACTCGAATCCGCCATCCGCGCTCGTGTAATGATGTCGATGAAGCGCCGCAACGCAAACAAGGACGGGCGAACCTTTGAGTTAATCGGCTGCACTGGCGCAGAACTCGCCATCCACATTGAAAAGCAATTCAAGCGCGGGATTACCTGGGACAACTACGGTAGCGCGTGGCACGTCGATCACATCACGCCGCTTTCATACTTCGACATGAGCAACCCAGACGATCAACGCCGCGCCTGGAACTGGCAAAACCTTCGACCGTTGCCAGCAATCCAGAACATCAAGGAAGGCAACAAGCGGGGCGAGTGCCAAATATTTCTCCCGCTATGCAACTAACCCAAACCAAGCTCGCCAAACTCTGGGGCGTCTCCCGTGTGGCCGTGCATCACTTGGTCAAGAAGGGTATGCCCTTGACCAGCATCAGTGATGCCGAGGACTGGCGCGATGCCAACACCCGCAACCAGCGAGGGGGCCGCGCATCCGACAAAGCCAACCCGCTCCCCGACACGCCCGAAGCCACCGAAAAGAAAGCCGCCCGAATCCGCCAAGCAGCCACCGTCGAAGAAGCCGAGCGCTACCTTGCCGAAGTCGAAGAACTCCGCAACTTCGCCAAAGAGAACGCCGAGACACTCTGGCAGCAAGGACTAGCCGACGACTCTCGCAAATGGCTGACCGTCCATCAAGCCATTGCTAAGCAGTATCCCAGCCTCCACTCCCAAGTCCTTAAACTCCGAGAGGCGCACAAGATCACGATCACGACCCAAGCCGCGCAGTCCACCTTTACCGCCTTCCTTGCCCGCCTCCGTGGCCTCATTGACTCCATGCCGGGGGCGCTCGCCGCCAAGGTCAACCCTTCAGATCCTGACCACGCGCGCGAGCAGCTTGAGCGCTGGCGCGATGAGTCGCTGTTTAAAACCTTATCGACGGCACCGTCCGTGCTGCCGTGATTGAATCCCTTGCTGCATCCTTCGCCGCCTGCTTCGCACCACGCGACAACCGTAAGGTGTGGCAATGGGCCGAAGATGAGATCGTTCTATCAATCCGCCAGACCGAAAACGAAGGGCCATACTCAACCGCCCTGACGCCCTACGTCCGAGAGCCGCTGGAGATGTTCGCCAATGATCGAAACTCCGACATCGTGCTCTGCTGGGGCACGCAGACAGGCAAGACAAACACAATCATGGTGGGCACGGCGTGGCGCTACGTCCACCGACCACTGCCGGGATTGTGGGTTATGCCGTCCGAGGATCTCGCCCGGTCATTTTCGCAGACTCGCTGGCTTCCAATGGTCGACGACTGCGGCCCACTCCGAGCGCTCAAGCATCCATCGCCACGCAAGATCACGGCACTGAGCCAAGACTTCACAGCCGCCGGTCTTGCGTTCGTCGGCAGTAACTCGCCGGCGAACCTTGCCTCCCGCCCCTGCGGCCTGCTCATCATGGACGAAGTGGACAAGTTCGCGACCCAGCGAGGCAACGAAGCATCAGCGCTCCAGCTCGCAGAAAACCGCACCAAGAGCTTCACCAACCCGCTGCGCGTCAAGACCAGCACACCCACCGTAGACAGCGGCACGGTATGGCAAGAGTTCCTTCGCACCGACCAGCGTTATTTTATGGTTCCCTGCCCACACTGCTCCGAGTTGATCCGCTTGGAGTGGTCGCAGGTGCGGTGGTATGACAAGGACAAAAAGGAGGACGAATGGGACAAGGCACGAGTTCGCGTCACAGCCCATTACGAGTGCCAGGAGTGCAAGGGGAAGATCACCGACAGCCACAAAACCAAGATGCTTCGCGGCGGGAAGTGGATCTCGACCAACCCAAATGCCGAGCCTGGGCGCGTCGGGTATCACCTTAACTCCCTCTACGCTCCGTGGCGCTCCTGTGCATTCGGCACGCTGGCAGTGAAGTGGTTGGACGCGCAATCAGACACCAGCATCCTTCAGGACTTCTTCAACTCGACCTTGGCGCTGCCGTGGGAGGAGCGCAGCGCGACCGTCAAGGACGAGGACATTCTCAGCCTTCGCGCTCCCTACCGCCTCGGTGACTGCCCCGTCGAAGATCCCGCTTATATCAGCATCGGCGCTGACCCCGGCGAGAAGTCCACTCATTACGTCGTGACCGCGGTCGAGAAAACGGGCGAAGCTTGGGTGATTGATTACGGCGAAGTCATCGCGCCCGAGGATCTGCTTCGACTTGGCGCCAAGCAATACGCCATGCCGAGCGGCAAAACAGTGGGCATCAGCGGCGGTCTGATCGACTCAGCCTGGGCGACTGACCGAATCTACAAAATCTGCGCCATGAGCGGCGGCAAGCTCTGGCCGACCAGGGGCAATGACAAAGCCTTCGGCACCTTCAACCAGTCCCAAATCAACGACTGGCCCGGACTCATGCTGACCAGCTACGTCGATTTCAGAATCAAATGCGCGCTCTGGCTGGACAGGGTGCAAAAGCGACTCCCGCCGCTCCTGCACTTTCCCGAGGACATTGGGCCAGACTTCATTATGGGGCTTTCTGGCATGGCGCTAATCATGGCAAAACACAAACGCCAGCCCCTTCAGTGGAAGAAGCTGGCGCATGACCACTACGCCGACGCTTTGAAGCTCTCAGCGGTCTTGTCGTGGTGGCTTGTGGCGCATCAGTTTGGGGCTGCGCCGCCAGAGGCTGAAAGCGATGTTTGAGTTTTGCGCGGCCTTCCGCCTTTTTTACCGTTCTCTTTTGCGGCGGCGGCCTTCGCCTCGGAGGTTTTGAGCCCTCCGAGGCGACCTAGTTCTTGTGCGGCGCGGTTCATACTGGTGTGGTTTCTAGCTTCGCGATGAGCGTCATTTTGCGGGCAGCAGCAGCGAGGTGCTGATTGATGACTAGAGGGCGCGTGCATTTTGCAGCATAAAGTTCATTTGTCGCTACTTGGCTTTTCAGGCTCGCGATTTTTGCCCGACGAAGGATGTGGAGTTGTTCCACCTTTTTCATCATCGCTGCGCTGCGGGCGCTGCATTCAGCATAATAGATGGCATCTTGTTCTTCTCGGGTGCCATAGATGGCGTCCAGTTCTTCGCGTGTTGGAGTTGGGGTTGCTGGGGTGGTGAGCAGTTTCTTGAACAGGTTCATATATTTAGTGAGTTGAGTGTTTCGTTGACCCCTAATAATAACCCAAGCAGTTCGGTATGCAAGCGCAAATGTGAATTATTTTTTGACTCCCTCGCAATGTCGATGGCGTCGTCTGACATATGGGTGCGAAAATTGGTCAAGTGGTTCACCGTCTCCGAGTTGGAGGCGGCTGAATTGTCCATCCTGCAAGCAGAAGCGGGACGCATCCAGGACGTTGTGCAAATCACAAGCCAATCCTCCCGCGCCGGGAGCGCTACGGGCATCAGCATCAGTCCAGATGAGCGCGCAACATGGCTCCGACGCATCGAAGAGGCCATTAACGAACTCAACGGCACGACGGATTACAATGACAAGTGGTTCAGCCAAGACTTTTCAACCCGCACCTTCGGAACATGAGTAGAGGACGACGTGGCAATAGAAAACCAGCAGCGGCAGGCATCAATGCACTGACGAACTTTGACGCCGCTCAGTGGTCTCCGCGCCGCGCTTACATCAACTGGGGCACGCTGGACACGTCCAAAGAGCTAACAGGCGGCGATAGGATCACCATCCTTCGCAAGGCGCGCAAAATGTATGCAGACGTTGGCCTTGCTCGTCGCATTGTGAACGGCGTTGCTAATCTTGTCGGCTATCTCAAGCCACAAGCCGCGACTCCAGACCGTGAGTTTAACCGGCTAGCGGAGGAGCTATTCGAGGAACGCGCCGGCACGCCGTTTGTGTTCGACAGGGCAGGCAAAATGGACTTCTTCCAGTGGCAAATTGCGCTTACCCGTCTCCGCATCAAAGACGGCGACTCGCTTTCTGTCCTGAGCGAAACCGAATCCAAAACCGCACGCATCATCTTCTATGAATCCCACCAAATCGCCAGCGGACAGAGCAAAACAGCCCAAGACGGCGTGTTTCTCGACAAATTCGGCAGACACGTTGCATACAACCTTGTCGATGTTAGCAATCCAAGCCAAGCAACGAGCGTATCGGCGGATAACGCTATCTTTTATGCCGATTTTGAGAGGCCGGGACAAGTGCGCGGAATATCCGCACTCGCTCACGCCCTGAATAACATCCAGGACAGTGCCGAAATCACCGCCGACGTTAAGCACGGCATCAAAATGGCTAATCAAGTTGGCCTTGTTCGCACCATGAAGGGCGGCAACGGTCCACAGGGCTTTGCTAGCGCTGTCACAACTCGCAGCACAGGCGGCAGCACCATTAATATTGAGCAAATGCGCGAAGGCGGCATGGTGGCGCAGCTCATGGAGAACGAAGCGCTGTCCGTCATCCACGACGGCAGACCGCATCCTAACCAGATGATGCTGCTTGAGTGGCTTGTGCGTGACATCGCATGGGGCGTGGGTCTGTCGCCAGAGGTGCTCTGGGACTTAGCGAAACAAACAGGGCCAAGCCAGCGCTACTTGATGGCCGAGACTCAGCGCTGGATTGAGCATGAACAGGCACGACTAAAGCAGGCCTGCCAACGCTTCTACACCTACTTCATCGCCAAAGCCGTAAAGAATGGCGAACTTCCACCGCCGCCGGCGAACTGGTGGTGGGCTGAGTGGATTCCGCAGGCTGACCTAACCATTGACCGTGGCCGCGAAGGGCGGCTTGAGCTTGAGCAGTTAGACGCAGGCGTGATGAGCTTGAATGACTACCACGCACGCAAAGGCCGCGACTGGGAAAGCGTGGAGATGCAGAAGGCGCGGGAGATTTTACGCCGCCGAGAAATCGAATCTGAAATGGGACTTGAAGAAGGCGCATTAGACGGATTCAAACAGAAGCAACTCGACATCCAGGAGGATCAAAATGAGCAACAAGACATGGTATCAGATCAAAGCCAAGAGTGACAAGCCCAAGGCGGCAGACATCAGCATTCACGACGAGATTGGATTGTGGGGCGTCTCCGCATCTGCATTCATGCGTGACCTTCGCGGCATGGGCGAGCTGGACGAGATCAACCTTAGCATTCACTCTCCCGGCGGCGATGTGCTGGATGGCTGGGCGATTTACAACAGCCTGAAAAACTCCAAGGCTAAGATCACCGCGCGCGTCGAAGGGCTTGCCGCGTCGATGGCTTCGGTGATTCTGATGGCGGCTGATACGGTTGAGATCCCGGAGAACGCTTACATCATGATTCACAATCCGTGGGGATTAGCTGTTGGCGACGCTGAAGAAATGCGCGACACCGCCGACCTGCTCGACAAGCTCGGCAATGGACTCGTCAACGCTTACGCATCCCGCACTGGCAACGACGAGGACGAGATCCGCGAGATGATGAGCGCGGAGACCTGGATGGACGGCAAGGAAGCGGTAGAGCGTGGATTTGCTGACAAGCTGATCGGTGCCGTCGCTCTCAGCGCACGCGCTTTTGACTCGCGCAAATTTAAGATGACACCCAAGTCTCTCCAAGCCAATTCCGAAACCGCTCCAGAGGTCGCTCCTGTGGACGAAACTGCAAACGCGCCAGTTGAGCCTATCGCTCCTGTTGATGCGGATGCTGAAACTGAGGTTGAGCCACAAGCTCCCGAAGTCGAGGTGACGGAACCCCAAGCAAAGTCACTGCTGTCACGGTTTACTGCCCTTTTTGGTGGTGACAGTGACTCGGCGCTGAAAGCTGAACTGCAAAACAAAGACGATCAAATCCAGGTCGCTCTTAGCTGCATTGATTCGCTGAAAGCGCAAGTGGCCGCGCTTGAGCCAAAAGCCAAAGCCTTCGACGAAGCCACGGCTGAAATTGCACGGCTTGAAGCTGAACGGCAAACGGCAGAAGCCAAAGCAGCGGCCCAAGTCGCATCACTCGGCTTTACTCCCGAATCTGAACGGAGCCTGCCAGATGCTGAGACCGACAAGGGCGACATCCTCGCGCAATACGACGCGATCACTGATCCTGCCGAACGTGGCAAGTTCTACAATCAAAACCAAAAGGCCATTCGCGCCGCACAATTCAAATTCAAATCCTAATCACATCCCATGGCTACTCTCTTTAACGACAAGCTGTTCGGTCAACGTGCTTTCCAGCAACTGACCGAGATCCTGACTCCGCTCAACGCATTTGCTACCGACATCTCCTCCGAGGTGCGCGGTCAAGGTGATGCCGTCATCGTGCCGCTCTTCGGCAACGTGACGACCACCACCTTCACTCAAGCCAGCGACGTGTATGAGCAGACCGGCGGCCTCATCACCGCAATCACCGTCAACCTTAACAAGCGCAAGATCACACCGATGGATCTCACGCTGCAACAGTTGGCGGAATCCAGCAACGCAGGCCGATTCGATCAGTTCGCTGATCAGCTTGGCCGCTCCATGGCTCAGGCTGTCCTCACTGACATCTGGAGCTTGATCACCACGTCGAACTTCGGCTCCGCGATCATCACCACCGCTGCCGCTAACTATGGCCGCGCTCAACTCATCGCCGCTCGCAAAGCTCTGCTTTCCGCCGGCGTCCGTGGCGACAAGTCTTTTGTTGCTAACATGGACATCGAGGCTGCGATGCTGGGCGATGACAAGATCACCTTGGCGCTCAACCGTGGCGACTCACTCGCCATCAAGGAAGGCTTGCTTGGTCGCTTGCTCGGCATGGACATCTACTCCTCAGATGTCATCCCGCTCAACAGCGTTTCGCTCGCCGGCTTCGCTTGCGGCAAGAACGCCATCGCGGTCGCCATGCGTCAGCTTGGTGATTACCTCCCCACCGAAGACTACGAAGCCGTTGAGCAATACGTGGACGCAGAAAGTGGTATCTCCGCTCTCTACACCCGCCACTGGAGCCGCGCACAAGGCAAATATTTTGCCAACCTGCACTGTCTCTACGGCTACGCCACCGCCGTCACCAACGAACTCAAACTGTTCACGGTGCCTTAACCGTCTCCCGAAGCGGCGCGGTCTCCGAAAGGGGGCCGCGCTTTTTTGTTGCGCGATTTAGCGTGAAGTGTTAAGAACTCCCGATGAACGATTTCAAAAAAGCGCAAGCTTTGCGGGCGAAGATAAAGAAATTGATGGCTGAAGTAAAAACGCTGAGGCGTGAATTGCGACCCATTGAAGCATCTTTGTTGTCTGTTAAGCGTGAAAAGCGACAGCAAAAAAAGCAAGCCGACCAAAAGGCAAGGCTCGAAATGGGTCTGTCTTTTTTGCTCAGAATCAAAGCCGGGGAGCCGATGGTGGCTATGGTCAGAGAGACAGGATTCTCCCAAGACAAAGTTAAATCAATCTGCATGGCAGCTTGGTGGTTTTACGACAAGGATCATTGTTTTGCGGCTGTAAAAGCAGGGGCCGGTCTAGTTCAAGGAATCAGAAATTTCAAATCAGAATTACCAGTATGAACCACAAAAGAAAGCTTACCCTCGCTGTCATTTACGGCAACGTCGAAAACATCATGGAGCGGTTTCTTCGCTCATTTGCTCCGCTGGTGGATGAGATTGTAATGGTTCAAGCCATCGGGAATCAGCACTGTGACGCAAGTCGAACTATTGCCCTTAGATTTTTAACGGGAAGCGAAAAGCCTTACGCGCTGGAACAATACCAAAACGCAGAAGGAAGTGATTGGCCCCACGTTGACAACTTCGCCGCTGCTCGCCAAATGGCTTTCGACCTCGCCTCTAACGAATGGGTCATGTGGGCCGACACCGACGACATTCTTGACCCGCGCTACATCCCGATCATTCGCCGCGCTCTGGACGGCTTAGAGGACGATTTCACAGGCATTCAGTTTCCCTACGAAGTGCCAGAAGATTGCGTGACCGTCATGCGTGAGCGCATCGTCAGAAAGGATGCGTGGAAGTGGCAATCACCTATCCACGAATGCCTGATGCCGACCGTTCAAGACGCCAACATTGGCACGCTCAACAACGTGAAGATCGTCCACGCTCCGATCTCTCACCGCGCCCCAAACAACGAGCGCAACATGCGGATTCTGGAGAGCATTCCCGAAGCAGAGCGCACGGTCTCCCAGCGCTTCCACTACATGCAGACGCTCGACCTTGTGGGGCGGCATCACGAAGCAATGAACGAAGGGGCCGCGCTTGTTCAAGATCCCGAAGTGCCGCCCGTTGAGAAGTATCAAATCTACTGCTTCCTCGCCAAGGGCGCGCAAGAGCCAATGCGTTCTCAGCTTTACCTTCAGGCAGTCGCCATCGACCCATCCCGCCGCGAAGCTTACGCTGAACTGTGCAAGGGCGCATTCGCCCGTCAAAAGCCGCAAGAGATGATTGCTTGGGCTCGGTGCCTGCGCTCGCAACCAAAGCCGTATGAATGGCCGTGGAATGCTCGCCGCTCGCTATGGGGGCGTGAGGGTGTAGAAGCGCACGCGATGGCGCTACGGGCAAACCTAGACTTCGCCGGCGCCGACACGCACGAACTGAACTTCTTTAAACGCAACGGTGCGAAGATCAGCTTGCTTCACGCGACCCGTGGCAGAGTCCAGCAAGCCGCAGCCGCTCGCCGCAAGTGGTTAGAAAAAGCCGCAAGTCCAGACGCCATCGAACACATCTTTGCCATCGACGCCGACGACGCCGAAAGCATCCAATACCTGACCCTATGGCGGCACCGCATTGTTCAGGGTGATGGTGGACCGGTGCGCGCCTGGAACTACGCTGCTGAAGCATCACACGGCGAGATCCTGATTCAGCTCTCGGACGACTGGGAGCCGCCGATGCACTGGGACAAGATCATTCTTGATCGGATTGGCGACACGTCGAAACCTGCAGTTCTCCAAATCTCAGACGGTCACCGCGAAGATGACTTGATGTGCATGGCTATCTTGACCCGCGCCCGATACCTTGACCAGGGTTACTTGTTCCACCCTGACTTCTTTAGCATGTATTCGGACAACTGGTTCAGCGAATGCGCCCACCGGGATGGCGTGGTGATTGATGCGCGGGATTTGGTGTTTGAGCATCTGCACCCAGCGTTTGGAAAGGCTCAAGTCGATGAGACTTACGCAAGGTCGAACATGCCATCAAACTACGTTGAGGGCGCTCGGCATTTGCAGCGTCTGCAAAGCGGCGCGATTACATCATGGGATGTCGAAGGCTGGTGTGATTTCCGCGATCTCTACACGGCGATTGCGCGCAAGCTGCAAGACGGTGACACGTTTGTCGAAGTCGGCGCGTGGAAGGGTCAGAGCATTGTCCATCTTGCACAGAGATTGCAGGATCAGGAGAAAGCGGTCAAGCTCTACGCCGTCGATACATTCAAGGGCGATGCTGACACGGGAATTCTTGATGTGTTGAAGCAGTTTGACGCCAACGCGCAAGCGGCGAAATGCGGCAACATCATTACCGTAGCGATCCCTTCGGTCATGGCGGCAACTGGCTTCGATGACTTATCCCTCGCAGGCGTATTCGTCGACGCCGCTCACGATTACGATTCAGTTCTCGCCGACCTGAAAGCCTGGGGGCCAAAGGTCAAAGAAGGCGGCATCATCGCCGGTCACGACATCGACGCCGAAGGAGTGCAACGGGCGCTGGCTGAGATGGGCTGGGAATATCACGTGGTCGGGCGGTGCTGGGTGAAGAAGAACGCACAAGTGGAGGCACGCCGCCAATGACGCTCGAACTCGCCAACCAAGCTCCTCGGCGTTGCCTCCCACGCCTTGTTCAGCATCTTGATTTATTCAGTGGGATCGGCGGATTCGCGCTGGCCGCAAAGATGGTTGGCGGAATCGAAACGGTAGCATTCTGCGAGATCGACCCATGGGCGCGGCGCGTCCTCAACAAGAACTTCCCAAGCGTCCCGATACATGAGGACGTGAAAACACTAGACCCTTCAAAATATGGAACAATCGACATTATTACCGGCGGATACCCTTGCCAGCCTTTCAGTCTATCCGGGAAGCGAAAAGGCGAGGACGATGACCGCCACCTCTGGCCGGAAGTTCGCCGAATTACTGCCGAGGCAAGACCCCGCTGGCTGCTGTGTGAAAATGTTATTGGCCACATCACGCTGGGTCTCGACCAGGTGCTTGATGACTTGGCAAGCCTTGGATACACCTGTGCGCCGCCGGTTGTGCTTCCAGCTTGTGCCGTGGGGAACTGGCACAGACGAGACAGGGTGTGGATTATTGCCCACGACTCGCGCCAGCATCTACAAGAACCGCAAATGGTGGACGCGGAAACGCTCTTATCAGAACTTGGAGGAACTGCCGATGAGGCCTGGCTTCGAGTGGCTGAATGGGAAGCCGATCAACCCTCAATGGTTGGAGTGGCACATGGGATACCCCATTGGGTGGACCGAGCTAGAGGCACCGGAAACGCCATCGTGCCACAAGTCGCCGCCGAAATCCTCCGCTGCATCCTGCGCGTCGATTCCTCTCTGCTGAACAACGCAATATCACAATCTCCCGAGATTTAGACGCAACTACCATGACTCCAAAACTCTCCATCCTAACTCCCGCCATCTGGCGACGCATCGACAAAACCCGCGCTCTCGCGGATCTTATCGCGCCCCATCCGCAGGCTGAGCACGTTGTTGTTCTCGACAACATGACCCGCTCTGTCGGACTCAAGCGGCAAGCGTGCATGGACGCCGCCATTGGCGATTACGTCATGTTCTGCGACGACGACGACGAAATCTTTCCCGATACCATCCCGCTCATTCTCGCCGCCATCAAGCACGCGCCTGACGTGATCACGTTCAAGCAAGACGCGATCTACAACGGGCGGCGCTCTGAGGTCGTGTTTCATCTAAACAACCAAGACGGGCCGTTCGTGGAGGGCGGGCAAACCTTGCGCGCTCCGTGGCACGTCTGCGCCTGGAAGCGCGAGTTGGTGGCTGACTGTCTATTTCCCGACATCAGCTACGGCGAAGATCGCGTGTGGGCTGAACAGGCACGGCGGAGGGTGAGGACAGGGCTGCACATTGATCAGGTGCTGCACCGTTACACGCATGACGCACGGGAGACGGCGGCACCGGAGCTTTAGACACTCCCGCTATAATGTGACCGCACGCTCCGAATCTCTCTTTAACGCCGCTCGTCTCCGTCAAAAATACTGCGGCGGCGGCAAAGTCTCTGTGACCATCAGCGGCGTTGCTGGCACTGGAGTTCTTAGCGACGTGTCACGGCAGGACGACCTAGAGAGCGGTGGATTCATCCAAGGCATCGATGCAGAGCTGCACATCCGCAAATGCGAGTATGCAACCGCGCCGACCAACGGCACGACCATCACAGCCAACGGCACGACTTACCGGGTGACGGAGGTCAACAATGATCACCGCATGAGCGAGTGGATTTTAACCCTTCAGGCTCAGCACCGATGATCACAATGAAGTTCGACAAGACGCAACTTGACCGACTGTTCAAGGATGTGCCGAAGAAATTCTTGGTCGCGGCCGGAACGGATCTCAGGACTGCTGCGCGCACGTTTGCCGCTATCGCCGCGAAGAATACCTTGCCTTACGGCGCATACGATCAGCCGCCGAAGCACTCAGTCGGCAAAGTGCAGGCCGACATCAAGCGCACGCAACGCTACATCGACGACCTGGGATCAATCTGGCGCGACATCAAAGCCGTTGACCCTGGCCTAGCTGCTGGATTCTGGGAGGCCGTCAAAGCTAAAAAAGCAGGGCAATCCGCAGAGTTTACAGCTTGGGTGCTGCCAAGGTATCTGAAGGAAATCACGGCCAAAACAGGCATCACCTTTGGCCCCGTGCGCGCTAATGATCACAAGTCGGCTAGAACAACTCCAAAGCGAGCAGTGCCACAAGATTACAAGCCAACGCACATTGTGTCTACTAGCGAGAAGTCACTCACCGATTACATTGCCAAGAAACAAAAAACCATTGGCGCAGCCAAAGCTGGATGGGCTGCGGCAGGCAAAAGCATCGGCGGAAGCATTAGCGAGCGCGAAGGAATCAAGGCGTGGTATAACACGGGGCGTCATCGCAAATCAAAAGGCACGCATCAACTTATCCGCACGGAAACAGAGACCTTTCTCAAGCTAATCAACCAAGTGCCATGGGCTGACGTTGCTTTTCCAGCGTCGCAGAAAAAGGTCTGCGGACGCGAATTTGAGCCAGCATTCAAAAAAGCAATCGAGACGCGGAAAGCCGCTCTTGCTAAGGCGGCATTCAACCGACAATCTAAACGCAATGGCTGACCACTGGACCATCCGACTCGAAACAATCTTCACGGATTACCTTTCAACTATCTCCGCGACCACCATCCCGGCGACGGTTCAGAAGGTCGCGTCACGCTCGACAGCGGCTAGAGCTCGGCCTTGCGTCGTGCTGGAGGTCGATGGAGACAGGGCAGGCAACTACATGGTCAACGCCAACCTGACCGTCCACGTTATGACCAACGCCAATGACACCACCGACGCGCAAGCGGCAACGTGGAGCAAAGCGGCAGCTGATTTTATCCGTGACGAGTCTGCGTGGTCAACATGGGCCGCGACCAAAACAACGACTTACCGCACGGGCTGGGCTCTTAGAAAGCGCTGGCTTGGGGCGTTTGACGTGGAGACGGACGAGGAGTCCAACCAGCGCGACACTCGGCAAGTGATTAGCTTCGCGGTGGAGATTGACTGATTGAGCGAATTGAATAAAATTAAAGCATGAACGATCCCAAAAAAGCAAAAGATGCGCTGGAACAGATTCGCCTCAAAATCAATCAGGCTATGCAAGCGCACAGGAATAATATCAAAAAACTCCGAGCGGACGAAAGGGAGGCGTTGAGATATTATGCAAAGCTCACCAGTAAAAAGATGGGTATTCGCTACACTGTCGATGAATTAGCCCAAGTCGCAGCTATGGCTAAAAATGGTGACAGCCACGAAAAGATAGCGTTTGAGCTATCAATAACGATTCAGAGGGTTCGCCGAATGCTTTGGAGAATTGAGGTAAGGGAGCGCCGCAAAGAGTTTCGGGACTTTGACGCGCATATGGATTGCAGTGTTTTTGCGGAGAGCTGATTAGTTTTGACACCCGCAAAAGGGTGTATGGCTACCGCAGTTATCGAAACAGGAGTTCTTCCCGCTTACGACCTCGACGAGGACGGAGAGGCTGGGATTTTGTTGGACACTTTTACGATGGCGTTCAAGCGCACGTATGAGACCAAGCGCAACGCGAACAAGTCCACCATCTTCCATCGCGGGGTCGATCCTATGGTCGAAATCACCGCAGCAGGTCGCATCAGTGGCACCACTCGCGTGACGTTCGCCGCCTTCCATCCCGGCACGACCATCACGGCGCTTTCTAACTACGCGACCACCATTCGCGGTTTCAATCCTGCGTCTGGCAAGATTATCTTCCAAGACGTTGAGGACACGCTGAACAACGTGGACACTACGCCGACCTTCAGCTTTTCGGCGATGCACTACCCGCTGATGTCCTAACCCATCCCGACACTCAGAACCTGAACGATTATGGAAGCCTGGAGCGCCCCTGAACGAAACACACAGATAGCAGCCTGCTTTGCTGCGCTCGGCTTCCCTTGCCGCATTGAAAAGCAGACCGACGCCGAAACTGGGCACACCGTCGCATCGTTTTTTTTCCGCACCGCTACTGCGCCGGGATTCCCGCCAGCTCGACTCTCCGACATTCGCCAAGCATACGACAGCGGCGACATGGAGCGCAACACGCCGCATCATCCGCTCTTGATGGGCATGAGGGCAATGCACAACCTGAACGCGCTCATGGACTGGATGAAGCAGGGCAAGCAGCAAAGGCTTGTGACCACGGCGCAGAAGCAATTCACAATTTACAAGCCAGGGCAAGCTCACGCGCAAGAAGCTGTGATGATCGACACTGGCGACATTGACGCCTGTGCTGCTCTTGCGTCCATCGGCGTGCCCGTCTGCTCCATCGACGGGCACAGCAACGCTCACCGCTTCCACGTCCCGGCAATGGGCATGAATCTCGTCGGCACGCACGGCGCTTACAACGTGGACGCCGCGCAACTGCTGAAAGAGCTACGCGCCGGCACGCTCGACGAGTTCGATGACGACTTCATGGCTGGTTACAACGCACTCAAGGCTCGGCGTGATCTGCTCGGCGCAGTGAAGGCTCAACGGGCTTCGGTGCTGATCCGCAAGCCTAACTCTTTCAGGCGCGCCTACGTCATGGAAAACGCCAGCGGAACGATCATGGACAAGGTAAAACGACACTTCAAAATTGCATGAACGACATCGAACTACGCGAAGAACAACCCGAATCAGTAACCATCCTGATTGACCAACCCGCACCGATTGACCCGCACGAAAAAGCGCGGGAAGAAGCCTTTGACGCGACCTTCGAATGGAAGGGCATTCCGCTCGGTCCATTCACCAGCGGACGCCGCCGGGAGTGGATTCGCCTTCGCGGTATCGATGGCGTGGACAACAGCCTACTCGACGACGCGACCAAGATCGTGTGGCTGTGCCTGACCCCCACCGACGAACTGATCACCAAGCGCCGCAACCCTGAAGCGATGAGCGCGGAGATCTGGCGGTGGGCAGACGAAAACGTGGGCGACAATGACAACGGGCCACTGCTTGATCTGGCCGACAAGATCGTCATTCAGTCTAGCCTAACTCGCGCCGTGCCGATTCCTTCAAACGGAGCCGAATCGGGAAACTAGCATGGCCTGTCGAGGACGCTCTTTACCTTGCAGTGGTGAGAAAAGCGACAGGCCGAACTGACTTTGATATTGATTGGAATCTACCGCTCGCAAAAGGCTGGGCGATGTTTCACGCGCAGCGGTTACTTGACGGAGAACTAATGACATGGCCAACTACCGAAAGCACGCCAGACGGCAGATGGTGGCTGGCGATTCAGGAGCGATTGACTAACTCGACATTGTAATGGCAGACGCAGTTATACAACTCGGATTGGACGTTAAGGAGCTTAAAAGCGGCCTAGAGGCTGTTAGGCGTCAAGTTGATAACTTTGCTCAAAATTCTCAAAAGTCATTTACTAGGGTAGGCGCAGCAGCCGCAAAAGTAGGCGGTAATGGCGCTAAGTTTCAGCTCGGCAACATGGGCGCGCAGTTGCAAGACGTTGCTGTGCAGGCCCAGATGGGCACTAGCGCTCTAACCATTTTCGCCCAACAAGGATCTCAAGTCGCTGGAGCGTTTGGGCCGATGGGTATGGTCGTTGGTGCTGGCGTTGCTGTATTTGGTGCCCTAGCCATGGCTGTCGCCAAAAACAAAGAAGCCTTTGATAATGCAGTGGCTGGTGCTGATGGCTTTGTAAATTCGCTCAATCAGCTTAGTTCGACAGCTTCAGTTGATGAGATCGCGTCTGCGCTCGGCAAGGGCGCAGAGCAGATGAAAACACTCAGAGAAGAAGCCGACAAGCTGGGCACGGTGATGGGATACATCACGGCTAACGCTGGCGGGATCTTCAGCGGTAAAGGGGCATCGGTTCGCGGCCTAGAAGCTGACTATGCTCAAGGCGATGCAATGATGGCAAGAGTCGAAGCTGGCAATCAAGCTGTTGCTATTGGCGAGCGAGAAACAAAGATCGCGGAGTTGCTCGCAGCAGGCAAAAAGGCAGAAGCGGATGAAGCGCAACGATTGCTTGACCTAGAGCGTCAAATAACGGCTATCAGAGCCAAGGGATTTACCAAGCCAACTGAAGACAAGCTGATTGAGCAAGCGACCAGAAGATCAGAAATAAGCGGTGGCGGAGACGAGGCGGCAAAGCGTAAAGACGAGTCTCAACGCCGTGTAAGCGGTCAACGTGGATTAGCTGAAGCTCGACGGGCTGTTGAGCAGTTTGGAGAGTCAGACCCTGACAAACTGAAACGGCTTGAGCATGAGCGCGCAAAGCTAGCGCACGAAGTCGCAGCCGCCAAAGGTGACGAGTTTAAGCAGATGCAGTTGGCCGCTGATTTGGCTAAGAAGGATCTCGACATTCTTCAAACCAAGAAAGCCATTGAGGATGAAATCGCTCGCTCAAAAAGAGAGCAGGCAGACGAAGCTGAACGTGCATTCGACAAAGAAGCGGCGTCACAAGAAAAAGCTAAAGACAAAGCCGAATCAGTAGCCAAAGAAGCCAAAAGCCAATCTAGCGCCAAGGCTGACCTTGAAACGCAGATGAAGATTCTGGCGGCAAAAGCATCAGGCCAAACTGAATTAGCCGATCAGCTTGAAAAAGAAGCGGAGATCCGCAGCCGAGCCAAAGACATCGCAGATCAGACAGGCGTGTCAGTCGCTAAGGCGATGGCAATCTCTCGCCAGTTCCAAGACCTGCAAGACGCTGCCGACAAAACCAAGGACAGACCAGAAGGCCGCATCCAAGGCTATTCTTCAGAGCGGCAGGGTGGAGTTGGCGCAGCCCGTGGCCGAGCCGCTCAGCGCGCAGCAGATAGCGCAGCAAAGCGCGCCGGCGCATACTCCCGTGGGTTCGGTGGCATCGGTGAGTTTTACGACAACCAAAAAGACCCAAACTTTGCAAAGCCGATTACTCCGAATTTGGATGCAATGAATGCCAACCCAGCAGGCTCTTCCGCATCGCCTATCGTTGGAGCCATTGATCGGCTTTATGATTTGTTTGATGCGCGTGTCACCGTCGATTGACAAAACCCCAATAACGTATGTCCGCAGCCCAAACCCAACGCATTCCCAACAACGTCGACATCGAAGGTGATTTGATCGTTCGTGGCAATCTCCCGAACATCCCGCGCTCTTCGCTGATTCAAGATGACTTTGTGTCGTTCATGATTCCGCTTGAGCGGTTCCGCGTTTGGGACGCTTACGCTACCGCCCTTCCCGGCACGTCGGCCACTGACGACCTTGGGATGATCACTGGCACGTTCGGCACGGCGCCACCCTACATCGGCACGGGCGATGTGAAGAACAGCACAGTGACGCGATATGCTCGCGTGGGCTACCAACTCCCGGCTGAGTATGTCGCGGGGCAGAGCGTGCGTTTGACGCTGCACGCCGGCATGATCACCACCGTATCAAGCGGAGCAGCAACGGTGGACGTGGAGTGCTACAAGATGGCGCAAGACGGCAGCACGGGCATGGGCTCAGACCTTGTGACCACTGCGGCCACGACCATCCGCTCACTGACTTTCGGTGACAAGGACTTCGACATCACGTCCACGGCGCTTTCTCCCGGTGACTGGCTCGACATTCGTGTCACGGTCAATGTGGTGGACAGCATGACCGGCACAGCGGTAATTGGTGCAATTCTGGCGGCTGAAATGAAGCTCGATATCAAAGGCTAATGACTCCCGTCTTATCCGAAGGCTCACCTAATTTCTGGCTGGAGAATCCAACGATTCGCCGCCGATTTGATGGGCTGGATGAGCTGAGCGCGGTTTACTTTACGGACAACCCGCTTTTCATTGCTCCCGGCAACACGCTGCCTGCGCCCTACGGTGGGTTTAAAGCGCGTGATGTGGAGATCAACTTTGAGCCTGATGACACGGCGGAATTGCGCGTCACTGGCGTTGGGCTTTACGGCACGCAGCCAAACCGCAAATTAGGCTCAAGCTGGACGCAGAATCAAGAGGGCTTTGATGATGGCTCTGAAACTTGGGTTGTCTTTGGCCGCAATGTTTTTCCGCTTGGGACGACATCAACCGAGCAAAGCGGGATGTATGTTTCAGATGTTAGCTTTGAGCGCATTGACCCTGACTTTGAATACTGGCGCGCTAACGTAAAATTTCGCGGCATTTTACGCACTAAAGATCGCAAGAACAGCCTTTCGACGGCGGCTCGTGAAATGGGGATTGAGAACATTGCCGTCAACCTTCCCGGCGGCTGGAGCGATCCGCGATCCGGTGATATACTTTGGCCAAGACCTGAAGTCCGCTCTTCATACGTTCAAATTGGAATGCCGGGAATGGCTGATATCCCAAGCTCTCAAATCCCACCAATTAACCCTGGTGTATGGATACCTTCGCTTGTGGGCGATCTTAAATGGCATTGGCCAAACGGCTGGGTGATTACAGCGCGTGAAGCTGAAAACTTAGTCGGCACTAACGTCTGGTTCATTCAGGAGACCTACACTTACAACGCCGCAGCTACTTGGTAAAATGAAGCCGCGCAAAAAGGACGATCAAAGCAAAGGGCTAGCGCGCTGGCGCTGGATCAAGTCCTATCTCGGCCCCGCTCTCAAATATGCAGGCATCACCAGCGACGAGTTCGATAAGATTATCTCTGGTGGTGACCAGCACGTCCAACAAGGGCAGGACTCAGTGAATAGAGAAACCATTCCATCAATCGGCATTTCCATCAACGGGACATCCTACGCCATTTCAGGTGAGATCCCGCCAGAGGACGGTTACATCTCCATCGCGTTTGATTATGAGCCGACGGTCACTGAGATTGACGGCTCATCATCTCCAGCGTCATTTATTTTCAGCGGCACCATCAACCTTCTCACGTTGCCAACTTGGATTCTTGGCAATGAACTCAACGCTCGCGCAAGCGTTATGCCAGATGGCACTGTCGGATCTCTTGGCCGCGCAGTCATTCCCGTGGCCTTTCGCAGTAACCAAACGCTACAAGTCTTTATCCGTAGCAACATCAATTTTCAGACGATTGGAACGCTTGGTATCGACGCATACTTGACCTGATGAAAACCAACTCTTTAGCATCATCGCGCAAGGCGTGGCGGCTCATCCAGTCGCTAATTAGCAAAGTGCTAACCAACGGGCGAGAAGTCATGATTGGCAATGATGACTTGCTCAAGATGAGCCGCAGCGCTGACACTGGGCATCCGTTCAAGGTATCAAGGTCTGGTAATACCGTGCGCTTTCAGCCTGGTCTTGTCACAAACTTTACATCGTCATCAACTCCGTCAAGCTGGGTGATTACTGACAACGGAGGGCTCGTCATCACAAGTTTCCCGGCTTGGGTCGTTCTGCGCATCACCACATCAGCTAATCCGCCGTATCAGGTCATCAACCCGATTGAGTCGTATTACGTCGTGCAGGCTGGCGGCTTGACCATTGCGCCAATTGCTGAGATTAGCGACCCTGCGGCATTTCTTGGCTCGTTCAGCATCACCGGGCAATCTGTTTCTGAATCCCAGATCGCGGTGCCGATTGCTTATTTCACGCAAGATACAACGCATCAACTTCTGAAGCAAAACGTCTCGCTTGTTATCCAGGCTAATCACCACATCATGTTCACTTTCTTATGAGCCTTCTAAGCAAGCGCACATTCCGCCAATGGGCTAAGGTGCTGACTGATCGCGGCTTGACCGTGGAAGATGCCGACGTGGTCGCAGAAATCGGTAACACGGTTTACGTTAAAGGCGCGCCACAACCGCTTGCTGGCACATCCATAACTGTTGGATTTAACTTTGTTTCCTTCACTGTTGGCGCTGTCTGGCTCAACGGATTTACTTACACCTACCCATCATCCTTTCCTGGATCTACGGGCACCTTGACGTTCAATCCAGCGGCAACGTCTGACCTGCTTATTTATTGCTTCGTGCCTTATATCGCGGTCACGGATTACAGGCCATCAGACCCAATTAATCCGCCGGGGCCAGAAGTTCCGGGCTATCAGGTCATCCGAGTTGATAAAAACGGAGACATCAATCTGGAGATCGCCGCAGAATCTGAAATCACTCCAGAGTATGAAAGCACGCCGTCCATCGTCGATTCGGACACTGGCACTTGCTCCGCTGGATGGATTCGGCGCTTGCTTGTGCGCCTAACAAAAAACACCTTCAACGGGCAGTGGTATGCCAGCATTGCCAGCCAAAGCCCAGAGGAGCTTTTGGTTTTTAACATGCAGTCCACAGTCGTCGGCAATCAGATCGTGATCGTTCCAAGCGGTGAGCTTGTTTGACTTTTCTGCTATTCGATGGCCTGCGACTCAAACAACACACCGCCGAATCAGACGGATCAGCCCTTGTATATCCATCAGGGCGCTGACTTTGACGCGACCTTCACCTATCAAGACCCTGACGGCGTGGCCATCGACATTACGGGCTACACGTTTGAGCTTGTCATGGTCAAGGTAAAGCCGGGCGGTCAAGACGTAGCGACCTGGACAACTGCGGACGGTGACTTTTCAATTACTAGTGCAGCCACTGGCAGGTTTGCACTCAGAGTGACAGCCACGGAAACCGCAGCCATTCCGCTCGGCTCCTATTGGTTCGACCTTAACGGCACAACCACGGGCGGCGCTGTCTATCCGCTGGTTCAAGGCCAAATCATTGTTGATCCAGAAGCATGAGTGTGACCGTCCAGACAGGAAACAGCGTTGCGATCCAGACCGGGAATCGCGTTATTATTACCGCGCCGGGGCCGCAGGGACCGCCTGGGAGTGGCGGTGGTGGCACGCCTGGGGGCACGAATACGCAGGTGCAGTTCAACGACAGTAGCAGCTTCGGCGGTGACGCAGGGCTGACCTACAACAAGACTACAGATACACTTTCAGCGACCAACTTATCTGGCGTCAACATCATCCAGCTTGATACTACGCCTGCTAGTGCTGTGTCGGTGCAGGGTCAACTTGGCTGGAATGCAGACGAAGAAACAGTCGATATTCAGCTTAACAGCTTCACGCTGCACGTTGGTGAGCATACTGTTTATCACGTTAAAAACGACACTGGCAGCACCATCGCAAAAGGCGTGCCTGTCATGTTTGCTGGCACTGTTGGCAGCAGCGGAAAGCTGAACATTGCACCTTGGAATGGAACTGGACCTAGCGTGTATTTCATGGGCCTCACAGCTGAAGAGCTTTCAAATGGCGAAGAAGGCTTTGTTATCGCATTCGGAAAGATCAAAGGCATTCAGACAAATGGTGTAAACTACGGCCAAGTATGGACTAACGGTGAAATCATTTACCTCGGCACCGCCACAGGTAGCCTGACAGACACGCAGCCAGCAGCCCCAAACCCACACGTTATTGTTGCTGCTGTTGTCTCTGCTCACGCCACTAACGGCACATTGTTTATCCGCCCATTGCTGGGCAGTAACATCAAGGACGACGAGGGCGTCACCATCACTAGCCTCACAAGCGGCCAAGTGCTTGTCGCCAACGCCGCAGGGACAGTTTTTGAGAACAAGAGCGTCTCAGGTGATGCTACGCTGGCAAATACTGGTGCATTGACGCTCGCCAACACCGCAGTCACTCCCGGCAGCTACACCAGCGCAAACATCACCGTTGACGCAAAAGGGCGTGTTACGGCGGCTGCAAATGGCAGCGGTGGCGGCGGAACTCCAGGCGGCGCTAACACTGAACTGCAATTCAACAACTCGGGCTCGTTCGGTGGCGCTGATATTCGATGGGTAGATCCTTACCTGGAGATGCCAATCGAAGGCACGTCCGCGACAAGGGCGAAGATTGGAATGCAGTCTGGCGCTGACTATGGAGCTTTTACGGCACGCGCTGGGGATCTATTGACCTATGGCGGTGATGCTGGCTTAACGCCACAAAGCCCTGGAACCGGATCTGGTGGTTTAGGTGGTAACATTTACACCATTGGCGGCGATGGGTTTACTAGCGGCGACCCTGGCGGAGATTATACCGGCGGGAATGCTGGGAATATTGAAACCAGCGGCAGTAATGCGGCAGACGGATCAAATGGGCTTAATGGTGGCGACATCATCACAAAAGAAGGCGGCGGCACTATTAACACTCTCCAGGGCTTCATTGAGCTTGGACAAGTAGGCAGCAGAACCACCATCGACAGCGGCGCGACAGGTGGTGACTACACCCTCGTCACGCCAACAGCCGCAGGCACCGCAGGCCAACTGCTAAACGTCGCAAGTGTGGCTGGTAGCGTCGTCCAACTCGGCTACCTATCAACGCCAATCGCCATTGCCAACGGCGGCACAGGCCAAACAACGCAGACCGCAGCCTTCGACGCCCTCGCACCAACCACGACCAAGGGCGATCTGATCGTCCACAACGGTAGCGACAACATCCGTGTGGCTGTTGGCGCGACGAACGGGCATGTGCTGACGGTGGATTCAGCGACAGCAAGTGGCGTGAAGTGGGCGGCGGGTGGGAGTGGTGGACTGACAAACATCACCGAAACGTTACACACGGCATCACCGAACAACACGGTCAACGCAGAGCAGCTCGCGGTCACAGGCGGAACGACCAATGTTAACCTTGTGCTGACGCCAAAAGGCACGGGCGGCTTTATGCTCGGCGCGCCGCCCGATAGCACAGGCACAGGCGGCAATATCATTGGGGTCAGGGCGGTTGATTTGCAACTCACGCACGGACTCAACACCAGAGTCGCTTCTGGCGAAAACGCCTTTGCCGCAGGAATAAGCAACACGGTATCAGGTATTTCAGCGGCTGGTATTGGGACAACTAATACTTCTACCGCAACTGGATCAGTCGCATTGGGCGACTCCAATAACGCGACTGCCAACGGCGCATTTGCCGTTGGATTCTCAAACACAGCCTCTGGACTAACTTCGGTCGCTCTTGGTAGGACAAATAACGCAACAGGTTCCAGGTCGGTCGCTATAGGCATCAGCAACACCGCCAGCGCCACGGCATCCGTCGCAATAGGCGAAGAGGCAAATTCATCCGCAGCAAATGCCATGGCTACGGGCCTCAGATCGGGCGCAAATAGACTTGGAATGTGGGCACATGCCGCTGGGCAGTTTGCGGCAAATGGTGATGCTCAGGCGGTGAAATTTGTGGTCAGAAACAAAACCACCACTAACAGCGCTGTTACATTATTTTTGGACGGCTCATCCACGCGCTTAACCGTCCCAAGCGGTCGAATCTTACACCTCCAGGTAACACTGCTCGGCAGTAAAAGTGATGGAACAGCAGTGGCTAGTTACATGCGCCAAGTCACAATTAAAAATGTCGCTGGAACAACATCATTAGTCGGCACCGTCAACACAATCGGCACCGACGAAGCCGCAGGAACTAGCATCGCCATCACAGCAGACGACACCAATGATGCACTGCAAATTGCAGTAACGGGTATTACCTCAGAGACTTGGCGCTGGGTGGCAGTCGTCGAAGGCGTTGAAATAGCATACGGAACTTAACATGCAAACCATCGGACTTATCCCATCACAGCAACTTGTCAGCCTCCATCAGGACGAAGACGGTAACTGGATCGACGTGCCAAAAGGCGAAACCGTCGTGCCGTTGGTCAAGCTGCCGCAGCCTGAAACCACCGCAACACAGAAGGCTGAGCCCGTTTTGGTGTGGCATGATGATCGTGTTGAGCGGAGCTGGCGAATCATTGACAAAACGGCCGTAGAGATTGCCGCTGAGTTAAGCGCGCTCCCCGACGCCGAAAAATACCAAGTCCTCGACTGGCTCGACGATCACGGCATAACCAGCGCCCACGTTGACGCCGCGCTGCAAAGTATTCCCGACGAAACCCAACGCCGCAAGGCGCTGCTTCGGTGGCACAGCGTCAACCGCATCCCAGCGGACAATGCGTTTGTGATCCACGTCGCTAACCAACTCAACATCGACCACCGCGAGGCATGGTCTCAGATTCTTGCGAAATAATGACACTCGAATCCGCTCTCTTAGCTGCTCTCTCCAGCGTCACTGGCGCTCTTTGTTGGGTCGTCAAGCTCATGTATGCTCGGCTGGTCAAGGCCGAAGAAACCGTCGAAGAGCTGCGACAAGAAATGGAGCGACTTGAGCGCGAGAACGGGCAGAACTCGGCTAAGGTCTCAATGTTTGAGCGATGCCCGAAGCGGCTGGAGTGTCCATTTAACGCCATGACCCACGGCCAGCCATGAGCTTTCCCGAATATCCGCATCTTCGCCGTCAACGGCACAAAAACCCGCACCACATCAAACTCGACGAAATCCCAATGAACTCACTTATTGCTATCCTGACCACCAGCAAGGGCTGGGTCATCCGCCAAGCGATCAAGGCTACGGCCTACATTACCACGCCACTGACCGCATGGCTTGCCGCTAACGGCGCAGATGGTGACCAGACGCAAGCCATCGTCTCTGGCGTTGTCGCGGCTGTCGCTGTGCTCGTTGAATTGGGGCTGTCCTTCATGGCTCGCAAAAACCCATGACCAGCAAAGCCCATCGCCGCCACAAGATCGAACGCATCAAGGAAAGGCTCGCTGTCGCCCTTGTGCTGATCTTGGCTGCGGCGTTGTGGCTTGCTATTGGCTGGATGTGCTGGACTGTGACCAAATCACCACCATGAACTATCCCTTCCCGACTTCGCCGCTTGCACTAGCCTTCTCAGAGCCCGACGTGTCGAGTATCGCGCCGCACGTATTCGCAGCTCACGAAGACGCTAAATCAAGGCTGACGCAGCACGGCAGCGCAACCGCCGAGATTACCTTTCGGCCTGATGTCGGCGCGTTTGAACTGGTCGCGGAAAACAAGGACGTTGCAAGCATCCTTCGCGCTCTCGGGCCACAGGCAAAGATTACCATTCATTTTTGATATGACCCGCCATTTATGAAACGCCTTTTACTTGCCGCCCTCATCACCGCCCTTCCGAGCTGTGTGGCGCTCGATGTTGTGGAGGGCTTTCGGCAGTTTGGAGGCAAGCCAGCATCAGGATATGCCGGGTGGCGGAATAAGCAGCAAAAGCGCAAATCAGAAAGGAACGCAAAGCCATGACCCGCCAACAAATCCAGGAGATTCAAGAGCGCATCGGCACGACTCCAGACGGATTCTGGGGGCCTAAGTCAACAGCGGCCTGCCAGTCGTATTTGCGCTCGCTCATGCCATCGCCCAGCGCGTTCCCAGCATCGACGCCGCAAGCCTTGGCTAAGCATTACGGTGACCCAGCCAAAGGCGAAGTGATCAGGCAAATCATCAAGCTGGATGTGACCGGGCTCGGTCTCAAATACAGCAGTTCGCCAGTTAAATCCGTCAACGTGCACCGCAAATGCGCTGACTCGCTTTACAAGGTGCTGGTGGACATCTCCACCCGTGAATGCGCTTGGGTGCTCGGTGAGTATGCAGGCATCTACAATCATCGTCCAATGCGCGGCGGGACTCGCTGGAGCCTGCACGCCTACGGTGCAGCCATCGACCTTGCGCCGGGGACGAACGGGCTCAACACTCATTGGCCCACAAGAGCCAACATGCCGCTTGAGGTGATGGAATGCTTCGCCCGTGAAGGCTGGCTTCCTGCCGGGGCATTCTGGTCGAGGGATGCGATGCACTTTCAGGCCACGCGATAAATGTGGCGTCACTGGCAAGTTTAAAGGGTTTTCGTTGTTGTTTCCCTGTGGTGGCTTGCTGGTGACGCCCTTTGTTTATCAGGGCTGGAGTGGAATTTTGTAGAAAAGTAGAATTTTGCTAGACAGGGGTCGAATCGTGTGATTTAATCATCTCGTTAACCACACGAACGATATGAATACCAAAACCGAAATCCTCGCCGCCGCCGCTCAAATCACCGTCATCAACGATGGCCAAGTCTGCTACCCTGTAGACACCGAGGAGATGCAATCATGGGTCAGCGAAAACGGCCCTATCACATCCGCAAACTATGAGCAATTCTGCAATGACGTCGAATACATCGGCTGCAAAATCGCAACTCCCGGCAACGCCGCGATGATTGAGCTTTGTGATGAATTGGTGGAAGCGGGCGCTGGTCTTGAGAATCTCGGATAATTTACCGCCATGACTACCACTCCTCCAGCTCCACTTCCAACCGCCTCGCTCAAAGTCACCGCCGACCTTCACAGGCGGCTCAAGATCCACGCTTGCCGCAATGGTTACAAGCTCCAGGACTTCGTCGAGCGCGTCTTGGAAAAGTCGCTTAACCGCAAGAAGCCATAATCCATAACTACATCCAACACCGATAATACCAAATACAGATCGAACGATTATGATGCCGCTTACCTCCGCTTCAACCCTGCTTATTCGCTGGACCACATGGCTTGATCGCGCCTGCTTCTGGGCTGGCTTTCACGGTCAACGCAGAACTGACCACGTCGCGCTCGTCGCATCCTGGGCCAAATCCGACTACAAGGCATGGAGGGCCGCGACGTTTAGGGCATGACTTGGCGCAATACACACAATCCTAAATTCAAAATGAACGATCTGAATTACCTATCCAACGACTTGCTTCTTGAAGCGCGATATGAATGCCTGCCCTTGGCAGAGAAGCTGGGCGAGTCTATTCGCTTTATCCGACGCGCCATTGAAACAACGAACAACATGGTTTATCCAGCTCAAGATTTGGTGGTGGCAGCGGGTCAAGCTCACGCTGCCGTCCTAACGCTTGAAGGTATTAAATCCAAGGCGGATGAGATTCTTGGCAAGCTTAACGCTTGGCGCCTCGAGGCGGTGATTGAAATCGAAAAGGAGGCGAACCTATGAGCATCGACGCACTCATCCGCCAACTTGTCGAGCTTAGTGACAACCTGCCCAACGGCCTTGACTCCGATGTCGTCGCCTGGGTCCGAGTCCCGAATGCCGGTGACTCCGCAGTGCTGGAAGTCTCCGAAGTGCAACAAGGCTACCGCATCACGCACGGCGGACCTATCGCTACAATTTGCCTCGATCAACGGGCATAAACCAAAACAACACCAATGAAATCCCTCATCTACTCCCTCCTGCCATATTGGGCCATCGCATCCATCCGCCGCCGTCGTGACATTCAACGCCGCTACAAGCTCGCTGTGCGCGAGAATGGGCGCATCTACGGCACTTACCTTGACCCTCTCTAAACCCTTTCGAGTCCAGTGTTAAGGGCTCAATCTCAGTTGACGGCCGGAAAGACGGCAAACCTAAGACAAAACAAGAACGATAAACATATGAAAAGAGAATCAAAAAGCATATTCGCACTCGACTGGAGCATTCCATCTCAAGCGGTGGTCAAAATTACACCCTTGGATGCCGAGAGAGTATTATCCGAGCACAACGAAGGAAACCGATTTAGAAGGCAGGCGGGAGCAAAATATATCGCTCAACAAATCAAGAATGGGGAATGGATTGAAAATCACCCGCAGCCAATTTGCTTTTCTAGCGATGGAAGGCTAATCGACGGGCAGCATCGCATGGCCGGAATAGCAATTGCTAACCAGTCAGTTTGGGCGTCGGTCAGGCTTGGCGTGAGTCCAGACGTGATCAGGTATATGGACACTGGAATCAGCAGAACTTTGGGTGATCGAGTATCGTTTGTGGAAAACCTCAACCAAAATAAGTTTATTGCTGCGTTAGTATCGATGAAAAGGCAAATGACAAATAAGGCCAAAGCAAGCCCAGAAGAGGCTTTGGAAATTTTTCATAAAATGGCTAATTCTTACATAGCTATTTCTGAAATTCACAAGCCAGCAAGAATAATCGGCACGGCGGTCGTTGGATTGGCTTTTGTTGATTATCATCACAGATACGGAGAAGAGGCTTGTGAAATGTATGCTGAGCTTTTTAAGCTCACTACAGATTGCCAGCCAGCTCAAGCATTGCGTAATTTTTTATCGTCATCGACTCAAAAGGGGACGGTTCAATATCCATACATTGTCGCTGCGTGCATGGCTAATAATCAAGGTCGAGAACTGAAAATTTTAAGAGCTGCATCTTGGAAATAAAACACTAACCCTAAAACAAACGCAACATGACAACCGAACTATCCACACCCGAAATCACCGACATCAAAATCCAGCGAGAGAACGCCGCCTTCGAAATGCTGCAACGCCAAGCCAAGATGTTTTCGACATCGACGCTCGTCCCGAAAGAGTTCCAAGCTAACATGGCCAACTGTGCCATTGGCATCAACATCGCCAAACGCCTTGGCGCTGACCCGTTCATGGTGTTGCAAAACATCGACATCATCCACGGACGACCAAGCTTCCGCGCCACTTTCCTGATTGCGATGGTTAACGCCAGTGGTCGCTTCGAGCCACTGCAATTCCGCATGACTGAGACGGGCAAGGAGACAACCAAAGCTGTCACGTTCGAAGTTTGGGAGAACCAAAAGAAGGTGTCCAGGGAGATTAAATACACCTACACGCCGACGACCTGCGTTGCTTACACGAAGGACAAGGCGAGCGGCAATGTGATCGAAGGCCCGCCAGTGTCTTATGACATGGCAATCTCTGAGGGCTGGGTTGGGAAGGCTGGCAGCAAGTGGCAAACCGACATGCGTGAATTGATGATTCGCTACCGTGCTGCGGCTTTCTTTGCTAGGCTCTACGCGCCCGACATCACGTTGGGTATGATGACCGCAGAGGAGGCGATTGATACCGCTCCAGAGCGCGAAGTCACTCCCGCGAAGGTGCCGCTTTTTCCGACGAAGGAACCCGAAGCGCTGACGCTGACCGCCGACGCGCCGACTCATTTGGAGATCCTGACCGCTCGCCTAAATGAGTCTGGCCTGACCTGGGAGCAAGTCGGGCAAGAGGCGGCTGCTGGCGGCTTTTTTGTGGACCTTGAAGCGCCGATGGAAGAGCAAGCGCCCGACGCGCTGGCTGACATCGTGAGCGCGTGGGGAGCGATTGTGGCAGGCATTAAGAAGGGAGGTGCCCAGTGACTGACACAATTTACCATCGAGACGCAGGCACTGGCTTCGGACTTGCCATCAAACTCAACCTTAAAGCCGTGCGCGAACTACTTGACCGCGAAGTGCCGCACTTCAACGACTTAACCGCCGCAGACAAGAAGCTGCTTCAACGCCGGTTCGCCGTTTATTGCAAACATGGTCGCGCTGACTTCGGTATCGGTGCGGTGGCTGGCAAATTCCAGCAGGAGCATCCACCTAGCATCGACAATTTGCCGAACAAAGCGGCGGTGCAGATGGCAATCCAAAAGGTGAAGGGAGGTGTAAAATGAGTGACCGACCAACACCGGACACAAATGCTGCCTCTTGGGTAGAGACTAATCAGGCAAACGCATTGACACTTGCTTCGTTTTCAAGCGAATTAGAACGCGAGCGAGACGAGGCGCGGGAACTTGCGCGGGAATTGAGGGATGCTTTGCAGCGACTCATTAACAATGGGCACGCTTACGATTGCTCGTTGATTCACTATATCAATGGTGCGTGTGATTGCGGCCTTCATGCAGCTTCTATTTTGATTGCCAGAGCAAAGGAGGTGCTGCCATGACTAACGACCCTAGACGCGGACTCCCTTCCGCATCATCACTTGAGCGGCTGCACAACTGCCCTGGAAGCTGGCTGGCAAGCAAAGACATGCCTGACGAATCCAGTGACGTTGCAGAGTCTGGAACGCGCATCCACAAGGCGCTGGAGACTAAAAGCATGGCAGGATTATCTGCCGACGAGGAGCACACAGCGGAAATGTGCGATGATCAGGCGTGGAATGTCATCGCTGATTGGAGCCCTAACATGACCGGCACTCCGCACAATGAGATCCGCCTTGGCTTAACTCGCATCGGCGGCGTGGTTATTGTGACCGACGACACCAGAGCGGATCTCGTTTTTACGGGCCAAGCTGACCTGATCGTGATCGACGGCAAGCGTGGTCTCGTTCTCGACTACAAGACTGGGCGCGGTGAAGTTGCGAGCGCAGAAGAAAACCTGCAGCTTCGCGGCTTGGCTGTCATGGCCGCATGGGTCTGGCGCTTGGACTCGGTGCGTGTGGCTATCGTCCAACCTTGGGCTGGCCCCGCGAGCGTTGCGGATTATGACAGGCAAGCAATCGACCAGTCTCGCTTTTGGCTGCTCGACGTTTTGGAGCGGGTTAAGCTTGCGACACCTAACGACCTCAACCCCGGCGCTTGGTGCCACTACTGCAAGGCAAAAGCGGTCTGCCCTGCTCTCCGCAGCGTTGCGCTTGAGCCTGTTGAAAACATGGCCCTAACCCTGCCTGCCGACGACGCCACCGCACGGGCCGCGCTGTTTGCTCGGGCAATGGAGATGACACCGCAGAGGCTTGCGGCGCTGTATCGCGGTCTGAAGTTGGTTGGCTGGTATACGGCAGCGATTGAGGGCGCGATGCGGAAGCGGGTGGAGGAAAGCGAGATTCCAGGCTTCCGAATGAAGCCCGGCCAGATCCGCGAGAAGATCACCGACGTTGGCAAGGTATGGTCCAAGTGCGAAGAGCTTGGCGTTAAGGCTGAGGTTTTCACGGGAGCTTGCTCCGTGACCAAGGACGCTCTCAAGACGCTTTTACGCGATGCCACGGGAGCGAAAGGTAAGGCTCTAGATGCGACTATCAAAGAAGTGTTGCGGGGCGCGACAGAGAGCAAGGAAACCGCGCAACAGATTGAGGAGGCGCTACCATGACCTTTCCCGACATCCTTCGCAAAGTCTGCGGCGAGTGCAAAGGCACAGGTCGGCAACGTGAGCGGCAATACCGCCGTGAGGACTGCGACGGCGAAGGCCACGTCAATGTCTGCGGCCACTGCGACGAGTATTTGCAGGACTGTAGATGCCAATGCACGAGCTGCTGCGAGAAGTTCGAAGATTGCCAATGTGAAATGGGGGTCGCCGAATGAAACAACGAGAATATCAACGTCGATACTATGAGCAGCGCAAAGCTAAGGGCTGCTTTGATTGCGGCGAGCCAAAAGGCAAGGGCTCAACACTAACACGTTGCAGCAAATGCAAAAAGGCACACCGCCAAAATTCAAACGAACAATACAGAGCAAGGGTATTAGCATCATGACACCAATCGAACTATCACTTATCGGAACACTCGTCGGATTTATCGCATTCTGGCTTATCGGGGAGGCATTTAAATGAATGCTATCACCGTGACCATACCCTTACCTCCGCAGGCGCTCCGCAACAATGCGCGTGTCCACTGGGCCAAGAAATCATCCGCCGTGAAGTCCTACCGCTTCCAGACTCATATGCTGGCGCTTAAGGCTTGCGGCGGGAAATGTCCGCGATGGAAGAAGGCAACCGTGCAAGTCACGGCTTACTTTCCGACAGCGCGGCATCTGGACCCAACTAACCTAATCGACGCACTGAAGTCTGCGTTCGATGGGCTACAAGATGCGGGTGTGATTGAGAATGACAAAGACCTTTGGCCTTTGCGTCCGGTGATCGTGACGCGGGACAAGAACCCGAGGGTTGAATTGACCATCCAAGAAGAAATCTAATTTATGCCAAACCTAAACAAAGTAATGCTAATCGGGAATCTCACCCGTGATCCTGAGATCAAGTACACCACCAAGGGAACCGCTATTGGCGACCTTAGCCTTGCAATCAACCGCTCCTTTAAGGGCGACAACGGAGATCGGCAGGAGGAGACGACTTTCGTTGACGTGACTCTATGGGGTAAGACTGCGGAGCTTGCGGGGCAGTATCTCGCCAAGGGCCGTCCGGTTTATATCGAGGGCCGTTTTCAGCTCGACACTTGGCAGGACAAGGAAGGCCAGAAGCGGAGCAAGCTAAAGGTGATCGGCGAGGTGATGCAGTTCTTGGGCGGCAAGCCTGAGGAGTCAAGCGGCCGTCAAGACCGCGAACAGCCACGCGAACGGCGGCAGGAGCGGGAGACGATGGAGAGCGTTTTTACTGACGACTCGTCAGAAATTCCTTTTTAGTTGCACCATTTTG
>Ga0208916_10000179_pt1 | contig 31810 bp, 41 predicted proteins | sample DEB19_08_DNA_5_FD_184523 | JGI IMG/M metagenome (GOLD analysis project Ga0208916, IMG submission 184523) | Aqueous microbial communities from the Delaware River and Bay under freshwater to marine salinity gradient to study organic matter... | ecosystem: Environmental > Aquatic > Marine >... | reverse complement strand
ATCTGCACCGAGAAGGGCCGAGCCCGGCTCGAGGTGCGGTGGGCCGACTTCGATATCGAGGAGCTTGACGGGGACCGACTGAGCCCCGAGGCCTTCGTCAAGGCGATCCGGGAGAGCTACGAGCACTGGGTGTTGATCGTGGATTCGATGTCCGCCGAGTGGGGCGAGGTGATGAACCTCCGAGATCAGCTCTCCGGCAAAGACCGATTCACCGGGTGGGCTAAGATCAACCCTCGGCACGATGCGGTGATCGCGGCGATCCTCCGGCACCCGGGCCACACCATCTCGTGCTTCCGGTCGAAGATGAAGCACGAGGTCGACGAGGCGGCGAAGGAGGTGAGGCGGATCGGTGTAGAGCCGATCGCTCGGCCCGGGACCGAGTATGACTACGATCTTGCGTTTTCGATCGACCACGCCCACGTCCTGACGATGGCTAAGCCGGCTCGAGGTCTCTACTCGGATCACTTCGGCGAGCACTATCGGAAGAAGGAGCCAGGCCCCGAGTTGGGCGAGTTGATCCGTGACTGCATCGCCGGTGTGGCCGACCTCCCGCTCCCGGCCGCTTCGGAGCCGCCGCCGGAGGTGACGATGGAATCGGTGAAGGCCGAGATCATCGATCTCGGTAAACGGTTGCCCCAGGCCGTGGCGACGAAGGTCCGGGCCGGCCGCCGCTTGGTTAACCTCGAGGTGGCCAAAACGATCCGTGACGATCTGGCCTACGCGGTGGAGCACTACCGCCCCGAGCCGGTGGCGCCTCCGCCAGAGCCGGCGCCGGCGGCCGAGCCGACGAAGGATGAACCCCCTCCGCCGAAGGAGGAGCGAAAGCGGAGGGACCCGGACCGGTGGACGATCGCCGGATTCGGCCTCTTGGCAAAGCACGCCGGGATGGACGCGGCCGACGTGACCGACTTCCTTGTGACCCACTTCCAGAAGGAATCGATCGTCTCGCTCTCCGAGGATCAGCTCCAGGAGGCGTGCCGGCTGATCTCCGACGAGGTGGGGAGCCCCGAGCCCGCCAATGCCGAGGAGGGCCCGGCGTTCAGTGAGGAGCACCGATGACGGCCGATAAGTTTCTGGCCCAGTTTGGGGCTCGGGTTGCCCGGCGTCGGGCCGAGCTCGGGATCACGCAATCCAAAGTTGCGGCCGAGTTGGGCGTTGATCGGTGCCAGATCGCCAACGTCGAGGCGGGGCGCACCGGAATCGTGGTGTCGAGGCTCCCGGCGCTTTGCCGGGTCTTGAGGGTGTCGGCCGATCACCTGATCGGCCGGAAGGAGAAGCGATGATCGATCAAGCTCGGCGGATGGATGCAATGTCGAAGATCCTCGGTGCGATCCGGGAGGAGGTCGCCAACGTCAAACGCGAGACCGGGATGTGTCTTGAGGTGGCGGTTGTCGCCGCCTTCGTCCCCAGTGACGGCCCCGTGGCTCTGGCCGAGGTCAACATCGCCACGGCCTGGCCCCCGTCGGCGACGGGGACGTTGAGGGAGACGATGCTTAATTGCCTGTCGGGAAGCTCGGGCGTCTACCCGGGGCCCGACACCGGCGAGGTGCACTGATGTCGAAGGGAGAAGTTGAGATGAAAGAAGAAGAGAAACAGGCGATCCGACAGGCTGTGGTTGATCGATTGCGGCGATCCTTTAATGAGGAGCGAGAGCGACACATCTCGGCGACCGGAGAAGATCTGATGATCGTCGCCGCCTTCGCCTTTGGCTGTATCGATCAATCGCCGGTGGCCACGTCTTTTCCGGCTGGGCTGACCACGGAAGGCGTCACCATGATCTTGGGGTGCCTTGCCGAGTCGGCGAACGAGTTTTTCTTTAGACCACATCCGCTCAATCGCCCAAGCGGAAAGGATCATTGATGCTGGCCTACTACAATGAAAGCGACCCCTTCGCGGCGGAGTGGCTGCGGCGCCTCATCGCCGGGGGCCGCCTTCCCGCCGGCGACGTAGACGGGCGGAGCATTCGGCGGGTCCGCCCGGGTCACGTGATCGGGGCGGCCCATGCTCACTTCTTCGCCGGGATCGGGGGGTGGCCTCTTGCGCTTCAACTTGCTCAGTGGCCGGAGAGCTTGCCGGTGTGGACCGGCTCCTGCCCCTGTCAACCCTTCTCCCAGGCCGGCGCTCGAGGCGGAGCCGACGATCTCCGCCACCTCTGGCCAACGTGGTTTCGTCTCATCCGCGAGTGTCGCCCTCCAATTGTCTTTGGGGAGCAAGTTGCGAGCCCTGATGGGTACGGGTGGCTCGACACTGTATCGACTGACCTGGAGGGAGAGGGCTACGCCGTCGGGGCGGCCGATCTTGCAGCGGCTGGCGTCGGCGCCCCGCACAAGCGACAACGCCTCTTCTTCGTGGCCTACGCCCCTGGCGACGGACGGGCGCTCCTCGGTGAGGAGCAAGGAGCGGAGCCCAGCAACGTACGGCGTGAGCCTCACCGACGCCGCCCGGCGGGTGGGGTGGGCGACACCGGTAGCGACCGAGATCGGCAACACGCCGGAGAACTACGCGGCGATGAAGGCAAGGATGCGGAGCGGGGCTCGGACGGCCGTCACGCACCCGAGCCTTCAAGCCCAGCTCGTGATCCCTGGGCCGATGCCGAGTGGCTCCAGTGCACCGACGGAGTCTCGAGGCCAGCTCAACCCGGCGCATTCCCGCTGGCTCATGGGGTACCCAACCGGGTGGGAAAACTTCGCGGATTCGGAAACGCGATCGTGCCCGAGCTTGCAGCTCGGTTTATTCGGGCCTCCGCCCAAGCGATCGCCGAAGGGGTGATGTCATGGTGAAGCAAGCGATCCTCCTCCTCTCGTTTTCTGTCGCATGCTCTCCGCTCTCGGGGATCGAGGTGCGCCGAGGAGACTCGATCCTCGGCGTGCTCACCGAATGCACCCGAGGCGAGCGGCAATCGGTGGTGTGGGCCACCTCGAGCACCATCACCCTCACCGTCGGGCATGGGCTCGATCCCATGCCGGCGGCCCTCGTAGGCGTCGGAGGCCGGGGAGAGATCCGAGGGATGCGGCTCTGGTACCCGCCAGAGGACGCCCTTGGGGTGGGTGCTCGGGGCTCCATCCGCATCGGAGTGGTGGACGCCTACGGAGTGGAGGTCGAGGGCGCCGTGTCCTGTGAGCCGGAGCGGGATTCACTCCCTTTCACAGGTAACTCACAGGTTATCCACAACCCAAAAAGCGAGTGATCCTTTTGTGGTCTCGCGGCCTTCGACGCCGCAATTCACAGGATCGGGCCCCCTCTATCACTACTGTATCTGATCTGATTAAGAGATCCCGGAAAAGCAAAGTGGTTGCATTTTAAAGCGGTGTTGAGTTAGGGGTGTGGCACGAATGGGCGCGAAGGTAACGAAGTCGGTGCGCCTTGAGGAGGCGATCGATCAGGCTGTGAAGGCCGCCGCCTTCGCTTCGAGGCGGAGTTACATCGGTCAACTCGAGTGGTGCGTGATCGAGTCCCTTGGGCTCGACACGCAAGCGCTGGCGTTGCCGGTGGAGCGAGTTACGAAAACGGATGCCGTGGCGAGCTGGGATCGGATCGTCTCCGAGATCAGCGAGAGCCGGCGGACCGGTCAGGCGTTGACGCTCTCCCCCCGGGAGCGTGCGGCCCTTCGGTCGGTCGGAGGCACGGCGAGGATTGGACAAACAAGGCCGTCGCAACTCCTCACGTTGCGGCGGAGCTACACCCGAGCCTTTTTGGCTTGGGGCGGAGGGACTACCGATGGGAAAGCGAACACTTGAGGTGCTCGCCGAGGTCGCTCAGGAGCGACACCGGCAAGATGTCAAATGGGGGGTCAACCAAGATCACCCCGACGGGACCGGCGGAGACTTTCGGGAGCACGAGGCGATCCTCGCGAAAACAGGATGCGACCTCTTGGCCAAAGAGGGGCGGGTCACCTGGGCCGCGATCCTTGAGGAGGAGCAAGCCGAGGCCTTCGCCGAGACCGATCCCGCGGCGCTTCGGGCGGAGTTGATCCAAGTCGCCGCCGTGGCGTGTCGGTGGATCGAGGCGATCGACGGTCGCCAGGGAGAGAAAGGATGAACGAGATGGACATCACCCCAGAGATGCTAGCGGTCGCGGTCTTCGCCCCCAAAGAGAAACACGGCGACGATGGCGCCGATCAGAAGCCGGAGGAGCTTCGGCTGACTCGCGTGCTCCTCTCGGCCGACGGGACCACAGTCGCCACCGACGATACGATCGTGGCCCTCGTGCGACGCCACACCCCGAAAGGCGAGGAGCCGAAGAAGGGGGCTGAGCCCTTCACGTGCCTCCTACCGTCGGATCAACTCCGGCGGGTGAGCGGAGCCGCCGCCAAGCTCGGCGCCGACGAGCTTACGATCCGCCGCAACGGATCGAAGGCCACGGTGGAGGCCCGGACCGAGCAAGGGGAGGCGAGCGTACAACTCGACGCCTTCGATCCCACCGACTTCCCGGGCCCTGAGCGCTTCTACCAGAGTCAAGGCCAACTCAAGGCTACGGTCGCCCTCGACTCCCGATACCTCGCCGGCATCGCCAAACTGAGGGCCCAGGTGGGCGGACACGGCCCGGTGCTCTTCTTCGTGCACGGCGAGAATTCCAACGTGGTCGCCGCCTGGCGGGCCGACCTCCACGAGGCCCGGGTGGTGCTCGCCTCCACCAAAGTCGATCCCGCCGAGTGGGAGGCGTTGGCGCCGAAGAAGGTGGCCAAGTGAGCGCCTTTCAAAAAGGGATCATGATCAGCCCCCGATCGAACGGGGCGAGGGTGCGGGTCCAGGCGGAGATGCCGGCGGCCGAGCCAGGGACGGACCGGCTACCCCAGGTCCGCAACGCCCTTCTCGCCGCGGTCCAGCAAGCTTCGGCGCCAGCGGTCGAGGAGGCGATCCGCTCCGTCATGGTGGCCGAGCGCAATGCCGAGTTGAGCAAGGTAGCGGCGGCGGCGCCCCGGCTTCGGGTGTCGCTTCTGGTGGAGGTGCTTTAGATGGCCACGAAGAAGAAACAGAAGGACGCGAAGACCGGGCGGGAGAAGAAGCTTCAGGCCGCCAAGCGATCGAAGAAGGCCGACACCATCAAGGCGAAGGTGGACCGGCTCCAGAAGGTCGCCGAGTCAATGGGGGGCAAGCCGGTCCTTCGGGTGGTGCTCCCGACGAAGACCGACGAGAGCACGGGCGCCAACGTCAAGCGGGCCGTCTCGACGCTCCAGGTGGAGTGGCCCAGCGAGATCGACCTCTCGGCCTTCCGGCGGGTGGTTCAAGATGGGGTGTCGCCCTCGGACACGGCGATCCGCTTGCAGTGTCGGCGCTGCAATCAAACGGAGGAGATCCTCGCCAAGGATGCGCTGGCGATCTCCGCCGACAACCCACCGGTGGGCTTCCCGCTCGAGGCCTTCCGGGATTGGGCGCGAAGGGCAAAGAAGAAGCATCGCCGTTGCGGGGGCGCCGAGACCAAAGGGACCCAACAAAGCTTGGGGTTATGGGAGAAGATCCGATGAACATCTCACCACGAAACGGCTACATGTTGATCGAGTACAAGGAGAGCCTGACTCGAGAGTTCACGACGGCGGCCGGGATCCTGATCAGCAAACGATCCCCCGCCTACTTGACCGGGATCGTGCTCGACGCCGGCGAAGGCACGCTCTCCCGTGACGGCACGATCCGGCTTCCCCCGCCGGCGAAGGTCGGCGAGTGGGTGCTCCTTCGGGACAACGCCGGCACGGCACGGGAGCTCGGCTTTATGGGGCCCGGCTCGAGGCGGGCCCTGGTGCACCCGGATGACATCCTCGCCGTGCTCGATCGGGCCTCGTACGAGCAGACCCGAGACCTTCCCGGCGCTGAGTTGTACCAAGCCCCCGCGGCCTCGGCCTTCGAGGTGAGCGATGAGTGAGCAAAAGCAGATCGAGATCGTGAGCCCCGACGGCGAGATCTTGTCCGCCACCGATCCTCTCCGTCTCGCCCCGGCTTTCGCCGAGGCGAAGGCGCTTGAGTCCCAGGCGAAGGGGTGGTCGGCGATCCTCAAGGCGGCGATCGTCAAGCTCGTCGAACACACCCCAGGCCGAGGCCGTACCCGTCGCCTCTCCGCCGCCGGCGTGACGATCAAGGTGACGCTCCCCAAGGAGGAGATCGACGCCAAAACACTGATGGAGGCGTGGACGAAGTGGCCCGAGTTGGCGCCGAAGTATCTTCGGATCGCCGAGGTTGCCCCGATCGCCGTCGAGGTCGAGAAGCTCTGGGGCACCACGGGGGACGCCGAGCTCGAGGCGTTCAAGGCTCACCTTCGATCGGGTCTGAGTCTCGGCACCTACGCCAACGTTGAGATCGAGAAGGACGAGCGCCAATGACGAGCAAGCGAAAAGACCGGTTGGGCTCGGATCCCGAGTCGCCCTGGACCCGGGGCAAGCGGCCGCCTCGAGCGGAGCGACTGGCCCGGCCCGCCATGAAGCGATCGCTCGGGGCGCTCCAAAAGCTCCAGGGCTACATCGCCACCCGGCCCAAGGGCCAGGCGACGATCCGGGCGTGCATGATCCGATTCTCGTGGGATCAGGACTACACCACCGGGATGGTCTCGATCCTGATGAAGGCGTCGATCGTGACGGCGGGGGAGGAGGAGAAGTCAACGGTGGAGGCGGTCGACCTCGAGCAACAAACACCCCTCTTTGCCGACCCGAATCGGCTCCTGATCACCGACGAGGAGGCCGCCCGATGAACGGCGCCGAAACGAAGGAGCAGCCCCGGAAGGTGACCCGGGTGGAGTTGATGGGCCTCTACGTGAGCCAGCTCGGGCTGGTGTCGAGGCTCCAAGAGGCGATCGTGGTCATGGTGCGAGACCCGCTCGCCCAGGTCCGATGGGACGAGAAGGGCGTTAACCGGGTGCTCTCGATCGGCGAGGCCCGCCAGCGCTACAAGGCCGAGGCTCAAAGGGCCCTCGAGATGTTCGATCAACTCTGGGCCTCAGGGCTCAAGGCCGCTACCCAGAAGGGGCCGCCTCAGTGAGCCGCAAACCGAAGGCGCCGGCGCCGGCGCTGGTGAAGATCTCCGCCGAGGTGCGCTCCCGCGAGTGGCCCCACCCGCACGAGGCTGAGCTCGTGGCTCGGCTCCTCGACGGAGAGCCCGCCCACGCCGTGTTGCCGAGCGCCGGGACCTCGGGGATGCGGTGCCTCGAGATCCTGGCCCGGCTGGTGAAGGAGGCCCGCGATGGCTAACTGGTATTTGAAGGATGGCGATTGCGTCGCCGGCATGGCGTCGATCGGCGATCTTTCGGTGGACCACGTAATCACCGATCCGCCCTACAGCAAACACGTTCACTCAAACGTGATCAGCAACGCGAAGGCGGCCGACGGCGGGAGCTTCTCGAAGGACGGCCCCGCCAAGAAGACCCCTCTCCCTTTCGGCCACCTCAAGCCGTCGGTCCGTCGGGCTTGCGCCGAGCACTTCGCCCGGGTGTGCCGGAGGTGGTGCCTTGTCTTTTGCGAGGTGGAAGGCGCCCACCGTTGGAAGCGGGACCTCGAGCAAGCCGGGATGCGGGTGGTGCGGATCGGGGCGTGGGTCCGGAAGGGATCGATGCCCCAGGTGACGGGCGATCGCCCCGGGGTGGGCTTCGAGGCGATCGTGATCGCCCATTCCGCCGTCCGAGGCCCCGAGGGCCGCTACCTCGAGCCTATGCGGTGGAACGGTGGCGGCCGAGCTGGGGTGTGGGAAGCGGCGATCGCCCAGGCGGGCCGAGGCGGACCGGAGCGGGTGCACCCCACGCAAAAGCCGGAGCCGCTTCTCGAGGCCTTGGTAAGAGACTTCACCGATCGTGGGGATCTGATCCTCGACCCCTTCGCCGGGTCGGGGACGCATGGTGTCGCCGCCCTACGTCAGGGCCGGCGATTCGTCGGGTGGGAAAAAGATCCGGTCTACCACCAGGCGGCGAGTACCAGACTGGCAAACACCCGGGAGCAACTCGGGCTTTTTGGAGGGACAAACGATGTCACTACGTGAGCGGGCTTTGGTGTTGGTGGAGCGGGTCCGGCGGGTCTTGGACGAGCAAGCGGCGGCCGGGAAGGAGCCGGGCGAATACGGCGAGCTATCCGACGTGATCGCTGGGCAGGAGCTGGGGGCGCCCCTGGTGGCCCAAGGCAAGCTCACCGAGGATGACTATCACCTCGGCCTGATGAACGCCTCGGCGATGGCCCTCGAGCCCTACGGCGAGATCAGCAAGAAGGAGATCGAGGAGATCCAGGCGATGGTGGTGGAGCGCCTCAAGCGCCACGTCGACATCCGATCCGCCTACGAGAAGCCCGACGCCCCGCCGGTCCCCGAGCCCCGCACCGTGACCGGCGACATCGATCCTTCAATGGTCGAGGTCGAGGTGATCACCGGCCAAGAGCCGGGGGGTGGGGCATGAAGGACGAGATGCAACACGTCGCCGCCGTGAGCGGCCGGGACTACAAGGCGATCACCGGGGCGGAGATGGCGACCCGAAAGCCGGCGCCTTGGATTCAAACCTTCACCGGGCAACGGTTCACCTTCGACCCCATCGATCCACACGCGATCAACGTGGAGGACATCGCCCACGCCCTCAGTCGAGCAAACCGATGGGCCGGGCACACCGCGGTCCCTTGGACGGTCGCGCAACACTCGATCCTCGTGGCGCTCCTTGTGCCTGAGAGGCACCGGAGGGAGGCACTCTTTCACGACGCCTCGGAGGCCTACCTCGCCGACGTCGCCGCACCGGTGAAGGCGATACTCCCCGACTACCAGGCATTGGAGAAGCGCCTCGAGCACGCGATCGCCATCCGCTTCGGCCTCACCTTCCCGCTCCCGGATGTTGTGCGCTTTGCCGACTGGGCTGTTTTGCAGCTCGAGCGGAGAACGATCGCCGACTGGGAGGGATACCCGCCACGGTGGGACACCGATCCGCCCGGCGGCCTTGAGGAGGTCGGCCTACCGGCGATCCCGACCGCCTTCGCTTGGGCTCCACAACCCCAGGTGAAGTCAGGCCTCTTTTTGGCGTTGAGTGGGATCCAGGAGCCGGACCTACTCACCACGGCCCGATGGATGGGCGTCTCTGAGGAGTGGATCGAGGCCGCCGCCCTGTGGGGGGCTCGCTGGTAGACTAGGGGAGGCCCGGGCGCTGAATGCTGAAGCCCAAGAAGCGGAGCGCCAAGCGGCCCCTTGCTGCAAAGCACCGGGAGCCGGGGAACATCGGCCGCCCGAGGCTCCTCACCCCCCAACTCGAGAAGAAGATCCTCGGCCTCGTGAGGCGGGGGCTCTTCCTCGAGACGGTGGCGGTCTCCGTCGGGATCCACCGGGGGAGCCTCTTTGCCTGGCTCGCCCGTGGGCGGGAGGAGGCTCACCGCATCGCCCTGGGGGCAGAGCCCGATCCCCGAGAGGCGCCCTTCCTCGACTTCCTCAACGCGGTCCAGATCGCCCAGGCCGAGGGGGAGATCCGGGCCTTCAAGATCGTCGAGGCCGCCGCCAAGACCGACTGGCAAGCGGCGTGGAAGCTCCTCACGCACGGCCCAGGCCGGGTTCGCTGGGGGACCCGGCCCGAGCCCGAGGCGCCACCGATGCCGGTCCGGGTGGTCGAGGCCCCGGCCGAGGTGACTCAAGCGACAGGAGCCCGCCCCGGTGAAGTCGACACTATTCGATCCCTTCTCTTCTCTGACGCCGGAAGAGATCTCCTCGATCGCGCTACGCAACTCGTGGAGGGCCGAACCCAGCGCCATGGGGGCGCATCTGTCCGAGGGGCGATTCCAGAGACCACGCCACGTGCAAGCGATCTCCAAACAGATCCGGAAGGCGCTCACGACACCGGGGAGCCGGACGATCATCACGACGCCCCCCCAGGTCGGCAAGACCACGACGGCGGTTAAGTGGGGATCGATCTGGGCCTTCGATCTCCTCCAAGATCCGAAGATCGCCTTGTGCTCCTACGGAACGAACTACTCCCGCGATTGGGCGATCGACATTCGGGACACGATCGTCGAGCACGCCCCGACGCTCGGATGGGGCATCTCGCCGACGAAGGCCCGAGCGGCTCAGTGGGCCACCACCGAGGGCGGCGAGTTTTTCTCCACCTCGATCGACGGCGAGTTGACCGGCAAGAAGGTCGACATCCTCTTCATTGATGACCCGTACAAAAACTGGGCCCAGGCCTATTCGGAGGCGTACCTCGACAAGGTGCGGAAGTGGTGGGGCTCGGTCGCGTACACCCGCCTAGCGCCTAACGCCGCCGTGGTCCTCATTATGACCCGGTGGAACGCAAAGGATCTTGCCGGCGAGCTGATCAAGAAGTCGCGGGAGGGCGGCGACCAATGGGACGTGATCAACTTCCCCGCGATCGCTGGCCGGGACGATCCCATGGGCCGAGCTCCAGGTGAGAGCCTTTGGCCCGAGCGCTACTCGGTGGCGGACTACGAGCGGATCCGAGCGAACGCTACGGAGTTGATCTGGTGGCCCCTCTACCAAGGCAAGCCGAGGGCTTCGATCTCCAAACACTTCGAGCGCCTCCGCTACTACGAGAAGATGCCGGACCTCCGGAAGGCCGATCGGATCATCCAAACGTGGGACCTGCCCCAGAAGGACAAGTTGGATAGCGACTGGGCCGCCGGCCAAACCTGGGCCCGGCTCGAGGAGGAGGGCCAGCTTCGAGCCTATCTCCTCGACGGGATGCACGAGCACGCCGCCAGCCCGAGAATCATTCAGATGGTGCGGGGGCTCTATCGCCGCTGGCCCGGGGCCGATCTCGTCCAGATCGAAGATGCGGCGGCCGGGCCCTCGGTGTACGCCCACCTCCGCCCGGAGATCTCGGTGCTCGACCTCAAGGCGGCGATCTTCTCGAAGGAGGTTCGGGCCCAGGCCGTGGTCCCCTTCGTCGAGGCTGGCCAGGTGGTGGTCCCCGACCCCGTCGCCTTCCCGTGGGCCGCCGAGCTGATTCAGGAGCTGCTAGACTTCCCCGATGCCGACCACGATGATCAAGTGGACGCGGCAACCATGGCGGTAACTGAGCTACTCTTTGAGGCTCCCGACGTTTCGGCCGAAGCGCTCGAGGCGCAACCGTGGATCTCAAGGTGGAGGGGCAGATGACAAAGCAAGGTAACGGGTGCGCCTCCGAGCGAGGCGCCGCCGCTCTCGGGGTGTCGGTTGAGACCTACGATCGTCTCATCGCCGATGCGGTTGACGCCGCCCTCCCGAGGCTGATCGAGGCCCTCAAGGGGAAGGTGTGAAGCTCACGCCAGCCCAAGCCCGAGAGCGGCTCGAGGAGGCGAAGGCCGCCTACTCCGACGCCGTGAACGAGGCCGCCCTCGCTCTGGCGATCCACGCCGCCGCCCTGAGGACCCTCCGCCAAAGCTCGGCCCGGAGCGCCTCGGCCAAAGAGAGCCAAGAGAAAGTGATCGTGGATCGGCTCATGGCGGCGGCGGAGCGCTTCGAGGAGGCTCGAGGCGCCTTCGCTACGGCCGAGCTTGCGATCCAAGGAGGTAGACCGGAATGAAGCCCGCGAACGAAGTAACCCCCGCCGATGTGCTCGCCGTACTGTCGACGGGGCCGGCGTCATCCTACGAGATCGCCAAGGCCCTGTGCGTCTCCTCCGAGTGGGTGAGCGATGCGCTCGGCAAGCTCAAAAACAGATCGAAGGTGCGGCGGACCGACGAGGATGGCCCGGCCAACCCCGGGGGCCGGTTCCGAGCGAAAAGGTGGGCCCTATGCGGTGGGTGATGTGGGGTCGGGATCTGGCGCTCCTGGTGATCGCCTCGTGGTCGCTCTGGCGGGTGCTCCAGTGAGCGATCTCCTCAAGCGAGCCTCGCTCACCGGGACCGCCGAATTCGCCGAGCGTCGGGCCCGAGGCCTGGCCCGGCTCGTTAAGCCATGGCTCGATCGGGTGGTGCGCTCGGAGCTTCGACTCGCCAAGGCCGACCACCAGGAGGAGCTACGCCGCCTCCTTCTTCGCTTCGGGGTCACCGTGATCGACGAGTCGGGCCAGCGGGTAGGGGGCTCCGAGCTGCAGCGGGGGCGCCTTTACCAGGACCTGATTCGGGGGCGAGAGATCACCATCTCTTGGCTCGACGAGTGGGCCCAGTCGGTCGAAAACTCGGCGGCGGAGACGCTCGCCGACGTGCGGTCCGAGCTTCAACGGATCACCCGGGAGGCGCTCCTCGAGGCCGAGATGCGGTCCGAGTCGAAGCTCACGGCGGTCGAGACGGCCCGGGTCATCCGCCAGGCGGCCGGGAAACACGGGAGCTTCTCCTTCGAGCGAGCCCTCCGCATCGCCCGGACCGAGACCTCGATCGCCGCCAACACGGGCCAGGTGATCGCGTATGACGAGCTGGGGATCACTCAAATCGAGTGGCTCGCCTTCAAGTCGCCGATCTGGCCGAGGCGCCACGATCGGATGGCGGGAAAGAAGGTGGACCTCGGCGAGCTATTCACGCTCCCGAGCGGGGCTCAGTGCCGGCACCCGGGCGACCCGTCCCTCCCTGTGGGCGAGCTTGTGAATTGCCGATGCTCGACGGCGCCCGTGAGGCGCAAGCGCCCAAAGCGCTGATCCTTGCCAGAGCCGCCGACGTGGGACACGGTGCCGGCCGATGGCCAAGCGCACCAAGAGCCGACGAGTCAACAAAAGCCCCCAAGGCGCCCGGGCCCGGCAACGTGCGGCCGACCAATCGCCGCTCACCGCGTACGGCCTGACGGGCTCGAGGTGGGCCGGTCGGACCCGCCTCGCCGGCGAGTACACCCCCGAGCTTCGGGGCCGCCAGCGCCAGCGCACCTATACCAAGATGCTGGCGACCTCGAGCCACCTTGGCCCGTCGGAGCTCCTCTTTAAGGCCCTCGCATCCAAGCCCGACTACCGCAACGCGGCGGCGATCGATGGCGACCCCGAGGCCGAGGAGCTTGCGATCCGCTTCGACGAGATCCTTGACGATATGGATGTGCCGCTCTCGACGGTGGCGGCCGAGTCGATCACCGGTCACTCGCGGGGCTTCTGGATCGGTGAGGTGCTCCTCAAGATGCGCCGGGGCCCCGACTCCACCTCCGAGTTGACCCGCTCGAAGTACAACGATGGTCTCTGGGGTGTGCAACGGATCGAGAGTCGCTCGCAGGATTCGATCGATGAGTGGGATATGGGCCCAAACCAACGGGCGGCGTTCGGCTTCTGGCAGGACGTCCCCGGCATCCCCGGACGCCCTTACGTGCCGATGTGGAAGTGCCTCCACCTCACCCCATGGAATTTCAACGGGAGCCCCGAAGGCAACGGCGGAGCGCTGGCGCCGGCCTATCGGCCCTGGTGGATGAGTACTGACCTCGAGGAGATCGAGAAGATCGGCGCCGAGCGTCACGCCGCTGGCCTCCCCGTGGCCTTCGTCCCCCCGGAGCTACTCTCGAGCCGCAACGTCAACGATGTCGCCACGCTCGACGTGATCCAAGATCTCGTGCGGAAGGTGAGGATGGACGAGACCGCCGGCGTGGTGTTTCCTGGCCCGAAAAACAAGAAGGGCGAGGACACCGGATTCGGCTTCCAGCTTATGAGCTCGGCCCGCAACGTTGCCGAGAGCGACGTGATCATCAAGCGAGAGCACACCTTGATGCTCACCTGCTACCTCACCACCTTCCTTTCCTTGGGCCAGCAAAACGCCGGCGGGTCCCAATCGCTCTCTTCCGATCTGACCGACCTCGTCTCCCAGGTGATCGGCTCGTGCCTCGCCCTCTTTGTTCGGGAGGTTCAGTCGAAGCTCTACCCCATGATCGCTCGGCTCAACGGGTGGAACCTCCAAAAGCTCCCGACGCTCACGCACACCGATATCGAACGCCAGGACGCCCAGAAGTTTGCGGCGGCCCTCGGTACCCTCGTGACGGCCGGCGTGCTCCCGGCCTCCCCGAGCGTCGCCACCTTCGCCCTCGGCGAGTTGGGTTGGGACCTCGACCTCGACGCCGACCTCCCGATGATGATGCCGACCACCCCGAGCGTCGGCGCCGATCCGACGGTACCGGTCCAGGAAGAGAAGGTGGTCTCGCCCGAGCAACTTCGGAGCATGCTCACCTTGCGGGAGGTCGGCACGCATCTCGGTGTTGGGCGAGGTGCGATCATGGCGCTGATGCGGGCCGGGAAGCTCGAGAGCTACCGGGTGGGGCGGAGCTGGCGCTTCGATCCGAAGGACGTTGAGACCTACCGCCAGCAAGCCCGGTTTTCTGGATCCTTGACGCCGGCGACGGGTGCGGGACACGGTGCCCCCGAAAATGGCTCGGGGGATCAAGGCGCCGGCTCTCCGTAAGGCCTTCACGGTCTCCGGACGGATCACGAAGATCGACAAAGCCCAACGGCTGATGCTCGGGTGGGCCTCCACCTCGACGATCAATCACAAGCTCGTCACCGACCACGACAAAGACCGAATCACCCCCGCCGAGATGGAAAAGGCGCTTTACGCCGCCGTTGAGCGGGGCGTGGTGCTCGGCGACATGCACGATCGCCTTGGCGTCGGGCACCTCGTCGAGGCCGTGGCCCTCACCAAGGAGAAGAAGGCCGCCATGGGTCTTGGGGACGATGGTCACCAAGGGATGTGGGTCGGCTTCCGGGTGACGGATGACGCGATGTGGGCGGCCGTCGAGAAGGGGGAGCGCCCGGAGTTTTCGATCGGCGGCGAGGCCAACCGGACACCGGCGCCCGATGAACCCGGAGCCTTTGACCTGACGGACATCGAGATCCACGAGATCTCGGGCGTTGACGCCGGCGCCGGGATTCACGTCCCGGTCGTGATCACCAAGAGACGGGGCCGAGGCTCCGAGGGAGAAGCGATGAAACTGCACAAGCGATTGGCCAAACTGGCCAAGACCCTGGAGAAGCTCGGCGCCAGCGACGAAGGCCAAGCGATCATCATCAAGTTGAACGAGTGGGCCGGGACCCTTCGCAAGGAAGTGGGCTCGCTCGCCGAGTTGGCCCAGATCCAAGAGAAGCTCACCCCCGACGAGTGGGCGATGGTGCTCGAGGCGATCCAGTCGGGCGTGCCGCTCGCCGGCGCCGCCGAGCCGGTGGAGGCCGCTCTCGACCCCCAGGCCCCGGCCGGTGATCAACCCCCGCCGATGCCCCCCAAGCGGAAGAAGGCCGCCGAGAGCGACGAGGATCCCGCGGTGGCGGAGATCTCCAAGTCGCTCGAGGCCGTGCGGAAGGAGCTGGCGGCCGAGCGGGCTCGGAGCGAGCGCTTCGAGAAGGAGCGCCGGATCGAGAAGGCGAAGGCCTTCGTCGAGAAGTCCCTCCCCCACCTCCCCGGCGATCCGGAGCTGCACACCGAGGCGGTCTCCTTCCTCGAGGATGCGATCAACGCCAACGGCGAGCGCCTCATCCGGGTGCCGGCCGAGCTGGCCAAACACCTGCAAGAGACCCTCGTCAAGGCGAGCACGGCGGTCGGCGCCGCCGCGATCCTCAAGACCCACGGCGCCAACCCGTTCACCGTCCACCGGGGCGGCGAGAGCGAAGGTGGCGACACCTTCGACGGCTTCACGAAGGAGGAGGCCCGGGCCGAGCTCGAGAAGCGCTCGGCGGCCCTCCGCAAGAGCAACCCCAAGCTGACCGCTTCCGCGGCCTGGATCGAGGCGTGCTCCCAAAACGAGCGCCTCTACGAAATCACCAATAGCCGGTGACCCCGGGCTGAAAGGAACACAAGACCATGAGCGACTACATCTCCCAATGCATCATCGTTACCGCCCTGGCGGGTGACGATCTGAGCGGCGATCAGTTTCGGGCCGTCGGCCACTCGGCCGCCGCCGACAACACCTTCATCGGCACCACGGCCCAGGGTCAACGGGTGGCGGCGATTTGCCTCGACGAGCCCACCGCGGGCCAGCAAGGGCGCTTCTGCATCTTCGGCCCCACCCGAGCCCGCTTCGGGGCCGCCGTGACCCGCAACGCGGTCCTCACTCCCCAGGCCGACGGTGACCTTGAGACCGCCGCCTCGGGCGACTTCCCGTGCGGCTACGCCCTGGAGTCGGGCGCCGACGGCGGTCGGTATCTGATCTTCTTCTGCCCTTCGATGGTGCCGCTGGCCTGATCGGGCGAGCCGAGCTGAAAGAGAGACGACGATGAAAAAGATGTTCGCCAAGGCCAAGCCCACCTCCTCGATCCGGAAGGGCGTTCCCACCTTCGAGGAGGCTACGTGGGTCGAAAACCTCACCATTATGAGCGTCGATTACGCTCAGAAGGCCGAGGACTACTTCCACACCCTGACCCCGAAGCTCCCGGTCAAGACCCCCCAGGGCCGATACAAGGTCTTCTCTCGGGCGGACGCCTTCCGCACCGAGGCGGGTCCCCGGCGCCCCGGAGCCGAGGCCCGAACCCGTGCCACCGCGATCGCCGAACAGACCTATGCGACGGTCGGCCAGGCGATCAAGACCCAGCTCGCCGACGAGGATCGACAGGCCGAAGGTTCGATGGTCGACGAGCGCCGGAAGGTCAACGAGGTGACTCGAGACCTCCTCCTTCGTCGCGATCTCGATTGGGTCTCGGCCTTCTTCGGGACCTCGATCTGGGCGTCGGACATCTCCTCCGGCTTCACCCAATGGAATGCCGCGAACGCGACGATCATCGCCGACGTGCGGGAGTGGCGCTCGCTGATCCACTCCTTGTGCGCGGCGGAGGCCAACCGGATGGCGATCCCGTCCGACGTCTTCGACGTGGTGATGGAGGACCCCGAGATCATCGAACGGATCCCCAACGTGGTGTCGACCTCGGTGGAAGACAAGGCCGCCATCCGCCGGGCCTCGATCGCCGCCTTGGAAGTGCTCTTCGAGGTGGAGGAGATCAAGGTGGGCAAGGCGATCCGCAACTCGGCGGCCGACGGCCTCACCGCTTCCCAGGCGTACATCGCGAGTGACGCGATCCTCCTGATGGCGGTGCCGTCCGAGGGCCCGGCGCTCGACGTGCCGAGCGCCAGCTACTGCGCCTCGTGGTCCCCCTTCGACAACGTGGATGCCACGGTGGCCTCCTCGGGCGGAGCGGCGATCTCGAGCTGGTATGAGGACAAGACCAAGTCGATGTGGTTCCAAGGGGACATGCACTACGACTTCTTCATCCCCGACACCTCGGCCGGTTTGTTCGCCTCGAACTTGCTCGCCTGATTCAAGCGGGGCCGCCGCCGGCGCTTCGGCTGGTGGCGGCCCCTTCGTTTTCGGAGGGACCGATGCGCGCCAAGATCGTTCAGCCCCGTTTCGACCACGCCCCCACCGAGGGGATGTATTTCGTGGGGCCCGGCCGCCCGATGATTGTGCGGGATGAGGCCGGCACCGTGCGGGAGTGCCACCCCGGCGACCCGATCCCCGAGGCCTTCGATTTCAAGCCCAACCGTCGCCGCGTCATGCTGGCGAAACACCGGCTCCGTTTCGTGAGCCGCAACGCCCTCGCCGATGGGGTGCTCCTCCAGCTCGTCGAGGGCCAGACCCCCGAGGCTCGGGCCGAGATGGTGGCCTCGCTCAAGCTCCCGAAGGACGCCCCCGCCCAGGCCGTAGCGTCGGCCCTGGCGGCCCAGGGCATGGCGGGGCTCGCCCAAGCTCTTCCGCCCGGCGTGCGGCCCACCCGGGTCCGGCCCAAGCGCCAAGAGCCCAAGCCGGCCCCGAAGAAGGAGGCCACGCCCTCGGCGACCCTTCTCCCTCGAGCCGACTACCCCAACGCCGAGGCCTACGCTAATGCCCTGGTGGCGGCCGACGGCCCGAAGGTGGAGGCGGCCCTCGCCGATGCCGGGCTCCTCGGCCACTACGTCAACGCCGCTCGTCTCGCCGAGAAGGACGCCGCTCGACGGGTGAAGGCGCTGGATCGCGAGAGCTTCGAGACCGAGGCGAAGTATCAGGAGGCCGAGGAGAAGGCCCGCCGGATCGTGCTCCCGCCCACCAAGGCCCTCGATCTGATCCTCAAGGCTCGCCGAGCCCGGAAGAAGGACGCCAGCGCCACCGACTCGGGGATGGCGGACCTCGCCCGGTGCGTGCTTCTCGAGCCCGAGGCCTTCGAGTTTCAGCCGAAGCAACGCAAGGGGTGACCCGTGAGCTTCTCCTACGATCCCACGCTAGCGGATGCCGTCTCTCGGATCAGGTTTCGCCTCGGCGACACCTCCGAGAGCGACCCGCCCCGCTTGCTCGAGGATGAGGAGATCTCGGCGGTCCTGGTGACCGAGGGGAGCGCCGAGCTTCACGCCGCCGAGAAGCTTTGCCAGGCGATCCTTTCCAAGATCGCCCGGGACGTGAACACCAGCGGGGCTGGGCTCAACACCACCCGAGAGCAAAAGACCACGCACTACAAGGATGTCCTTTCGGAGATCCGGGCCGAGCTATCGACGCAAGGACAGCCGATCTTCACCGGCAACTCGAAGGAAAACTTCGACGCCGTGCGTGACGATGACGATACCCGGTACGTGTTGACCCAGCTTCGGCGGGATCGCGGGTGTTGGTGAACCATGGCCCAAGTGGAGCTCCAGACCGACGGCGCCAAAGTTGAGGCGGCCCTCAAGGCCGCCGGCGCCGAGGTCGCCGCGGGGTTGGCCGAAGTGGTGCTCGGGGCCGCTCAGGTCTTGGCCGGCGAGATGCGCCGACAAGTGGTGTCGAAGCTCGCCAAGGATCCCACGGGCCAGCTCGCCCAATCGATGCGGGGCTCCCTCCTCGTGCGGAAGGCGGGCGCCGGCGAGGTGTCGGCGATCGCCGGCTCCGACCTCCCCTATGCGAAGGTCCAAAACGACGGGGACCCGGAGCACGGGATCCACGGTGAGCATCTCCTCGCGATCCCCAACCGGCTCTTGGTGCCGAGGGGGAAGAGCCCCCGCGACTTCGCGAAGGGTGAGCTACAGCTCGTTAAGACCAAAGGCGGGAGTCTCCTCCTCCTGAAGAAGGGCGCCAAGAAGGGGTCGGATCTGATGTTCGTCCTTCGGCGCTCGGTCAACTTGCCCGGCGTACACTACGCCGAGGCCGCCGCCGCCGAAGGCAAAGAGGAGGTCGACGGCTTCATTGAAGACCGCTTGAATGACCTCCTCGAGAAGGCGAGGCGCCCGTGAGCTTCTCCGAGCAAGCGCCCAATCGGGCCCTGATCATCGATGACATCCGGACCTGGCTCCGAATGATCACCGAGGCCAACGGGTTCCCTCTCGACGTGGTCACCGTTGACGATCGACTCCGCCAGGCCGACGAGGTCGCCCTTGCCGAGATGCCCTGGCTCGGCGTGTTCGCCGCCCCGGGCCAGCAAGCGCCCCGCTACTTCCCCTTCGGCCGCAAGGAAGAGATCTTCGATGTGCTCGTAGTGGGCCACGTGAGAGGCTCGAGCCAGGCCGAGAAGGAGGAGATCGTTTCGCTCCTCGAGTCGGCGATCGAGACCCAACTCCAGAGGGACCCGACCCGTGACGGCTTCTCGGTCGACACGATCGCCGTTTCCGCTCCCGACACCGACGAGGCCCAGCCGGACAAGGGCGGCCGGGTTGACAGAGTGGTTGATCTCCAGATCCGTTACCGGTGTTCCTTCTTCCCTGGGGACGATGCGAGGCAAAGAGTGGCCCACGGCGAACTTTACTTTTCGGGTGCGCCCGATCCCACCAACATCAACACCGGCGCTTATGTGCCGCTCGAGGGCGCGACCACGCTCGGATCGGCCGTCTCCTTCGACTCGCCGACGGCGGGGCGCCTCCGACACACCGGCGTCAAGACCCGCCTGATGCGGGTGGAGGCCTCGGGGGTGATCACCCCGTCGATCGCCGGCGCCGTCACCCTCGCCATCCGCCACAACGGGACTGCCCTTCCGGCCTCGGCCACCCCGGTCACCCCGTCGGGCGCCGGAGCGCCGGTCCCCTTCGCCGTCGCCGTTTTGGTGGAGCTGGCGGAGAACGATTACGTTGACCTGGCGATGATCGCCGGGTCCGCTGGCACCGTAACCCTGGCCGCCCTCAACTTGTCGGCCGTCCCTGTTTCCCGCTTCTGAGGAGGAGCCTATGCCGAAGACCATCCGAACCCGAGAGCGCCTCCGAGCGGAGGTCGACGCCGTGATCGCCGAGGAGTCGCGCCAGCCGGCGGCCCTCACCGAGGCCGAGCGATTCGTCGCCGAAGCCAAGCCCATCGTCTACGTGGGCCCCGAGAAGGGGACCCACGCCTTCGGCCGCCGCCTCGTCCCTGGCGAGGTGATCCGTTGTTGGCCCGAGGAGGCCGCCGCCAAGGTGCGGTCGGGCCTCTTTCGGGATGCCACCGCCGAGGAGGCCGCCGCTCACGAGGCCCGGTGTTGCCCGGCGTGCGGCTCGGGGCACGGCCCTTGCCTTGCGTCGGCTCCTGATCCGGTGTTCGGTCTCGCGATGAAAGAGGAGGGTTGATCCATGTCCGGATGCCAACTTGGCCACGTGCTCGGCCGCGAACAAGTGATCTTCGTGCGGCCCCAGACTGGGGAGGCCTATGTGCTCCCTCAGGCGGGACCGCCGACGGAGACGGACGGCGGAGCGCTTCACGTGATCTCGAGCGACATCAATCGAGCTCGCAAGCAACAACCCCGGCGAGACGCTCGCCTCGGCCCATACGACTTCGAGACCTTCCCCGATCGCTTCGAGGGCTCCTGGGCCATTCAGGCCCACGTGATCCCGCCGGCGGCTCTCACCTCCCGGCCCGACGCCCACCATCTTTTGGTCGGCGCCTTCGGGACCCACACCTTCAACTCGGGCACCTCGATCGCCTACACCTTGAGCAACTCGGGGTTGTGTCGGCCGCTCTCGATCCTTCGCCTGGCCAACCGGTCGGCGGCGATCTTCTCCGAGGCGCTTCGGCTCTGTCCGGTGAACCTTTTCCGGACCTCGTTCAACGGGACCGAGCCCCCCCAGTTTGCCTTCGAGGGTCCGATGGCGGAGTGGGTCGGCACCGGCCCGGCCGAGGTCGACGAAACGGGGACGACCCAGACCGAGATCGACATCACCCCGGCGACGATCGACAACCTGATGCGAGGCTCCACCTATGGGAGCCGGATCCAGGTCGGCGTCAACACCAACGGTGGATCGGGCTACGAGGTGACGAACGTTGATCGTGTCAACGATGACGTCACGGTGAGCCCGGGTGTTACGGTGACCGACGGCGACGCGATCATCCCGTACGCCCCGACCCCCACGCTCTCGAGCGCCCCCCTGATCGGGCACACCGTCGGCGGGATGACGATCGACGCCGTGGATGTTCCGGTGGTGCAGGGCGAGATCATCCTCAATCGGAACCTCACCACCCCCCAGCTTTTCGGGACCGACACCTTCGACGATGCGACCCCCGGCTTTGCCGACATCACCGGGAGCTTCACGATCGAGGCCCGGGCCGATTGGACGCTCGAGATGATCCGGGCGACCTACCGTGAGGAGCGGTCGATCTCGGTGGTGTACGGCACCGGGGCCGGGCGGACCGTGACGCACGCCGGCGCCCAATTCATTGCCGACGAGGACAAGATCGACCTCGGCGGCGAGCGGGGCCAATTCGTGATCCCGGGGCGCTTCTTGGCCTCGGCCGAAGGTGCGCTCGACGCCCTGAGCCTCACGTTCACCTGATCCCTTCTTGACGGGGAGAGCTAGTCCCTCCGCCTCGTCAGGGCCCCGCATGGCCAGGGTGTGGGGTTACGGGGGCATTGACCTAGGGGGCCGCCTGGCCCGGCCTCCGCTAAAGCGAGGGACTATGGACATCACCGAGATCGGCGCCTTCTCCGAAGATGGGGTGCGCTACTACCCAAACCACGATGACGCTCACGCGAAGATCGCGCGACTTCGCCACCTTCAAGGCCTACCGCAACTCGACGCCGACGAGATCGCCGAGGTGGAGACGATCGAGGGTTGGCTTGCTGAAGAAGCCCTTTACCTCGAGCTCGAGCCGCTCTCCTCGGAGGACTACCAGAAGATGCGCGCCAAGAGCCCGCACCTCCGAAAAGGTCTCCAGCTCCAGCAAGGCAAAAACGGGCCGGTGATCGATGGCTCCTCCTTCGAGACCCGTCACGATGCGTTCGTCGAGGATCTCCTCCGATCCAGGGTGAAGCGGGTGGGAAACTGTCGCGCCAAAACGGGGCCCCAGGAGTGGCGAGCGATCACCACGATCGATGAACTTCTGGCCACCCTCAAGCGATCGGACCGGGCGACTCGAGCGCTCCTCGAGGATGTGCACGAGGCCTTGATCTCGATCTCTCACCTCGAGGCCGGCCTAAAAAACTGATTCGCCTCGCCGCCGCCTACTCGGCCTCGGGGCACCCGTCCACTCGGTGGCGGTGCTCGCAATGCGATCCGGGCTACCAACCGGATCCGCTCGAGCCGCCAGAGGAGGAGGCGAGGCGGGTCCGGAATTGCGCCGGCGACCCAAAGGCGGGGCTCCTCGAGACGCTCCCGTTTGCCCCCGGCGTGAGGATGTGCCCCCGAGCGCTGATCCCCGGATCGGCGTGGGAAGCGATCGAGGTGTGGAGCCGCTGGCGCCTCCTTCGGGTGCTCCCGTTCCCCGGCCCGCTCGAGGCCCAACCGGTTTGGGTGCTCGAGGCGATCGAGGCCGCCGAGCTGGGGACCCGTGGCCCGAGCGACCACGTGGCCCCAGAGCCGCTCGAGGTCGAGGAGGAGGCCGAGGCCCAGGGCGATGAGCCGAAGGCGCTGGCGGGCTTGAGCCCCGCCCTGCAAGCCTACTTCGCCCGGAAGGTGGACAACGCCACTTAGCCGGGACACGGTGCCGGCCGATGGCGGACATCGTTTTCGGCATCCTGATCAAGGGTAAGGACCTCGCCTCGAAGGCCTTCGACGCAACGGCCACCAGCGCTCGGCGACTGGGGACGTCGATTCGGGACGCCGGATCCAAGGCGGCGAAGGCGGCGAAGGAGATCGCCGGCTCGGCCGTCAACATCAACGCGATGATGGAGATCGGGAAGAAGGTCTTTGGGGCCCTCTCCCGTGGCTTCCAAGCCGTCACCTCCGCCGCCCTCGAGCAAAGGGCCGCCACCGATCAGCAAGCCAAAGACTGGGCCGAGCTCGGCCGCACGGTGGAGCGGATCGCCGGCCTGATCGGCGACATCCTGATCCCCATCGTGCTCGGGGTGGCCGACGCCTTCGCCTCGTCGACCAAAGGCGCCGAGGCCTTCCTTGGGCAAAACCGGGCGCTGATCGGATCGAAGATCGTCGAGTACCTCGCCAGCATGGCGAGCACCCTCGTTCGGGGTGTGGCGACCGGGTTGGTGCTCGTCTCGAGGGCGTGGACCGGTCTCCGAGAGATCGTGGGCCTGGTGAAGTTTGCGGTGGAGGCCGCCTTTGCCGGCATGATCAAGGGCGCCGAGGTTGCGATCGGCGCCTTCGAGAGCCTCGCCTCGGCCGTTGGCGCTGATGGGCTTGCGGCATCCCTGGCCTCGGCCAAGGAGGAGGCCGCCCTTATGTCGGCGACCTTCGGGGAGTCGGCGGATCAGCATCTCGCCGAGGTCGCCCGAATGGTGGCCGAGCAAGAAGCGCTCGAGGCCGCGATCGCCGACGTCGCCGCGAAGGTTCAGGACGGGATCGGGCGGGCCGCCGTCGCCGCCTTCGCTCGGCTGAATCAGGAGATCCGCAAGGTCGCTCCCGGCGCTCGAGAGGCGGCGGAGGCCGCAAACAAGCTGGCGATCGCCTCCCTCAAGGCCCAGGAGATGGCGGCCCAGGGCCACGCGATGCGGGTGGCGCTGGCGGCCGACCTCTACCAGAGCAACCTTGAGCGGATCGCCGAGGCGGAGGAGCGAGCCGACGCCAAACAAAAGGAGCGCTTCGAGAAGCTCAAGGCCCGGGCTCAGGAGATGGTCTCCGAGGTCACCTCCTTTGCCTCGGGCCTCGTGGGCTCGGCCCGCTCGGCCTTCGCCGGCATCGGTGAGGAGATGAACGGCCAGATCAAGACCTGGCGGGATGCCTTGGCCTCCTTCCTCGACTCGATCGCCAGCATGATCATCGAGAAGCTCGTTCAGTCGGGCATCGCCAAGATCGCCGGCCTGATCGGTAGCGCCCTGACGGGGGGTGGGCTTGGGATCTTCGGAGCGATCGGCGGGGCCATCTCGGGCCTCTTTGGGGCCGGGGCCGTGGGCGTGAACCGGGGCGGGACGATCCGGGGCTACAACTCCGGAGGGATCCACGGGTACGCCGGCGCCGGCATCGTCTCCGGTCCGGCGGGCTCCCCCAACCGTGATACCACCCTGGCGGCCCTCACCGTCGGCGAAGGGGTGCTCTCCCGCGAGACTACCAAGCGGGTGGTCGCCGACCTGTCGGGCCGTGGGGGCTCTGGCCAAGCGCCGGCGTCGATCGCCGAGTCGCCTCGGGCTCGCCAGGTGATCCGGGAGGTGAAGGAGACCCGGGCTCTCTACGCCCTCACCAGCCGGGCCCACCTCGACACCTTCCAGCGAAACACGGCCTTGCCTTCCGCCGCTCGCCTCGAGCGCTACAGGGCCCAGGGAGCTTGATCCAATGGTCTACGCGATCACCCCGATCGACGCCTCGGTGAGGGCCCAAGCCCAAGCCGGGAAGCCCTTCTTTTTGGTGGATCAGTGCATCCGTCACCGGGCCAACGTGCCGAGCTGGCGCACCTCCGGATCGTGGGCCTCGGGCTCGGACATCACAGACCCCGATCGCCCGGTACGCCGAGCCTACGACGGCCAACTCGGGGCCGGGACGTCGCCCAACGATACGATCGTCGGCACCTCCACCCCCGTTTACCTCCTCTTTGACCTGACCGCCGCCGCCGCCCGTGGCTTCGACACGGCGATGATCGCCGTCGATCTCGGGGGCGTTGGTGACGGCGCCGAGTGTGCGATCCAGATCGCCAATGCCGACAACTTCGCCAGCGCCCGAACCATCGGAGAGGCCCAATTTTGGGAAGATGGGGGCGGGCGCCAGAAGATCATCGTTTGGGATCTCCGAGACCCGATCGGCGCAATCGACGGGATCGACGTCGCTAACGCCCAGTATGTTCGGCTCCGATTCCAGCTCGGCCTGGGGCCGACGTGGGTCGCTCCTCCCGTGGTCTACGAAGTGGCCCTCGGGCGCCGCTTCCAGCTCTCCCACTTCCCTCGCTACCCTCACGACCCCGAGCAACGGGCCTCGGTCTTCTCCGACTACGTTGCCGATTCAGGGTGGACGCAACGGGTGATCCGCTCCGTCGGTATGCACCCCGTGAGCCTCTCGCTCCAGCCCCAGGCCGAGGGCCTCAACGGGATCGACGATGTGGACGCGATCCGCCGGTGGTTCGCGGCGACGAACTACGGCGCCCGAAACTTCCTCTATTGCGACGACCCCGGAGCCGTGGCCTCGGGTGTGGTCACCCCCGCCTCGACGCCGCCCCGAGGCCTGTGGTGTCTCCCCCCGCCGTCGATCGCCGTGCCGAACATCGGCCCCTTCGTCTACGACTTCTCGACCGAGTTTCGGGAGCTCCCCCCGTACCGGGCGATCAATGAGGTTGCGGCGTGAGCTACACCCCTGGCGCCGCTTGGCTCGAGGCCTTCGAGCGCTCCCCTGTCGAGCCGGTGATCTCGGTGGAGATCGAGCGGCCGTATAACACCCGGATCGCCTTCCACACCGGCGATCGAGACTACGAGCTTGGTCCCGACTCGGTGCCCTACCTCGACACGGTGACCCCGGTGGAGCGCTCGATCGGTGTCTACGACCGGAAGATCTCGCTCGGGGTCTTCGAGCTCGAGCTTGTGGACGCCGGCGGCGATGACGGCGCCTTTGCGGTCCAGGCCGGCGAGGTGGTCTCAAGGCTCGCCGGCACCCTCACCAAGGGCGCCCGGGTGATCTTGAGCGTCGGAGAGGCCGACCTCGACGCCGCCGACTACGAGCCGATCCACGAAGGGATGCTGATCGATGACGTGCGGAAGGTCCCTGGGGGCGTACAGATCACGGTGATCGACCCCTTCTCCTTCGGCCTCGACGAGGAGCGGGCGACCTATTGGCGGCCGGGCCACCCGCTCGCCGTGATTCGGAGCCAGCTCCTGGCGGCCCTTCCGCCGGCGATGCTCACTGACTCGAGCCTCCTCGAGATCAACAACCCGGACACGGCCCATCTTGTCGTGAGCCGCTGGCCCTACTTCCTCTCGGGCGATAGCGCCACCGGCGCCGTCGGCGGGGCGGTCCTGAATAACTGGACCTTCTACATCCCGTTGCGGATCAACGAAAGAAAGCCGGGCATCGATCAGATCTCCGAGCTTCTCTTCCTCCTTCGGGGCTCGCTCTCGGATGGGCGCTACCGATCCAACGGGGCGATCTCCTTCTTGCCCCTCGACCTCGGGAAGGCCGTCACCCGTCACTTCACCTCGGACGAAGTTTTCGGCCTTGAGCAGATCTCCGGGCCGATGGATGTGATCAACCGGTTCGAGGTCTTGGGGCACTCCTACCCCACCGACACTCAGGCGGCGGCGACCACGGGCGGCGAGAAGACCACCCTCTATCGTGGTGTGCACGCCTCCTCACCAACCGATCTGGCCTACCCGTCGGCGAGCCCGACGCCCAAGTTTTACGACCCGGCCGAGCCCTTCTTCTCGAGCTGGCTCAACGCTTTTCAGGAGCTTGAGGCCCAGCAACTTATCGGCTTCGACGCCGCCGCTACCTCTCTGGCGATCCGCCTCCCGCTTTTCTACGGCTTCACCGGGACGGCACTCTACGACGCCTCGGGTAATTGGGACCCCCCGCCCAACTCGACGATCCGATCGGAACACGCGATCTCGGGCACCAAGCCGGCCTATTTGCTGATCACCGACCATGCCGGGACGTCGGAGATCATTCGGGCCGAGGCCTTCGCTTACGACACGGTGCGGGGCCAGCTCGAGATCGGCGATCAGTTTTGGCGCTGGGGGACCTACTCCTCGATCACCCGTGGCCAGCGGGGGACGGTGGCGGTCGACTGGGAGGACGTCTTTGACTTGGGCTCGGGATCGCCGACCCGGATCTACGTCTACGACATCACCCTTGCGGTCTTCGTGGCCGAGTCGGTGGTGGACCGCCACGCCTACGGGGTGCCGGGGATCCGCTTCTGGGCTCCTCTCCACGCCTACGGCCTGGACCTCGGAGACTTCATCTCCCTTGACTCGCCAGACTTCATGTTTGCGACCGGTAACGACACTCACCAAGATCTCGACGCGAACATCATTTTTGAGGTGACCCGGGTGGCGGAGCATTGGAGAGGTGAGATGCCGGCGATCGCGATTGAGGCTCACTTCGTGCGAGATACGGCCTACACCCCCGGGGTGCTCGACGAGGATCCTTTTGCGGGGGACATTCCGATCGGGAGCTTCCCGCCGGGAGAGGTCTACTACGACGCCGACGGCGAGACCTACGTTGACGATCTCGGTGGCGCCTACACCGACTATTGAGGAGCGACGATGCCTAATCACCTCTACGCCCTAGACGCCAACCGCCACCCGCCCCAGGGCGCCTCAACGGCGACCTCTGGCCAGATCATGCAAGCGGCCGGGTCCGACGTGGTCTCTTGGGTCTCGATCGCCGGCGACGTCTCCGGGCCCCCGAATAACCTCGCCGTGGTGGACCTGACGATCTCCGGCCAGGCGACCGGATCGATCCTCTACTACAACGGGACCAATTGGGTTCACCTTGCGATCGGCACGGCGAGCCAGGTGCTCGCCGTCAACGCCGGCGCCACGGCGCCCGAGTGGGTCACCGGTGGAGGTGGAGGAGGGATCGGCGGGAACGTCGGTGCCAGCGATAACCGGTTGGTGCGCTCCGACGGTGTTGGCGGGGTGACGATCCAGGGGTCGGCGGTGAGCCTCACCGACGCGGGGGCGCTCTCCGGGATCACCGGCTACGATCAGACCTCGGGCGCTTTCAACGTCTCGGGCAACGGGGCCGTCACCATCGGCAACGGTGGCACGGGATCGATCGTGCTCTCGCCGGGATCGGGCGGGCTCACGATCGAGCTCCTCGATAACGACGCCTCCAACTTCCTGATCGAACAAGGCTCGGATGACTACTTCCGAATCGACACCACCGACGGATCGGAACGGGTGGTGCTCGGGTCGGTCCTCACCACGGCGAACCTCGACCTTGTGACGGGCAACGATCTCACGATCTCGCCCGGTGGTGACACCGACATTCAGATCGCCGGGTCGGCGGGCTCGGCCACGGCCTTTCGGATCCGGGACGGCGCCTCGCTCTCTGACGTCTACCTGTCGATCGACACCACGGCGGATCTTGTCACGATCGGCAACGCCACCACCGGCGCCACCGGCGTCACGATCAACACCGGTGGAACGGGGCTCACCGTCAATGTCGCCGACAACGACACGGCGGCGATGTCGGTGCTCCAGGGTGCGAACATCTATTTCCGGGTCGTCACCAGCAACTCCGGCGAGCGCTTAATCTTCGGCGACTCCTCGATCGATCAGCGCTTCGACTTCGACGGCGACGGGGCGATCGGCAAGCCGGACGCCAGCGGCACCGACGTTGCCGGCCTCAACAACCGGATCCGGGCCGGCGCCGGCACCGGCAACGCCACCCCTGGGCTTCTCTACTTCACGACCCCTGGGGCGGGCTCCTCGGGGGCGACGGTTCAAACCCAGGTGGATCGCGCGATCCTCGGCGGGTCGCTCACTCAAACGAGCTTTTTGCTCGGCAACCCCAACGCCCTCAACCGATCCACCACCCCGGTCACCCTCGTTCAGATCCTCGCCACCGACGGCGACAGTGCCGGGACGGCGCCGGCGGCCGACCTCGCGATTCGGGCAGGCAACCACTACAACAACGCCGGCGACGGACCGGCCGGCGATCTGGAGCTCCGGGCCGGCTCGACCCTTTCGCCGTCCGTAGGCGCGGCGGCAAGGGCCGGTAACCTCCTCCTGGCGGCCGGCTCAACCACCAGCAACGGCCAACTCGGCACGATCCAATTCTACACCTCCCCGGCGAGCGGCTCGGACACGCTCCGGATGGAGATCGACGCCGCCGGCGTGGTCTCGGTGCTCCACCAGATCGATCTACTCGATCAGGGCAACACGGCCCCGACGGCGCCGGCGCTTGGCGATGCGCGCCTCTACGGGCGGAGCTACGCCGAGAGGACGATGCCGGAGTACCTCTCCGAGCTCGGTAGCGAGACCACGCTCCAGTCGGCCCTTTGGCAAAAAAACGTGGTCATGTGGATGCCCGGGACCGGGACCACCGCTGCAATCTCCTTTGGGACCTCGTGGACGATCGACACCACGCAAGCGCACCCGGCACCGGCGTCCACCAACTTCCTGACCCAATTCAACCGGGCTACCTTTGCCACGGCGGCGACGGCGGGAGACGCCGCCGGCATTCGGTCTAGCCGTAACATTTTCTGGCGCGGCAACACGGCGGGGAGTGGTGGCTTCTTCTTCTTCGCCCGGGTTGGTGTCGAGGCCTTCGTCTCGAGCATGCAAATCCAGGTGGGCTTGTTCCCACAGGCGGCGATCGCGGGTGAGCCGAGCGCCGTCAACAACTCGGCGATCCTGTGTAAGGACTCGACCGATACGAATTGGCAACTCGCCTTTCGGGATGGCACCACAACCACGAAGGTTGACCTCGGCCTGGCGGTGGCGGCGAACGATGTTCTAGATGTTTGGCTTTACGCCGCCCCTAATAGCTCGGAGATTATCGCCCGGGTGATCCGTCGTAACAACGCCTCGGTTTTGGCGGACGATACGACCCACACGGCGAACCTTCCTACGAACACAACCTTCCTTGCTCCCGGGGCTCAGGTGCGAACGACGGTGACCACGGTGGCCACCCTTGCTGTGATGAAGATCTATTGCGAAAGCGACCTGTAAAGAAGGAGGAGATTCGATGCGATTGAAGTTGTGCCTTGGTTTTCTGGTGGCGGCGGCGGTCCTAGTGATCGCCGCCTTGGTGTCTCCGGCGAGAGCCGATAACGTGATCTTGCCTTCGACGGCGGCGACCCGCCAGAGCACCTCGGATCCGTTCCTGGTGATCCAGGCGACGATCGACGAAACCGACGTGACGTGTTTCCTCGAGAGCACCGGCGCCGAGCCCATGCTGATCCCGTGGGACGCCCAGGCGGTTGTCACGTGCGACTCCGAGGGGGTCCTCTTCTTCTGGACCCAAGCGGACAACGGATCGATGACGATCAACAAAACCACCCTGATCGTTGACGACACGGCTACGACCGGAGCTCCCGGGGGGGCGGCCCCCAACGGGCGGGTCCCGGGTTTTGAGTACCGCGGGGGCTACCGATCGAGTCTCAACGCTCGACGGATGTTCGAGAGCCGGGGGGGCGGCGTGAGCGTCGGGCGGAGGATCAACGTATGCTCGAGCGAGGGGCGCCCTTGCGCGGTCGACGCCGATTGCCTCGGCGCCGACACTTGCTCCACCTCGGGCCTCGCCTTCAACTCGATCACGGGCGCTTACCTATGCGGGGTGGCCTTGGGCGCCTCGCCGGTTGCGTGTCGGGTGACCCTCGAATGAGGCGCCTTTGGTTGTTGGCGCTTCTTCTGGTGGCCTCGGGGTGCATCTCCGACGCCGAGGCCTACCGCGACCCGGACCGATGGGGGGCGAAGGGGCGGGGCGGATCCCAGGCTACCGGCGGGGAGTCGATCGGGCCCCTCGACCGCTACACCTGGGATCTTGTGATCGACGGGAGTGCATGCCCGGCGTCGGCGGCTGACGGCCTCTCCCACCAGATCAGCGGCACCGATGCCGGGCCGCTTGCGTGGGGCTACGGGGCTGACGCCGGAACCTACACTTGCAACGGCAGCACCTCCCCCCTCACAAACCTGGGATCCCTCACCGACGAGGCGATGGCGTTCTCGGGGGCCGGAGACAACTGCTGGAACCTCACCAGCTCGTTGCTTCCAGCGATCATTGATGGCGCCGACCTGTGGTGCCGCATCGTCTTTCGGACGGGCGACAACACCGGCAACCGCTACCTGATCTCCTTCGGATCGAGCACGTCGGACTTCTTCGCCGTCTACCAAACCAGCACGGAGCGCAACATCGGCACGGCTCGAACCGGCGCCCTGACGACGCTCACGGACCAAACGGCCGTGCTGACGCCCGGCACCTGGTACGTGCTGGATCGAGTCTACCGCGGGGCGGCTCCGACCAACCCAGCCTGGGAGAACTACATCAACGGAGCGGCCGCGATCGGCGCCGAGCACACAGCGAACCTTGGTGGGTTGGCCGCGGGCTCTCGGATCGCCGTGGGCGGCCAGAGTTCGGGCCAGTGCTCGATCGGTGTTCCCCAGCTCTACACCATCCTATCGATGCGCTGCGCCTTCGGTGCCGGGGCTGCGCAGTTCACCGGCGAAGCGATGCACGACGCCGACTGCACCGAGCTTGGAGCCTGCCCATGATCCTCGCGCTGCTGCTCGCCCTCCTTCCTCAAGAGAAGCCTGTCTATCGGCTGGCGGACTACGTCCAGGAGGCCACCGACTGCGCCCAGCGTGGCAGCTATGGCGGCCAGAATCGGGTCCTCTGCGACCTGGCGGCCCCAATGAAGCGCGCGCTCGCCGACTGCTACGCCAGCGCCTCGACGTGGGCCGGTGACTCTGACGTCCAGTGCGAGATCGAAGGGCCATCGGGGCTATTCTACTGGGCTTCGCAGGTTGACCTATGCCACGGCGGCCGCCTCGATCTCGGCTCAGCCAAGATCTTCAGCGCCCACGGCGTGACGCCGATCTTTGCCCCTGGCTTCCAGGCCTGCCGGGACGCCGGTCTCAAGTCCGGGAAGTGGGAGATCGCCAACGCCACGCTGCGCCCCTACGGAACCGACACCTCGACGGTGGTCACCCGCGGCCTCGACCTGAAAGGCCCGCACCGGGTCCGAAACGTCACTCTGCACGACTACGTGCAGGGCATCCGGATCGTAGCCAACGCCGAAGCCGAGCCCGCATCGGATCGGGCCAACGCCAACAACTGGGCTCTGGAGCTTGTCCA
>Ga0208916_10000177_pt1 | contig 31909 bp, 32 predicted proteins | sample DEB19_08_DNA_5_FD_184523 | JGI IMG/M metagenome (GOLD analysis project Ga0208916, IMG submission 184523) | Aqueous microbial communities from the Delaware River and Bay under freshwater to marine salinity gradient to study organic matter... | ecosystem: Environmental > Aquatic > Marine >... | reverse complement strand
CGACATGAACGTGGTCATGACGGGTACCGGTCATTTTGTTGAAGTGCAAGGCACGGCCGAAGGCGTGGCGTTCACCCGCGTCGAGATGGACCGCATGCTGGCACTGGCCGAAAAAGGCATTGCGCAACTGGTGCAGCTTCAAAAGCAAGCGCATGACGAGCCCAAAACCCTCACTTTCACAGCTTGAAGTGCGGGTGACGGTGTCATGAAAATCGTTCTCGCCTCCAACAACGCTGGCAAATTGGCCGAACTGCAAACGCTGTTTGCACCGTTGCACATGACGCTGGTGCGCCAGTCTGAGCTGAACATTCCTGAGGCAGAAGAGCCTTTTAAGACCTTTGTTGAAAACGCCTTGGCCAAAGCCCGACATGCCGCGCAGCTGAGCGGCTTGCCCGCGCTGGCCGATGACGCTGGCCTGTGCGTGGACGCCTTTGATGGCCAGCCGGGTGTCGACACGGCGTATTACGCCACTCGCTTTGGCTACCCCAAAAGCGATGACAACAACGTGACCGCGTTGTTAGAACAAATGCAAGGCCTCGCCAACCGCCGCGCCGCCATGGTCAGCACGCTGGTGGCCGTGCGCAGCGCCGATGACCCTGAGCCCTTGATTGCCGTGGGCCGGGTGGTGGGCGAGATCACCCGTGAGCGCCTGGGCAGCAACGGTTTTGGCTTCGATCCGGTCATGTTTTTGCCCGAGTTTGGCAAGACCTTTGCCCAACTGCCCACCGAAGTCAAAAACGCCAACAGCCACCGGGGCCGTGCGGCCCAGGCCATGCTGGTGCTGATGCGCGAGCGTTGGTTGGACCACACACCAACATGAGCCTGTCATGAATCCAATGATGGACCCGGTGCACGCCATGCGCCCTGGCTTGCTGCAACTGAACGCGTTGCCGCCGCTGTCGCTGTACGTGCACCTGCCTTGGTGCATCAAAAAGTGCCCGTATTGTGATTTCAACTCACACGAATTCCGCGCGGGGGTAGATGCGCCTTCCACGCAAGACGCCTACATCGACGCGCTGTTTGCCGACCTGGAAGCCAGCTTGCCTTTGATCTGGGGCCGCAGCATCCAGACCGTGTTTTTGGGTGGTGGCACGCCCAGCCTGTTTTCACCCGACGCCATTGACCGTTTGATCGGCGGCATCCGTGCCCGTGTGCGCTTGGCACCCGATGCCGAAGTGACCATGGAAGCGAACCCCGGCACTTTCGAAAAAGACCGTTTCAAGGCATTCCGCCAAGCAGGCATCACCCGTTTGTCGATCGGTGTGCAGAGTTTTGACAACGCACACCTCAAAGCGCTGGGCCGGGTGCATGACCGCGACCAAGCCTTGGCCGCCGTGACCGAAGCCGCGCAGGTGTTTGACACCTTCAACCTGGACCTGATGTACGCCTTGCCGGGCCAGACGCTCGAAGGCCTGACGCAAGACATTCAGACTGCACTGGCTTTTGCGCCACCACACATCTCGATCTACCACCTGACGATCGAGCCCAACACCGTGTTTGCCAAGTTTCCGCCAAGCTTGCCCGAAGACGATTTGGCCTACGAGATGATGGACCGCATCACCGAGCTGACCGCGTCTGCTGGCCTGGACCGCTACGAGGTCTCGGCCTACGCCAAAGCCGGACACACGTGTGCGCACAACCTGAACTATTGGCAGTTTGGTGACTACTTGGGCATTGGCGCAGGGGCGCACAGCAAACTCAGTTTTGCGCATCGCGTGCTGAGGCAGGTGCGTTACCGCGAGCCTGCGCTTTATATGCAGCAAGCCATGAAGGGCGAGCCGGTCACGCAAAGCACCGAGGTGTCACGCCAGGAACTGCCGTTTGAGTTCATGCTCAATGCCTTGCGCCTGCGCGGTGGTTTTGCCCTGGCCGACTATGTGGACCGCACAGGCTTGGCCATGACAAGCATTCAGCAGGGCCTGCAAGAGGCCGAAAAACTGGGTTTGATCGGACGTGACCTGCACCGGGTTTGGCCGACAGAAAAGGGTTTCGATTTTTTGAGCGACTTGCAGGCACTCTTTCTGGCAGAGTGAGCCTGTCACTCGTCAAGGCGTATCAGAGCGCCTTGATTTTCATCTGCGAGAGCAGCAGTTTGAAGGCGTAGAGCATCAACAAAGAGCCAATCGCATCGCCAATGAACATGGGCCAGACATCTACCCAAATGTTCACATCAGCGCGTTCCATCACCAACCACAGCAGTTGATGGGTCACGGCACTGGCGGCCGCAAAAATCAAGGTGAAATTGAGCAAACTTTGGGTGGTTATGCCTTGCAGCAGGCGAGCGGTTTGCTGGCCTTTGGCAAGGACCTTCATGACCGCAAAGGGGGTGAAGCCCGAAACCACGCCGGTGAGCAACACCAGCCAGGGCTGACTGTCCAGCGAGCCTTGGTCGAGGTACCAAGTGCCCAACATGATCCCGGTGGCGCCCGGCAGCCCCAAAATCAAGACAAGCACGATGCGAAAGCCTGCAGGCAAAAACACCCAATTGATGCTCTCTGCATAAGACAAGCTTGCAAAAAGCCAGCCATTGAAATGAAAGAAGCCCGCAAACAACACAGCACTGCCCAAGGTCAGTGCTGCTGTTTCAAAGGCTTCTTTGAGGGCGATCTTCATGCAGCTTGGGATTGATGGGCCTGTTGCATGGATTGACCCAAGTGACTGAAATAATCCAAGGTCCGCTCAGTGGGAATCAGGAACTTGGCCCGGCGATCGCCTTCCAGGTTCAGGGTGCTGAGCATGTCTTTTCCGCGCAAGCGGGTGATGCGTTTGTGCAAAGTCGCAGGCGAACCCAAATCGGCCAAGCCAATGGCCTCACGCACCGTCATGGGTTTGTTTTCGTACCAGCGCAAGACCACCGCTTGCAACAAGGCGCTTTCGTTGGCATCCATTTCCATGCCACTGGGCAAGGCTTGAATGACCTTGGCGAGTTGCAGAAAACGCATGTATGCCGAGGCAAAAGGACTGTTTGTTTTTTCCATAATTCTTCGATTTTATCGAATTAAATGGTGGTATCGGATTTTTTATTAGAGACCACAGCCTTTGTGAGCCATTCTGATAAACCCGGCTCGGCATTGGGTCTTGCCTCCATTGGCCTGTTGCTGAGCGCAAAAGCCGGAAAACAAAAAAGCGCCCGAGAGGGCGCTTTTAAGGTGTGAGGTCTGGCGGAAGCGGTGAGATTCGAACTCACGGACCCTTTCGAGTCGCCGGTTTTCAAGACCGGTGCAATCGACCACTCTGCCACGCTTCCTTGGGGGCAGATTGTAACGGCTTAAAACCTTGAATCTGGCGTTGATGGGGGTCCAAGAGGTTCAGGCGTGCTTCAGCATGCCCCTTTTTTCAATAAACGCCACGACTTCGGCCAGGCCCGCTTGTGTTTTTAAGTTGGTCATGACCCATGGCCGTGTCTCGGGGTTGGGGCGCATGCGGGCGGTGTCGGCCCGCATCACATCCAAGGAAGCGCCCACATGGGGAGCCAAGTCGGTTTTGTTGATCACAAACAAGTCGCTCTTGGTGATGCCGGGGCCGCCTTTGCGTGGGATTTTTTCGCCTGCAGCCACGTCGATCACGTAAATCGTGAGGTCGCTCAACTCTGGGCTGAAGGTGGCGGCCAGGTTGTCGCCACCGCTTTCAATGAAGACCACATCGGCGTTGGGAAACTTTTCCAGCATGCGGTCAATCGCTTCGAGGTTGATGGAGGCGTCTTCGCGGATGGCCGTGTGTGGGCAGCCACCAGTCTCCACGCCCATGATGCGTTCAGCAGGCAGGGCGCCGCTTTCGGTCAGCAGCCTTTGGTCTTCCTTGGTGTAGATGTCGTTGGTGATGGCAATCAGGTCCCAGCGCTCGCGCATGTTTTTGCAGAGCATTTCGAGCAGTGTGGTTTTGCCAGAGCCCACAGGCCCGCCAATGCCCACGCGCAGGGGCGGCAGTTTTTGGGTGCGGTTGGGGATGTGGTGCAAGGGCGTATTCATGATCTGAAGATCCTGGAGTATTGGGTTTCGTGGCGGGCCGACAAAATGGCCAGCATGGGGCTGAAAGCTTGGCGGTCTTCGTCGCTCAAGTGCATGGCGGTTTGCACCGCCACAGGGATTTCGCGGGCCAGCCTGGCCAACATGCGTTGGCCTGCGCTTTGGCCCAGAGGCACTGCTTTGAGGGCGGCTTGGGTCATGTTTTCGGCCCAACCAAAGGCGCAGGCTTGCATGGCCTGATCCAGCGGTGCATGAGACAACGACAGCGCCAAGGCCATGGCCAGCGGGTAGGTGGGTGGCAATTGAGCGCAACACGCCAGTTGCGACGGGCTGGCTTGCTGCAGGTTGCGCAGCCAGTCCAGCAATGAGCGCCCCATTTGTTCGGTTTGCAGGCGCATCTCGGCGGTTTCGCGGGTGGCCATGACCCAGTCGTTCAGGGCTTGCAGCCGGGCGGTGTCACCGCTTTGCCAAGCGGGGATGGCTTGGGCCAGCACGGCCATGTCGCCGCGCGACTGCGTCAGATGCAGTTGGTCGACCAACCAGTCCGTGCCACTGTGCTCATCGTGTACCAAGCCTTGTTCAATGGCCGCTTCGAGCCCTTCGGAATACGAAAAGCCCCCAATCGGCAGCGCAGGGGACGCGAGCCAGATCAGTTGCAGCAGGCCCGAAGGCGCTGTGTCAGTGTTCATGCTTGCAGTCGGGGCCGTGCACATGGGGCGCGGCAGGGGCAGAGCGGATCGGGATGGCGATGCGCTTGGCGACGGTGGGGCTGGCGTGCTCGTGTGTGCCATCTGGCCCGTGAGCGTGGCTGTGCTCACCATGCCCTGCGTGCGAATGCCCACCGTGGTCGCCATAAGCGCCGCTTTCTGGTTCAAACGACTCTGTGACTTGCACCACGGTCATGTGCATGGCCCGCAGCATGTCGGCCAGCACATGGTCGGGCTCGATCTTCAGATGGTCCGGTTTCAGCTCGATCGGGACATGGCGGTTGCCCAAGTGGTACGCCGCGCGAGTCAGGTCGAACGGGCTGCCGTGCTCGGTGCAGGCGGTGATGCGCAGCACGGTTTGCGGCGCCGCCTCCACACGGACCAGCGAACCGTCTTCGGCCACCAGCACATCGCCGCCGCGCACCACGGTGCCTCGGGGCAAGAAGATGCCCAGCTGGCGCTGGCTGCTGTCCACCGCGTCAAAGCGGCTTTTTTGGCGGGTGTCCCAGTCCAGTGTGATGGTGCTGGCCCGCTTGACCAGCACGCTGGCCAGGCCACGGCCTTGGGGCATGAGTTTGGAACAAGTGATCATCAGAATAAAAAGTAGCGTTGCGTCATGGGCAAGCTGGTGGCGGGTTCACACACCAGCAGTTGGCCGTCGGCCCGCACCGCATAGGTCTGTGCATCGACTTCCATGCGGGGGGCGTAGTCATTGTGGACCATGTCTTTTTTGCCCACCTTGCGGATGTTTTTCACAGCCGACAAAGTTTTTTGCAGGCCATAACGCGCACCGATGCCCGCTTGCCAACCCGCCTGCGAGACAAAGGTCAGCGAGCCCCGAGTCAGTGCACCGCCAAAGCTGCCAAACATGGGCCGGTAATGCACCGGCTGCGGGGTGGGAATCGACGCGTTTGGGTCGCCCATGGCGGCCAGTGCGATGAAGCCGCCCTTCATGACGATGGCGGGTTTGACGCCAAAGAAGGCCGGCTTCCAGATCACCAGGTCGGCCCACTTGCCCACCTCGATGCTGCCCACTTCGTGGCTCATGCCGTGTGCGATGGCGGGGTTGATCGTGTACTTGGCGATGTAGCGTTTGACGCGGGCGTTGTCATGGCGATCTGTGTCGCCGGGCAAGCTGCCGCGCTGCTGCTTCATCTTGTGTGCGGTCTGCCAGGTGCGGATGATGACCTCGCCCACCCGGCCCATGGCCTGGCTGTCGCTGCTCATCATGCTGATGGCCCCCAAATCGTGCAGGATGTCTTCGGCTGCAATCGTTTCCTTGCGGATGCGGCTTTCGGCAAAGGCCAGGTCTTCGGCGATGGCCGGGTCCAGGTGGTGGCAAACCATCAGCATGTCCACATGCTCGTCCAGGGTGTTGATGGTGTATGGCCGTGTGGGGTTGGTCGAAGAGGGCAGCACATTGGCTTCGCCCACCACTTTCAAAATGTCGGGTGCGTGCCCGCCGCCCGCACCTTCGGTGTGAAAGGTGTGGATGGTGCGGCCCTTGAAGGCGGCCACCGTGTCTTCGACAAAGCCCGACTCGTTGAGCGTGTCGGTGTGGATGGCCACTTGCGTGTCGGTGGCTTCGGCCACGCTCAGGCAGTTGTCAATCGCTGCGGGCGTGGTGCCCCAGTCTTCGTGCAGCTTCAGGCCAATGGCGCCCGCATTGATTTGTTCGTGCAGCGCCGCAGGCAAAGTGGCATTGCCTTTGCCCAAAAAACCCAGGTTCATCGGAAAGGCGTCAGCCGCCTGCATCATGCGTTCGATGTTGAAAGGGCCGGGCGTGCAGGTGGTGGCAAAGGTGCCGGTGGCCGGGCCCGTGCCGCCGCCCAGCATGGTGGTCACGCCGCTGGCCAGCGCTTCGTCTATTTGCTGGGGCGCTATGAAGTGGATGTGGCTGTCGATGCCGCCTGCCGTCACGATCAGGCCTTCGCAGCTGATGATCTCGGTGCCAGGGCCAATGACGATGTCCACGCCCGGTTGGGTGTCTGGGTTGCCCGCCTTGCCAATGGCGGCGATGCGGTTGCCCTTGAGGCCAATATCGGCTTTGACGATGCCCCAATGGTCGACGATGAGCGCATTGGTCAGCACGCAATCCATCGCGCCCTCGGCATTGGTGCGTTGTGATTGCGACATGCCATCACGGATCGTCTTGCCGCCGCCAAATTTCACCTCTTCGCCGTAGCCACCTGCCAGCAAAGTGAAGTCTTTTTCAACCTCGATGACCAAGGCCGTATCGGCCAGGCGAACCCGGTCGCCCACGGTGGGGCCGAACATTTCGGCGTAAGCGCGTTTGTCGATGTGGGCCATGTCAGTTGCCTTTGCTGTTCGTGGTGTCGAGTGCACCGTTGGTCAGGCCTCTGAAGCCGTACACCACGCGGTCACCGGCGTAGTCCACCAGCTCCACGGTGCGTTGTTGGCCCGGCTCAAAGCGCACGGCGGTGCCCGATGTGATGTTCAGGCGCATGCCTTGTGCGGCGGTGCGGTCGAATTTCAAGCCTGCATTGGTTTCGGCAAAGTGGTAGTGCGAGCCCACTTGAATCGGACGGTCGCTGGCGTTTTGCACCACCAGCGTGCAGGTGCGGCGGCCCACGTTCAGCGCATGCTGACCGGGGTCAATCAAAAGTTCTCCAGGCGTCATGTCGGGCTCACTTTTTGCCGAAGTAAAACGCCACCGCCACCAAGGCGGCAGCGACCACAAAACCGAGTGCATCGGTGGCGTGCCAATGGGTGCTGCCCAGGCCATGGCCCTCGTGAGCCCAAGCGGTGTTGCCCAGGTTGGACAGTGCGAGGCCAAGTGTCAAAGCGAATTTTTTCATGTGGGATTCCTGGGGTTCAAACAATGGGTTGGTGCACGGTCACCAATTTGGTGCCGTCTGGAAAAGTGGCTTCGACTTGGATGTCGGGGATCATTTCGGCGATGCCGTCCATCACGTCTGCACGCGTCAAAACGCTACGGCCTTCGCTCATGAGTTGCGCCACAGTCTTGCCGTCCCGTGCGCCTTCCATGACGGCTGCACTGATCAGCGCAATGGCTTCGGGGTAGTTCAGTTTGAGGCCGCGTGCTTTGCGGCGCTCGGCCAAAAGGCCTGCTGTGAAGATCAGCAGCTTGTCTTTTTCGCGAGGGGTGAGTTCCATTTTGGTGCGCTCTGGTTGAATTGGTGCATTGGATGATTTCAATGTAGCAAAGAGCGTGCCCCTATATAGGGAGCCACTCAATTCCTAGGGAAATGGCAGTCCTGTTGGTGGGCGTCAGGGCATTTGCGTGGGTTGGCACGGTGATTGCAAGAGCAGGTTCAGCGTTGCAAGTCTCCGCGTGTTTGAAAACCTACTTTCCTGATTGGAGTGATCTCATGATGAACCGTCGTGGCAATCTCAAAGCCCTCGCAACTGCCGCAGCCTTGGTGGCGGGCAGTTTGACTTTCTCGGTCCAGGCACTGGCCGCTGACACCATCAAGGTGGGCGTGTTGCACAGCTTGTCGGGCACCATGGCCATTTCTGAAACCGTGTTGAAAGACACCGTGCTCATGGCCATCGACGAGATCAACGCCAAGGGCGGTGTGCTCGGCAAAAAGCTTGAGCCTGTGATTGTTGACCCCGCTTCCAACTGGCCTTTGTTTGCTGAAAAAACCAAGCAGTTGCTCGGTCAAGACAAGGTCTCGGTGATCTTCGGCTGCTGGACTTCGGTGTCGCGCAAGTCGGTGCTGCCGGTGGTGGAAGAAATGAACGGCTTGCTGTTTTACCCCGTGCAGTACGAAGGTGAAGAGCTGTCGAAAAACGTGTTCTACACCGGTGCTGCGCCCAACCAGCAAGCCATTCCTGCAGTCGACTACCTGATGAGCAAAGAAGGCGGCGCAGCCAAGCGCTGGGTCTTGCTGGGCACCGACTATGTGTACCCCCGCACCACCAACAAAATCTTGCGCGCGTACCTCAAGTCCAAAGGCGTGGCTGACAAAGACATCGACGAAAAATACACCCCGTTTGGCCACAGCGATTACCAAACCATCGTGGCCGATGTGAAGAAATTCTCAGCCGGTGGCAAGACCGCCGTGGTCTCCACCATCAACGGTGACTCCAACGTGCCTTTCTACAAAGAGCTGGGCAATGCGGGCCTGAAAGCCAAAGACGTGCCGGTGGTCGCTTTCTCGGTGGGTGAAGAAGAGCTGCGCGGCGTGGACACCAAGCCTTTGGTCGGTCACCTGGCGGCATGGAACTATTTCATGTCCATCAAGAACCCGGCCAACGACGAGTTCACCAAAAAGTGGGCGGCTTATGCCAAGGCCAAAAACATCGCCGGTCACAAAGACAAGCCTTTGACGAACGACCCGATGGAGGCGACCTACATTGGCATCAACATGTGGAAGCAAGCAGTTGAAAAAGCCAAGTCGACTGACACCGACAAAGTGATCGCAGCCATGGCGGGTCAGACCTTCAAAGCGCCCAGCGGCATCACCAGCAAGATGGACGAGAAAAACCACCACCTGCACAAGTCGGTGTTCATCGGCGAGATCAAGGCCGACGGTCAGTTCAACGTGGTGTGGAAGACACCTGGCCCGGTCAAAGCCAAGCCATGGAGCCCTTACATCCCCGGCAACGACGTCAAGCCTGACGAACCTGCCAAGAAGTGATGGGTTTGAAGGTCATTCCCGCGCAGGCGGGAATCCATGACAGTCAACGAGATGGATCCCCGCATTCGCGGGGATGACACGACACTTGTCATTCATGAGTTTGATGAACAAACTGTCATTCCCGCGCACGCGGGAATCCATTTCATGCCCAAGATTGCCTTGGCGAGCAGCTGCTGAACATGAGATGAGAAAAATGAAAAGATGGATTGTGAAAGGCGCGTTGATCGCCAGCGCGGTGTGGGGCCTGTCGGCCGCGCAAGCCCTGACGATGGACGAAGCCCGTGCCATGGCGACCGGAGAGAGCGATGCCCGCGTAGAAGCTTTGGCACAAGCGGTGGCGCAAGGCGATGACAAAACCGCCGCGTATTTGCAGGCGCTGGCCGACGATGTGGTCAAGATCGCCAAAGACCAGGTGCTGGTCGTGCGTGATGGCCAGGGCACAGACCCTGTGACAGGCCAGTCTGTCACCGTGCCCGCAGACGCCGAAGATGTGATGTTGAACAACCGCCTGCGTGGCGAGATCGACACAGCGCTGGCTGCCCTCAAGTTGTTCAGCGCCGATGTCAAGGTGCGCCGTCTGGCGGCCTTGTCACTGCTCAAAGAGCCTGATGCCAGTCGCAAGCCTTTGCTGGAAAAAGCGCTGGCGGCTGAAAAAGATGCCACTGTGCAAAGCCTGGTGCGCCAGGCCCGTGCGGCTGCGCTGCTCAACAGCGATGCACCGAACGACCGTTTGCTGGCCGCTCGTGAGCTGGCCGACAGCAAACAGCCAGAGACCTTGTTGTTGCTCAACCAGCGCCTGGCTGATGAGCAAGAGCCTTCGGTCAAGAAACAAATTCAGACTTCGTTGGCCGCTGTGCAAGAAAGTTTGCGCTGGGGCGAGCGCTTGGGCGCGCTTTTCACGGGTGCCAGCCTGGGCTCGATCTTGTTGCTGGTGGCACTGGGGCTGGCCATCACGTATGGCCTGATGGGCGTGATCAACATGGCGCATGGCGAGCTGATGATGATTGGTGCCTACGCCACCTATGTGGTGCAAGCCTTGTTTCGGGATTACCTGCCCGACGCGTTTGACGCTTACTTGGCGGTCGCTATTCCGGTGGCGTTCATCACCTCGGCCTTGGTGGGGGCGGTGATGGAGCGCACCGTGCTCAAGCATTTGTATGGTCGCCCTTTGGAAACTTTGCTGGCCACCTGGGGCATCAGCCTGGTGCTGATGCAAGGCGTGCGCAGCTTGTTTGGTGCGCAAAACGTGGGCGTCGAAAACCCTTCATGGATGAGCGGCTCGCTGCAGTTGCTGCCCAACCTGCAATTGCCTTGGAACCGTGTGTTGATCATTGTGTTTGCCGCCGCCGTTCTGGTGGGCATGGCGCTGTTGATTGGCAAAACGCGTTTGGGCCTGTTTGTGCGTGGCGTCACGCAAAACCGCCCCATGGCTTCGTGCATGGGCGTCAACACCGCCCGCATCGACACCTATGCCTTTGCCTTGGGTTCGGGCATTGCCGGTTTGGCCGGTTGCGCTTTGAGTCAGGTGGGCAACGTCGGCCCTGATTTGGGCCAAAGCTACATCGTGGACTCGTTCATGGTGGTGGTGCTGGGCGGGGTGGGCCAATTGGCTGGCACCGTGTATGCCGCGCTGGGCCTGGGCCTGGTCAACAAGTTGCTCGAAGGCTGGACCGGCGCTGTGCTGGCCAAGATCTGCGTGCTGGTGTTCATCATCATCTTCATCCAGAAGCGCCCTCAAGGCATCTTCGCGATGAAGGGTCGCAGTGCTGAAGCGTGAATATGAGCATGAATATGACGTCATTTAAATTACCGACTCCTGCGCCCCTGTTGGGGCGCAAAGCCTGGATGGCTTTCTTGCTGGCGCTGATCGTTGTGGGCTTTTTGGCCCCGGTGCTCAATTTGTGGGTACCTGCGGGCAACCCCTTGCATCTGAGCGACTTTGCGGTGTCGCTGATCGGCAAGATCATGTGCTACGCCATTTGCGCCTTGGCCATGGACCTGATCTGGGGCTACACCGGCATTTTGTCGCTGGGTCACGGACTGTTCTTCGCTTTAGGTGGCTACGTCATGGGCATGTACCTGATGCGTCAGATCGGCCAAGACGGCAACTACAAAAGTGACTTGCCCGACTTCATGGTCTTTTTGGACTGGAAAGAACTGCCTTGGCACTGGATGCTGTCGGACAGCTTTGTGGCCACACTGATTTTGGTGGTGTTGGTGCCAGGCTTCATTGCCTTTGTGTTTGGCTATTTCGCCTTCCGTTCGCGCATCAAAGGGGTGTACTTTTCCATCATCACCCAGGCCATGACCTATGCGGCGATGCTGCTGTTTTTCCGCAATGAAACCGGCTTTGGTGGCAACAACGGCTTCACCGACTTCAAGCGCATTCTGGACCTGCCGATCGCCACCCCCAACATGCGCATGAGCTTGTTTGTCATCACAGGCGTCACGTTGCTGGGTTTCTATTTGTTCTCGCGCTGGCTGGTGGGCAGCAAATATGGCCGCGTGCTGCAAGCCATTCGCGATGCCGAAACGCGGGTCATGTTTTCGGGCTATTCGCCACTGCCTTACAAGCTCAGCATTTGGGTGATCTCGGCTGTGATGTGCGGCATTGCAGGGGCCTTGTATGTGCCGCAGGTCGGCATCATCAACCCCGGTGAAATGAGCGCGGCCAACTCCATCGAGATTGCGGTGTGGGCCGCAGTCGGGGGGCGTGGCACTTTGATCGGACCGATCGTGGGCGCGTTTTTGGTCAACGGGGCCAAAAGCTGGCTCACCGTGACCGCGCCAGAATTTTGGCTGTACTTTTTAGGGGCGCTCTTCATTGCTGTAACTTTGTACCTGCCGCAAGGCGTGGTGGGGCTGGTGGCCAAATTCAAGAACAAGAAAGGCGGTGCTGCATGACCCCCGATCTGTTGAAACAAGGCGCGCAGCGCATTGCCCAGTCGGCGCAACAGCGTGTGGAGTCCACCGAGTCGGGTGGCCGAGCTGCCGGTTATGGCCGTGTGCTGCAAGACGCCAAAGAGGTGGATGTGACGCATGGCCGCATCTTGTACCTCGAGGATGTGAGCGTGAGCTTTGATGGCTTCAAGGCCATCAACAAGCTGTCACTCGACATTGCACCCGGTGAGCTGCGCTGCATCATTGGCCCCAATGGCGCTGGCAAAACCACCATGATGGACATCATCACGGGCAAGACCCGGCCTGACGAGGGCACGGTGTTTTTTGGCAGCACCATTGATTTGCTGCGCCACAACGAACCCGAGATTGCCCAGCTGGGCATTGGTCGCAAGTTCCAAAAGCCCACGGTGTTTGAGCATCTGAGCGTGTTTGAAAACCTCGAGCTGGCGCTGAAAACGCCCAAAGGCGTGAAGGCCTCGATGTTCTTCAAGCTCGACTCACGCCAGAGCGATCGCTTGGCCGAGGTGCTGCACACCATCCACCTTGCTGACAGTGTGCGGGTGCAAGCGGGCACGCTCAGCCATGGTCAAAAACAGTGGCTCGAGATTGGCATGCTGCTCATGCAAGACCCCAAGTTGCTGCTGCTGGACGAACCCGTGGCCGGGATGACCGATCACGAAACAGAGCGCACCGCCGAGTTGTTTTTGACCCTGAAGGGCAAACATTCGCTGATGGTGGTGGAGCACGACATGGGCTTTATTCGGACCATCTCGGACATCGTCACCGTGCTGTGCGATGGCTCGGTGCTGGCCCAGGGCACGCTCGATCAAGTGCAGGCCGATGAGCGGGTGATTGAGGTTTATTTGGGGCGCTGATCAGGACGAGTCATCCCGGACTTGATCCGGGATCCATGTCCGATTCACCCGTACCGAACAAGTTGGTGCAAACACATCAAACAGAGAAAACATGCTGACAGTCCAAAACATTCACCAATACTACGGCGGCTCCCACATCCTTCGCGATGTGAGCCTGTCTGCCGAGCAGGGGCAAGTCACCGTCTTGCTGGGCCGCAACGGCGTCGGTAAAACCACCTTGCTCAAATCGCTCATGGGCCTGGTGCCGATCAAAAGCGGCAGCGTCACGCTGGCTGGGCAAGACATCACACAGGCAAAACCCTACGAACGTGCGGCGGCCGGTATTGGCTATGTGCCGCAGGGTCGAGAAATTTTTGCCCGTTTGACGGTCGAAGACAACCTGCGCATGGGCTTGGCCACGCAAGCGGGTGGCACGCCTATCCCGCCTGAGTTGTTTGAACTGTTCCCAGTGCTCAAGCAAATGCTGCACCGCCGAGGTGGTGACCTCTCAGGCGGTCAGCAACAGCAACTGGCCATTGCCCGCGCTTTGGCAGCCAAGCCGCGTTTGCTGATTCTGGACGAACCCACCGAAGGCATTCAGCCCAGCATCATCAAAGACATTGGCCGTGTGATTCGCCAACTGGCCGACGTGGGCCTGCAAGGCCAGCGCATGGCAGTGCTGCTGTGCGAGCAGTACTACGACTTTGCCGAAGAACTGGCCGACCAGTATTTGGTGATGGACCGCGGCGAGGTGATTGCGCGTGGGCCGGGCAGCGAGATGAAGGAAAAGAGCATTCAGCAGTTGGTGGCGATTTGAAGCTTCCCATGGCATGCCCGCGAACGCGGGTGTGCATTTGGCGCACTGGATACCCGCATTCGCGGGTATGACGGCTATTGGGTATGACAGCTATTGGGTATGACAGCTATTGGGTATGACAGCTATTGGGTATGACTGCTATTGAGGATGACGGTCATGCAGGCCGGTCAGAGGTTCCACAACCTTGGCACGTTCCCCGCCAATCCCCACATCTCATTTCGCCACGCGGCCCACACTGGCCGCAGCAGTTGCATGGCTGGCTCGGTCACGGGGGACAGCACGCGCAGCACGATGATTTGTTTGTGGGGCGATGTCGCACCCGCCGTCAAGCGCAGGGATGAGGCTTCGATCAGCTCGCGTGCGCAGGCGAGGGCGCGATCTGCGCGTTCAGCCGCGATGGCGCTGCCTGCCGCAAACACCAGCGTGGCCATGCAGCGCTGGCCTGCCAAGCCGAGTGGGCTGTCCATCAATCGGGTGTCGCTGGCGTTCAAGGTGCCGCGCTCTAGCCAGATCGGACCCTTCGGGCCGGGGATTTCCAAATGTTGGCGAAATGTGCCTTGTGCAAAAGGCAAGTCGGCGGCGGGCAGGCCCAGTGCGGTGATGTCCCAGGTCATCATTTCTGCGCCGGGTGCCAGATCGAACACGGCGCGGTTGAGCGCATCGCAGCCGTTGTAGGCAATCGCCTCCAAGGGTAGCCATTCCAGCCGAGCACCGCCTTCCACACGGGCATGCACTTGCTGCGTGGCCAAGCCCGCATCCGACCGGTAAAAGCGTGTGGCCCCCGGCGTGGTGACCAGGCCATGGGCACCTGCGCCCACGGTGACGTGCATGTCGAGGGTGTCGCCGCCCACCAAGCCGCTGGGCGGGTGCACCAGCACGTTGTGACAGACCGCATCGCCTTCGGGGTAAAGGCTTTGCAAAATGCGCAGCGGGCCTTGGTGCAGGTAGCGGGCCACGCTGCGCTCTGACTCCAGGGTGTAGTCGAGATGGAGGCTAGCGTGCCAGGTCATGTGTGAGCCGGTGGCATGTTGCGCGGTGTCCGCTGCGCCAGGGCGAACTTCATTCGCCTTGCGAGCCGCGGTGCGCCCAGCCGGTGGTGTGCTTTTCGATGGCGCTGAACAGTTCGTACATGATCATGGCCATGGCCCCCACCACCACCAAGCCCGAAAACGCCAGGCCCATCTGCATGGCCGAACCGGCCGAGATCAGCAGGTAGCCAATGCCTTCGTTCGAGGCGGTCATCTCCGACACGGTGGTGCCCACAAAGGCCAAGGTGATGGCCACTTTCAGCGAGCCGTAAAAGTAGGGCATGGAGCGGGGCAGGCCGACTTTGACCAGCACGTCCCAGCGCTTGGCACCCAGCACGCGCAGCACGTCTTCCAGTTCAGGCTCCAGCGTGGCCAAACCCGTGGCGATGTTCACCATGATCGGGAAAAAACTGATGAGGAACGCTGTGAGGATGGCGGGGCCGATGCCGATGCCAAACCACACCACCAAGATCGGCACAAACGCCGCTTTGGGCAGCGCGTTGAAAGCGGTCATGAGCGGGTAGACGGCGGCATAGGCCAGGCGCGAGCTGCCGATCACAAATCCCAGCAGCACACCCACCACGATGGCGATGCCAAAACCCACCATGGTGACCCAGTAGGTGCGCCAGGCATGGCCCGCGATCACATCGCGGTATTCGACGGTTTGCTCGGCAATGCGCCAGGGGCTGGGGAACACGAATTCCGACACATTGAAGACGCGGCACAAGCCTTCCCAAATCAACAGGGTCAGCACCAGCAAGATCCAGGGGGACCAGCTTTCGAGGGATTTTTTGTTCATGGGGGCTCCCGCTTATTGGTTGATCGCCGCACCGGTCTTGCGCATGGCACCGATGTGGCCGCGCAGCTCGTGCACGATGTTGGTGAATTCGGGGGTGTAGGTGATCTCCAGATCACGCGGGCGCGGCAGATCGATCTCGCGTTTGACGACAAAGCGGCCGGGGCTCTTGCTCATCACATACACCGTGTCGGCCAGAAACACCGATTCGCGCAGGTCGTGCGTGACCAGGATGACGTTGAATTTTTGCTCGGTCCACAGGTCGCGCAAGATGCACCAGAGTTCTTCGCGTGTGAAGGCATCGAGCGCGCCAAAGGGCTCGTCGAGCAGCAGCATTTTGGGTTCGTGGATCAGGGCCCGGCAGATGCTGGCGCGTTGCTGCATACCGCCCGACAGTTGCCAAGGAAACTTGTCTTCGTAGCCACCCAGGCCCACCGTGTTGAGCAGCTTGCGGGCACGTTCAACGTATTCGGCCTTCTTTTGCTTGAAGTTGGAGCGGTAGGGCTCGACGATTTCGAGCGGCAAGAGCACGTTGTCGAGCGTGGTGCGCCAAGGCAGCAATGACGAAGCCTGAAACGCCATGCCGCTGATCTTGAGCGGGCCGGTCACGGCTTGTCCATCCACATGGATGGTGCCTTTGCTGGGCATTTTCAGGCCCGTGGTCAGCTTCATGAAGGTCGATTTGCCGCAGCCCGATGGGCCGACGATGGCGATGAACTCGCCTTGCTTGACCTGCAGGTTGATGTCTTCTACCGCGAAGTGGTTTTGTGCCAACAACTCGTCGTTGTAGGCCAGCCAGACATTCTGGAAATCGACGAATGCGTCTTGTGACATGGTGAAAACTCTGAAATGGTGTTCGAAAGTGTATACAGGCAGCATCCTGTAAAAGCCCACCACAACCACAAAGGTTGAAGTGGGCTCAAGTCAGTGCCGGGTGTATTTGCCAGGCGCTTTATTTTTTGGGCTTGGGCAGAATGTCCAGCTCTTTGGCCGTGGGCAGGAACGAACCGTTCCAGATGTCGTCCACTTTCACGCGGGTCTTGGTGTTGAAGGCGTCAGACACTTGCGAGGCCATGAGGGTCAGACGTGGGCCATTGATTTGGCCAAAGCCTTCAGCACGGGCCGATGGGCTGTTGATCACGGTGTCAATGGCCAGTTGCAGGCGGCGTGTTTCCAGGGCCACGTTGATGATGCCGTCGCGGGCTTTGACCGACTCAATGGCTTTGGCTGGGTCGGTGATCACGTCTTTGGCCCCTTTGGTGAAGGCGCTCAGGAAGGCTTTCACGGCGGCTGGGTTTTCCTTCAGGATCTTGGGCGAGGCGATGATCGCGTTGCCATAGAGCTTCACGCCAAAGTCAGGGTACTGCATGACCACCACGTCTTCGGCTTTCACGCCACGCGCTTCGATGTTCAGCAGCGAGGTGAAGGTGAAACCCGTGATGGCGTCCACATCGCCGCGCACCAGCATGGTTTCGCGCAGAGGTGGGTCCATCGCGGTCCAGGCCACGTTGCCAATGCCGTTGGCTTTCTGGAAGATGGGGAAGGCGCGTCGGCCAGCGTCAAACACGGGGGCACCGAGCTTTTTGCCCGCCAGGTCAGCCGGGGTCTTGATGCCGGATTTCTTCAGGGCCATGACCGAAGCGGGGGTGTTGTTGTAGACCATCATGATGGCCACAGGCTTGTTGGGCGCGTCGGGGTTGTTGGCGTGAAACTCCATCAAAGCGGCCAGATCGGCAAAGCCCAGGTCGTATGTGCCCGAAGCCACGCGGGTGACCGCGCCACCCGAACCGTTGCCTGAGTCCACAGTCACGTCGAGCTTGGCATCCTTGAAATAGCCCTTGGCTGCAGGTTGCAAAAAGAACGCGGCAGGGCCTTCAAAACGCCAGTCCAGCTGAAATTTGATGGGGGTTGTTTGGGCTTGGGCGGTGCCAAAAGCGGCAGCAGCAGCCAACACGGCGGTGGCTTTGAGTAAGAAACGCTTGTTCATGAGGGGCTCCAGGGTCAAATAAACGGTGAATCTTGTCTAGCAAAATCGGTGCCATTATCGACCATGGGTCTGACGGCTCATGTCAGGTCCATCCCCTAGAAATCCTCATTTTTGGTGCAGCTTGGCTGGGGCTGTGCACCAAATTGGCGTTTTGGTGGTGTGCCCACTCATAAAGTCATGGACCCCCGATCCAGTCGGGGGTGACAAAGCCAGAACTCAAGGCCCCCCGATCCAGTCGGGGGTGACAAAGTCAGAAGTCAAGGCCCCCCGATCTGGTCGGGGGTGACAAAGCCAGAAGTCAAGGCCCCCCGATCCGGTCGGGGTGACAAGTGTGTTGTCATGCCCGGCTTGACCGGGTATCCATGTCTTCTTTTGCCCTGGTTCAGTGCGCCTCGGCTTGCTTGGCGGCCTCGATCGCGTCGCGGTTGTCACCGCTGGCGCCATTGAAGAACAGGTTCAAAGCCACTGCGCTGAGGGACGCCAGCAAGATGCCCGACTCGATCAGCGGGTGCAGGCCATGCGGCATCCACTGTTTGAAGTTGGGAGCGATCAGCGGGATCATGCCGATGCCGATCGAAATCGCCACGATCATCGCGTTGAAGCGGTTGTTCTTGAAGTCCACATTGCCCAGGATGCGGATGCCAGTGGCCGCCACCATGCCGAACATCACCAGACCCGCGCCGCCCAGCACCACGGTGGGCAGCGATTCGATCAGCGCAGCCATTTTGGGCAAGAGGCCCAAGGCCACCAAAATCAAGCCACCGGCCACACAGACAAAACGGCTTTTCACGCCCGTCACAGCCACCAAGCCCACGTTTTGCGAGAAGCTGGTGTAGGGGAAGGTGTTGAAAATGCCGCCGATCAGCGTGCCCAGGCCATCGGTGCGCAGACCGCGTGTGAGCGCGGCTTGGTCGACCTTTTTGTCGGTCATTTCGCCCAAGGCCAAAAACATGCCGGTCGACTCGATCATCACCACAATCATGACCAGGGTCATGGTCAGGATCAGCACCGGCTCAAACACCGGCATGCCGAAGTGAAACGGCATGATCACGTCAAACCAGGCGGCTTTGCCCACTTTGTCGAAGTTCATCAGGCCCATGGCTGTGGCCACCACGCCGCCGATCACGATGCCCAACAGCACCGAGATGTTGGCCAGAAAGCCTTTGGCAAAACGCGAGATCAGCATGATGGACACCAGCACCAAAGCCGCAATGCCCACGCCAGTCAGGTCGGCGTATTTGGGGTTGGGCATCTTGGGCAAGAGCGCCAGGTCTTTGGGAATGGCGGGCAACACGGAACCCGGTGCGCTGGCAGCTGCCGCTGCCGCATCAAGCCATTGTTTGTGCTCGGGCGTCACGATGCTGGGCGCAGTGGGGCCAAAGGGGTTGCCAAAAATCCAGTTGATGCCGATGCGCATCAAGCTGATGCCGATCACGGCAATGATGGTGCCGGTGACCACAGGCGGGAAGAAGCGCAACAAGCGGCTCACCAGTGGCGCGATCAGGATCGAGATGATGCCCGCCCCAATGATGGAGCCGAAGATCAGCTGTGCCCCCAGCTCGCCCGGGTTGGCGTTGGCCATGGCCACCATGGGCGCTACCGACGCGAACGTCACGCCCATCATCACGGGCAGGCGAATGCCAAACCACTGTGTGGCCCCCAGCGACTGGATCAGGGTGACCAAGCCGCAGCAAAACAGGTCAGCCGAAATCAGGTAAGCCACGTCTTGCGGGCTGAGCTTGAGGGCGCGGCCCACGATCAGGGGCACGGCCACAGCACCGGCGTACATCACCAGCACATGTTGCAGGCCCAAAGCGGCGAGCTTGCCATTGGGCAAATGCTCGTCCACGGGGTGGATGGTTGAACTCATGGAGGTGTCTCCTGGAAAGTAAACAGAGGGAAAACCGCAAAGAGGCTAAATGTGTGCTTCTTTGTGTTTCAAACTGTATACAAAAAATCGAGGGCTGACCTTAGGGATTACCCAGGTGCTGCAAAACAGCTTGTAGGCGTGCCCCAAATGATCAAGATCAAATTCAACCAGGGCATCGGGTCAGATACTTGAACCCGTCACCGTCGAAAGCCTTTCGAGGGCCTTCACACAAGGTTTTGACATGAAAAATATCCATCCGATCGATCGCTGGCTGCGTCTTGCATTGGCCATTGGCTTGGCTCAATGGGCTTATTTTTGGTTGACGTCGGCCGCTCAATGGCCGGTTTATGCCGTGGCGGCGATTCTGGGGGGCACGGCTTTGCTTCAGTTTTGTCCGGTGTACCGTTGGTTGGGCGTAAGCACCGCAAGCCGTTCATCGGGTGAGGTGGGCATGGCGTGGAAAGCCTTGGGATGGGCCGCTTTGCTGGCCTTGCTGGTCGGCGGCAGCTATGGCAGTGCGGCCTTTAGCCGAAAACTCTTTCTTGAAGAGTTCAACGCCATGAACCATTTTTACAAGCAAACCCTGTTCTTGACGGGCAAGAATGAGCGGGAAAAGGCCAATGCCGACTATGACCGCTTGATGCCCGCGTGGCTTGCATTTCAGTCAAAGTACACAAAATATCGCCCCTATGCGTTGCGCACTGACACCCAATTGAGCGCCGATCTCGTGTCGGTGCAGGCCATGCTGTCCGGCGTTGAGCCAGCGGTTCGCAGCGGCGATCTGCATCAAGCCCATTTGGATCTGGAAAAGGTGCGCCCTGTGTTTCAGGACATGCTCAAGCGCAATGGCTTCTCTTTGTTGTCAGTGGCTTTGGTCGATTTTCACGACAACATGGAGCAGATGCTCGATGCGGCACAAGCCCGAGACGTTCAGAAAATCATCCAGCTTTATCCCGCCGTCAGTGACAAACTTCGACAAGTTGAAGAGCAAGCCAACGATGCCGAAATTCAGGCCATTCGTCTGCACCTGGATGCGTTGATGGCGATGGCGCAAGCAGACAAGCGCGATGGCTTGTCAGGCCAGGCCGACAAGCTCAAGAGCAGCTTCGTGAAGGTTTACCTTCAACGTGGTTGATGGCGAGCGGGTGACGCAGCCGGGCTGACTTCAGCGCTGGCCATCAGACCCATCAGGCCAGCAAATCCAGCAAGGTCCGCGCAATCACTTTGGTGGCGCGGCGCAGGTCTTCCAGCTGCACATGCTCGTCTGAGCGCTTGGCGTTGGACTCGCGCACGGTGCGCGGGCCTGCGCCATAGATCACGCCGGGGATGCCGCGTTCCACGTACAGGCGCACGTCGGTGTACAGCGGCGTGCCCACCGCGGGGATGGCTTCGCCAAAGAGTTCGCCACCGTGTTTTTGGATCGCGTCGACCATTGGCTGGTTGCCCGCCAAGGGCTTCATGGCGTTGGCCAGCAGCATGCGGCGCACATCCACTTTGAGTTGTTGGCCGCCGCGTGGGGGCTTGAAGCTGGCGGCCGCGTCGGCAATGGTCTGGCGGATGCTGGCTTCGACTTCGGCCGGGTTTTCTTCGGGGATCATGCGGCGGTCGAGTTTGAAGACGACCTTGCCGGGCACCACATTGGTGTTGGTGCCGCCACTGATCTGGCCCACGTTCAGGTAGGGGTGTGTGATGCCCTCTACCTGTGACGTGACTTTTAAATACTGGGTGTTCAGCGCGTGCAGTGCGTTCAAGATGTGCACCGCGCCTTGCAGTGCATCGGTGCCGCTGTCGGGGATGGCGGCGTGCGCCATCTCGCCTTGCACCGTCACTTCCATTTGCAGGCAGCCGTTGTGCGCGGTGACCACCTGGTAGCTGAAGCCTGCGGCAATCATCAAATCGGGCTGGGTCAAACCCTTGGCCAGCAGCCAGCCGGGGCCCATTTCGCCACCGAATTCTTCGTCGTACGTGAAGTGCAGTTCCACGCCGCCTTTGAGTGGGGCTTTCAGTGATTCGAGTGCCCGCGTGGCAAAGGTGAAGGTGGAAAAGTCGCACTTGCTCACGGCAGTGGCGCGGCCATACATCGCGCCGTTGTGAATCTCGCCGCCGTAGGGTGGGTAAGTCCAGCCTTCGCCGGGGGGCACCACGTCGCCGTGGGCGTTCAGCGCAATGGTTTTGCCCTCGCCATACTTCCGGCGCACGATCAGGTTGGTGATCGACTCCAGCCCATAGGCTTTGACTTCGGAGGCAGGAACAGGGTGTTTTTCGGCCTCAAAGCCCATCGGCTTGAGCAGTTCGGCAGTGCGCTCGGCATGAGGCGCGTTGTTGCCAGGCGGGGTGTCGGTGGGCACTTGCACCAGCGCCTGCAAAAACTGCACCTGTTCGTCAAAGTGCGCGTCGATCCAGGTGTCGAGTTGTTGGTATTGTTGGGCTGTAGCGCTCATGACAGTTCCTGAGAGAGTTGGTTCAAAACATGGGTGAAAGCGTCGACGCACAGCTGCATGTCGCAGCTGGTGGTCGATTCGAGCGGGTTGTGGCTGATGCCCGCGTTCTCGCCGCGCACAAACAACATGGCTTGCGGCATGACTTCGTGCAGCTTCATGGCGTCGTGGCCCGCGCCGCTGGGCAGCTTGAAAAGCGGCACACCCAGGGCGCTTACGGCGCGTTCCCAGCGGGCTTGCCACTCGGGGGCGCTGGGCGCAGCGGCAGCGCTCATGGTGCGTTCGGCGCTGTAGCGCACGCTGCGACGCTCGCTGATGGCGTGCAGTTGGGCCATCACGTCGGCGACCAGCGCATCGCGCTGTGCGTCGGTGGGGGCGCGCATGTCCAGGCTGAAGGTGCAGCGTCCCGGCACCACATTGATCGAGCCGTTGGGCACATTCAGCTGGCCGATGGTGGCCACCGAGTCGCCGTCTTGGGCCGCACGTTGCTCCATGTAAAGCGCCAGTTCGGCCACGGCGCAGGCCGCGTCGCGGCGGCGGTCCATGGGGGTGGTGCCTGCGTGGCTGGCGGTGCCAATGATTTCGCACAGGTAGCGCTCGCTGCCGTTGATCGAGGTGACCACGCCCAGCGGGATGTTCACTTCGTTGAGCACCGGGCCTTGCTCGATGTGCACTTCGACAAAGCCCAGGTACTGCGCCGGGTCGCGCTGGATTTTGGGAATGTCTTCCACACACAGGCCCGCGTGCTGCATGGCCGCGCGCATGGTGATGCCGTCGGCATCTTGTTGCGCCAGCCATTCGGGCTTGAAGTCACCGATCAAGGCACCAGAGCCCAAGAACGTGGCCTTGTAGCGTTGGCCTTCTTCTTCAGAAAAAGCCACCACCTCGATGCCAAAGGGCAGACGTTTCCCCTGTTGGTGCAGCTGCTGCACACAGGCCATGGGCACAAAGATGCCCAGGCGGCCATCGTATTTGCCGCCGTTGCGCACGGTGTCGTAGTGGCTGCCAGTCAGCAGGTATTTGCCGCCAGATGTGGCGGGGTGGTAACGGCCCACCACGTTGCCCACAGCGTCGGTGTGTACCTCGTCAAAGCCGCAGTCGCGCATGTTTTGCGTGATGCGCTGGGCACACGCCCGGTGCGCATCGGTCAGGTAAGTGACGGTGAGTTGGCCCAACTCGGCAAAGCCGGTGTCTGAATGTTGGGCCAGTTTTTCTTGCCAGTCCCAGACCTGGTGGCCGAGGGTGGGCTCGAAGTCAAACTTGTCGTTCAGGCGAATTTCAACGATGCGGTGGATGTTGCGCAGGCACTCTTGCAATTCGAAGTCGGGGTGGCCGTGCAGGCGGCGCTCAAACGCGTCGATGATCTGCCGTTTGTTGTAACCCACGCCACGCGGGCCGCGCACCGCCAAGATGAAGGGCCAGCCAAACTTGGCGTTGTAGTCGGCGTTGAGCTGTTGGATTTGGGCGAACTCTTGGGGCGTGCAGTCGGTCAGGCCCGCCTTGGTTTGTTCGTTCGTTGATTCTGCCGTGAGCGTTTTACTGACCATGGCCTTGCCCGCCAGTTCCGGGTGGGCGCGGATGAGGCCGAGCTGCGCCTCGCGCCCAGCGTGGGCCAAGACTTCGCACATGGCGTGTTTCAGATGCGCCAGCGATGTGAAGGGGCGCTCGTTCAGCGCCTGCTCGGCGATCCAGGGCGAGTGCTCATACAGGCCGTCGAGCATTTGCGCCGCCTCTTCACGGCTGGCGTTATTGAGTTGTTCCAACGTGATGGGCATGGTCAATCCTTGTAGGGGTGTGTGGCTCTCCAGTGCCGTGCGATGTCGATGCGCCGCGCCACCCACACTTTGTCGTGCGACTGGATGTGGTCCAAAAAGCGTTGCAGTGCGGTGATGCGTCCGGGGCGTCCCAGCAGGCGGCAGTGCATGCCGATGCTCATCATCTTGGGCGCGTTGTCGCCGTTCGGGTCCCCTTCGGCATAGAGCGCGTCAAAGGTGTCTTTCATGTATTGAAAGAAGGGATCGGCATGCGAATAACCCTGTGGCAGCGCGAAGCGCATGTCGTTGCAGTCCAGGGTGTAGGGCACGATCAACTGTGGCGCATCGCTGCCGTCGCTTTTGCGTACCTTCATCCAGAAGGGCAGGTCGTCGCCGTAGTAGTCGCTGTCGTATTCAAAGCCGCCAAAGTCGGCCACCAGGCGGCGCGTGTTGGGGCTGTCGCGGCCGGTGTACCAGCCCAGTGGCCGCTCGCCTGTGAGTTCTTGCAAAATGTTCATGGCCTCGGCCATGTGGGCGCGTTCGGTGGCCTCGTCGATGTGCTGGTAGTGGATCCACTTGAGGCCGTGGCAGGCGATGTCGTAGCCCAGCTCTTTGAAGGCGGCGGTCACGTCGTCGTGCTTTTGCAATGCAGTGGCCACGCCAAACACCGTGAGCGGCAGGCCGCGTTTTTCGAACTCACGCAGGATGCGCCACACGCCCGCCCGAGAGCCGTATTCGTAGATGCCTTCCATGCTGATGTGACGCTCAGGGAAGGATGCAGGGTTGAACATCTCGGACAAAAACTGTTCGGAGCCCGCATCGCCATGCAGTACCGAGTTTTCACCGCCTTCTTCGTAGTTCAAGACAAACTGCACCGCCACGCGTGCGCCGCCCGGCCATTGTGCGTGTGGCACATGGCGGCCATAGCCCTTGAGGTCGCGGGGGTAGGGGAGGGTCGAGTCGTAAGTGCTCATGGTCGTTTTGTGGCTTCAGGCCAGGGCCAAAGAAATGTCGTGCGTCGGTACTTTGCGGTCGAAGGTCAGGCTTTCCTCGACATGCAGCAGGTGTTCGTGCATCAAGCGCACGGCCAGGTCAGCGTTACGTGCTTCGAGTGCGCCCACGATGTCCGCATGTTCGTCGGTGGAGTGTTCGGCCTCGTTGCGTGACTGGTACATCAATGTGATCAAGGCGCAGCGCGAGATCAGCTCGCCCAGCACCTGGGCCAGCACATCGTTGTGCATCAACTCGGCCATGCGCACATGAAAGTCGCCCAGCAACTCGGTGCGGCCGGTGATGTCGCCCTGTGTCACGGCTTCGCGTTCTTGTTTGATGTGTTCCTTGAGGGCCACGATTTGTTCCGGCGTGACTTGCTGGACAAAGGCGCGGGTCATCTCAGCTTCCAGCATGCGGCGCACAGCAAACACCTGCTGCGCCTCTTCGACTGAAGGCGCCGCCACAAATGCGCCACGGGCTGGTTCGAGCTTGATCAACCTGTTTTGCGACAGTTGAAACAGCGCCTGCCTGACCAACGTGCGCGAGACGCCAAAGTGGTCAGCCAGCTTTTGCTCTGCCAACTTGGAGCCGGGCAGCAAGCGGTGCTCCACGATGGCGCGGGTCAGCGACTCGACAATGTGGTGCGTGGTGGAAGTTTCCATGTCTCGCGGTCCCTTTTCGGGTGATGACCCGGGTGTTTTGATGTCTGCGGCAGAAATGATAGCCACTAAAAGCAAAATTGTATACACTTCGGTCGACCGGTTTAGCGGGCTTTTTAAAGCCTTGCAAAAACCACCTTTTTGACCCCATTCAAAACAAGCGAGCAAGACCATGGGATTGAGCACTCACGTTCTGGACACGATGCACGGCTGCCCCGCCGCCGGTATGCAGGTTTCTCTTTTCACCACCCAAGGCGATCAGGCCACCTTGGTCAAAAGCTTCACGCTGAACAGCGACGGTCGCAACCCCGACGGCATGCTGTACGACCACGCCAGCCTGCGCAAAGGCACCTATCGCCTGGTCTTCAATGTGAGTGACTACTTCAAGTCCAAAGGCCTTGAACTGTCCGAACCCCACTTTTTGAACAAAGTCAGCCTGGACTTTGGCGTGGCCCACGAAGACCAGCACTACCATGTCCCACTGCTGGCCAGCCCATGGAGCTACTCGACCTATCGAGGCTCCTGAATTAATTAGGATCTGACCCCGATTGATTCAACAGATCCGTCATGCCCGGCTTGACCGGGTATCCATCACAGCCGAAGGCATAGACCCCCGATCACGTCTGGGGTGACGGTGGTCAGGGCATAGACCCCCGATCACGTCTGGGATGACGGTGCTTAGGGCATAGACCCCCGATCACGTCGGGGTTGACGGTGTTAATTGAGGTCATATCTCGATTCATTCGATGAATCTGTCAACTTCATCGAAAAAAGCCCGCCACACTGGCCCCGGTTCTTTAAAATCTGGCCTCTACCGTTTATTTAGACCCCCGAACCATGACCCAAGTCACCAACACTGTGCGCTTTGTGCTCGACGGCCAGATCGTCGAAGCCCAAGGCGAGCGCCGCACCACCACCGTTCTGGACTATTTGCGCGAGCAAATGCACCGCACCGGCACCAAAGAGGGCTGCGCCGAAGGCGATTGCGGCGCTTGCGTGGTCATGGTGGGCGAACTCAACGCGGCAGGCACAGGCGTGGACTATGTCGCCACCAATGCCTGTATCCAGTTGCTGCCTTCGCTGGACGGCAAATCGGTCAAGACCGTCGAGAGCCTGAAAAAACCCGACGGCACGCTGCACCCGGTGCAGGCAGAAATGGTCAAGTGCCACGGCTCGCAGTGCGGTTTCTGCACGCCCGGCATCGTGATGAGTTTGGTGAACTTGGTGCAGGTTTTGCCCATGCCCAATCGCCAGCAGATCACCGATTCGCTCAGCGGCAACCTTTGCCGCTGCACTGGCTACAAGCCGATCATCGATTCAGCCACTAAGGCCTGCGCCAAGCCAGAAGCCCTGAAGCTGGACGACAGCGCCGATGTGCCCTTGCTCAAAGAGATCCAGCGCGCCAGCGTGCCCACCCTCAGCCTGGACGGTGACATCATCGTGCAGCCCGTGGTGCGCACCAAAAAAGGCAATGAGTTTGTGTCGCCTGCCACCATCGAAGAAGTGGCCGACTACCTGGTCAAACACCCCACCACCACACTCTTGGCGGGCAGCACCGAAATCGGTTTGCAGGTCAACAAGCAGTACGCACGCCCCGACCACATCATGTATTTGGGCAATGTCAAAGCTCTGCGCCAAGTGGCCGAGACCGACAAGGTCTGGCGCATCGGTGCCGCAGTGTCACTGACGCAGGTGGAGGCGCTGGTCGCCAAGGCCTACCCCGACTTTGCCGAAGTGTTGCGCCGCTTTGGCTCGCCCCCCATCCGCTCGACCGCCACCTTGGCGGGCAACATTGCCAACGGCTCGCCGATTGGCGATTCCATGCCTTGCTTGCTGGCGCTGGGTGCCAATTTGGTGCTGCGCCGTGGCGACAAAACCCGCAACGTGTTGCTGGAAAACTTCTACACCGGCATGAAGAAAAGCGTGCTCGAAGCCGGTGAGTTCATCGAAGCGGTGGAGTTGGCCAAGCCCATGGCCGGACAGGTTTTCCGCGCCCACAAGGTGAGCAAGCGTTTTGAGCAAGACATTTCGGCCACTTGCGCGGCCATCAGCTACACGCTCCAAGGCGGCAAGTTGTCTGGCGTCAAGCTGGCCTACAACGGCCTGAGCCCCTTCCCGGCCCGTGCGCCCCAACTCGAAGCCGTGCTCGAAGGCCAAGCGCCCGCCGATGTGAAGGCGGCTGATCTGGACGCCGCGATTGCCGCCAGCTTTACCGCACGCGACGGCTTGCGTGCCACGTGGGCTTACCGCGCTTTGGTGGCGCGTAATTTGGCTTTGGAATTCATTGAAGAACAGAAAGAGGTGGCTTGAATGAACGCTCCTACCGCACTTAAAAACCTGTTGCCCGCATCGGGCGTTCAGCAAGGCACCGACATCGTTCACGAGTCTGCGCACCTGCACGTGACAGGCACAGCCACCTACATCGACGACATCCCTGAGCACGCAGGCACCTTGTATGCCGCCCTCATCCTGTCGCCCGTGGCGCATGGCGAGTTGATCGGCGACGGCATCGACCGCGCAGCCATTCTCAAGGAACACGGCGTGGTCGCGGTGTACACCGCCAAAGACATTCCCGGTGAAAACAACTGCGGCCCCATCGTGCACGATGATCCCTTCCTCGCCGCTGGCAAGGTCGAGTTCATTGGCCAGGCCGTGGCCGTGGTGGTGGCGCGCAACATGCTCTATGCCCGCGAAGCCGCGCACAAAGCCAAGGTGCTGGTCAAAGAACTCACGCCGATCCTGACGGTGGAAGAGGCGATGGCCGCGGGCAGCTTCATCATGCCGCCCAAAGGCATCACCCGTGGCGACGCGGCCACGGCCATTGCCAATGCCCCGCACAAGATCAAGGGCACGACCCGCACCGGTCAGCAAGAGCAGTTTTACCTCGAAGGCCAGATCACTTACGCGGTGCCCAAAGAAGACGGCCAGCTCACGCTGTATGTGTCGACCCAGCACCCCGATGGCAACCAACGCGAAGCCGCGCACGCCCTGAACCTGCACACCAACGACGTGGAAGTGATTTGCCGCCGCATGGGCGGTGGCTTTGGTGGCAAAGAGGGCAACGCCAGCATCTTCAGCCAGAGCGCCGCACTGGCCGCACACAAGTTGGGCAAGCCCGTCAAGCTGCGCGTGAACCGCGATGACGACATGACCATCACGGGCAAGCGCCACGATTTCCGCATCGACTACGAAGTGGGCTTTGACGACAAGGGCCGCGTGCTGGGCGCTGACATCACGCTCATGTCCCGCTGCGGCTACAGCACCGACTATTCGGGCCCGGTGAATGACCGCGCTTGTTTGCACATCGACAACAGTTACCACATCCCCGCGCTCAAGCTGATCAGCCACCGCTGCAAAACCAACACGCAAAGCGCCACCGCCTTCCGTGGTTTCGGTGGCCCACAGGGCATGTTTGGCATCGAGACGGTGATGGACGAAATTGCCATGACTTTGGGCAAAGACCCTTTGGAAGTGCGCAAGCTCAACCTGTACACAGACCCGGCCATCAGCGGCAGCCCCGACACCATGACCACCCAATACAACCAGCTCATCGAAGACTGGGTGGGCGACAAGGTGATTGCGCAGGTCGAGCGTGAATCGAATTACGCCGAGCGCCGTGCACAAGTGCAGACCTTCAACGCCAAAAGCAAAACCCGCAAGCGCGGCTTGGCCTTGGTGCCCCTGAAGTTCGGCATCAGCTTCACCGCCACGCACCTGAACCAGGGCGGCGCATTGCTGGTGGTGTACATGGACGGCTCGGTCAGTTGCAACCACGGTGGTACCGAAATGGGCCAGGGCCTCAACACCAAGATGGCTCAAGTGTGTGCCGATGGTCTGGGCATCAGCGTAGACCATGTGCGCATCACCGCCACCGACTCGCAGAAAGTACCCAACGCGTCAGCCACTTCGGCATCCAGCGGTGCCGACATCAATGGCGCGGCCATCATGAACGCCACAACGCAAATGCGCGAACGCCTCAAGCCTGTGGCCGCGCGCATGTTGGGCTGCCAAGCCGAAGACGTGAGCTTTGCCAACAATGAGCTGCACGGCGGCGGCAAATCCGTCAAGTGGGCCGACGTGACCAAGCAAGCTTGGCTCGACCGCGTGGGCCTGAGCGTGACGGGCTTTTACATGACGCCCGAAATCAAATACGACTTCACCACCTTGAACGGTCGTGCCTTCTATTACTACTGCTACGGCGCGGCGGTGAGCGAAGTGGAAATCGACACCCGCACAGGCGAGTGGTGGCTGAAAGCCGTGGACATCGTGCAAGACGTGGGCCGCAGCATCAACCCCGCATTGGACAAAGGCCAGATCGAAGGCGCTTATGTGCAAGGCATGGGCTGGCTCACCATGGAAGAGTGCATTTGGGACAAAAAGGGCAAGTTGCTCACACACGGCCCCAGCACGTACAAGATCCCGGTGGCGGGCGACATCCCTGAGCACTTCAAGGTGTCATTGTTCGACAACGCCAACCTGAAGCCCACGCCTTTCAACAGCAAGGCCACGGGCGAGCCGCCTTTGATGTTGGGCCTGTCGGCCTTCTTCGCCTTGCGCGATGCGGTGGCCGCCAGCGCCAACCACAAAGCGGTGGTTTACATGGACGCACCTGCCACGCCCGAGCGCATCTTGATGGCGTGTGAAAAAGCCAAGGCCACTGCGGGCCTTTGATCTGCTTGGCAGGATGCCTGAAAGTTTTTCAGGCATCCTGCGGCCCAAGACCAAACACGTTTCAGGAGTGGGCACATGTCAGACGATCCAAGGTGCTGCGGCACCGGCACTTGCATCATCAACGACGAGGGCGTTTGCTGGTGCGGTCAAAAATGGGATGGCCAGAAGATGTGCTTTCCAGCGCGATCAGAAACCAGCATCCCATTGGCTCAGACGCAGCAGACAGCGCTTTCTCAGCCCGCTGTCACGGCTGTTCCGCCTGAGCTGCCACAGCACGACTGAGCTGACCGCTCAGTCTTGGCCTTCGGTCAAGGTGTCCAGCTGAAATTTGCCGCTCTTGTGCCACAGCCAAGTGTCTGTGTAAGTGACTTGGCTCAGGTGCTGGGGCACGGGGTAGGGCGCTGCGGCTTTGACCATGCGCTCGATTTCAGCCATGACTTGCGGCACATGCTTGGGGGCACGCATCCAGTGGACGGCTTTGACGGCGCCTTTTTTGTCGATGTCCACATTCAGCACGCCCACTGCTTCCAGCATGGGAGGCATGCGGCCTTTGTAAATGCGGTGTGCTTGCATGCCGTACAAATGGCCAGCTGCGTCCTTGCGGTACTCTCTGCTGGTGCGCGCAAGCGAGGTCGGACCTGCAGGGACTTTGACGATTTCAGGGACCTTGGCAACCGGAAGTGGCGCAGGCGGTTTGATGACTTCGGGTGGCGGCGTGCTGCAACCACTTAAAAACCCCAAAGTGGCAGCACCCAAGCTCAGCAGTGTCGTGGTGAGTGCATTTTGAATCTGGCGCAGATGTTGGTTCATGGCAAGCCCTTGTCCTTGGCATACTCTGTGGTGGCCATGATTGTGGCATCGACCTTGCCCAATGGGCAAACAACTTTCAGGCCCTCCTAATTGAATGGACAACGAGATTGAACTGGATTGAGAAAGCCCTCAAGCGGCTAAGCACTGAAAACGCGATGGTGGTCACGGTACTGTCGACCCAAGGCTCCGTTCCCAGAACTGCGGGCACCCGCATGCTGGTGTTTGCGCAAGGAGAGCAGGGCACGATTGGTGGCGGCCATCTGGAGTTTCAGGCCCTGGCCCATGCCCGGCTGTTGCTGGCAGGCCAATCCACCCAAACCACTTTGCATCAGGTGCTGGGCCCCAGCTTGGGGCAATGCTGCGGCGGTGCGCTGGCACTGGGTTTTGAGCCCGTCAGTGCAGCTGACCTGCCCAGGCTGCGCGATCTTCTGATGCCGCCGCGCACACCTTTGGCACTGTTTGGTGGCGGTCATGTGGGCAAGGCGCTGGTCAATGCCCTGGCGCCTTTGCCCTTTGCCATCCGATGGGTGGACAGCCGCGACGAGATCTTTCCGTCCGATGTGCCCGATGTTGTGGACTGTGAACATTCCAACCCGGTGCAGGCGGCTGTGACCGACTTGTTGCCCGGCAGCCGCGTGCTGATCATGAGCTTCAGCCACGCCGAAGACCTGGACATCGTCATCGCTTGCCTCAAACGCCAACGCGAGCAGGCCGATTTGCCATTTGTGGGCTTGATCGGCAGCAAGACCAAATGGGCCACCTTCCGGCATCGCCTGGAGGATCGGGGTTTTACAGCCGAAGAGATTGCGCACATCACTTGCCCGATTGGCGTGCCAGGCATCGCAGGCAAAGAGCCCGAAGTCATTGCCGTGGCTGTGGCGGCACAACTCTTGCAAACGTTTTGAGCGTGATTCTGGTTTTCCCTAGGCGCGAGCGGAGGACAAGGCTGGATTCACGCGGATAAACTGTATACACTTCGGTGCACTGGTCGCAGCGGCGCAGGAACAGACCTCGGTTTGTTCATGTTCGCG
>Ga0208916_10000176_pt1 | contig 31957 bp, 42 predicted proteins | sample DEB19_08_DNA_5_FD_184523 | JGI IMG/M metagenome (GOLD analysis project Ga0208916, IMG submission 184523) | Aqueous microbial communities from the Delaware River and Bay under freshwater to marine salinity gradient to study organic matter... | ecosystem: Environmental > Aquatic > Marine >... | reverse complement strand
TTGTAGGTAAATCTACGCCTGAGGAAATTCGAGTTGGATTTAATCAAAATTTAGATTTAATGTTACTGCATTTTAATACAATTCCCGCTGCAATTCAAAAATGTATTTATAAAGAAATAGATAATGATTTTAACGTATGTACACAATTAATTAATCTTGTACAAATGGAAAGAATTCTAGAAGGAACAACATGGAATACATCAACCAAAAAGGGTAATAGTGCACCAAAATCATACGACGTTTTTTCTACATTAAATCTAGATGAAATTACAAAAGAACCTGCAACTAAAAAACTAAACACATTATTTTAATAAACAAACATTAAATAATCCATATAATTAATATGCTAGACGAAACAAAATTATTTGACTTTATTAAAATACTATTTACAAAACCAAACGATTACAAAAATATTACAAATCATAATAAGAGAAGACATCATTTTATGATTAACAGATTTTTTGCAATTAAGTTTCCTGCAAATGCACAATTATTTAATAAGAATGGGATTAATCCTATTGCAGTTATAGATAGTTGGGCTCTTGTTGGATCTAGATTTAAAGGAGTTCCTGGTTGGATTTATACAAAAACAAAAAAACCAATAGCAACACCTTCTTCGAAAAGCAAATATATACCATCAGAAACCGCAATTCAATTCTTTATGGAAAGGAATGAAATCGGTAAGAGAGAATTTAAAGAACTTGAAAAATTTGCTAAAGAAGACTTATACGCCAATTTAAAAAGGCTAGAAGATTCAATGCAAGTTTACTAATAACGTAAATTTATGCAAACATACGATTTAAGTCTTGTGCCAACATCTGTCGATGTTACACTATACAAATATAACTATATCGATAATAGATTATGGACTCAAATACATAATGAAACTGATTTTATACAAAATCCAGATGGTTCTATAATAACGTCTACTCAACAGATTAGCGCTATATTAGATAGACATTACATCGATATTATAAATAAAATCAAAACAGTAGGTTCAGAGGTTATTTATAAGGAAATAAATAGTGTTTATTTTCTTTATCAAATGGTTTTAGAAATGGAGAATCTCCAATATATTAAGCTTAATCTAAATACAGATAAAAGTTATAATAGACTTATCGAGTTAGATGGAAGTAAAATATTGCAATTCGGATTTAAGGTTCTTACTGCAACTATACGACTTTCTGATATTTATGACGATGATGAATTAGAATCAGTTAATGCTGTTTTAAATAAAATTGGAATACTTAAGAACAATCAAAACTATACAAGAGTATTTGCAAAAGATTTAGCAGAAGCGATAGATTCACACCTTATTCTATTAGAAGAAGATTCAGAAAATGAACTAGATGAAGACGCAATTATCACAGATATTTTAGATATTTTAGAAGCCAAATTAGAACCTGAAAATTCATTAATACTTTTGATAACAGACTACTAGATTTTTCGAATATATAGTATAGAAAAATAACTATATTAATGAAATTTTTTAGTAACTTTGGAAAAAGAGAAGGTCTAGTATACATCATAGTATTGCTATGGGTTGTAATGGGACTTTTAGGAGCATATAAAAACGCAAGCTTTTCAGATCTTGCTATTTATTTTGGATCTTTAACCGCATATGCTGCAACGTATATTTGGGCAGAAGCAAAAAGGCCAAGCACGAAATCAAGAATATTTGCAAAAGGTCCAAATTCTCGAAGAGAAGTAATGATATATGTTGTCGTTATTATTTGGGCAATTGCAGGTGCCGGTGCCATTTGGTTTAAAGCAAATATCGGAGAACTTGCACTTTACTTTGTTTCATTAACTGGATTTGTTGCATCTTGGATTGCTGGAGAAGTTTATACTCCACAGGACGAGGTTAATAAAAATAAAGAGGAGTAATGATAACAGGATATACTGCAAATGCATACGGCGATTACTTAATAGCGTCGTTACAGGAACCAATTCTTAATATACCAAATATATTAGATTGGGAAATTATAGTAGGTCTTAAAACACCATCAATGACAGGTACAATATCATGTGTGGCTGGAAGCAATTTTATACATGGTAATTTAACACAATTTAAGCAATCTTTTAATACAGGAGATTCTATAATTATTGGAAATATCGCATATGAAATTTTTGAAGTTGTTTCATCTAATGAAATAACTCTAACTGAACAATTTCCAATAACAGTAAACGCAGTTCAATACTATAAAGAACCTGACACCATTAATTTTTTTGAATATGAATATAGATGGTCTCAGACAAACACTATATTTTCTCAATTTAATTCATTAAACCGTGGAATTGCGTATGGTGATTTAAAGGCAATCAACTTCGATATCACAAAACCAGTTTGGATAGATGTAAAACTAGAAGTTGCCGGTTTATCGCCAGGAAATTCACTTACACTTCTTTCAGTAGATTATATTTATGATGCAGGAGAAGGTCAAGTTATATCTTGCCCGAATTTTTGTGTTGAATGTACTGATCCATTTGCAATGAATGGTTGCGCTAATATTCAAGTTTCATGCACTGAAAATACATTTAATCCATACTCTCTTACCAAATCAGTAAGTATTTATAAACAACTTCAAAATATTGTAACCGGAATCTTTGGACATGAAGTTAATTATTTTAGAACAGAGCCCGACACACGAACTAGCGATGTTATCTTAATGGAATATTCACTATATAATGTAGTGGATAATCAAACGGTTAAGGTATTAGTACCCGATAATGATTTTCCAACTGAGGCAAATACATACGATATATTTGGAATAGAGCTTGCAGATTTTGAAGTTCATATAACTGCAGCAGAATTCGAATCTAGATTTGGTCTTGGAAAAACTCCAAGAAATAAAGATTATATGTTTATTCCAATAATTAATAGAATGTACGAGATTAGTTCAGTTTCTTTGGCTGATGAATTTAATAGATCTCACTCATATTGGAGAGTTAAACTTGTTAAATATCAAGATAGAAGTGATGTTATCAAAGGCCAATTCGATATCGCAACCGATGTATTAGTTACCGGAATTGAAGAAATATTTGGAGAAAAGATTCAAGAAGAATATACTAAAAATTTAAAAGAAGATCAATTCCAAACAATATCTTCCTCATATAGAGATGGTATTAGAGAATTTGTCAATAGAAGATTAAAAATCATAGACTATGATCTAAAGAATAGATGGACAGTTATTAGTAAAAATTATTATGACTTTGCAGGAATGACATTAAATGATATCGCATTATTTTATGGCGCACAGTCTAAGGTTGAATTAAATAAAAATGCAGCGTTTACTGGATGGTTTTCTCCACAATTTGCTTTAACATCAAATACAGATTATTATTTGTTTGGAGACAATGATGCAATAAACGGATTTAAATTAACATTAAGTAATACTGAATTTAAAGTAAGTGTACATGGTGTAACAAATACATTTACACATGGAATCACATTAAATAAAAATAAATGGTATGCATATATTGTAAATATTAATAATGCATTTATGCAATTGGAGATTAATATTTATAGCCTAGATCCTAATAGTAATCTTATTACACAGGTAGGCGGTTCTAATGTAATGCCTCAATTATCTTCAAACAATCTAGTTCCAGAGTTTCATGAAAATAAATTGATGCCATACCAGATTGCATGGGAATCATCATCGAACTATACACTAAGAGCAAATGACATGTTTATGACAAATATTAGGGTATTTAATACTCCAATAGAATTTGAACAACATTCAAATGTATTAAACCAATACGTTGTTAGAGATAACCAATTAGCAATCATAATAGATAATGCAATTCCATCACTAGGCTTCCAAAAATATGCCAACGCAAGGTAACACTAGAAATTTAGATAAATATTATATCTAATAAAACTAGTAAATATGTCAGAAAAGAAAAGTATAAAAGAACAAGCCGAAGATATAAGAAAGGATCTTGATGAATTAATCGGTAGCGATAATTCAAAGGAAATTTCTGATGTTATTGAAACAGATCCACAACTTCCTGCAAAAAGACAAGCATCTCATATATCTTTTAGTGAACTTAAGTTAAATTCAACTAAAAAAGCAAAGAAAACTATTTCAGCCTTAATGAAATTTTATCTTGATGAAGATATTATAGAAAGAGATGAGTATATTCAAGCTAAAAAGAAGATGGACGAAATGACAATGAGTTCATTGGTGTATCAATTGCAGGCAGGAGAACGTGCTCTAACGACTTTGTTAGAAGCAATAGAAGATGGCGAAGTTGCTCCAAGAATGTTTGAAGTTCTTGCAACCCTACAAAAATCAATGTTAGATATTATTAAATCCCAAACAATGTATCTAATGGCAACAGAAGAAAGCGCCAAAAGAATAGCCAGAGATATTGAAATCTATCGTAAAAAAGATGATATTAGAGAAATAGAATCTTTAGGTGGAGATTCATCTTCTGGAAATATGCAGCGAGGAACCAAAGACCTAATGCGAATGATCAGAGAAGGAATTGATAGCGCAGAACAAGACATCGAAGATGTAGAAATAACAGAATAATATAATGAAACACATTAAGTTATATGAAGAATTTATATTTGAAATAGGGGATTCATCCTCTAAAAAATACAAATATAAAATCAATGGTAAATTAGATGATATGTCCGAGTTCAATAAAAGACTTTATGCTACATTTAAAACCGAATCAAAACTAGAATACACATTAACGGTTATAAACATAAACTCTTTTTTAGATGTTGATTTTACAGCAGACGGAGAATATGAGGAAACTAATAAAGGAGAAATGTTTAAAATCATGGCAACTATTGTCGAAGTTGTTGAAAATATCATCATCAATAATAAAGATATTAGAGGAATACGATATGAACCAAAATCAAAGGGTAAAGATTCCGGAGAAAGTAGAGATAGATTATATCGAATTTTCTTAGAAAAATCTATTAAAAGACTTGGAAAATCTATTAATTTTATACAGCAAGGTGGAACGGTTTTTGGAATAATAAAAGAATAATATGGCGGATTACGTAGGAGATAATAAATGGATTCCAACTGGAGAATCAGAAAAGGACGCACAGAAATTAGTATGGTCTACAAAATCAATTAATGATTTAACAGTAGCGCTTGACAAGGGTTATAGACCTCAGGTAAGTATGCCATTTTATGAAGGTAAACAATTTCTAAGAAGAGGAAATATTGTATTTGAATATACTAATGCTGAAATATCTGAAATAGCAAAATGTGCAAACGATATTGTATATTTTGCAGAAAAGTATGCAGTAGTAATGACAGATAATGGTATTCAAAAGGTTATACTTAGGGAATACCAAAAACAATTGCTTAGAGATTTTCAAAATAATAGATTTAATATTGTCTTGGCATCTAGGCAAATGGGTAAAACAGTAACAGCATCCATTTTCAATGCATGGTATCTTACATTTAATTATGATAAAACAACATTACTTTTAGCAAACAAGGCTGAATCAACTAAAGAGATTATTGATAAAGCAAAGGTAGTTATAGAACATCTTCCATTTTTCATGAAGCCAGGAATTCTTAAATATGACGTTATGAACGTTAGAGGAGATAATGGATGTCGTTTGGTAGGTCAATCTACTACAGCAAAATCGGGTATTGGTTTTACTATTCATAATTTATATTTAGATGAGTTTGCACATGTTCATCCTACTATTGTAGATGCATTCTATGAAAACGTTTACCCTACTCTTTCTGCATCAAAAATTTCAAGGATAAATATCACATCTACTCCAAATGGATTTAATAAGTTCTATGAAATTTATGCTGATGCTGAAAAAGGAAATAATGAGTATACTCCAACCCGAATTGATTGGTGGCAACACCCTGATAGAGATGATGCATGGTATAAAAGAGAACTTGGAAATTTAGGTTCGGAAGATGCATTTAATCGACAATATGGAAATGAATTTACAAGTTCATCTAGTTTATTATTAAGTCCAGGTACAATGAAAAATATTAGGAAGAATGCAAAGAAATTTGAATTCTACGATTTAGAAGAATTTGAAAATATACATATTGCTACGGAAGGATTTTTATCGTTTGACCCTGATTTTGATGTTGAAAGCGCATCGAATTCTGACAAGTATTACCTATTTTCAGTGGATATTGCCGAAGGTAATGGAGGAGATTACTCTGTTATCAATGTATTTGAGGTAGATGCAATGGAAGATATAGATATTGAAAATTCAATAAGTCCAGGCGCAATGTACGATTTTTTTAAATTAGACCAAGTTGCAGTGTTTAGAAGTAATGAACATCCTATTGAGGATTTTGCAAAGGTACTATATACATTAGCATTAGATATTTTCAATCCTGAGAACGTTAAGATGATTATAGAGTACAATACGTATGGAAGTATATTATTACAGTACTTAAGCACTGTGTTTCCAGGGCGTAATGAATTTGAAGATGAGATGGTACTTAGATTTAAACATAGACATGATTCAAAGGTATTAAAACCAGGAATTAGATTAAAATCAGATAATAAGTCAGTTTTCTGCCAAAACTTTAAAAAACTCATTGAAACAAATAGAATTAAAGTAAATGATATAATAACAGTACAAGAGGCAAGTTTATTTGGTACTTTAAGAAATGGAAGTTATGGTGCGCAAATGGGAAATGATGATACAATCATGACATGCATTACGGCAACCGAATTTTTAGGAACAAGTGATTATGCTGATTATGTTGAAGAATTATTAGATATTATAGATCCAGAAAAACATTTATTAATGGAAAGAATTCTATATAAAGATAATGATATACAAGGTGATCTCCAATATGATATCTACGACCTTTTATAGGTTATTTCTGTAAATAATCACAATTAAAATAGATATATAATAAAAGAAAAAAATACAATTAAAATTATGGCATTAAGTCCTCAATTATTAAATTTTAAGAGCTCAGGTGTTTATAGACTTGAGTTTGATAAATCTCAGACTGCTAACATCAATACTGAGACTCTTAGATTAGTTGTAGGTCACTCTAAAAAAGGACCTTACAATACTCCAGTTTTGATTGATTCACAAGAGACATTTAACAATGTTTTTGGTTCAATCGATAAAGGATTAGAAAAAAAAGGAATGTTTTTCCACAGATCATGTTTAGAAGCTCTTACTAGAGGTCCTATATTAGCATTAAATTTAGCTAAATTCACACCAGCGTTAGACTTAGCAAATTATCAATCACTTTCAACAAATGGTTCTATTTCCGGAGCTAATTTATCAGTAGTAGGTGACGGTGATTATAATAAATTCTTCGATAATGATAAATTTATGACACCTTCTGATTCTGCAACATTGGCAGAAATTGCAAATGGTGACAATAACTTATTAAATTTTGTAAATATTAAACAAGATTCAATTACTATTATTGTAAGACAAGCAGCTTCAGTTAAAGAATTTGATTTAACTGCAAGAGAATGGTACGGTGAAGGAAATGTTCCTGAATACTTAAACCAATTTGATAAAATGTCAGATTTCATGATCGATGTTTTTGTGTTTAAAGGAGAATTTGACGCTGCTACAATGGCAAACGATCCAATCTATTCTGCATATTTTAATGCAAATGGAATTAACAAAAATAAATTAAATGAATTTGCAAACTTAAGACAAGTTAGTTTAATTGCTCAATATACTGGTTCTATTTTACCAGGATTTAAAGATCTTGAAGGTAGAAACTTATATATTGAATCAATGATTAACGCTGAGGCAAGAAGAACTGGTTTATTTTGTGCAGTTGATGAAGATGCAGTATTAAATGACAATGGAACTAAAATTGATTTTGTTGGCCATTCGGTTGATTCATATCAAGATTATGAAATTTTATCCCATGTTGCTAAACAAAACGCGATATCCTCACAACATGATATTGAATTTGATGGTGGTGAAGAAGTAACAGTTACTGGAAACACTTTAGTAATTACCGATTTAGATGTATCCCATGCAAATGATATTACTGAAGGAGAAGATTCATTATATGCTACAGCATCTGGAGAATACACAATAGTTACTAATGTTAATTATGATTCATTAACTTCTACATTAACAGTAACATGTGCGTCTAATATCAGTACAGCATATAATGGAATTAAAGTAGTAGGAGATACTCTTAACACATTCCACATATCAAACGATAGAGTAACTGCATATATTTTTAATGACCATAATGGTACTTACGCAAATGGACTTAATGGAAGCACAAATTTCACAGTTACTTATTTAAATGCAAACGCACCAACAACTTTCCCAATCACAATTGGAGATTATGTAGATGCAGCAGCAAATGACAGAATTGCAAGAGTTAATAGAATCGCAAAAGAAATAGGAACAACAAATACTATATATACGATAGTAACTGATGTTGAACCAGCATACAACGATAGAATAATTAAATCATTTGCAAATGCATCTGATTATTATAAAACATTTGTTCTAGGAAAAGCTGAAATTACTGTAAAAGAAATAAACCAATATTTATCAGTTCTTTCTTCTGGTAATGGAATTTACAACGCGCTAGTCGACAAAGATATTATCGATTTTAGATATGTTGTAGATACATTTGCATCATATGATGTGACTGGATTAATTAATAAATCAAATCTTTCGCAATTAGCCAAAGATAGACAAAATGCATCTGCTATATTAAATGCACCAACGATCGAAGATTTTAAAAAATCAAATGATCCTTCATTTACTGATGAAAATGGAGCATTCAATACATTATATGTAACAACAGGAGGAAATCAAGATAAAAATCCTACTAAAGTTTATTCATTACCTAGTATTGCGCAAGGAGCAAATTACGCATTCTATTATGGGCCAGGATTAATCGTATCTGATAATGGAAAAGATATCGTAGTTCCGCCAGCGGCATACATATCTAATAACTTTTTAGATAAATATTCAAATGCATTACCATGGTCAATAGTTGCAGGTCCAAGACGTGGAGTTGTTGCAGGTACTAATGTTAAAGGAGTTGAATATTCTTTTGATAAAACAGATAGAGATTACCTAGAACCATTCGGAATCAATCCTATTGTATTCCAAAGAGGAGTAGGTTTAACTATCCTAGGAAATAAAACAGCACAACAATCTATTAAATCAGCTCTTTCTTCAGCACATGTTAGAGAAGCACTTATTTATATTCAAGACGGTATGGCTAATATCCTAAAAGATTATGTATTTGAATTTAACAATACACAGACTAGATTAGAAATTAAAACTCTTGCAGATTCATTCTTACAGGGTGTTAAACAAGATGGTGGTGTTTATGAATTTAAAAATGTAATGGATAGCACAAATAATACAAATGAAGTTATCGATAACAACATCGGAATCATCGATACTTATGTTGAGCCTGTTAAAGGTTTAGAAATTGTTGTTCACAGAACTACAATTCTTAACACAGGTGAAATACAATCTGGTAACCTAGGTTAATAAGATATATAAAAAAATAAAACATTAATAAAACATGGCTTTACCACATTATTCACAAGATCAGACATCTAGAAAAGGTAGAAACTTCGAACCTGTACAAGGTAATTTATTTGAAGTTACAATTTTACCTCCATCTGGAATCTCAGATGCGCCATTGATGCTTCAACATATTAATTCTATAGGAGGATTAGAATTATATAAAGGAGTGGAAGCGGTAGCACAAAAATATAAATTCGCAACTCGTTCATTCGCAGGTATGCCTGGTGAAACTTCAGTTGATATTACCCTTAATTTCTCATTAAACTTAAATGAAGCAAATCAAGCTTACCTTTACAAATCAATGAGACAATGGTATAACAAACAATATGACCCGCAAACAGGGGCAATGGGACTTAAAAAAGATTATGTAGGTACTATCGTTATCGTTCAGTTTAATAGAGCTGGTGATATTTATAGAACTGTAACTCTTGAAGATTGTCTTATTACTTCAGGTTTAGGTTTCACAAATGATTTATCTTATGATTCTGCAGATCCTGCAACATTAGAGGTAGGTTTTAGATGTGACGTTTGGAAGGAAGATTTAGCATAATTATTTCATAAATGGGAGATAGTTTTTAATTATCTCCCATTTTTTATGAAACAAAAACATAATATAATGATAATATAATATATAGAAAGTTAAATGGATAAACTTACCAAAAAACTACAAGTGCTTCTTTCTGAAGACGAAGTATTTTTAATTAACAGAATTATCCTTAATGAAGCAATTGAAAGTGGAGAAAGACCAATTTCAATTTCTGCGTTTATAAGGGAAGTAATAAGAAAAGAAATAGAAGAGAAGGTAAAAGATGACAAGCCTTTTGAAAAAATTGACATCAGAAAACTTAAAGACAAATAAATATGAGTAACGAAACAGATTTAAATTTAGAGGATCAATATAAAAATATTGTTCAATTAGATGAAAATGTACAAATGGAAGAAGTTCAAAATGAACCAGCTAACTTAGGTAAAGTTAATATGGAACGTTTTGCAAATCAACGTGCTGAAGGTGCGGATTTTCATTTAGGATATCATGCGATTCCGGTTATTTCATTACCATCAGGTGGTATGTTTTACCCTGAAGGAACTGAAATTTCAATACGCTCTGCGAAAGTCGCAGAAGTTAGACACTTTTCAACAATTGATGAAACAAATGTATTAGATATTGATGAAAAATTAAATCAAGTTGTAGAATCATGCATAAGAATTACATGTGCAACTAAAAGATTATCTTACAAAGATATTTTAGAAGAAGATAGATTCTTTATTATTTTATCTATTAGAGAATTAACATTTCCTGAGCCAGAATCAAGTTTAAAAATCGAACACACCGATAAAAAAGGAGAAAAACACGATATTGAAATTAAAAAAGATTATTTTCAATATTTCAAAATTCCAACTGAGTTAGATAAATATTATGATAATGATGAAAGATCTTTCTTAATTGAAACAAGATCATTTGGTACTATTTCAATGAGACCACCTGTTATTGGAGTTATGCAAAAGATTACAGGATATATTAAAGAAAAACAACAAAGGGGTGAAAAGATAGATCAATCTGTATTACAAATTATACCATACCTTCACCATGATTGGAGAGGATTTAACGATAAAACATTATTTGATTTTGAAGTTGAATTAAATGGATGGTCAAGTAAAAAATACAATCTAGTATATACATTGGCAGAAAAAATGAAAATCGGGATTCAACCAAATATGTTAGTACACCTAGGGGACGAGGAGGAAGAGGTTCCCATTAGTTTTCGTGACGGCATCAAATCTCTTTTCATTGTTCAAGATATCGCTGGAGAACTTCTTTAAGACTAAATTTCATATTTATCTTAAATTACATATTCAACCAAGCGAACTTGAGAATTTGGAATATTACGAATTCCATTACTTAGTGAAAGACTTAATAGAACATATTAAGGCGGAGAATAAACAGAACGAAGGGCAACAAGACACAACGTCAGGCATGATGAATAACATGAAAATGCCAAACATGAAAATGCCAAACATGAAAATGCCAAAAATGTAATTAAAGGATCCCAAGTGGATCCTTTTTTATTTAGATATATAATGATATAGACATTGTATATAAAAAAAATAAAAACAATAGTGACTAATAGTACAAAACAACTTTCAATATTATCATCTCCATTGGAGCGAATCGCTACTGCTACGGAAACTTCATCTAATACCCTTTTACAAATTAATCAAGTTGTTGTTAGTATAAACACATATGCCCTTGAAACAGTGCAAGAACTTAAAAAACAAACATCAGTTTTATTAGATATTAAAGGTTTATTAAAAGGACAAAATAAAACATTAGAACAAGGAGTTGCATCAAAGGGAGGTCCAACTAATAAAATGTTTAGTCCAATGGATGCCAAGGACGTAGGGCTTACTGCCCTGATGATAATAGGTGTTGCAGGCGCAATTGTTGGAGCTGCTGCAATATTTTCATTAATTCCAGTAATATCAGTACCTCAATTACTTACAGCTCTTGCAGTTGCAGGAATATTTGCCCTAATTGCACCTCTTTTTGTTAGAATTTCAGATACTCTTGCAAAAAATGCAAGTTTGATGGCAGGTACTAATAGGGCAGGAAATATAAATCCTGCAAAATCAAGTTCATTATTTGCTCTTGTCGGTTCAACTGCACTTACACTGATGGCAATAGCAGGTTCTCTTGTATTATCTGCTGCAATATTATCATTAATGCCAGTGATAAATCCTGCGCAACTATTAATGGCGTTAGCAGTATCCGTTATTATGATACCTGCTGCCTTTGCATATTCAATGATACTTAAAGCAACAAAAGATATTAAACCAGAGGGATTAGTATTTGCAGCAATTGCACTTCCACTAATGGCACTTGGAATTGTTGGAGTTGCATACGCATTTATGTTAATGCCAAGTAATCAAGTGGCGCCAGACCCATTATGGGTTCTTAAGTCCGCATTTGCTATAGGATTATTTGCTGTAGGATTTTATTTCATCATGAAGGCAATCAAAGGCGCCGACATTAAGGAAATAGCATTTGGTGCTATTGCAATCCCATTAATGGCAATTGCAATTGCAGGGGTTGGTGCTATTTTTAGTATGCTTCCTCAGGTTAATCCAGCAATGGCACCAGATCCAATATGGGTTCTTAAGTCTGCGTTTGCTATAGGATTATTTGCTGTAGGATTTTACTTTATTATGAAGGCGATTAAAGGCGCAAGTATTCCAGAACTTATATATGGTGCTATTGCAATCCCATTAATGGCACTTGGAATTCTAGGAGTTGCATTTATTTTTCAAGCGCTTTCAACTATAAGTGAATATGTCGCGCCAGATCCATTATGGGTTTTAAAGGCCGGATTCGCAATATTGATTTTTAGCATACCCTTTTATTTAGTATCGAAAGCTATTAAAGGAATGGGACCTGCTGAATTATTATTTATGACTCTTGCTATTCCAATAGTTGCATTTGGAGTTCTTGCAACTGCATGGATTTTTCAAAGTCTTGCAGGAATTAAATATTTTGCACCTGATGTATCATGGACATTAAAGGCAGGAATATCAGTTGTTATATTTGGAGGAATGTTATATTTATCTAGTAAAACAATTGGTAGATTAAGTCTTAAAGATTTAACAATGGCTCTTATAGGAGTAGTAGTTACTTCGTTTGCAATAGTTGCAGTCGCATGGTTATTCCAATTATTGCCAAGTAATTTGATTGCACCTCCAATAGATTGGACTACTAGTACTGCATTGGCATTAGGTTTAATGGGAGCTGCCATTGTTGTAATGGGAATTGCAGTTGCCGCTTTAACACCAGCGACATTACTGTTAGGGGCACTTGGAATTATAGTAGCTGCAATTACAATATTAGCAGTTGGATGGATTTTAGCGCAATTAGCACCTGTAATGCCAAATCTTGTCACAGTTGCACAAGGAATAACATCAGCGTTATTAACACCAATTAATGGTATTATAGATGTATTTGCAAGATTTAAAAATGAAATAGGTATTGAAAACATGATTGGCCTTGCGACCGGAGTTGCAGCATTAGGTGGAGCATGGTTAATATTCTCAGCAGCAATGGGTGGCGCAAGTGTAGTCGGCGGAATCGGTACTGCAATTGGAGGTTTATTTGAAGGTATTGGAAAATTATTTGGTGGAGATGGACCTTCTCCTATTGAATTATTAGAAAGACTTGCAGTTGCAGGACCTAATATTCAAAACCTATCAAAACCATTAATTCAAGTTGGTACTGGATTTTCAATGATAAATGTGGCATCAGGCGGTGTAGTAAAGGCATTAAAGGCAGTTGTCGATTTCAATGATAACATTGATGAAGATGATTTTACTAAAAAAGCAAAGGCTACTGAAAAGATTGCTAAGTCATATAAAATAATTGCAGATTCAAGTAGAACAATGAATGTAAAGGCTATTCAAGCAACTACTAGTATGTTTGCTTCGCTTACGGATCTTGCAAAAAATAAAGGTGAATCTGCAATGTCGGTTCTTGCTGACAAGTTATTAGATGCGGTTAAACAATTGAGTGGAACTGTTGAAAATCTAGAAAAATCGGTAGAGAATCAAGGTAAAGCAACGAGTGGTCTTCCGGACGTTATTTCAGGAGTGATGGATACTGTTAAAGAAACTGTAATAGGCGTTAAGAAAACTACTGATAAAATGAATAAAGACACAAAAGATGCAGCAATGGACTTACAACCATTAATAGATGCAATTAATGAACTTGAAGCTAGATTCGATACGGCAATTAAAGTTATCGATGTTACTGTAGTTTAATATTCATTATTATATTATAAAAAACCCAGACACGTCTGGGTTTTTTTATGAAACAAATTTAACCCATTTAATATAACTATAAATTAAAATAATCAATTATGAAATATATTTACTTTAGTGCTCCATGGTGTGGTCCTTGCAAGATGTTAGCACCTAAAATGGAATTAGTGGCAGAACAGGTTATTGTTGAAAAATACAATGTTGATGAAAATATGGAAATAGCAACACAATATGGAATTAGAAATGTTCCAACTGTTATTTTAGTAGATTCAGAAAACAAAGAACTTGAAAGATTTGTTGGTGCTAAAGATACAAACTTTTACTTAGATAAAATAAAAGAATATGAAAAATAATATAATAGAAAGACTTCTTAACGAAGGCCATATTACAATAAAAACAGCCGATGCTCTTCTAAATAATGGAACAAATAAGGTAGATTATATCTCAGATTTAAAGAATGAGGGTATTATTTCCAATATGGAAGCAATTACATTATTAAGAAATGATGAAACTTTATCATTTCCATTTGGAGTACCAAACCAAACCATACCTATTATGCCATTGACATATCCAAATCCATGGATTGATTTAAATACGCCATATACAAGTCCACCATGGACAGTTACCTATACTGCAGATCCATTGGCAATGAATCAAAGCCATAGTGAAAAATAAATCTATGAAAAAGGTTTTAATAGGCATGTTGGCATTATTGTTAGCATGTCTTTTTTTAGCATTTAATAAAAACCTGCCTAACCTTGATATTAAAACACCAATATATCATATAGTATATTCGCAGGAATTTGAACAACCTTTGGAAATAGATTATAAAGTTCAATGTAACAAAAATTCAAAAGGTTATTATAGCAGAGGAGGTATGGATTTTTATATAGAGAAAAATATTCATACATCTGACTATAAAGATTATTATAAAAATGTATGGGATAAAGGTCACATGGCACCTGCTGGAGATTTTAATTGTAATCTTCAGAGTTTAAAACAAACATTTTCATATGTCAATTGCGCATTACAGCACCAGGACTTAAATAGGGGTGCCTGGAAGGAACTTGAAGCATACGAGAAGGAACTTGCGATAAATAACATAGTAACTATTAGAATATTGGTTGATTTCTCACGTTCAATCAGAGGAACTGCAGGTGCTATGATTCCAACAGGATTTACTAAAATAATTACACTAAATGGAAAATTATTTAAATCGTATTATTTTCCAAATGAATCAGTTAAAGAAAACTATGAAAAATATTTAATAAAAAAGTACTAAAAGTTTTTTATCTCACCCGAATTGATTATATTTACATATCAAATTTAAACAAATACACCATGGCAAACGGAACTTATACAGACGAAGAATTAAATCAAATGTATGCATCAGGAGTATTAACAATGGAAATGTTACTTAGAACAATATAATAATAATACAAAAAAAGTATAAAGTCGATGAAACATAGAGACGAATTACCCTTATTCTTAAAAAAGAATGGATATAAAATTGGAGTTGAGATTGGTGTTGAGCACGGTGAACATGCTATTAATATTTTAAAACAATGGGATGGTGATTTAGTATGTGTGGATTATTGGGATAAACAAGACATTCATGTATATAATGAACCATGTAACTTTAAAGATTTCAACAGTATATTTTTAGAATTTAAACAAAATATTAAAGAGTTTGAAAACAGAGTTTTAGTAGTAAAAAACAAATCAGAAATTGCTTCAAAATTTTTTACTGATGAATATTTTGATTTTATCTATATCGATGGAAATCATTCTTATCTTGAAATTAAAAAAGACCTCGAATGTTAGTGGCCCAAATTAAAAAAAGGTGGATTATTTTCAGGACATGATTGGTTGGATAATTTTACGCCCGATGATGATAAGAATATCGATGTTTATTATGGAGATTTATATATTGGAAAGTATGGTGTAAATTCTGCTGTTAGCGAATTTGCAAATGAAAAAGGATATAGAGTTAATATCACGGATGAAAAATTCGCGACATGGTATTTTAAAAAGTAATATATGGAATATATGGAAAACATTTTTAAAGTTGCAAAATATGAAAAAACAGATGAAGGGTTTAAGCATATTGGATATGAAGAGTATTTAATAACATATCTAAAAGGTAAGAAACCTCATCAAATCAGAATTGTTGTCAATGGAATATTATCAACTAAGATTATTAATCTAGTTCAAGGAAATTCCGGATATAAGTCACAGATTTTAGCAGCAATTAGTGAAATTAAGAATGAGAAAATCAATTTAACAAATATAGTTTCTAAAAAGAAAAAAGTAACGCTATCATATATTGGTACTTTCTATAGTAAACTAATTGTTAAAAATGTTAAGAACTATTTGATAGGAATTAACAAAGAAGAGAGAAGAGATACATTAACTAAATATGAATTAATATGGGAGTAAAATTAAATAATTTTAAAGAATTTTTATTAACGAAAATAGTTCCATATGTTGTTATATCATTTTTGGGAATTATAATAGTTTCACAATACTTGCATATTACTTCATTAAAAAATGAAGTTGAATTTTTAAGTAAGAGAACTAGATACGTAGTAATAGACGTAGTTGGTTCTAAAAAAGGCACCGGAATTAGAATTGACACAATACATGACACCATTAAAGTAATAAAATAAAAACATATGGAAAATCAAAATTCAGTTTGCTATGTAGGGCAAATTACCGAAATTAAAAAAATAGAAGGTGCTGATAACATCGAATTAGTAATAGTAGGAGGTTGGAATGCAATCACCAAAAAAGGTGAATTTAATGAAGGATCATTGGTTGCCATTGCAACCACAGATGCTGTTATTCCAGAGGAACTTTCTGAAAAAATGGGAGTTACTAATTACTTACGCAAAGGCACTAGGGTACGTACTGTAAAGTTAAGAGGAGTATACTCTGAGTGTTTAATTATTCCTATAATCTATATCAAATCTTCAAGTATTAGAGAAGGTAGAGATTTAATGGAAGAATTAGGTATTACTAAATTTGAACCACCTGTTAAACAAATACAATTGTCTAATGGTAAAAAGATTCGTTATCAATCTAATCCAAACTTCCATGTTTATTATAAGTTTCCAAACTTAAAAAATGTGACTGGGTTATTTACTGAAGAAGATAATGTACAAATCACCAGAAAATTACATGGAACTAATGCTAGATTTGGAATTATTCGCAAGAATAAATTATCATTTTTCGACAAGTTAAAGAAATTCTTTGGATTAACAGATGAGTGGATTAATTATGAATATATTTATGGATCTCATAATGTTGAAAAGGGAAGTGATTCTCAAGGATTTTATTCAACAGATGTTTGGAGAACTTCAGCAGATGAATATAATATCAAAGAAAAACTATGGTACGCTGTAAAATCAAAAACAGTTGAAGAAATTGGAGTAGGTTTTGTTCTTTATGGTGAAATTTATGGTGCTGGAATTCAAAAGAATTATGAATATGGTTTAAAAGACACTCGATTTGCTGCATTTGATTTAACAATAAATGGAAAATATATGGACCCTGAAATGACAGAGTGCATTGTTGAAGATGTTCTAGAACTTCCACATGTTACTGTGTTATACGAAGGTTTATGGAATCAAGAAATTCAAGACAAACTTACATTTAATAATTTTATTGATGGTACTAAAGTTCCACATGAAGGAATCGTAATTAAGCATGAAACTGGAGAAAGACAAAAGGTTGCAAAGGTAATTAATCCAGAGTATTTGATATTTGGAGAGAAAAATAATGTTGGAGATTCTCACTAATGAAACATGTAATAGCATACAATATAGGATATACCGGGATGGGTAGTTCTGCAATACTGCATAACCATCCCCAAATATGGGAGTGTGATTTCCCAACCTTTGCAAAAAAAATGAGACAAAAGGGCAATATTAAAGCACTCTTCAAATGGGCAAAGGTAAATTATGTTCCACCTTCAACAATAGTCCTGCACGTTACAATATGGTATGAAACCGAATACTGGCAAAGGACAATAAAAATGATTAATGTTCGACAATATAGAAAACAATGGGAGGAAGTTTATGGAAAAGAATGGAAAAAACCGGAAATTAACAAAAATTAACTTTACATTAGAGGAATGGTTTGATGCATTAAAGGTACCAGCACCATATCGAAATAAAAAGAAATATTTTAAAAAAGTAAAGCATAAAGGAAGATCTAAGGATTGTTAATAACTTTATTTTTTTATATCAAATATTATAGTTATATTTACATTATAATTAAAAACAAATAAAATATGAAAGTAATTTACATGGCAGAAACGTTAAATCTATTAGCACATTTAAATGGAATTGAAAGCGTAAATTCGCTTGTTGCCACTGGAGAAATTAAACAAACTGAAACATTAACATATTTAACAATACAAATAAACGAATAATTATGGAAAAGTTAACTACAGGAATCGGATTAATCTTTGCTGGGATAGCATTATTAATAGTGGCTGCAATATTATTTGCATGGCCAGTACAATTATTATGGAATGGATGTTTAATTGGTGCAGTTGATGGAGTTCACCCAATCACATTTTGGCAAGCGCTAGGATTAAACTTCTTATTTTCAATCCTATTTAAAGGAACTTCAACTTCAAGTAAAGGTAAATAATGAAAACAGTAATCTTCGATCTTGATGGAACACTAGCTCTTATTGATGCTAGAAGAACTAAAGCTACAAAGGCAGATGGTAAAATAAATTGGAAAACATTCTTTGATCCATTGAATATTCCATTAGATCTTCCAAATGCACCCGTAATTGAATCCTTCAAAGCTCTTAAATCATCTGGCTTTATTGTTGGAATATTTAGTGGTAGAGATGATATTAGTCGAGATGCCACAAAGATCTGGTTAGATCAACATGGAATTAGACCAGATTTCATGAAAATGAGAAAAAATGGTAGTTTTACGCCAGACGATAAATTAAAGAAACTTTGGCTAGATGATTTAATCCAAGATGGGCATGATGTTATGTGTGTTTTTGATGATAGAGATAAGGTAGTTAAAATGTGGAGAGATAATGGCATTTCTTGTTTTCAAGTAGCTGAAGGCCCATTTTAATATGACACGAATTAATACAGGAATAAACGCAAAAGAACTACCAGATAAATTATTATTGGCTGAGCTTAGAGAAATCAAAAGAATTCCAAATGTAATAAAGTCTGGAAGATATAATATGGATGGCCAACCTAAGGAATTTACACTAGGAACAGGCCATGTTAAATTCTTTTATGATAAGTTAGAATATTTATTAGAACGATATAATAACCTAAGATGGGAAGCTCTTTATCGTGGGTTTAACGTGAGTGATTGGGCAGACGCATGGGAAGGTGTTCCTCCTGAATTAATGAATAACTATGTTGAAACACAGAGAGATCGTACCCTTATAATAGAAAGAATTAATGAAAAAGGATTTGAATTAATAATTAAATAAATTAAATATGATTACTACTTATATCATAATAGGATTTATATATGGATTTATAGTAACATTAGGTACCGAACAATTAATAAGTAATGGTGGAGATAAAAATTTAAGATTTAATTTTATTGAAACATTATTTGTAATTTTATTTTGGCCAATATACTTAGGATTTTTTATACACCATATAATGACTCAAAATAACGATAATAAATAGATTATAAAACACAGTCACATGAAAGTATTAGTTACAGGAGGCGCCGGATTTGTAGGCCATAATTTAATTAAACAACTTAAACTTGAAAATCCTACATGGGAAATATTCTCCCTAGATAATTATTTCACAGGATTAAAAAGTAACCACCAAGACGGAGTTACTTATTACAACGGAAATACATGGGATGCTGCCAAAATCTTAGAAGGCAGATCTTTTGACATCGTATATCATTTTGGAGAATATTCTAGAATAGTACAATCATTTAACGATATTGAAATAGTACAAAAATCAATTTTAGCAGGCACTCCCATTATTTTAGAACTTTGTAGAAAATGGAATGCAAAACTTATTTATTCAGCAAGTTCAAGTAAATTTGGAAATGGAGGTAAGGATGAGAACTTAAGTCCATATTCTTGGATGAAGTCTAAAATGGTAGAACTAATCAAAAATTACGGAGATTGGTATAACCTTCAATATGAAATTTGTTACTTCTTTAATGTATATGGCCCAGGTCAAATTATGAAAGGGGATTACGCAACAGTTGTTGGGATATTTGAAAGACAATATATAGAAGGTAAAAAATGCACAGTAGTTTCGCCAGGAACCCAAATGCGTGATTTTACACACGTTAACGATATTGTAAGTGGACTTATTAAGGCTTCACATCGAAATGACAATAACGAATGGCACCTAAGATCTGGCATAAATGTTACAATTATAGATGTTGCAAACATGTTTGGTGAATGGGAATTAATTCCTGAAAGAAGAGGTGAAAGATTTACCAGTGAAGAGTTTCCATCAGATACCGAGGTGAAACTTAATTGGAAACCCCAATATAATTTAGAAGATTGGATTAACTTACGTAAAATTAAATAAATGACAGGTAAAATAGCATTAGTAGGTGCCGCAACTTCAGGCAAAGACTATTTAAGAAAACGATTTATGAATCGAGGCTTTGTATATGGAGTCTCATGTACTACAAGACCTCCTCGCCCTGGTGAAATCGATGGCCAGGATTATTACTTCTTAACCCAAGAAGAATTTCAACAAAATATAGATAATGGTAAATTCGTAGAATGGCAAGCATTTAATGATTGGAAATATGGATTAACAATCAATGAATTTGAACGATGTGATATAATGATATTAAACGCAGAGGCTGTTGATTTATTAGATGATGTATATCGTGACAGATTATTTGTAATCTATCTAGACATTCCAGAGGAAACCAGAAGGTCAAGATTACTTCAACGAAACGATAAAGATGATACTATTGAAAGAAGAATCCAGGCAGATAATGAACAATTCGGAAACTTTATCAATTATGATTGTATAATAAATAATGAAAATTTTTAACAATAAATAAAGACAAACAATGGCAAAAACAAAATCAATTAGCGAATTAAAAGACTTACGTGCTCAATTAGAAGTTGAGGTAAATGACTTACAAACTGAACTTGCAACAAGAGAATATTCGGTTGACGTTGAAAGCGCAGGTAACTTAAGTGCAATTCTTACTCAAATCGATAAAAGTTATGGATGGAATATTAAGAACGCTGCATTTATAATTAATCTTTATGATACGTTAAACGATCAAAAGAAAATTAATACAAACTCTAAGGAAAAAAGTACTGTAGTTTTATTAAACAGCATGCAATTAAATACATTGTACACTGTGCTAACAAATATCAATGGTGTTGGAATTGAATCAGCTAGAAGATTTACCAGATTATTAACTAATGTAGGTGCACAAATTTCTGATGCATTGAAAGAAATGGCAGATAATAATAAAGTTATTCAAGAAAGACATGTTGTTTTGGCAGAACTTGATATTGAAATTGAAAAAGCTTCAAACCCTATTGTTGAAGTAGAAGAAGCATAAAAACATAAATAAATCATGAAATTAGCAAGTAAATCTAAAAAACGATTAGATCTATTAGAGGCTATTCAAGAGGGAATTACTACCCGAGATGTTTTTGAAACAATTGATTATAAATCACAGAGTGAGGATAAAATAAAGCAATTTATTTATCCTCACCTTCTTAGTCAATTAACTGAATACATTATTGAAAAGAAAGGCTTTAGTAGAGGTCTCGCAAAAGAAAAAGCGAGAACAATGATAAAATGGGAAGGTAATGTAAACACTACCGTAAAGAACATTCAATTCATGGGTACCGCGAATAGGCCAGATATGACCATTGAAAGCGAAGGAGTTATTATCGCAATTGAATTTAAAAAAGGCGATAGAGGATCTAGTCTTCGCGAAGGATTTGGACAATCAATTATTTATTCAACAGCATACGATTTTGTAATGTATATGTTTATTGATACATCTGTGGATAATAGAATAGTAAACGGTTCTACTGCAGTTAATGAACAAAAATTCTTACAGAATCTATGGGATAATTTTAATGTAAAATTTGCAATAGTATAAATGAAAGTATTTGTAACATCAAACCAACAGTTTGGAAGAAAGGGAGCCATTAGAACTTATAAAAGACCCTTTGATGACGTTAATGAAATGAACCTTCACCTTGTAGAAGCTTGGAATTCTGTCGTTAATGATGATGATATCGTTTACGTTCTTGGTAATTTTGCATGGGATCCAGAGACGTTGGAAATGATTACAAAAAATCTTAATGGAGATATCATAGTTGTTAGCGGTGAATACGACAGAGCAGCCAGGGATGTTGCAGAAATAAAAGGTATCGTAGATATTGAATATTTATATAATGCAATAGAAGAACATCCTGAAGTTAATGCAGTACTGTCATATTGGCCATTAGCACAGTGGCCTGGTAAAAATAAAGGATCCTATTCTATTATAGGATATCCTGGAAATGACCATAAAACAAATCACAAAACACGCGTAATTAATTGTGCATGTGATACTTGGGAATTTAAACCTGTAGAAATATCAAAGTTGATAGAATTACTTGAAGATGTTAACAATTAATTGTTAATAAAGTTTGAAAATAAATGCAAAAAAGTTTTAATATATCAAATATTATAGTTATATTTACATTATAATTAAAACAAACAAATAAAAACAAATTTATGGCAGGTTACAGAGAATTAACAGAAAACTTTTTAGAAACTCGTTCAGATTCAGATTTTACAGCATTATTTTACAAAGTTAAACCAGGACTAACTTCCTATATTAACAAAATTGTAAAAGATCGTGAAATGGCAGAAGACATTGCAATAAATACATTAACAAAGATGTGGACTAAAATTGAGCAATATGACCCACAATATCAGATCACAACATGGTTATATCGCATCGCATTTAATGATGCATTGGGACATATTAATCAAAGAAATAAGAAAACTTCTCTTAACGCTTTAGAAGAATTTGGCGTTGAAATAAACGAAGCAGGGGAATTTACAAATGGATTACAAGGAGCGTTTGACGATTATGAAATGAAAACTGAACAAGATTTTCTTGAAGAAGATGACGAATTAATGGAACAATATGGTAATGCATTAAAGGCTATTGATTCTCTTAAAGAAATGTATAAAGGAATTGTAGTAGATCGTCTTATTAACGATATGAAATACGAAGATATTGCAGAAAAGCATAACCTTCCATTACAGACAATTAAAAATAGAATTCGTAGAGGTAAATCTATCATCGAAGAATCTGTATCATAATGGTAGTTGTTGTATATAGAAAATCTGAAAGTTCAAAGAAAAAGTACATGACTGTATTTCTATCTGAACAAAATCCAGATAGAATTATAAACGGAAGGGCAAGAAAGCCATTAATTCCAGATGAGTATATCATTGATGAAATTGGAGTTGGTGAAGTCTTTATTGAAAATTACAAAAAACAACACAAAATTAAAACGCACGAAACAATTTAACGTTAAATTTAATCCCAAGATTTTTATATCTTGGGATTTTTTATTATATTTGTACTATAAATATAAAAGATAAATAGATTATAAATAAATGCAAGTTTTATGAATAAAATAGTAATGACATTTGAGGCTTATCAAACATACAACGATTATGACAAAAACGGAAATAATACTGATAAAGTTAAAAAAGATTTGGAATCCGACGTATTAATTAAAGCAAAACACTTAACTCCTACGTTCGACGACAAATGGATATCTTCAATTAATGATGTTTCCGACGATAAAAAAGGTATTAAATTCGAAATAAAAACAACCACCGGAGATACTTTACATGCATTTAAAATTGGTAGATTTCTAGGCAGTTGGGAATGGTACCTAAACAAAAAGAAAATGACAGAATCAGATATTCGTATTATTCTAACCAATAAAGGGTTAACTCCTTTAGAACGATGGGAATTAAATTTTAAAGGGTTTGACGATACATACGTATATTCAGATAGTTCTAGAGTATACATCACTGGTTCTAAGCAAGAAAAAGAAATCTTAAAAATGTATAATGATTTATCAAATGCTGATAAAAGAATTGCATATAAAATATACACAGAATCAGGTAGACGTGAAATTAAACCATTTATAGAATTTAAAGGTATTTAAAATAATATATAATAAATGAAAAGAATTAAATTATTTGAACAGTTTATTGCTGAAAAGGAGGGTACTTCTGACTTGCATAAAATTTACTTAGCAATAGATCCAGATAGTGGACATAGATGGTGGTCTTATAAGGACTTCGCGTGTGACAATTTTTTTACACAGGTTACACTTGAAAACTATAAAGATATTAGTATAAATCCAGACCTACCTATCCTTACATACAATTCTAAGGTAACTCAGAAGCTTTTAGATGAAGGTTTAATTAAAAAGGAAAACATATATAATCTTCCAGAATTTATTAAGCAATCAGGTTCTAAGGCAGAGTTTCATAAATTAGTTGATGGAGATGAAAACATTCCAAAAACAGTCGATAATAAAGAAAAGGCATTAGAGATAGGATTTCCATTAATTGGAAAACCAGCAGAAGGACATTCAGGACTTGGGATTCAAATCTTTAAGGACCAAAAATCATGGGATGCAGCAGATCACTCAAAACTTGATGTTTATTCAGAGTATGTTGATAAAGAAAGTGAGCATAGATTAATTACGTTTAAAGGCAAACCATTCTTTTGGATGGAAAGACAACCAATGAATGATAAGGCAAAATCAGGAGATGGAGATGGAAAAGAACAAATGGAGTTTAAATATATTAAAAGAGATATTACTAAAATTCCAGAGAAATTTAATATACTTGTAGAAAAATTTGGTAAAATATTCTCAGACCTTCCATATATTTGTTTTGATATAATGGAAGATAAATCAGGTAAATTATATGTGATTGAAAGTAATAGTCAACCGGGTGTTCCGTTTGATTCAACTGTTCAAATCTATAGACAGTTATTTGCAGATTTTAATGGCCGTACTGTTAATGATGAAACAGATAAAGAACTTACTAAATTAAGTGAGTATCTTGACAAAAAGACGTTGTCGCTTGATAAGGAAAGATTTGAAATAGAATAAATTTTAAATTTTTTTGAAAATAGGTAGCCAAACATTTTTTTGTTTGGCTTTTTTTAGTTATATTTACATATAAATTAAAGAACATGACTAAATATAAAATACCTAGGCCTGCTGTATTTAAAGATTTTGGAATACTAAGAACTATCAGTGGAACATACGTCTGTCCAGGATGGATCCCTGTTGATGAAGGAACAACACGAAAGGATATAGAATTTTCAGATGATATAACAATTGAACCAGGGATAGTATCGGTGGAGACATCTAAAACATCCCAAAAGGATCTAGAATTTAAAGTACCATCATCAAATGGAAAGTCGGAATATTTAGTTACATTTAAAAGAGGTCAATGGAATTGTAATTGTCCAGCATCTTCATTTAGAAGAGGACATTGTAAACATATCAAAGCCCTTGAAACAAAAATAGAAGTTAATATATAATGTTAACAAACGGTCCAGTAGCTCAGCTGAATAGAGCAACACACTTCTAATGTGTAGGTCGAAGGTTTGAATCCTTCCTGGATCACAAAATAAAAATGTACATATAAATAAAGAACCTACTAAGTGAGGTAATTCCTCAAAGTTTTCTAGATATATAAAATAAAACTAATATGCAAGTATTCGGTGTAATTTATATAGCTACTAATATTATAAATAGGAAATCATATATAGGTAAAACCACAAAGGGTTTATCACGTAGAAGGACAGAACATTATTCTTTTGATAAACCAATCACATATTTTCAAAAAGCAATCAAAAAATATGGTAAAGATTCATTTAAATGGGAAGTATTAAAAGAATGTTTTAGTGGAACAGAATTAAGTGAATCTGAGATATTTTATATAGATTTATTTAAAACAAGCAATCCTACAATCGGTTATAATATGACGAAGGGGGGTGATGGATTTGCATATGGAGATTTAAATCCAGTTCATAGGCCCGATGTTAAAGCTAAAATAATAGTAAAACTTAAATTAAATAATGGTTCATTTAGGCAAGATGTTAGAGATAAAATTTCTAAAACACTAACTGGTAGAAAATTAACAGTTGAGCATAGGAATGCTATATCTAATGGCAATAAAGGTCGCAATGTTAATAAAGGAAAGGATAATCCTATATCAAAAAAATGGATAGTAATTTTTCCTAATGGACACGAAATAGAAATAAAAGGTCTTAGAGAATTTTGTAGAATTCATAATTTAAATCCAAAATTAATGAGACGAACCTCTAAAGATTTAACAAAAATTCATAAAGGGTTTCGATTACAAGAATTAAATGAGTAATACAAGAGTAGTACATATAAATAAAGAACCATATGATATTTACATAGGAAGAGGTAAAAATAGTATTTGGGGAAATCCATATTCACATAAACAAGGTACTCTTGCTGAATTTAAGGTAAATACAACAAAGGAAGCAATAAGTGCATACGAAAAATATTTACTTTCGAATAGTGAACTGATGGAAAGTTTACAAGAATTAAAAGGAAAGACATTAGGATGTTGGTGTAAACCAGGTCCATGTCATGGTGATATTATCATAAAGATATTAAAAACGTATGGGAATGAACTTTTTTGAAAATAATTTAAAAAAAGTATAAATTTGCTGAAACAAAAAGATATATAGATATATAATTAACACAAGAACATTAACACTCTTGTTTTTATAGAGAATAAAATAACAAAATGCAAACGACTCAAAAACATATTATTAGTAATCAACCAACCCTAGGGATGGTAGGCACAATATGTCCCTTTTATAATGGGGAACAGGGTTTTGGTCTTTTTGAAAAAAGAAATGTTAGTATGAGCTAATCACTATTAACATATACAATATTCAAAAGGACCTTTCAGAAATGATTGGTCCTTTTTTGATTTTACAGGTTCAGTTGGCCGATTGGTTAGGCGCAGCGGTTGCAAACCCTGAGAGATTGGTTCGATTCCAATACTGAACTCAAACAAACGTTATTTGACATATTGGTAATAATAGATGGATCTTTTGTATAGCTGGTGCGTACGCTAGTCTGAAGAACTAGAGGAGTAGGTTCGATTCCTACAGGATCCACAATATCTTGCCTATTCGTATAAAGGTGGTACAATGCTCTTTGACAGCATCGGAGGAAGGTCAGTACTTCCATAGGCAACAAATTAAATTTCGGGTAGTAGAGGAGTCAGGTTTATCTCGCTGGCCTTGGACGCTAGAGCACGCAGGTTCGAATCCTGCCTACCCGACTAGGAGACTGTTACTAATACATAGGGTCGTTTGTGGAAAAACGGCTGCATAGAATTAGATTTTGCCTCTTTAGCTCAGTTGGCCAGAGCAGCACATTTGTAATGTGCATGTCGTAAGTTCGAATCTTACAAGAGGCTCACATGTAATGCGACTATCGTATAATGGTTATTACTTCAGACTTCCAATCTGAAGATGACAGTTCGATTCTGTCTAGTCGCTCAAAATTGTTAATAATTTTTGAAAATAAATGCAAAAAAGTTTTCATGGTTCAAATATTATAGTTATATTTGTATAAGAAATTAAAACAAACGTTATTTGACATATTGATAATAATTTAAATGCTGCCATCGTCTAACGGTTAGGACCTATGGTTTTCATCCATAAAATTGGAGTTCGATTCTCCATGGCAGTACAATTTAATAATTATTCCAAAGTATGATTTTGGTAAGCATCTGAAAGTAACATCAGATTAGCAATTATAATTATTAAGAGGTAAGGAAAAGACTAAGTTTATTATGTGGCTGAGAGGTGATAGCACTACCAATTCTGGGTAGATGGATGAAGGTTCGAGTCCTTCCATAATATCGAAAACAAGCAAGGGCAGGTTTAACCCTAGGATTGCAATGGTCTTAGCTTAATTTTCACAAGTACTTTAAGACGTTGGAGATGGGCTCGCTACCTAATCAAAAATGAGCTTCGAAACCTTAGCAATAAGGCAGCTTAAAGTAAAGGCATAGGTAACTGAATAATGTGGTTCAAATCCACATCCGTAATAGTCAAAGGGAAAGCATTTGGAGGTTGATGTATGATGTTATAACAGAGCTGCAGCTCTGGATAGGTCTGGTTAAAGTTGTACAGTACAAACAAAAGGTTCGAATCCTTTCTATCCACAAAGAAGATGCCTGATCAGCAATGTCTTCCTAACGATTAAGATTGTATATAGCTTAAAGAAATTTGTCGACACTAATTTCTGTAATTTTAATTGATTGCTTTGTTTAGTTTATCTGGCGGAGAACGCGGGCGACCAGCCCGAAGACAATGGGTTCGAATCCCATACAAAGACACTAAATGCGATGTTGGTCAGAGACGGTCTCATGAGCCGTATCGGTAGATATACCCTCCAGAGGTTCAAATCCTCTAATCGCAACAAATCTTAAGAAGTAATTAATCCTAAGACGGATGGGTTCGAAACCATCGGAATGATTATGGTGTATGGTGCACAGTAGAAGTTAGTAGGTACGGAAGTGACCGAGGGCGGACACGGGATTAAGGTTCAAATCCTTATTAGTCAGCAAAATCAATTAAAGTAAAAAGCTCGTACTGACTCTTAACTGAGAGGTACCAGTATATAGAAGGCGGGTGAAGCTCCCGAAAATTGATTTAAATTGGCCTGTCGTATAAGGGTTATTACGGATGACTGTTAATCATCTTATGCAGGTTCGATTCCTGCCGGGCCAGCGAACAGGGTTTCACACTTAGACAGCCAACTATGGAAAGTGTAATTGGGATGCTTCAGTCACTGGTGTGATAAGCGGTCTGTAAAATCGTTCTGTAAGAAGGTATGGTTCGATTCCATAGTGTCCCACAAAAAGTTTAATCATGTAAGGTTGAATAAGATGACAGACGAAAGTTATCTCCAAATGGTAGGAAATAGATGTTATTCTGTGTATGGAACGGCGGTTCTAGGAAGGTTAGATTCCTTCACATCAGATTCCAAGAGTATGGAACAAAGATATTAATAGCGATCTAAAAACTGGATTAAACTTTGATAATACGTATATGGTGCAATGGTAGCATGACAGTCTCCAAAACTGTTGATGGGAGTTCGAACCTCTCTATACGTGCAAATAGTAAGTTGATATACTGTGAACATTAATATAGGCATATATTAATTAGGTAGGTTCGAATCCTGTTCAATAATTCCTATGTGGTGGAGCCAAGTAACAGATAATATATCATAGCCGTTATGAGTTGTGCACCTCGTCCGAGAAGCTCTAATAGTTCCTAATAGTTCGGTCTGGAACGACTTATTATTTATTTGGTCTTTTAGCTCAGTTGGTTAGAGCAGCTCGCTCATAACGAGAAGGTCTCAGGTTCGAATCCTGAATGGACCACCATTAGTCGATTAGTTCAATGGATAGAACAACGGGCTTCGAACCCGGAAATAAGGGTTCGAATCCTTTATTGACTACAAGATATACTGCGGTTTAGTGTAAATGGTTAGCATTCTGGGCTCATAACCCAGAGGCGAGGTTCGAGTCCTTAATCCGCTACTAAATGATTGTACATGTGCAGGGAAGCACAGCCCACCGGTAAACTGGGTGCCTTTAATACGGCTAGGTTAATTTAAGGAAATGATGAAAGTGTCGCGAGTTAGTATTCATTTTAGGTTCGAATCCCCTTACAGTCACTGTGAATAGTTTATAGGGCGTTCTGTCCTTGAGTTCTATAAAAACTCTTAAAAGGCAAGCCCTTTAGGCTTTAAAGTGAAGCACGATACTTTTAATATCGGGAAGTAGGAGCATTACCTACAAGGGGTACAACAGTTTACTTCGACAACGTTCTGTAAAAATCGGAGTCGACCGGCCTCGTTGGCGTAATGGAAGCGTATTTCTTTTACATGGAAATGGCAGTGGTTCGATTCCACTACAAGGCACTGTCGGCGCCCAAAGGACGCATGACCTGGTCAGAGATTTATTCTTGCAAACTCAATACCTAAAGTTGAGCTGCCAATCTACGGGATTGGCTTTATGCCTCCATGGGCAAACTGGAAAAGCCGTCTGACTTAGGATCAGAAGATTTTGTGGGTTCAACTCCCACTGGAGGTACGAAGGAGAGGTAGTGAAGCTGTAGTTGAGAAGTAGAGTGTATTAATTGTCGAAAAAGGGTTTATAGTAAACAGACGTCACTCATTGCACTTAACCAGAAACCCTGAAATACCCGAAGCCTCTCTTAAATAGTCAATTAGCTCAGTTGGTTAGAGCATCGCACTGATACTGCGAGGGTCGTAAGTTCGAGTCTTACATTGACTACATTATGGAAAGTAAACTGAATAGGATTCAGGACCGCTTGCTAAGCGAATCGTGCGTTAATTCGCATGGGGATCGATACCTCTGCTTTCCACAATTACCGATTTGATCTAGGATCGAAAATATCTCATAAGTATTTTCAGACAAGAGCGTAACTTGTAGTCGGTACAATATGGTGTTTGAAGCTTTTTAGTGAAGTGCAAGACTGTGAATCTTGAGAAGACGGGGCAGTACCGTCCTAACACCCAAATTATTACCAATATATAAATAAGAATTAAACTGGTCTATGGTGTAATGGTAACACAACTGTTTTTGGTGCAGTCGTTTGGGGTTCGAGTCCCTATAGACCAACAAATTATAATTAAAATGGACAAATATTCAAAGACGCTCGTGCTTGATTCGAGTTTTATGCCAAGAAGCATTATTAGTAGTTTGCGAGCTTTCTCAATTATTTATAAAGGAAATGCAAGTGTCGTTGAAAACTTTGATGTACAGTTTAAAGTCGCGGACCCAGAACTTGTAATTTATAAACCTTCAGTTATTAGAGTACCTAAGTACGTGCATACTCGCATTCATAAAGTTCCATTAACAAGAGAAAATATTTTTAAAAGAGATAATCATACATGTGTATATTGTGGTTATAATAATAATGCCAGAAAACTTACAATTGACCATGTGATTCCACAATCAAAGGGTGGACCTAACGCATGGGATAATCTTGTTACTGCATGTGGAAAATGTAATGGTGAAAAGGCAGATTTAACATTAGAGGAGTTTGGTAAAGAAATTCCAGTACCTGTAAGACCTCATTATTTAATGTTAATGAAATCAGTATCATATATCCCAGATAATTGGAGACCTTATTTATTTTAATATATACTTTAAATAATATATTAAAATGTCAATACCTTATAGTGGTTCAATATCAATGGGACAGGTTGCTCGCGAGCAATGTAAACCATTATTAAATGTAAAAATGCGAGATATATCTTCATTTGCAGGATATGTTATAAAAGATTCAATTTCTGAATTTTATGGATATAATAGAATATATCCATCAGTATCTGGTCTTTTTAGTCCCAGTTTAAGCAGTCTTGCAATGACTAAAATATCTGGAATGACAGGAATTTGGGGTACAGGTCAAATAACGTATATTGGATCAGCTCCTCTTAATTTAACATTAAAATGGTATGGATCAGGACAATCTTCATATCCAGGAT
>Ga0208916_10000175_pt1 | contig 31996 bp, 31 predicted proteins | sample DEB19_08_DNA_5_FD_184523 | JGI IMG/M metagenome (GOLD analysis project Ga0208916, IMG submission 184523) | Aqueous microbial communities from the Delaware River and Bay under freshwater to marine salinity gradient to study organic matter... | ecosystem: Environmental > Aquatic > Marine >... | reverse complement strand
AAGCCATCGGATACGCACATCGCGCAGAAGCGGGAAGTACACAATGAGCAAAGCACCTATTGTCTTAGCTGTAGATACTCCAGATCTTTCAACCGCTATTGAATGGGTGAAGGCAACCCAAGAATCAGTTTCTGTTTTTAAATTGGGTCTTGAGTTCTTTCTTACCTTTGGTTCTGACGGTGTGAAAGCGATAAAGGATGTTACAGATTCTGATATTTTCCTAGATTTGAAATTGCACGATATTCCGCACACAGTAAGTGGTGCCACCAAAGCTGTTGCACATCTTGCACCGAAGTTTCTAACAGTTCATGCTTCAGGTGGTGCGGCGATGATCAAAGCTGCTGTCGATGCTGTTCCTTCAACACACATCACCGGAGTAACGATTCTTACCTCTCTGTCTGAAGCCGATGTTACTCAGATTGGTTATGCCGCAAACGCGCTGACTTCTGCTGTCGGTCTTGCAACACTTGCAACCTCTGCTGGAGCCGGCGCAATTGTGTGTTCTCCGCTTGAAATCGCTGCAATTCGTTCAGCGGTTGGTGCAAACCCAATCATTATTACGCCAGGTGTGAGACCAGCAGATTCAACAAAGAGTGATGATCAAGTTCGAACAATGACCCCACGTGATGCAATTCAGGCTGGAGCAACTCTGGTTGTTATCGGTCGCCCCATCACGCAAAGCTGGAGTCAAGGGGCGGAAGCCATGCGTGATCGCGCCGCACAGATAGCGGCAGATTTACTCTAATCACTTTCCCACTAGATTTACCCCATGGGATTGCCTCCGCAGCTAAGTGATGAACAGCGCAAAGAAGCGTTGCTGAAGGCCGCTGCCTCGCGCAAAAGACGAGCCGAAGTTAAGTTCAAGATTAAGAATGGTGAATTCTCAATCGACACCGTCTTGGAAATTGCAAAGAATGAAGATGCAATTGCAAAGATGCGAGTGAAAGAGTTGCTTGAGTCAATGACAGGTGTCGGAAAGATCAGAGCACAGTCATTAATGGAGAGGCTAAATATCTCCCCAACACGTAGAATTCAGGGCTTAGGTCGTCATCAGATTAAGGAATTGCGTAACGAATTTATGAAATCAGAGCACGCAATCAAGCCCGGAAAACTGTTGGTGTTGTCTGGTCCTGGGGGAGTCGGAAAAAGTACGGTAGCGCAGAAACTTCGTGAAGCTGGCGATTTCTGGGTAAGCGTTAGCGCGACTACTCGTGCACCTCGAATCAACGAAGTTGATGGACATGATTATTACTTCGTAACCAATGATGAATTTTCAAGAATGATTAACGCAGATGAGTTTCTAGAATGGGCCGAGTTTGCGGGTAATCGTTATGGAACTCCACAAGAAAAGGTTGAACAAGCGTTGCTGCTTGGTCGGAATGTTCTACTAGAGATTGAAATTGCAGGAGCCAAGCAGGTAAAGGCTCACCTTCCGCAGTCGATTCTCGTTTTCTTAGAACCGCCCACTTGGGAAGAGTTGGTCTCGCGATTGGAAGGCCGTGGAACTGATAGTCCCGAAAGAAGGGCTGAAAGGCTCGCATTGGCCCAGGAAGAGCTCGCTGCCGCCTCATTTTTCGATGTTGTGGTGATAAATGACCAGGTCGAGAGCGTGGTTCAGAAACTGATAGAGTTAGCACAGAGTTAAACACTGAGTACGAAGATATTTCACTAAGTACGAGATCAATACAGAAGCGGGGAAACCATGGATGGCATTACAAATCCACCAATCGACGAACTTCTAGACAAGAGCGGTTCTAAGTACAGCCTTGTTTTGTACGCTGCAAAGCGTGCTCGTCAGATCAACGCTTACTACTCACAACTTGGTGAAGGTCTACTCGAGTATGTAGGACCACTTGTTGAGACTCATGTGCATGAGAAGCCTCTATCTATCGCGCTTCGCGAGATCAATGAAGGCCTGCTAACAATCGAAAACCTCGAGCCAACAGCTTAAATTTTTTCACAATGTCACTTCTTGGCCGTGAGGTTATTCTCGGCGTTGGTGGCGGAATTGCAGCTTACAAATCCTGCGAGCTTTTGCGACGTCTGCAGGATCGCGGCTACCTCCTAACAGTTGTTCCAACTCCATCCTCACTTAACTTCGTGGGCAAGGCGACGTGGGAAGCGCTGTCGGGTCGTCCAGTAAACACTCAGGTCTGGGAGAGTGTCCATACAGTTCCGCATATTGCACTTGCTGAACGAGCTAATTTTTTCCTGATTGCACCAGCGACCGCTGATTTGATAGCCCGCATTGCTCAAGGTCGAGCAGATGATTTACTCACAAACTTGATCCTCGCCTCTGACGTTCCGAAAATGATCGTGCCTGCGATGCACCCATCGATGTGGCTAGATCCAGCAACAGTTGCAAATGTAAAAACATTACGCGATCGCGGCTATCTGGTCATGGATCCTGAAGTTGGACGACTAACTGGTGATGACATAGGTCCTGGACGTTTCCCAGAAGTTCCCTCAATCATTCATAACTTTGACCAAATGACGGGACAAACACAAGATCTCAAAGGCAAAAGAGTTTTAGTAACAGCTGGAGGAACACGTGAAGCCATTGATCCAGTTCGTTTTATTGGCAATAAATCTTCAGGAAAACAGGGTATCGCGATAGCAAAGGCGGCAGCGGCGCGAGGTGCTGATGTTCATTTAATCGCAGCGAACTTTGAAACTGACTCGCTTAGTGGAATTCATGTTACAAAGGTTGAAAGTACTAGCGATATGAAGCAAGCCTTAGATTCCAATTTCGATCAATGCGATATTTTGATTATGAGTGCAGCGGTTGCCGATGCTCGACCAAAAATCTCAGCGATAGATAAGATCAAGAAAACATTTCTTGGAAGTATCGAGCTAGAGGAAAATCCAGATCTGATTGCCACTGTATCGGCCCGCAAAAGCCATCAGGTAATAGTTGGTTTTGCCGCTGAAACTAAGGACCACCTGCAAGAGGCTCGCAGGAAGTTAGAGTCCAAAGGCTTGGATTTAATCTATGTGAATGATGTTTCTGGCGGGGCGATATTTGGTCAGGACCAGACTATGGGTACCATTCTCCTACGCAATGATGCGGATATAGCGGTCAAGGAAGTCTCCAAAGACGCTCTCGGTAATTTACTTCTTGATCACGCCATCCGGCAGTTAGGTTAATTTATGTCAAAGCGACTTTTTACATCTGAATCAGTAACTGAAGGACATCCAGACAAGATTGCAGATGCGATCTCCGATGCGGTTTTGGACTCACTGCTTTCGCAGGACAAAAAGAGCCGCGTTGCGGTAGAAACACTGATCACAACAGGTCAAGTTCATGTTGCTGGTGAAGTTACTACTGATGGTTACGCAGATGTCATGGGAATAGTTCGCGACACTGTTTTAAATATTGGTTACGACTCATCTGATAAAGGTTTTGACGGAAATAGTTGCGGAGTATCAATCTCTATCGGACAGCAATCTCAAGACATTGCTCAAGGCGTAGATGATGCCTACGAGCACCGCGTTACTTCAGCGGTAGATCCGTTAGATCTTCAAGGTGCAGGCGATCAAGGATTGATGTTTGGTTATGCATGTGATGACACGAAAGAGCTGATGCCGCTACCAATTTGGTTGGCACATGCATTGGCTCAGCAACTTACTAAGGTTCGCAAATCTGGAGCTCTTCCATACCTACGTCCAGATGGAAAAACTCAGGTAACTATCGAGTATGACGGTGATCGAGCGGTCGCATTAAATACAGTAGTTATCTCAAGCCAGCATTCTGAAGATGTCGATGTAGTGAAAAAACTTACTCCTGAAATTATTGAGCAGGTTATCGACCCAATCTTGGCCTCTATTGATCTTCCAAAGAAGGATCTTCGTACCCTTATTAATCCAACTGGTCGCTTTGTTATTGGCGGACCGATGGGAGATGCAGGGTTAACGGGACGCAAGATCATTGTTGATACGTACGGTGGAATGGCACGCCATGGCGGTGGTGCATTTAGCGGTAAGGATCCATCAAAGGTAGATCGTTCAGCAGCGTATGCAATGCGTTGGGTAGCAAAGAATGTTGTGGCAGCTGGTCTTGCACGTCGTTGCGAAGTTCAAGTTGCATATGCGATTGGAAAAGCGCAGCCTGTTGGAGTTTTCGTCGAAACATTCGGTACCGAAACAGTGCCAGTGGCAAAGATTCAGGATGCTGTACTTTCAGTATTTGACCTTCGTCCTGCTGCGATCATTCGCGATCTTGATTTGTTACGTCCTATCTACTCACTAACAAGTGCTTATGGTCACTTCGGTCGTGAACTTCCCGAGTTCGCTTGGGAACGTACTGATCGAGTTTCAGCACTACAAAACGCAATCAAGTAGTCGGTGGCAACTCCAAGGCTCTTCAAGTTAAAGGCAGAAGTCGCACCAGCTGCTTCTGGCCCGAGAGCCTTGGTCTTACCTGTTGCTCGAGTTCGAGTTGATACCGGTGTTTTTCATCTAGATCAGTTGTATGACTATGCAATCCCCGAAAAATTATCTGCACAGATTCAGATTGGCGTACGAGTTCAGCTTCCATTTGGTGGTCGTGAAACTGAAGGAATTGTCCAAGAACGTGTTGCTCAACCAGAACGTGCAGGGGAGTTAAAGCCGATTTCAAAGGTCTTATCGCCTCATCCAATTGCAACCATCGAATCACTTACATTGTTTGAGGTATTAGCTCAAAAATATGCGTGCAATCCATGGGACATCATTCGATCCGCGATTCCGCCAAGAGTAGCTTCGGTAGACAAACTCTTTACATCAATACAATTTGGTAAGAGTAAGCCTGGAAAAACAGGGACAACATTTGAAACATTTCATCCATTTACTCAGCCACATCGACAATTAAATGCCTTAGTTTCAGAAAACTTTGATGCAGGATCGGTCTTGATCGTTGCTCCTGATGAGAAAGATGTTGATCAGATCATTGAATCACTGTCGGAATCAGGCTTTTCACCCTTGAAATTAACTGCCGCTATGCAGCGTGATCAGAGATATTCAAACTTCTTGACCGCAATGAATTCTGATAAATCCATAGTTGTTGGTACGAGAAGTGCAGTATTTGCACCAGTTACCAACTTAGCAACGATCATCATTTTCAAAGAGTCATCCTTTGATCACTATGAGGTGAGATCACCAGGTTGGAATTCGCGAGCGGTCGCTCAACTTCGCGCCTCACAAGAAAAACTGAAGCTGGTGCTTACTGGATTTTCTCCATCTATTGAAGTTGGATTTGAAATTGAGAATCGACACATCAAATACATAACTTCTCGCGAAAGTATCGATGTAAAGGCGTTCACACCCACAGATGGAGCGTTGTTACCGGGACGAATCTTTTCAGAGATCCGTGCGGCACTAAAGCTTGGGCCAGTTCTTTTCCTCGCCCCTCGAAAAGGGTATGGAAACGCCCTACTGTGCGCGCACTGTCGCAACATCGCATTGTGTGACTGTGGAGGACGATTGTCAGTGGGATCAAAGGCTGCCAATCCGATATGCGTACATTGCGGAAAGAACTTTGATTCTTGGAAATGTTCCTTCTGTCATCGCGATAAGCAGTACCTTGCTGGCCGCGGTATCGAAAGAGCCTCAGAGGAAATTTCTCGCGCGTTTGCTGGATTTCCGGTAATTATTTCAGCAGGTGATGTCATCAAAGGAAAGATCGAGAATAGACCTTCTTTGGTTCTGGCTACTCCTGGTGCACAACCGGATGTAGCTGGTGGTTATGCCGCGGTAGTCGTGCTTGATGGAATGCGTTTTTTCGCTCACACAGATCTTCGTACCGCCGAAAGAGCTCGAGAGTTATTCCTTGAGACATCTGCATTGATCTCTCGCAAAGGAAAGGTTTTATTGGTTCTGGATGAATCCCATCCAATATCGGCAAGCATTGCGAGATGGAATGTTGCTCCTTTATTAAAACGTGAGCTCACTGAAAGAAGCCAATTGCAACTGCCGCCATATACAACTTCAGCTGTACTTGTGATGGGTCAATCGGATGCGACCCAGATTTTTACTGGTTTAAGCAAGGCGATCGAACAAGGGCGTCTACCCCAATCAACGCGATTGTTTGGTCCAGCTCCGATCGCGAAGGGGCAAGCGAAAATTGTTTTACATGTAGAAAATAGCGAGGCACCCGCTTTAATCGGCGTGGTTCATGAACTACAAAGACGCAGAAGTATCGCGAAGAAGGAACTCTTCACCCTGCGAATCAATCCATATTCCCTCTAACCAATTGGTAGACTCGCGCCATGTCAATTCAAGAGATTAGATTCTTTGGGGATCCCGTATTGACGACCCCAGCTTCTGAGGTCTTGGATTTCGACAAAGAATTGCGCGTCCTCGTCCAGGATTTAACAGACACCATGCTGGATGCGCCAGGCGCGGGTTTAGCGGCGCCACAGATCGGTGTTCCATTGCGCGTATTTGTGTGGGATGTTGATGAGGCGTTAGGGCATTTAATTAATCCAGTTTTGACTTTAAGCGAAGAGATGCAGGATGGTGAAGAAGGATGTCTTTCTTTTCCAGAGCTTAGATTTGAAACTCCTCGTGCCATGCGTGCGGTTGCAAAGGGTTACAACATGTATGGCGAACCCATTACCGTCGAGGGAACCGAGTTTCTAGCTCGAGCGTTGCAGCATGAAACTGACCATCTCAATGGAATTTTGTTCATAGACAAATTGTCGGCTGAAGATCGTAAACTTGCGATGAAGGAAATTCGTGAATCAGAGTGGTTTAACCTTGCGGCAGAGCAAGGAAAGAACATTCAAGTTAAGGATTCACCACACACAATTTTCGGACGGATCTCTTAATGCGTATCGGAGTAGCAGCTACTCCGGATGTGGCGATTCCGACTTTGGATTGGCTATTGCAATCCGAACACTCGCTTGAATTTGTAATCACTCAACCCGATAAGCCAGCTGGGCGTGGCAGAACATTGACACAATCAATCGTGGGGGATTGGGCGGTTACGCATGGTATTTCCCTCTTCAAACCTAACTCCCCAGATGATTTGATTGGAAAGATTGAAAATCTCGATTTGATCCTGACTATTGGTTATGGAGTTTTGCTACCTGAACGTATTTTAAGTTTGCCTAAGCATGGTTTTTTGAATCTACATTTCTCGCTATTGCCTGCTTATCGCGGCGCAGCACCAGCGCAACGTGCGCTGCAGAATGGTGAAGTGAAGACGGGTGTCTCTGTTTTCCAACTTGATAAGGGTATGGATACGGGTCCTATCTATTCTCAAGCAACAATTGATATCCAACCTTCGTGGCGCAGCGTTGAATTACTGAACGAACTCGCGAAGGTTGGAGTTCAATCAGTGTCTGAAGCTTTGCAATTAGTTAAACAAGGGCAAACGCCAACTATTCAAAGTGGCAACTCTTCAATTGCGCCTAAGATTTCAAAAGCAGAGGCGAAGATAGATTTCACAACATCAGCACTTCAGGTGGTCAATGCCATTCGTGCTTTTACCTACGAACCAGGCGCATGGACTACATGGAAAGGTGAGCCTTTTAAGATTACTTCTGCCCAGCTTGCTTCTGAAAATAATTTCCCCACAGGAACCCTTGCAACCATCGAAGGTTTAGTTTTTGTCGGGACAAAGGATGGCGCAGTTGAAATATTGACTGTGATCCCGTCAGGTAAGAAAGAGATGACCGCATCTGAATGGGCTCGTGGGGCTCGACTTTCAGGCGGTGAACTCCTTGGCTGAAGCGCGCAGAAACACCTTTAAATCTCCAAAGCCAGATGCATCTCGATTGTTAGCTTTTGATCTACTGACTGAAGTAAACCGAAACGAGGGTTACTCCAATCTATTGTTACCGCAGGCACTCAATGCCAGCAAACTTGAAGAACGAGATCGCGCACTCGTTACAGAACTTTTGTACGGAACGATTCGAATGCAAGGAAAGCATGATTGGGTGCTGTCTCAGATTAGCGATCGCCCCTGGAGTGAAGTAGATCCCGGAATCGTCGATATCTGTCGACTGGGTGTTCATCAAATTCATGAAATGCGTATTCCAGATCACGCAGCGGTAGCGGCAACTGTAGAAGTTGCTCGCAAAAGAGTAGGTGAATCAAAGGCGAGTTTTGTAAATGCTTTGCTGCGAAGTGTGACGCGTAAAAGTATCGAAGAGTGGTTCGCCCCGTTGCTTACCATCTCTGATCCCGTTGAACGCTTTTCGATTCAATACTCACATCCCGAATGGATAGTGTCTGCTTATTTTGATCTGCTGAAGGATTGGCGAGAGGTTGAATCGGCGTTAGCAATTAACAATGAGGCCGCCTTGCCAACCTTGGTTGCATGGCCGGGATATTCAACGCAACAAGATCTCATCGATATCGGTGGAGATCCAACTGAATTCTCGCCCTTTGGCGCCCATTGGAAGGGTAATCCTGGCGCATTGGATTTAATCAAAGCACGCAAAATAGGTGTTCAAGATGAGGGTTCACAATTAGTTGCTGAAGTTTTTGCGAAAGCGGCTGCTGGTACTCAATGGCTTGATTTATGTGCCGGACCAGGTGGAAAAGCTGCCCTGCTTTCAAGTATCGCTCGAACTCGTGGGGTTACCTTTACAGCTAATGAGTTTTCCGCGCCGCGAGCAGAGTTAGTCAAACAAGTAGTACATGGAGATCGTGTTTTGGTATCAGATGGACGCGAAATTAACTCGCTAGGTGAAAAATTTGATGCGATATTGATTGATGCACCATGCACAGGTTTAGGTGCTTTGCGTCGGCGCCCAGAGGTCAGATGGCGTCGAACTCTTCAAGATTTGCGTGCTCTTACACAGTTACAACGAGAACTCATTGATTCTGCAATCGAAGCGCTCAATCCAGGGGGAGTCCTTGGTTATGCCACCTGTTCTCCTCACTTAGCCGAGACGAGTATTCAAATTGCAGACATTAAGAGGAAGCACACCGAACTCAACCAAATAGATGTGGATCCATTTCTTCCGGAAAAGCTGGAAGGTGCAAATCGAGATGGCGCAATGTCGCTCTGGACGCATAAACACGGAACCGATGCCATGTACTTAGCGCTCTTTCAAAAGGTTCAGGGCTAAAATTCAACTATGAGTTTAGAGATCCGTATAACGCCTAGTATTTTAAACGCGGATTTTTCAAAACTTGATCAAGAGATTGAAAGTATAGCTGGCGTATCAGATCTGATTCATTTGGATGTTATGGATGATGTATTTGTTCCAAACTTCACCTTTGACTTCGAAGCTGCAGCTAAGATCGTTGAGAATTCATCATTAGGCATCGACGCCCATTTGATGGTTGCTAACGTTGATGACATTGCAGTTCAATACGCTGAAATTGGATGCGCATCAGTGACTATCCATGCAGAGGCAACAAGTGATATTCCTGCAACCTTAAGAAATATCCGTAAAGCTGGTGCACGATCAAGTTTAGGTATTAAACCAAATACCGATATTTCTCAATACGCGGATCTGATTGATGATGTAGATATGTTTTTGATCATGACAGTAGAGCCAGGCTTTGGCGGCCAAAAGTTCATGGAAAATATGATGGAAAAGGTAAGACGTACTCGAAAGATTATTGGAGATCGACCAATCTGGTTACAGGTCGATGGAGGTATTTCGATGAGTACCATTCAAATCGCTCTTGAAGCAGGGGCCGACACCTTTGTTGTAGGAAGCGCTGTCTTTAATGCTCCAGATCCAGCGCAGATGGTTGTTTCAATCAGAGAGTTTGCGCAACAGTTAATTAAGTAATTTATTGTGGGGCCAGACCCGCTGTGCGTCTAGTAAACTTGCACTATGAAAAGCTTTGAATCACTCTGGGCCGAGCTCAGCGAAAAGGCTATTGCGCGCCCAGAAGGTTCAGGCACGGTTGCAGCACTGGATGCCGGAATTCACACTATTGGAAAAAAGATTCTCGAAGAGGCGGGCGAAGTATGGCTAGCCGCAGAACACGAGTCAGATGAAGCGCTAGCCGAAGAGATTAGCCAGCTTATTTACCATCTCCAGACATTGATGTTAGCTCGCGGTTTAACCATCAACGATATTTACAAGTTTCTTTAGGAGATTACATGTTAAGAATTGCAGTTCCCAATAAAGGCTCTTTAGCTGACAGTTCAATCGCTATTTTAAAAGAGGCTGGATATCGTCAACGCACCGACAGCCGCGATTTAGTATTAATCGACAACGACAACTCAGTTGAGTTTTACTATCTTCGTCCACGAGATATCGCCGTTTATGTTGGAACAGGTGAGTTAGAGGCTGGAATAACCGGTCGAGATTTGCTAATCGACTCGGCAGCACAGGCAGATGAGATCTTGTCGCTAGATTTTGGTGGCTCAACCTTTAGATTTGCCGGACCTGCAGATAAAGAGTGGACGGTTCAAAGTATCGCCGGCAAGCGTGTTGCTACCGCTTACCCAGGATTGGTTGAACACAGTTTGAAGAATCTCGGTATTACCGCGCAGATTGTGCGCCTTGATGGAGCGGTTGAAAGTTCGGTGCGCCTTGGCGTAGCCGATGTAATCGCTGATGTTGTGAGTACTGGTAACACTTTGCGCCAAGCAGGGTTGAAGATTTTCGGTGACCCAATCCTTACAAGTGAAGCGGTTGTGATTGCACGTAAGGGAGCAGCAATTCCAGCAGAGCTCGAAATTTTGATTCGACGTCTTCAGGGTGTTGTTACCGCCCGCCGTTATGTCCTGTTGGATTACGACGTTCCAAAAGATTTGGTTGATAAAGCTTGTGCAATTACTCCGGGACTTGAATCTCCTACGATTTCACCTCTGCAGAAGCAAGATTGGGTTGCGGTTCGAGCAATGGTGCTTCGCAAAGAAACAAACCGAGTAATGGATGAGCTGTGGTCTGTTGGAGCACGTGGAATTTTGGTAACGGATATTCACGCCTGCCGTCTGTAAAGCTTAAATTGCTCCAATTAAATCTAAAACAGAGCGTAGCGAAGGTTCATTGATCGCATAATCAGCGGCTTGAACAACAACTGGTTTAGCGTTGAAAGCGATACTTATTCCTGCAATTTCCATCATGTCTAAATCATTTGCACCATCACCGATAGCAACTGTGTCTTGCAAATTCACATTGCACTCTGCTGCGAAGGATCTAAGAGCATCTGCTTTAGCTGCACGATCAACAATTGCGCCTTCAACCGTTCCAGTCAGTAAGCCGTTAGCGATGCCAAGCTTATTTGCTCGGTAATGCTTAATTCCCAAAGTTTCGACCAAAGGTTTCAAAATGTCACTAAAACCACCAGATACCAATGCAACACAATGTCCCTTTTCGTGAAGGGTCTTAACAAGAGCTTCTGCACCATCTGTAAGCAGGATTTCACTTTGCACTTCTACAATTACAGCTTCTGGTAAACCTTTCAACAAGGCAACTCGAGCACGCAAACTTTCTGAGAAATCTAGTTCACCACGCATGGCAGCTTCAGTTACTCGGGAAACCTCTTCAAGTACACCGGCCTTAGCGGCAAGCAGTTCAATAGCTTCCTGCTGAATAAATGTTGAGTCAACATCTAGCTGCACAAGCCGTTTTGCTACGGTCATTTATGCGTGAGCCTTTACCGACACCGTAGCTCCATCTTCAAAGGTGCCCGCATTCAAAGCGGCTGACAGTGCAGCGATTGGTGAATTAGAGATTGTTAAACACAACGAAATTGGATTGGACCCGATACGTTGAATCGATTCAATATTTCCTGCTAATTCCTTCGCGCAAGTTGAAACGAAGGCAACTGTAGAAGGGTGCAGTTTTTCACATGTAATAGTCACATCAACTAAAGATCCCTTTACCGAGGTAAGAGGTCGGGTGGTAAATAGTGTTGCTATGTCCACATCATTTGTGGCTGCGCACTCTTCAAGATCTGCTTCGATCGCTTTCTGATGTGATGGATTTAGGGCGATCAAAACCGTCAAAATCAGACGATCGCTAACTACTAACTGTTCAACATCTACAATCGAGATCGCAAATGGTGACAAGCTCTGGAATAAAGCGGCGGAGATTCCAGCTTTATCGACCCCGGTCAGCAGGATTAATCCTGTGAATTGCTCTTTAACTTCAGTTTCAACAGTCATAAGAGGGCTAGGTTATCGTGAATCACTTGCCCTTTAGGCGAGGCATTGAGACATCGAGGGCTCAAATGGCACTATCTTTTGCATCTATGAGCAGCACCGTCCTTTCTCTGAGCGATGTATCAGTGCGTCGCGGTGACCGCACTATTTTGGGCCCGCTCAACTTCTCGATCTCACAAGGGGAGCGTTGGGTTGTCTTAGGACCAAATGGCGCTGGCAAATCAACCTTGCTGCAGATTCTTGCTACCAAAATCTTTCCGACCCAAGGACAGGTTCGGGTTTTGGATAAAGAGATGGGCAAGGTAGATCTCTTTGAACTTCGCACGCGTATTGGAATTTGCGGTTCGGTAATCGCTGAAGATATTCCTTACGATGAGACGGTAAAGGATGTGGTTCTAACAGCGGCGTATGCAATCTTGGGACGTTGGAACGAGAATTATGATTTATGGGATGAGTCCCGAGCGATTGCGCTACTTACAACCTTTGGTGTTCGTGATCTAGGTGATCGTTTGTATGGAACTCTCAGTGAGGGTGAAAAGAAGCGGGTACAAATATCACGTGCACTGATGACCGACCCGGAGCTCTTGTTGCTGGATGAACCTGCCGCTGGTTTAGATCTAGGAGGACGTGAAGATCTATTGCAGCGTTTTGCACATTTCTCCGCTGATCCAACCGCACCGGCCACAATTTTAGTGACACACCATATTGAAGAGATCCCGGTAGGAAGCACCCACGCCTTGTTGCTCAAGGATGGGGTTATCGCAGTTTCAGGTCCTATCGATCAGGTTATTACCTCAGAACATGTATCTGCGGTCTTTGGAACTTCAATCTCTGTGACCCCAGAATCAGGGCGCTTCTTTGCACGCGCAGCTCTTTAAACAACTACATCCAGAATGGCAAGTTGTACTCGCTCCGCATAAGGATTTAATAGCAACAATAGAAGCGCAACTGGATCCTCAACTCGTTGCTCCACCTATGCACAGAATATTTCGTGCACTGAGTTATCCCATTTCAGCAACAAAGGTAGTGATCTTCGGTCAAGATCCTTATCCAACCGCAGGACATGCGCATGGTTTAGCTTTTTCAGTTGATGGACGAGTTAACCCGCTGCCTCCAACACTTAGAAATATCTTTGAAGAGCTTTCTAGTGATACCGGTTCCGTGAAGCGAACAAACGCGGACCTGTCCGATTGGTTTGAACAAGGAGTTTTGTTACTGAATCGAATACTCACTACTGAAATTGGATCTTCGATGGCTCACGTAACTTTAGGTTGGCAAACAGTTACAGATGCTGTAGCGCAAGAGCTTGGCAAGCATGATGTAGTTGCCATCTTTTGGGGTAAATCTGCAGGGGAGTTGAAGGGGTATTTCCGCCAGGAGATGTGCATTGAATCGGTTCATCCGAGTCCACTCTCGTCATATCGTGGATTTTTTGGTTCCAAGCCATTTACTAAGACAAATGAAATCCTGGTTCAGCGAAACCTTGCACCGATAATTTGGTAAGAAAAAAAGCCCCCGGTTTCCCGGGGGCTTTTCCTTAATCTGCCTTAGCCAATCCAAGCATTGATTGGAGATGACAAGAAGTAGATCATAAACAATCCGGAAACAAGTAGAAGCAATGGATGTACATCCTTGCGACGTCCTTGGATCAAACGGATCACAACATGTGAAACAAAGCCCGCACCAATACCAACTGAAATGTTGTAAGTGAAAGGCATCAAGATGATGGTCAAGAATGCAGGAATCGCAATTCCGTAATCCTGCCAATCAATATTCTTGATCTGAGTCATCATAAGGAAACCAACAATTACTAGTGCTGGTGTTGCAGCCTCGTAAGGAATTACAGCAACTAATGGCGCTAGGAATGTTGTAAGAAGGAAGAGAACTCCGGTAACCACTGATGCAAGACCAGTACGTGCACCTTCGCCAACACCAGCTGCAGATTCAATGTAGCTTGTATTTGAGGAGATGCTTCCAGCTCCACCAGCTACTGCTGCAATTGAGTCAACCAAAAGGATGCGATCGTTGTTTGGAACATTTCCATCCTTATCGATGAGATCTGCTTCATGTCCAATTGCAGTAACAGTTCCAACAGTGTCGAAGAAATCTGAAAGAAGCAATGTAAAGATAAAGAGGATTCCAGCGATTAGCGAGATGCGATCAAATGATCCAAGTAGATTGAAATTACCGAACAATGAGAAATCTGGAGTAGAAACAACATCTGAAGGCACAGCTGGAACATTTAAGCCCCAACCCTTTGGATTCACCTTGCCAGTTGCTCCATCAAAGTTTGGACCAATCTTGAATGCAGATTCAATTGCGATAGCTGCAACTGTTGCAACGACGATTCCAATCAGGATCGCTCCCTTAACCTTCTTGACCATCAAGCCGATCATCAAGAAAAGTCCGAAAGCGAAGACGATTGTTGGCCAGCCAACAAGGGTTCCATTATCGCCAAGAGTTACAGGTACTGGACCTGACCCTGTGCGACGTACGAATCCTGCATCAACAAGACCGATAAGAGCGATGAATAGACCAATACCAACAGAGATAGCAACCTTAAGTTGCGCAGGAACTGCACGGAAAACCGCGGTACGGAATCCGGTGAGAACCAAAACTGTGATGATCAGACCTTCGATGACGACAAGTCCCATTGCATCTGCCCATGTCATCTTTGATGCGATACCAACTGCAACAAATGTATTGAGACCAAGACCAGTTGCGAGCGCCAATGGATAGTTTCCGACAACTCCCATGAGAATCGTAAGGATTCCTGCGATCAACGCTGTCATAGCTGCAACTGCAGCAAGGTTAGGAGCGTCGCCGCCACCTAGGAACTTTCCATCGCCATCTTTTGCAAGACCGATGATGAGTGGGTTAAGTGCAACGATGTATGCCATCGTGAAGAAGGTTACAAACCCGCCACGTACTTCGCGGGCTACGGTTGAGCCACGTTCTGAGATTTTAAAGAATGAATCCAGCATGGAGTCAGCCTCTCTAATTTTGTTATCGGGGGTGTTTGCGACCCCGTGTGCGAAAGGGCGCACAGCCCTGGGAAGATGTGAGGATCCTATGCGCTACCGGGAGGTAACTCTTGAAACGACTCCCAGTGCGACCGCAATAGATTGACCAATCAGGGTGGCAAAGAGCAATGTGCCCAATCCAACGGTGCCTCCGAGCAGCCATCCCATCACCAAGACAGAGCCTTCAATGCCCAGGCGCACTCTGCCGATTCTGATCCCGCTTCGGTGATGAAGCGCTGTCATCAAGCCATCACGGGGCCCAGGTCCTAAACCACAGGTGATGTACAAACTAGAGCCAACGCCCACCATTCCAATTCCAATAAGACAGTAGATGATTCCAACAAGATAAGAGTCAGGGGTAGGGAAGATCGTGACACCTACTTGGATGGCAGCTGCAATCAATGCGATGTTTGAAAGGGTGCCAAATCCAGGCTTCTCTCTTAACGGGATCCATAAGAGAAGTACCAATGAACTGATTGCAAATGTTGACCAACCCATAGTGATATCAAGTCGATTTGAAATTCCTTGCGCAAGTACCGACCATGGTGCATTTCCGATATCACTTTGGATTAATAGTGAATCTCCCAGACCAAAGATAAATAAGCCGAAGAAGAGCACGCTGACACGAAGCGGTGATAACTCCCATCGAGATTTTGCTGTCCATGGTGTGTGAGGAACGGTTTTATGAGGACGCAGGAACTCTAAGAAGGGATTAGACATTGCATGAGTATAATCATCTAATGTTTCCTGGCGTTGGCACCTTAATCAACATAATCACCATTATTTCTGGTGCATCGCTGGGTGTCTTGGTCGGCAATCGCATGAATTCAAAAACCAGAACTTTGCTCACTGATGTTCTGGGTATGGTGACATTGCTCGGAGCAGGTTCAGCGCTGATCCCGTTGTGGTCTGATCGCTATACGCAAGCACTTCCACAAGGTTGGACCTTATTGGTGGTGCTCGGTTCACTATTAATTGGTGGCCTCATTGGTTCATTTTTTAAGTTAGAGGATCGACTTGATTCATTGGGTGAAAACCTGCGCATTCGATTTAAAGCATCCAGTGACTCACCCTTTGTTGAGGGCTTTGTTTCAGCCTCGCTGCTATTTGCAATCGGACCTCTAGCGATCCTAGGAAGCATCAGCGATGGCATGGGCAATGGAATTGATCAGCTTATTCTGAAAAGTACTTTGGACTTTTTTGCCGCGATGGCGTTTGCAACCTCACTTGGTTGGGGAGTAGCTGTTTCAGCTTTGCCAGTAGGTATTTATCAAGGCGTGTGGACCGTTATCGGACTTGGACTCGGTGAAATCCTCGATGGCTACCAAATCGATGCGATGACAATTGTGGGCGGAATAATGTTGATTTGCATCTCTTTCCGACTGCTCAATATCAAGCAGGTAGCGGTAGGAAACCTTTTACCAGCATTAGCGATCGCACCAGTATTTGCCCTACTGGTTCACTCCTTTTAAAAGGTTGATGCGTCAATCACAAAGCGATACTTAACATCACTTGCAACGGTTCGTGTGTACGCCTGATTGATGTAATCAGCTTTAATCACTTCAACATCGCTGACAATCTGATGCTTGTCACAAAAATCCAACATCTCCTGTAGCTCAGGAACTCCACCGATCATTGAACCGGCGATACGGCGACGACCATTGAGCAAGGCGCCAGCATGAACTGCGTATGGCTTACCCGGTAAACCAATCACAACAAGGGTTCCATCCAAGGTAAGAAGATTTAAGTAATCACCAATTTCAAGTTCTGCACTTACCGTGTTGAGAATCAGATCAAACTTCTTTTCAAGAGCCTTTAGATTCTCAGGATCCTTTGTTGAAACAAAGTGATGGGCGCCCATCGCTAAAGCATCTGCCTGCTTTGAAGGGGAGTGGGACAGAACAGTCACCTCTGCACCCATAGCAACTGCAAACTTAACGCCCATATGTCCCAGACCGCCAAGGCCCATTACAGCCACTTTCATTCCGGGTCCGACATTCCAATGCTTGATTGGAGAATACAAAGTAATTCCGGCACACAACAATGGTGCGACACCATCCATCGGCAAGTTATCGGGAATTGTTACCGCATAATCCTCATTGATCACGAAGTTGTTTGAGTAGCCACCCATTGCAACTGTTTTGCCGTCGCGCTCATATCCGTTGTACGTACCAGTCATTCCCTCAACGCAGTACTGCTGAAGCCCCTTTACGCAACTAGAACATTTGCGACATGAATCTACAAATACTCCAACACCAATTTTGTCTCCAATGGCAAACTTTGTGACGGCGCTACCAATTGAGGTTACAACTCCGGCAATCTCGTGACCGGGGACCATTGGAAATATTGCTGGACCCCATTCTTCTGCGACCTGGTGAATATCACTGTGGCAGATGCCGGCGTATGAAATATCAAGTGCCACATCATGTGCACCGAGTTCGCGGCGATCAAATTCGTAGGATTCAAGTGGGCTCTTGGCTGACAGCGCTGCATAACCACGTGAATTCATTGTTACTCCTTGAACGGTAATGGAAGTGATGATGTGTGTGCGGCACGAGATGCTCGTGCGGTAACTTGACGCATATGGTGACGGCGGCACAGTACTTCATAGGCAACTTCAGCGCCTGTTGAAACATCGCCAACTACAACCTGTTCACCTTCTGTAACCATAACTCCACCGACTGTTCTAGCGTTGTGCGTTGCACGTGAACCACACCAGCACAGCGCTTCGACTTGAAGCGTGTTCACTCTGTCAGCTAATTCAACTAAACGGGCTGAACCCGGAAAAAGCTTGGTTCTAAAATCGGCCAAGATTCCGAATGCATAGACATCAATGCCCAACCCATCTACAACGCGGGCTAGCTGTTCAATCTGTTCACTCTCATAGAATTGCGCCTCATCACAAATGATGTAATCGATGCGCTCACCCATAGAAAGTCGATCTACAACAAGCTTGTGAATATCCATTGTCGGCATGACTTCAATCGCTGGACTTGATAATCCAAGTCGTGAAGAAATAACTCCGCTACCTGCACGATCATTATTAGTAAAGATCAAGCCGGTGCGACCACGACTCTGATGGTTATGCGCCGTCTGTAGGGCAAGCGTTGATTTTCCGCTATCCATCGTTCCGCAGTAATAGATCAATTCAGCCATGGCACGCATCCTGCCATAGCGCTAGGAAAATAGCCCCTTATCGGCAAGCGCCTTTTCTAATTGTGGCTTGAGGGCGATTGCGGCTGCAACGGAGATATGGGATGCATCACGATAAACGACATAACCATTCTGGATTGCGGGACAGAAGGTTGAACACATCCATAGTGTTGGATCAATTTTCTCAAAGCCAGAAATGATTTTTACCGGCGTCTTTTCAGAAGAGTCACATGAATGTGAGTCGCGCGAAGCCAAACAATTTGGAATATCGCGTAAAGGACGGGGAGTGTCACTGATATAGATCAAGTGCGAAGAAGAGCCCTTCAAATCTGCGAGTAAACGACGCTGTCCTGCATTCCACCAATCCGCACGATTTGGATATCCATTTGGAGGCGTAAAGTATTGGAAACTGCTAATAATCACGGCAGCAGGATGAATTGATTTAATTCGAGCGATTGAGTTTTCTCGCCATTTTTCGCAATGAACATTTTTGAAGGCGCCTTGATCTTCACGAGGAACATCCACAGAAGGACATGCAGATTTTGTCAAAGAGACAAGCTTGTATCCCTTTTCAAGGGCAAGCTTTTCTAAAGCCGGAAACCATTGAGCGGCGTGTGAATCACCGTAAAGAACTATTGTTTTCTTTGAGGTCTTTACACCGTATGTGCAGTAACCAGATTTAGTTTCACCATAATTAACATGGCAACCATCGCCATAAACAGCTGGCTTCTCCATCACCTTTGTTAAGTTGAATTTGTAATCGGTGCCTTTGACCGAGATCATCGAAGATGCGGTCGCTGAAATGAGCAATCCAGCTACCAACGAGGACACAGTTGTCGCCACAAAAAAGAGATAAACCTTCTTGCCAGATATTTTCTTGTGACGAATGGGTTGTTCGATGAACTTACTTGTTAAGTGCGCCAAAACTACGGTCAGCAGAATGCAAAAGAGTCGCTCTCGTACACGCAGCGGGCGACCTAATGCACTACTTGGTAAAACTAACGCTGGCCAATGCCACAGATACAGGGGATATGAAATTGCACCTAACCATTGCGCCAATCGGTTATTGCTCAAATCATTAAATAGTCGAGGCCAGATTGAAATGGAGCCAATTAATAAGGCGGTTGCAACAACTGGCAAAACCGCGTTAATCCCTGGGAAGGCGGTGTTCTCGTCAAAATTAAATGTTGCTATTCCAATTCCGATTACGCCGAGCCACGGAATGAATCGATTACGCCATAACTTTTCAGGAATGAAGAGCAGTAGCGCGCCAACACCTAACTCCCAGGCGCGGGTAGGTAAGGAATAAAAAGCCCAGATAGGCGAAGTTTGAGTTTGGTAAACCGAGAGAAGTAATGATGCAGCTGTAGTAATTGAGATCCCGTAGAAGATGGCTCGTTTTCCATAGCGGGCTAAGAACAGAAGAAAGATTGGCCAGACAACGTAGAACTGTTCTTCGACAGCTAAAGACCAGTAATGAATGAAGGGTGATGGCGTTGCATTTAAGTTCTGATAATCATTTTGCCACCATGCAAAAAGATAATTGGAAATATATGCAGCTGCGGCAAATAGATCTCGTCCTAGCGCATCACGAGTAATTGCTGGAAGCACAAACATGCCAACGATCGCTGTACTAAACAATACGAAAACAGATGTTGGAAGTAATCGCTTGATGCGGCGTTGATAAAAGGCGTGCAGATCTAAGCTTCCAGTTTTTTCTATCTCGCGAAGAATCAAACCGGTGATCAGGTATCCAGAGATAACGTAGAAAATATCTACACCAATAAATCCTCCAGGTACCAAACGAGCGTGGAAGATTGTTACAAGGAGAGCGGCAAGAGCTCTTAATCCTTGAATCTGGAGGATGCGCACCGTTAGGAAACTACCAGCGAAGTTATCGGAATATTTGGATATTTCCCTTGGAGAGTTGCGCGGCCCGGCAATCCCTCGATTTCGAGCAAGGCTAAAACATGCACAACTTCGCCACCAACTCGGTGGATGAGTTCAATAGCTGCACCGATGGTTCCACCAGTTGCTAAGACATCATCAATAAGAAGGACCTTAGAACCCTTAGGGATCGCATCAAGGTGTATTTCGAGGGTGTCAGTACCGTATTCAAGTCCGTAATTTTCAGAGATCGTGATGTGGGGGAGTTTTCCCGCTTTGCGAATCGGAACAAAGCCGCTCCTGAGTTGGTTGGCTACAGCTGATGCGAAAATAAAGCCTCGTGCCTCGATGCCTGCAACTAATGTTGATGAATCTGCAAAAGAGGCAAACTTTTCAGTGATGGCGATAAATGCTTCACCATGTGCCAACAATGGAGTGATGTCCTGGAAGCGAATGCCCGGTTTTGGATAATCTGGGATTTCACGGATGAGCGATAGGGCATCATCAATTTTCATGTGTCCGAGAGGGGACTTGAACCCCTAATCCCTTGCGGGAACTAACACCTCAAGCTAGCGCGTCTGCCAATTCCGCCACCCGGACTAAGTGTTGGAAAAGTCTAGCAATCTGGTGACAGAATAGCGAAATGACTACATCTACACACTCAGAGTTAGAACTAGACGCCATCCGTATCTGCCAGGAGTTAATCAGAATTCCTAGCGTTAACTTTGGTGATGGCAAGGGCGATGAAAAAGATGTGGCTGAGTACGTTGTTAAGCAACTAGCTGAAGTTGGAATTGAATCAAAGATTTACGAATCAGCACCAGGTCGTTGCAATGTTATTGCGCGCATTAAGGGATCAAATTCAAACCGTCCAGGTTTAGTTGTTCACGGTCACCTTGATGTTGTTCCCGCCAATGCAGCTGATTGGTCGGTAGATCCATTTTCAGCAGAAATGAAGGATGGCTATATCTGGGGTCGCGGTGCGGTCGATATGAAAAATATGGATGCAATGATCCTTGCAACTGTTCGCAGCTGGGCCCGCTCGGGTTATGTTCCTGATCGCGACATCGTTCTTGCATTCTTTGCCGATGAAGAAGCCGGAAGTATTTATGGATCTCACTACATGGTTAAGAATCACCCTGAAGTATTCGCCGGATGCACAGAAGCAGTTTCTGAAGTTGGAGGATTTTCAGTAACTGTTGCAGGTGGAAAGCGTTTGTACTTAATTGAAACCGCTGAAAAGGGTATCCACTGGATGAAGCTCACAGCTCATGGAAGAGCGGGTCATGGTTCAGTAATGAACGATGAAAATGCACTCACTCGACTCACTGATGCTGTTGCAAAGATTGGTAATTACACCTGGCCTCAGCGTTACAGCAAAACTGTAAAAGCATTTTTTAAGCGCGTTGCAGATGAAACTGGAAAGCCATATAACGAAGCTGATCTACAACCGCTTTTGGAAGAGGTTGGATTTGCAGCACGCATGATTGGCGCAACACTTCAGAACACTGCAAACCCAACGATGCTCGAAGCTGGATATAAAGCCAACGTTATTCCTGGCTCAGCCAGCGCAGTAATTGATGGTCGCTTTATTCCAGGTTTTGAAGATGAACTTAATAGCACGATCAAAACTTTGATCGGTGAGCACATCACAGTAGAAACAATCACTCGCGATAAGGCGCTTGAGGTTCCATTCGAGGGTGATTTAGTTGAAGCGATGTGTAATGCATTGATTAAAGAGGATGCCGTAGCTATTCCTGTTCCATATGTCATGAGCGGTGGAACAGATAACAAGGCGCTAGCTGATCTAGGAATTATTGGCTATGGCTTTTCACCACTCAAGCTAGATGCTGACTTTGATTTCATGGCCATGTTCCATGGAGTCGATGAAAGAGTTCCAGTTGAAGGTTTAGTTTTTGGTGCTCGAGTGCTAAAAGATTTCTTAGAAAACGCTTAAGCACTCACATCATTTAAAGCGTTACGAACGATTTCAGGTAGTGAAATCTCCTCGCTTTTAAGTACGCCACGAAGTTGAGCTCCAGTTCGTGCACCAATCAGAGAAGTTGTTACACCTGGAGCATCACGAACCCATGCCAAAGCAACTTCCAGTGGCGAATATCCAAGACCTTCGGCAGCGACAGCAACCGCTTCAACGATTCTTGAGGAACGTGAATCCAAGTACGGTTCAATGTGTTTAGCAAAGTGTGGTGCTGCTCCACGGGAATCACTTGGAATTCCTTTGCGATACTTTCCAGTCAATACGCCACGTGCTAATGGTGCCCACGCAAGAAAGCCTAAACCGCACTCTTGGGCGGCATCTAGCACTTCGATTTCAACTTCACGATTCAAAAGCGAGTACTCACTTTGCACAGTAGTTAAAGGTGCTTTCATCGAATTAGCTTGTTGTTTAGTTGCAGCGCGTGCGATCTGCCAACCCGAGTAATTACTAATTCCGACATATCGCGCACGACCCGTTGTGTATGCATAATCAAGGGCGGACAAGGTGTCATCTAGGGGAGTAGCTTCATCCCACGCATGGATCTGCCAAACATCTACAAAATCTGTACCAAGTCGAGATAAGGATTTATCTAGTTCAGCGATCAAGTGGTGGCGAGTGGCGTTAACCGTTCTCGTTCCATCAGAGAAGGTGATGCCAGCCTTTGTAGCGATTACAACATCATCTCGATTAAATAATGTTCCAATTAATCCACCAATAACGCGTTCGCTGTCTCCATCACCATATGTGGCAGCGGTATCTATGAAATTGCCACCCGCATCGAGAAAGGCACGGCACTGATCTGCGGCCTCAATCTCATCTGTATCGCGGCCCCATGTCATAGTTCCTAGGCCGAGGCGAGATAGCGATAATCCGCTTCCACCCGCTTTACGCTTTTCCATGAGGCGACCCTAGCAAGGCAAGGCGGCAAAAGCTGCGATAGCCTTTCATTTATGCGATTGGTTTTGATACGACATGCACATTCCGAGGCCAACGCTGCAGGAATACTTTCAGGCCGTCTTCCCAATGTTCACCTATCGACCAAAGGTTTAGAACAAGCAAAAGCGCTCTCAAACCGTCTTGGAACATTTCCAATTTCACAACTTCGAATAAGCCCAATGGAACGTTGCTTCGAAACGATCCAACCTTGGATTAATGATCATGTGATTCCCCGTGACTCTGCTTTTGAGCCGGTTATCGATCCCGAACTTACCGAAGTTGATTATGGATCGTGGAGTGGTCGTAAGTTATCTGTTCTCAGCAAAAACAAATTGTGGAGAACTGTTCAAGAATCTCCTAGTCGGATGTACTTTCCTGCCGGTGAAGGCATTGCCCAAATGCAAGCACGAGCGATGAGTTCTGTGCATGAAATGGTGGCCGCTAAGAAAAAGGGTGCGGCGGTAATTGTCAGTCATGGTGATGTCATCAAATCCATTATCGCTTCAGCCTTAGGAATGCATTTAGATGAATTCCAACGCATCATCATCGATCCTGCATCTGTATCAATCTTGGAGTACTCCGAAGTTAAACCGCGGGTTTTATTGCTCAATGATTCTCGTGCCGTTGTAACTGATCTGTTAGTTGCGGCTCCTCGCAAGAAGAATTTACTTGGTGGCGGTTCGGGTAAATGAGGCACACATTTAACTCTCCAGAGCGATTTGTTGCGGGAACGGTCGGTGAACCTGGAGAAAGAGCCTTTTTCATTCAGGTTAGAGAAGGCTCTCGAGTCATTTCCGTAGCTTTAGAAAAAGCACAAGTTCAAGCTATCGCTGCACGATTAGAGGTGATGGTTGCTGAAGTTAAAAAGTCAGATCCATTGATTTCAGTTGTAAAACTTGCACATGATGATCAACCCTTGGAATCTCCGATCGATTCAGAGTTCCAAGTTGGTGCTATTTCCTTGGCTTGGGATGATCAAACGCAATGTATTTGCCTAGAACTTTACGAGTTGGAAGAGGATGAGGAAGACACTGAAGGAGAAGTTCTAGAGGTAAATGTTTCGCTGGGCGCAGCAATAGCTTTCGCTACTAGATCAAAGGCTGTCGTAGGTGCAGGACGTCTGCCTTGCCCATTCTGCGCAATACCAATCGACCCACGAGGTCATCTATGTCCGAGGGCAAATGGTTACCGACGATAAAGCAAAACATCTTTCACAAGGTGATTTGAAAGTTACAGGTCGTCTTGTCGATGCATCCAATGCAACCTTGTACGCGACAGCAACTCTTGATCAACAAGAGATCGTTTGTATCTACAAACCGATAGCAGGAGAGCGCCCACTATGGGATTTCGCGGATGGATCATTAGCCCATCGAGAGTACGCCGCTTATCTTGTAAGCGAGGCGCTTGGATTTCATTTGGTACCGCTCACAATTTTGCGCGATGGTCCTTATGGATTTGGCATGGTTCAAGAGTGGATCACAATTGATGAATCAATTGATTTAGGAGCCTTTTTTTCAACCGATCATCCACGTTTGCGTGCCATGGCACTCTTCGATGCGATCATTAACAACACAGACCGCAAGATCGGCCACCTGCTTCCGATTGACCAGGAACAAGTTTTTGGCTGTGATCACGGTGTAACTTTTCACCCAGAAGACAAGCTCCGAACCGTGCTGTGGCAATGGGCCGATGATCAATTTAACGAATCAGAGATTCAGCTTTTACAGCATGCCCAGAATCTTTTGTCGGGGGAGTTAGCGGTGCAATTACAACCATTGTTAACTCAGGTTGAGATCGAAATGACTGCAACTAGAATCAAGAATTTGTTGGAAACGGGACGTTTTCCGCTACCTAACCCGAACTGGCCTGCAGTTCCTTGGCCGGCTTTCTAAATACCCAATACGATACGCAAATGAATTCTTGGTCAGAGGTTGATGTTCCTGTCATAAGCCAAGCTCTGAACAAACCACTCCTTCGATTGTCTGATTCGGCTACTCAGAAAAAAGAAGAGGTAACTTTAAAGCCGCTTTACCGAATGTATGTTTGTGGAATTACTCCATACGATGCGACGCATCTTGGACATGCTGCAACCTATTTAACATTTGATTTAGTCAATCGCTATCTACGCTTTCTGGGCTCTGAGGTTCGCTACGTACAAAACATTACCGATATCGATGACCCACTTTTGGAACGCGCTAATCGCGATGGTCTTGATTGGAAAGATTTAGCACATCAACAAATCGATCTTTTCCGCGGAGATATGCAGGACTTAAGGGTCATACCCCCTGCGCATTACATTGGCGCTGTTGATGCAATCCCGTTAGTTACAAAAGCAATTTCGATGTTGCAAGAACGGGGCAGCATTTATCCCGTAGATAGCGATCTGTACTTCAAGGTTGATGCCGATAGTAAGTTCGGACAGCGTTCCCATTTGAATCACGATGAAATGTTGCAAATCTTCTCTGAGCGCGGTGGAGACCCACAACGCGAAGGTAAAAAGAACCCATTGGATTGCCTTGTATGGATGTCTCAAAGACCAAATGAACCTGGTTGGGATTCACCATTTTCTGTTGGACGACCTGGGTGGCACATTGAATGCACAGCAATCGCAATCGAGTACCTTGCACCCTCAGATTTTGATGACACTCTGATCGATATCCAAGGTGGCGGAAGTGATTTGATTTTTCCTCATCATGAAATGTGTGCTGCGCAAGCTAATGTAATTTCTGGAAAAGAACTTGCGGCCCATTATGTGCACGCCGGCATGATCGGCCTTGATGGCGAGAAAATGAGTAAGAGTAAGGGCAATCTAGTTTTTGTCTCGAAATTAATAGCTGCAGGGCGCGATCCCTTGGCAATTCGCTGGGCGTTGATGAAAAGCCATTACCGTTCTGATCGCATGTGGACTGAACAACTATTAGTTGAATCCGAATCCGAAATTGCCGCACTTCGCTCGGTTCTTAAGAATGGTGCTGCGATCTCAGCTTCCGAATTGGTTCAATCAATCGTTAACGCACTAGCCGATGATCTCGATACCACAACTATTCTCAATTCAATCAACAGCTGGGTGAACTCATCAAAAAATGAAGGTTCGCATCAAGATTTATCAGAACTTATCACGGCCTTAGATGCTTTACTTGGATTAAAGTTTTAATCGTTACTTCGTCTGCGTAAGTATCTTTCAAACTCTTTTGCAATTGAATCACCTGAAACATCAGGTAGCTCGGCTGCATCTTTGCTCTCTTCTAGAGCCTTTACATACTCTGCAACATCGGTGTCTTCTGCTGCTAATTCATCAACCGACTTTTCCCATTCATCGGCATCTTCTTGCAAAGTTCCCAAAGGAAATGAAACATCCAAGAAATCTTCTAATGAATTGATCAGCGCTAAGGACGCTTTAGGCGAAGGGGAGGCCGATGCGTAATGTGGGACAGCAGCCCATAATGAAATCGCATCAATTCCACGTCGCATACATCCATCCTGAATAATGCCCAGAATTCCAGTAGGACCTTCATACTTTGAAACAGATACACCTAAACGTTCCGCGATATTTGGGTGAGCACCTGTTCCTGTCACAGTGATGGGACGTGAATGTGGCGTGTCAGCTAAGAGAGATCCCAAGGTAACAACTAGCGAAACCTCAAGATCATCAGCAAGGTCTAATAGATCAGTAGTAAAAGTTTTCCACCGCATTGATGGTTCAACGCCGGTAACTATTACAAGATCACGATCCATGGATGGGATTTCTAATCCAAAAATTTGAGTTGAAGGCCAGGTGATATTGCGAATTGATGAATCATCAATTGAAACTTGTGGCCTATTGACCTGGAAATCATAGAAATCTTCTGGTTCAACATCTGCAATGAGTTGAGGCAAGATTTCATCATCTTTCTCACGCCAAATAGAGAGCAGATGTTCAATGGCACCTGATGCACCCTCGGCAGCATCATTCCAGCCGGAAAAGGCCATAACCATGACTGGATTGCGCAGCAACGGAATCTGATGAATCTCCATGAATCCAACCTTAAGGTAACCTTCACCAAATGAGTACGACGAAAAGCCCGATAGCACCAGGCTTGCTTCGCCGTACGCTCGCCCAAAGAGTTGTCATTGCAGATGGTGCAATGGGAACAATGCTCCAAGCAGCCAATCCATCCCTCGAAGATTTTGAGGGCCACGAAGGCTGCAATGAGATTTTGAATGTAAGCCGCGCTGACATTGTGCGCTCCGTTCATGATGAGTATCTAGCCGCTGGGGTAGATGCAATTGAAACCAATACCTTTGGTGCCAACTGGGCAAACCTGGCCGAGTATGGAATTGAAGATCGCATCTATGAATTGGCCTTTGCTGGAGGAAAGATTGCTCGTGAGGTCGCCGATGCCTTTTCAACTTCCGATAAGCCACGTTTTGTTTTGGGATCCCTTGGGCCAGGTACCAAACTTCCTAGCCTTGGTCACACCACATATGCAAAGTTGAAAGAGGCCTACTACACAGCGGCTAAGGGATTGGCCGATTCTGGTTGCGATGCATTATTGATTGAAACCTCACAAGATCTTTTACAGGTCAAAGCGGCGGTTAACGGTTGTCGTGATGCAATCACTGAATCCGCTCGTGACATTGTTTTAATTGCACAAGTGACCGTTGAAACTACTGGCACCATGTTGCTTGGCTCAGAAATTGGCGCAGCACTCAATGCATTAGAACCAATGGGAATTGATTTGATTGGTTTGAACTGTGCAACTGGACCCGCAGAGATGTCTGAACACCTTCGCTATCTCTGCAAGAACGCAAAGATTTCGATTTCAGTTATGCCGAATGCGGGGCTCCCACAATTAGGGCCAAATGGCGCAACATATCCATTAGGTCCTGATGAGTTAGCTACCGCGTTAGATGGTTTTGTTTCTGATTATGGAATCTCGCTCATCGGAGGATGTTGCGGAACTACTCCAGCACATTTAGCTGCTGTCGTTCAAAAAGTTCATAACAAACCTATTTCTTCACGAACTCCTGAATTAGATCCTGGCGCCTCTTCGTTGTATCAGTATGTGCCCTTTAGGCAAGATAAAACATATTTAGCGATCGGAGAACGCACCAACGCAAATGGTTCGCGTGCCTTCCGCGATGCGCTCCTTGCTGAAGATTGGGAAAAGTGTGTTGAGATAGCACGCGATCAAATTCGCGATGGTGCACACATGCTCGATTTATCAGTTGACTATGTTGGCCGTGATGGCGCGAAGGATATGAGCGAACTAGCTTCTCGCTTTGCAACCTCTAGTACTTTGCCAATTGTCCTAGATTCCACTGAGCCAAATGTCCTAAAAGCTGGATTAGAGCATTTAGGTGGACGTTGCGTTATCAACTCTGTTAATTATGAAGATGGGGATGGTCCAACTTCACGATTTGCCAAGATCATGCCACTTGTAAAGGAGCATGGAGCTAGCGTTGTCGCGCTTACTATCGATGAAGAAGGACAGGCACGTGATGCTGAATGGAAGTTACGAGTTGCTCGACGTTTGATTCATGATTTACACGATAACTGGGGAATGAATATCGGCGACATCTTGATTGATTGTCTTACCTTCCCGATCGCCACTGGCCAAGAAGAAACTCGTAAAGATGGCATTGAAACCATTAATGCAATTCGCCAACTCAAAAATGAGTTCCCACAAGTTCAAACCACACTGGGTGTAAGTAATGTTTCCTTCGGACTAAATCCCGCAGCACGCGTAGTGCTCAATTCAGTATTTCTTCATGAGTGCGTTCAATCAGGATTAGATTCAGCAATTGTTCATCCATCCAAAATAACCCCGATGGTCCGAATAGATGAACGGCAAAAGCAGGTTGCACTTGATCTCATTTATGATCGTCGCACCTTTGATGGCGATGAATGTACTTACGATCCATTGCAGGAATTTTTGCAGCTATTTGATGGCGTTGAACTAGCAACAAGCAAGAATGCCCGGGCAGAGGCCCTTGCAGCCCTTCCGTTATTTGAACGTCTACAACGCAGAATCATTGATGGCGAAAAAGTGGGACTCGAAGATGACTTGAAATCTGCGATGTCCGAAGGAATGCCACCTCTTGAAATCATCAACTCGCATTTGCTTGAGGGTATGAAGGTTGTTGGCGAGTTATTTGGTAAAGGCGAGATGCAACTTCCATTTGTTTTGCAATCAGCTGAGGTAATGAAAACTGCAGTTGCTTTGCTTGAACCATTTATGGAGAAAACCGGAGACGAAGGTCGCGGCACCATGTTGCTTGCAACAGTCAAGGGCGATGTTCACGATATTGGAAAGAATCTTGTCGACATCATCTTGACCAATAATGGTTACCGAGTTGTCAACATTGGAATCAAGCAAACAATTAACCAGATCATTGATGGTGCGTTGGAAAGTAATGCAGACGCAATCGGAATGAGTGGTTTGTTGGTTAAATCAACGGTCATCATGAAAGAGAATCTCGAAGAGATCACCTCACGCGGTTTGGATCAAAAATGGCCAATTGTTCTCGGGGGAGCGGCACTTACCCGTGCATATGTAGAACAAGATCTGGCCGGAATCTTCCCAGGTGAAGTTCGCTACGCACGCGATGCCTTTGAAGGTTTGCGACTCATGGACTCCATCATGGCAGTCAAGCGTGGAGAAGAGGGCGCAGCACTTCCACCGTTACGCGAACGTCGTGTCGCTAACACTCGAATTAAATCTGTGGATCTGCCAGTGGACACTCGAAGAAGTGATGTTGCAGCAGATAACTCAATTCCAACTCCACCGTTCTTTGGTTCAAAGGTTATTAAAGGAATACAACTAGCTGATTACGCAGGCATGTTGGATGAACGTGCACTCTTTGTTGGACAGTGGGGGCTTAAAGGTAATCGTGGCGAGTATGAACAGATGGTTGAAAGTGAAGGCCGCCCACGTTTGCGCTCCTTGCTCAACGAGGTCCAGTCAAAGGGTTGGCTCAATGCCGCTGTTGTTTACGGATATTTCCCTTGTTACAGCGAAGGAAATGATCTTGTCATCCTTCACCACGAAGGTGATAACAAAGGTAAAGAGCGAATTCGTTTTACCTTCCCACGTCAAACACGTGACCGTAGATTATGCATAAGTGATTTCTTCGCCTCCAAAGATTCAGGTAAAACAGATGTTGTCGCATTCCATGTTGTAACGATGGGATCAACTGTTAGCGAGGCTGCAGCTAAATTATTCGCAGATAATAATTATCGTGAATATCTCGAGCTTCATGGTTTGTCAGTTCAATTGACCGAAGCGCTAGCCGAACATTGGCATGCACGTATGCGTGAAGAGTTACATGTTAAGGGTGAAGACTCTGCGGAGCTACAGGGAATCTTGGATCAGGGTTACCGCGGATCACGTTATTCATTTGGTTATCCAGCATGCCCAGATCTTGAACAACAGGTTCAATTATGTGAACTACTTGATCCTGCTCGAATTGGCGTCGAACTTTCGGAAGAGTTCCAGCTACACCCAGAACAATCAACATCTGCAATTATTGTTCATCATCCTGAAGCTAAATACTTCAACGCTAATTAAGGAGTAAACAATGAGCTTCTTCGATGCTGTCTTTTTCGACATGGATGGTTTGATGGTTGATTCTGAGCCTGAATGGCTTCAATCAGAGATCGATGTCACCGCTCCCTATGGCTATACCTGGCTGGAAGAGGATCAAATTGCTTGCTTAGGTGGACCTCTGTCTCGAGTCGGTCAATACATGTATGACAAGTGCGCACAACAGCAATCACCTGAATTTTTCACACAATCTCTCATTGATACGCAGGCTGCAAAGATGCGTGGAAATACGCCGACAATGCCCGGAGCTGTTGAGCTAGTTCGCGAACTGCAATCCCATGGCATTAAAACAGCATTGGTATCTGCAAGCCCTAGAAATATTGTTGACGCTGTTTTGGACAATCTTGGACATGACCTTTTCCCATTTTCAATTAGCTCTGATGATGTCGTTAATACAAAACCTCATCCAGATGCTTATCTAAAGGCTGCAAACATCAGTCAATCGGACATAGCAAATTGTTTAGTATTTGAGGATTCCTTAACCGGAATGAAGGCGGCAACATCAAGCGGGGCTTACCTCATAGCTGTTCCGCACCTGGTGACAATTGAAGAGTCAGCACGTGTAAGAGTAATTAAATCTTTGGCTCAACTTTCTCATGCAAAACTCGAGCAACTGCACCAGGATTTTTCAGTAAAGATTTAACTGATGTGCGCAGGACAAATGCTCTTGAAGTAGCACCAGTCACAAAGACGAGATGGCTTAGGTGGCCAGTACTCTTTTTCGATTGAAATAAATATATCCTTCGCCACTCTTCGAAGTACTTTTTCGGCACTTTCAATATCTGACATAGTCGGATTGCTCTTTATGACTTTTCCGTCACCTAAATAAATAAGTTGCAAAAGACGGGGGAGTACGCCGGTGTTTTTCCAATATAACAATGCATATACGCGTAATTGAAAGAGCGCCTTCTCTTCCCAGCCTGGCTTCGGCGCTTTTCCAGTTTTGTAGTCAACAATTCGAACCTCACCGGTTGGTGCAATGTCTAAGCGATCAACATAACCGTGCAAGTAAACATTTGTATCAAAATCATTTTCCAAGTGCATTTCGCGATGAGTTGCCTCGAACGCGGTTGGGTTTTCCAAAGTAAAGTAGGTTGAAATCAGCGCCGAAGCCCGATCGAGCCATTCCTTTTCATTTGTAACCATCTCAAGCAGCGCTGGCTTATCAGCTAATTGAGCGCTCCAACGAGATGGCAAAAGATCTATCGCCGCTGCAGGGGTTCGTTCAGGAGCGGGAATTTCAAAGAGATCTTGCAAAATCGTGTGTACCAATGTGCCTCGTTCGGCATCGAGCGAAGGTGGTTCAGGCAACTTATCAATTTTGCGATACCTGTAGAGCTGTGGGCAG
>Ga0208916_10000172_pt1 | contig 32265 bp, 24 predicted proteins | sample DEB19_08_DNA_5_FD_184523 | JGI IMG/M metagenome (GOLD analysis project Ga0208916, IMG submission 184523) | Aqueous microbial communities from the Delaware River and Bay under freshwater to marine salinity gradient to study organic matter... | ecosystem: Environmental > Aquatic > Marine >... | reverse complement strand
TTCATTGGACTTTACATTATTATAATGTGTATTCATTCCACTTTCCCTTGATATGATGTATGGTGGGTCCGTCAATATCAAGTCTATGGAGTTGTTTGCGATCGTTGACAAATACGCGAGACCCTCCATATTTTGTATGTCTATATCTGCAACTACTGTTTCCATGTTAACTATATTTACTACTTCCATTTTACATTGTTTTCAATTTTACATTAGCGACTGTTGGATATTATCCTCCCAACTTAGTATATTATATCAAAATGATTTAATAACTATATTACAATAAGACTTATATAATACACTTATAACACCCACACATGCCGAAGGTTGATATTGACTACTCTAATACCATCTTTTACAAGATTTCTTGTAAAGATGAAAGCATTTCCGAGGTGTATATCGGGCATACCACCAATTTCGTTCAGAGAAAATCCGGACATAAGCAGAGCTGCAACAATTCCAAATCTGCGAACTATTCTTGTAAATTATATGAGTTTATCCGGCAGAACGGCGGGTGGAACAATTGGCGTATGGATATCATCGCATACCACGAATGCAACGACCATTACGAAGCACGCAAAAAAGAACAGGAACTTTTCATTTCACATAAAGCCACTTTGAATAGCATTGAACCTATGCCTAAACCCAAATCTAAAATTGCCCGCCCAACTGTCCACACAAATGACGTTAAATCCACACATACTTGTGATGTTTGCAAATTCTCTTGTTTCAATACATTGGAGGTTTTTACGCAGCATCTTTCACGAAATAAACACATAAAAGCCGCTAGTATGGCAATGCAAGACACTAAGTATCATTGCGAATTCTGCAAATATTCTACCGTAAGAAATAGTCAATACGCTAGACATTTATTGTCGTCAAAACATATTAGACTAACAAATGCAGACGAAAATAGTCAATGTAAAACAAATGTACATAGATGTATATGCGGACTCGAATATAAGCACGCTTCCAGTTTATGCAAACATAAACATGTATGTAAAGGGACTTTACACGGCATTAATGGTGAAACGGATTTTAACTCTGACAATGATAGTTTGTCAGTTTCATTCAAAGATACCATTCTGAATGAGTTATTTAAACAAAATCAAGATTTAAAGACATTTATTCTTGAACAAAACAAGTTTATGATGGAACTCGTCAATAAATCCAATATTACATCAACGACTGTTTAATTTCCCACTTGTGGGAACCTTCCGTCTTTATATCCTTTATATTTATTATTTTTCTTTAAAAAGTCCAGAAAAGAAATGGCATCGCTCCGCGAAAATGGACAAAAAATAAATGTCCAAAATTCAAAAGTGCCAAGTAAATCTTGTAAACGACCCCTCTGAAAAACACGTTGTGAGCATTATGATTTGAATTGCATTTTTTTAACGAAAATAGTGACTGCATAAATTTTTAAAGTATTTTTACGCGAAAGGGGTTAGAGGATATTATCTTAGTAAGATGTATAGGACAATTACTTAAATGGCAAATGAAAAATCCCGACAGTTTAGTTGTGAAAGTTGCAACTACATTACTGATAACAAAAAAGATTATAATAAACATTTAAATACGGTTAAGCATTTCAGACTAACTAATGGAAAATCCCAAGAGGCTAATCATACGTGTATATGTGGTAATGAATATAGGCATGCTTCAAGTTTATGCAAACACCAAAAGAAATGTAAAGGTCCCCCACCCGACCCAGGTCTGATAGACCCCCCACTCCCCACAATCCTACCAAAACCCGAAGAAATGATGGCCTATGTCTTTGAATTAATGCGTGATAAGATGCCGGATAAGTCGGACCAATCACAACTGGTTTTAGAACTCTTGAAACAAAATCAAGAATTTAAAGACCTGATAATAGAACAGAACAAGCACATGATGGACTTGGCCAAGAATGCAGGGCATAATACAGTAAACAATACGAATACGAATTGTAACAATAAGTTCAACTTGAACGTGTTTCTGAATGAGACGTGTAAAGATGCGATATCAATGGACGATTTTATCAATTCATTTGAAGTGACGCGGGAGGATTTCCTTCATACAGGAAAGGTCGGTTACATTGAAGGTATTTCAACGGTTATGGCCCACCGTTTCCGTGACATGGAAATGCATACGAGACCTCTACATTGTACGGATTTAAAACGAGAAACTATCTATATAAAGAATGCGGATAAGTGGGAAAAAGACGATGCGGACAAGACAAATATGAGAAAAGCCGTAAGAGGAGTAGCCAGAAAGAATAAGCAGGAAATGTGGAAATGGTACGATGATAACAAACCAGAAGTGGAACAGATAGGCACCGATGTCTGCGAGGATTATTTCCAATATCACAGGTCCACATTAGGAGGCTATGGTAAGGAAGAAGACTTGAAGTTTGAAGAGAAGATTATAAAGAATATTCTCAAAGATGTGCATATAGACAAGAGTGCATTGACCGCCACATGAACCCAAAATAATAATAATCAACAATCCGATAAAATCTTATAATATAGTATATAATAACATGTCGGTTTCGCATCAACTGAGTAATAAGAGTTTTTTCAATTTACTCGCAGCAATCCGACAAACCGAATTAACTGATATTTTAAATGAAGAGAATGTGAACGGATTGGTATATAGTTCCATTTACAATTTTAATATTTCCGATATAAATGATGACGTATGTGTGAAGACTACATCATCTGACGTTCTTTCCAAGAAAGAAAAAAAACGGTTCAATCCATTAAATCAGATTATTTTACGTGAACCGTCCATATCATCTGATTTAGAAACAATCCCGCCCAATAAATGTAACATAATAAAATCGGAATTATTTACATCGGTTCGTAATCCAGGTGTAGAAGCGAGTATCCAGCCCAAGGAAACTTCTTATGTAAATCCTAATTTTATTAAAGAAGGCGAAACGATTAATATATTGAATTCACAAGCAACTATAAAGCTGCCATCTGAATTTCGCTCACATCTATACGAGAACACCAAAAAAATAAATCAACAAACGCCATATTGTATTGTATATGGAACATTTACACCGAATAATAGATCAGTGTATCACGTTTCAGCCGCAATTGTGCAAAATGGACATTTATATCCTTTCGGGTGGACGAATGAAAAAGTATTAGACAACCCCAGAGATAAAACGGTTAGACCATTAAATGCCGTTTTAGTTTCACCCGAAACCATTAATCCCCGTTGGAATTACTTTATTATAGATATTCTATTATTAACAAATGATATGCTTTCAAAGATAGAGAATTTTTTCGATAAATCTACTTTAAAGGTTGCAGTTGATTTATATCAACCCTATACCGAAGGTGTTGCCAAAAATACAATCGGCATTACATTTGGAGAAAACCATTTGCATGTGGATAAAACACGATATACTCGCATTGCGAATAATTTGACACAAGTGTGTTTTGGGTATAATTGTTCGTCTTGGATTGAACACATTTTTGGTATTAATTGTAGATTGTTCTCGTTAGCAATTATGCCGTCAATACCCAACTATTGCAAACGAGCTGGTTATAAGTCTAAATTTAAGGTTGAAGCATTGGACAATATAATTCAGTCCATTCGCACAAATAATTTTTCGCAATTTTTCCACCTAATAGATAATGTAAAGGTACCCAAAAATAAAGTATCCAGTCCCCACCCATCCTCGTCTCCCAAAAAATCCATCGGGTTACCCCCTGACGCAGACAAAACTACAACACCCGTTGTTTCGTTAGCCATCAAAAAAAAATTATCCAAGTCTAATTCTAAGACGCGATCTAATACTAAGACGCGGACTTCGGCAAAAACGACTAATACGAAAACGCGATCTAAGCGAGATGCTGATGTATAAATTCGGTTCATAATTAGCGCGTTATACTGTCCACCCGCTTTTTCTGTTTTCGGAATGCTTTGTCTGTTTTTGGAAAGGTTGTGGGTAGATTTAATAAGTCTAGATCGCTTTGATTAAGGGCAGTACTTTCCGTTGAGTATGCTTCTTGCTCATATTTGTTGTTTGCATAACAATCCTTGCAAATATATATGCAATAATTACAGTAGAAGTTGCAAACACCGTCTCTTTCTATTTGTCGTACGTGCGTAACCTCGTGTTTCAACGTTGAAGGCAATGTATCTTCTTGTGATGTGGATATTAATATGAATGGATACAATACCAATCCGTCCAGGTTCAACCATCGCATAAGCGATGATCCATATACTACTCTAATATTACTCATTTTGGTTTGATTGAATACATTTATTATTAGTATTAAAAAAGTATTCAATTTTGTGACAATGCTATAATTACGCCGATAAAATATTATAAATTTGTTATTCACACTTTTGTGCAAATGTATTTACATATGTAGTAAACGATATAGAAATGTCCTACCAATGATAGTAGTAAACATGCAGACATCTAATTTGGATAAGTTAGAAACATTGAAAATGAAGATAGAAGGTCTAAGTAAGTTCCATCAGATAGAGATATTAAAGATCTTATCAAAACGTTTGTGTAAGTTGAATGAGAACAAAAGTGGCGTATATGTAAATATGTCCTTTTTGCCAGACGATTTATTAGAAGAATTGAACAAATATATTGAATATGTAGACGACCAAACGGAGACATTTGCGACGGCTGAGTACCAGAAGAATGAGTTCAAGTCATCATTCTTTGTAGAAAAAGAAGATAAAGACAATCAGACGTTATATCATAGCACATACACAAGATAATCCATATGACATCTACGTGTAATCCTATATTTTTTTATGACAACCCGACGCCCGGATTGTCACAAATATTAGAAAAATTACAACCCTATATGCATACCAAAATATCGCCAAAAAACGCAACCCAGTTAAATGAAACACGCGTTGAGCAATTAGTAGAACAAGTAGTAGAACCCGAACCATTGCGCATAGAGGAAACAATTACTCCTAACCATCCAGATTCGCTATTTTGGTGTATATATATATTAGCCCGTGGATACGGTGATTATATTCAAATATCCAGGAATTATGGTGTAAGAAAGTTAGAAGTCAACAAGGAAGTAATGCAATATATGCAGTCAAATATGGAGAAGTTTCAAGAAACGAACGTGAAAATGACAAAAATTGCAGGTCAGGTAACATTATCAGAGCTCCTATCAGTGAAGCCGATTACAAGTGTAAACAGTGCATTGGCGATGTGTATTTACCACAAATTCAATTTATATATAGTGGACGCAACCAAAACCGGACTTTTGAAACTAGTGGCGAGTGTAGATGGTGAATATCCAACCTATGTAATTTACAAGGGGGACAATGGAATATATAGTGTGGATATTGAACAATTGACCAAGGAGAAGACAACTGAAATAGAGGCGAGAATGATATGTTTAGACAGTTCAGTAAGACCATTGAAAGCAATCTCGCACTATAAAACAGACGAGTTAGCGGAATTAGCCAAGCGTTTAAACATTTATGATAATAATGTAAAATACAAGAAGGCGGATTTATACAAGGAAATCTCGGAAAAGTTGGTTTGGCAATGAGAAACCAATACTACAAAATTGAATAGATATAGAAATAATATATGATTTTACTATATAAGATAATATATTATGAACCAGAAGCACAAGTATAATACCGCTCCTCAACAAGAACGTATAGTTGAGAAACGTAGTGCAAAGGATATGGCGAATAAAAAAGACGAGTTTGATAACATAGTAGGTTACTATTTAGAAAATAATCCGTCCGTACCATTAGACCGAAAATCGCACGAATTGGAGATACGTTTTGGTACAAACCCCAAACTGGCCCGCCCAATAAGTAAAATAGACTACGATAATGTGGTAAAACAGATAAGGGCTTGTGGATTTACACCAGATGTTGTGGCTGGTACCCAAATGTTGCGTATAAATACTGAGTATTTGGATACTCGTACGGGACGTATAACCACGTCTAACATTCGTGCTGAAATAGTAGGGTCTGACCTTATCCAGGAGTACTGTCGTACAAACAATATACAAAAGGTGATGGATATGCCTTCAATGTTATCAAATAAGATGAAATTTACACAGAAGATGACTGCAAAACGTCCCAGTGGAGAGTTTATAAACAAGGTAGACATGACCGATTATAATTTCAGAGTGTCTTATCAGACAGAACAGGATTACAACGTTCATTCCAACTCGGTAAAGAGTATTATAACCAACTGGACAGACTCAAAGAAACGATTTCGTAACCTAAACCGCGTTCGGTTCTCTCACCCAGATTATCCATTATTTGTAGACGTAAGTATTGTAAAATCCGCCAAAACGGTAAAGGGTATCCACGTTATGACATATACAGTCCAAGAAGCGAATATATTTAATAATCCAGAGACGTATGAGATAGAACTGGAAATAGATAACTCGCGTGTTGGCCGTGGTACACCCTACGTTGAGGCAAAGGATTTGATGATACAAATCCGTAAATGTATTCGTATAATATTAAGCGGACTACAAGGGACAAAATATCCGATTTCGTATCTAGAACGAGAGAGCATATTACAGTCGTATATGAAATTGTTACACGGTGAAGAACACCCAACTAAATGGGTAAACTATAACGATTTCGTCGGACCGAGTTCCACGACATTGCAAGTAGAACATATAGTAGAACCAGTGGAGGGGTCGTTGAGTACAAATATCCGTAAAGATTATACTGTGACGGAAAAGGCTGATGGAGACCGAATGCTGCTGTATATAGCGAATGATGGTAAAATCTTTATGATAGACAGTAACATGAATGTAATGTTTACGGGTACAAAAACCAATGAAAAAACGATATTCAATAGCTTACTTGACGGAGAACATATCAAAGCTGACAAACTGGGTAATATTATCAATGTATATGCAGCCTTTGATGTGTATTACGTACACGCGAAGTCCGTCCGTGAATTTCCATTTGTAAAAACAGATAACGTAGAAGAAAACCTGGAACTGGAAGAAGGAGAAGTGCCTCCAACGAATTATAGATTGCCGTTAATGAACGAAGTAGTTGGATTATTAAAGCCAAGGTCTATATTAGATAATACAGACGAACCAAATACAAAATCGGTAGGAATGGTCGTACGGTCAAAGGTATTCTATTCCGATGCAACCCACGGGACTATATTTGCAGCCTGTTCTGCGAAATTGTCTGAAATAAAGGATAATCTATTTGAATACAACACTGACGGCTTGATATTTACGCCGGCTAAGTTCCCAGTGGGAGGAGATATGGTGAATGGTGTAGGTCCGTTGAAGAAGATGACGTGGGAACATTCATTTAAATGGAAACCCCCGGAATACAATACAATTGACTTTTTGGTATCTGTAAAAAAGGACAAAACCGGGCGCGACGCCGTTAGTAATGTGTTCCAGTCAGGTCTAAATGTGAATGCATTGGAAGTAGTTCAATATAAAACGTTGGTACTGAGATGCGGGTTTGATGAACGCAAACACGGTTTCTTAAATCCTTGTCAGGACATACTAAACGATAAGCTACCCAATCCAGCAGACGTGGACGATGCGGATACATATAAACCAGTGCCGTTTCAACCAACTAATCCATATGACCCACAAGCTCATATATGTAATGTACCATTAACTGGGGGAGATAATAAATATATGCAAACCGAAGAAGGGGAGACATTTGAAGACGATATGATCGTAGAGTTTAAGTATGTAATGGAAAACAAGGAGGGTTGGCAGTGGGTACCCCTACGAGTACGTTACGATAAGATTGCCAAACTACGCGCAGGCAAGCCAGAATACGGGAATGCATATCACGTAGCAAATAGTAATTGGCGATCAATACATTATCCAATTACAGATACAGTAATATCAACCGGTGACAACATTCCATCATTTGAACGAACAGACGAAGTTTATTACAATAGGTCAAGTGTAGAAACGAGCACACAAGGTCTGCGTGATTTTCACAATTTACTTGTAAAGAAAAATTTAATTACTGGTGTAGCGAACCGCGGAGATACACTCGTAGACTATGCGGTAGGTAAAGCGGGCGATATGGCAAAATGGCGAATGTCAAATTTAAAGTTTGTATTTGGCATAGATATATCAAAGGATAACATACATAATCAGTTGGACGGTGCGTGTGCTAGATACATAAAAGCCTGTAAGAAGTATACGAATATGCCCAAAGTATTGTTTGTAAACGGAGACAGTGGTAAGAATATACGAAGTACTCAGGCACTAGATACAGAAAAGGATAAGCAGATTACGAAATCCGTATTTGGAAATGGCCCGAAAGACCTAACGATGTTGGGTAAAGGTGTCTATAATCAGTATGGTGTAGCAGAACAAGGGTTTAATATCAGTTCTTGCCAGTTCGCAATACATTATTTCTTTGAAAATAAGATACCGTTCCACCAATTTCTAAGAAATATATCGGAATGTACCAAGGTAGGTGGACATTTCATCGGAACCTGCTATGACGGACGTACTGTATTTAATCTCTTGCAAAATAAGAACAACGGAGAAAGTATGACTATAATTAAAAATGAACGAAAGATATACGAAGTCACTAAGCGATATGACCAAACCGGGTTTCCGGATGATGAAATGAGCTTAGGATATCCAATTGACGTATACCAAGAGAGTATCAATCAGACTTTCCGCGAATACTTAGTAAACTTTGACTATTACCAACGAGTAATGGAAGATTATGGATTTATACTCATTACGAAGGAAGAGGCGGCAGGAATGAATTTGCCCGACAGCACCGGATTATTTTCAGAAATGTACGCACAGATGCAATTAGAAATAAAACATAACCCTAGACGAAGTTCAGAATACGGTATGGCACCTCATATGTCATCAGAAGAAAAGCGTATATCATTTATGAACAGATATTTTGTATTTAAGAAAGTACGCAGTGTGGACGCGAAGAAGGTTGCGGATATGGTTGCAAGAACTGCGTTAGAGACAGAGCAAACGGTGGAAGATTTAATGGCCGAGCCCGACCAAGCCGAAACCATTATAACACCTACGACTGCACGTAAGGCAAAAAGAAAGGTAGTGTTGCAGCAGATCCCCGTAGATAAGTGATAATCGGACTATGTGTGTGTATGTAAGTATAAGAATTCATATATTTTTACCGGGACGTGGATACAACACCAAACGCAATAACGAAGTATTGTAAATGATATAGAAATTACACAATAATAATAATTAACATAAAATATTATTATTCACATGACATACTATTTACTTCCACGCAGCAATATGAATGTGTATACAAATATAGAATATAGTAGTAGCGAGAACATATCTGACCCGTTTATCTCACAGGCCCTATCTAGCTATCTTTCTGATATTAAACACAGAATAAGTCCAATTGAGAACGAATGGGATATCTTTAAGAAATATACTAATCCATATGAATATATACACACGGTAGTCCCATACAAAAAGAAATGCGTATCCAAATATACACCCCTATCAAGATCTTATTTTAAGATGATGGAATTAATAAACTTGTTTCACTTACAGTATAATTCCAAGCCAATCCGTACATTTCATTTGGCCGAGGGACCGGGAGGATTTATAGAAGCGATTGCCAAATCTCGCAGTTGTAAACACGATGTATACACCGGAATGACATTGATCGATAATGAAAACGACCCGAATATACCCAGCTGGAAAAAGACAGAAACGTTTTTAGGTCAGAACCGGAATGTATATATAGAGACAGGTGTGGATAAAACTGGAAATATATTATCTTTGCCAAACTTTGAATATTGTAAGACCCGATATGCATCGTCAATGGAATTAATTACAGCGGACGGTGGGTTTGATTTTTCAACTGACTTTAATAAGCAGGAATTACATATAGCTAATCTATTGTTTGCTCAAATGTGCTATGCACTAGTCATGCAGAAAGCAGGAGGAACATTTATATTGAAAATTTTTGACTGTTTTATGGAACATACATTGGATATACTATATATTCTTTCTTCATTTTACGAAAATGTCTATATCGTCAAACCGCATACGAGCCGTTATGCCAATTCTGAAAAATATTTGGTTTGTAAGGGGTTTATATTTAAATCTTGTACTCAGTTTTATCCATATCTACATAGATCATTTGAAACAATGTCTGTTGCGCCAAATACACATAATGCTTCTCGTTTTTTAAATTGTAAACTCCCCCTTCATTTTCTAACAAAGGTAAATGAATATAATTCGGTTTTTGGACAACAGCAACTAGAAAATATTTATTATACCGTCACTCTCATTAAGAAAAAAACCAAATACGATAAAATAGAAACAATTATACGAAATAATGTACAGAAATGCCAAAACTGGTGTACAAAACATAATATTCCATTTCATTTATTATGATTTGTTTATGATATTATTAACGGCAAAATCTCATCTCCCCCGTTGCGGTAACCACTGGTGTATTTTTATTAGGATAACCAAGTTTATCTTTTATCGTATACCCATTTGCTGGAACTCCGTATGCGAGTGCATTAGATACTTGTAATCCAAAGGCGGTCGTGTACGATGCAGCCGAATTTGTAATCGTATCATACTTTATACGTGTAATTCTAGAACTAGACGTAACTGCACCCTGCTGTGCAAATTGTGGGTTGTTGGGTTTATAATAAACACGGTTACCTTCTGCTAATAAAAGAGGTAACGATGTCCCAACGAATGTCTCTTCTGAGGTATCTGATGTATTTGTTCTTAAGGTTGCTACCGGATAGTTACCTGCTCCAAACCCAATGACTGATTTAAATAAATTGTCTGCGATAGTTATCCGAGGAGTAGTAGATACACTAGGTGTTATCCACTCGGTAGTTTCGTCTACACCCATTGTTGTGGTAATAACGGCCTTACTGTAAACATTCGCTGTGACAATGGCTGTACTTGTTGGAGAAACCGTAAATTCAACCAATCCAGTAGTTCCGTTCAATGCAAAGCTCATTAGGTAGACCTTAGATTGGTTATTCAGACGACGGTAATAATGACGGTTGGCGGTCATTGTGTTATGTAATATGTCATTAATGTCATTAATATTATAGTATCCGGCGGGAACATTTACAGTTACGATTGCAGGAGGAGTGGAATTACCTCGCACTCTAACGCCGGTATACAAAACTAGGTTTCCTGGTGTAATTTCAGTATAATAGAGTATTGGATTGCTGTTAGGGTTATATGATAATAAGTTACCGAATGTGTCATAGTAAACAGGATCATTGTTTTCATTAACCTCTCCGGTAGGTTCATTTACCCAGGTATAACTAAAGCTGGAAGCCATTGATACAAAGAACTTCTTGCAATCCGTAATGGTGTTTGTAGTATAAATATTATTCGTAGACAAACTATCGCCTGGTTTGGCAGACTGATTACCAGTACGAGTATAGTAATATTGATTTTGAGTAAACCCACGATTACGGCTATTGATATATTGCTGTGAGTTTGTATAATAGGTTTGTTTATTTGTAGAAATATCAAACTGTTTCTTCACCATTCCGCCGCTACGTAGACGACGTAATGCGTTTGATTGAGTGTTGCCAACACTCTCCGCTACACAGTTTGCCGATTGGACACACGCGTCTTCTATCCAGCCTTCCAATGATAGTAGTTGGGCCCACCCAGCCGCTGCATCTATTCGCGTTACTGTAAGTTGGTTTCCGATGAGATTTACTGAAAATCTATCTGACCAAGAAGGATTTTGATAGTTCGTTGGAATATGACTGATGGAAATATTTGTGTATGGAATTGTGATAACCTTACTTTGAGATGCGCTGCTGCCAATATATATCGGAACACGCATAGAGGTAGTAGTATCAAAGTCCATCATATTAACTAAACCAATACCTGAACCATTTTTTAACACAGAACTATTGATGCTGCCGCCCGGAGTATTTAGTAAATCCATTCTTACGGAAGTACGTTCATTACAACTAGTATTAATTGGAACGACTATTTCACGACGATATATCTTCAAAGGACGACCTCCGCGTTTCTTAAAAATATTGTTACCAAGATTTATACTTGGATCAATCGCGCCGTTCTTTATTATGTGGCTAGTAATTTGGTTAAATGTCCTGCCTTTCCAAGATATCAATTCATTTAGTCCAATATTATTCGGAGACATGTAATATTATATATTTATTGTATATATTAAAAATGAGATCTTTGGCGAAATATAATAAATGGGTATTGGCTTGTCTAGTGGCCTTTTTTGTAGCATTACTTATAAATCATCTCGTATTCAAATTTAAAGAGGGAGCTGATGGAGATCTAGATGCATCTGGAAAGCCCGTTGTAGCTACGCCAGTAGATGGTGTAACTGCACCGGCAACTGCACCGGTAACTGCACCGGCAACTGCACCGGTAACTGCACCAGAAACTGCACCGGCTAGGTCATTACTTCCAAAAACATTGAATGAGTTAGAATCTGAACTTGACGTACTGAAAACTAAACAGGCAGCGTTTGAGCGAATAATAGCTAGCAATCAGTTATCAGTAGATGCATTGAAAGTTAGCTCAACTGCAAAACAAGCTGAAATAGATGCACGATCAAATGCACAGGCAGTAGCAGAGATGGAAAACCAACAATCATAAATTATAATATGTAAACTAGATAAACGATAATTCATTTACACTATTAGTAAAAATGAATTTTATATTAAACCCTTCTACATTCTCACTATCTGACATTTTCATTGCAGATAAAAAACGAAATATATTAATCAATGGGCATTTCACCAAGGTATTGTATTCAAATCAACATATTGTGTTAAATTCTATCTATTATAACGTTGCATTGATTGCTGGTGTCGTCAGTCAAAATAATGAACGGTTTTTAGTCTACGACACGAATATTATGCAGAATACAAATGTAATACGCGAATTGTCAGAAATTGAAACTAGATTGCTTGAATACTATAAACAGTTTTACAATTTATCTGTCAATATTTCTACTAGTATAGAAAAACGCTTACACGGTGGCAAATTAAAGTTATACTGTGATGATAGTGTGGTAATCACACCTGATACAAAGATTGCAATTAAAATATCTGGTATTTGGGAAACGGCATATGAAATTGGATTAGCTATTAAATTCTTTCCTGTTACTAGTGTTCATATGTAGAAGACCATATAAGGTAATATCACGATTAAGTTTGGAATTATAACGTTTATCTAAACATTCTGCCTAGTGCTCCTCCGCGTCGCCGGTTACTGAACGGCGCATTTCCGGTTGCAAGATCATGAGTTCGGGTAATAATTGACTCGTCAGGAACTTTTGTATTAAACGCGGTCACATTGATAAATCCGGTCTCTTCTACAATATTATACATTAATCCGGATATATCTGTAAAATTATCTGCTTCGTTGTCTTTATATTTATCAAATTCAGTACGACTTACTTCCCGATTATTTCCATCTTTTAGTTGCAAAATATTCCCGTCTCGTATAGGATAGAATTGACTATAATCAACTGTTAAACCAGCCGCGTCCACACGTTGTTTCAATGTATTATCTTCATATCCCCACGCCCAAAAATTTGGAAATCCGGTAGTTTTTTCAAAGTCACCTGCGGTGATTGATACAATTCCACCGAGTGCGTGTTTAAAACCATAGAAATGCTTTACTATGCCGGGTTTAGTATCGTATTTTAGAAAGTTCTTAATATAGGGCATTGTGTCCACATCATTAAATACCAATGTAATAGTCTTGTAATCATTTGGGTATAATCTCTTAACAACTAGATATCCTATGTTTTTCATACCCCCCCTATTAAATTTACGAGTATCCTCTTGATGTAAATAATATATCTTATAGTCATTCTTTGGTATCATTGATAATACTTTCTTCATTTGTTCTTGAAAAAAATGTAGTTGCTGTGGTCTGTCTCTGTATGGAACAATAAATATTATTTTTGGTACTAGGAGATTTGTTTGTCTTACTGGCTCAATTATAGCGGGTGCAGTCACTGCAACAGGAACAGGCACAGGAACAGGAACAGGAACCGGCGCAGGTACGGGCGCTGCAACAGGAACAGGCACAGGAACAGGAACCGGCGCAGGTACGGGCGCTGCAACAGGAACAGGAACAGGAACAGGAACAGCAACAGGAACAGGAACGGGCACTGGAAGAGGCACTGGAAGAGGCACTGGCACGGGCACTGGAAGAGGCGCTACAACGGGAACAGGTGCAGGAACAGGCACTGCAACGGGAACAGGCGCAGGAACAGGCACTGCAACAACTGGCTTGGGTATAGGTGCTACACCCGGACCCGGTTCTAATGATACATTTGGTTTCGGTTTTACGGCAACTTTCTTATTTTTGCCCATTGTTTTTTTTAGTAAAATTGCGGCAATATATGCTTCCATTTCGGTCTTTCTATACTATACGCAAATATAATGTTTCAAATATGGAGTTGTCTTGATTATCTGTATTTATCTAAAATTGTAGATGGCAACAATGTTTCGCGGATAATATCTAGTTTCTTATAGCACTTATTTATTGTTACTTCACTAACCCCAGAAATGTTTTTAATATCGGCCCGGGTTACATTTAAATTACAGTTCTGTGAAATGAAATATATAATCCCAGCCGTAATAGCGTGTGGAATATTGTCCGTAATAATATTGTTTTGTTCAATCTTAAACGCAACGAATTTAGATAGCATGGTTAATTCTTGATTAATGCCTAGTTTACTACAATATCGCTCTATGAATGAACTGGGCAATGTAATACATAAATCAGATTGGTGCGACGGGTCTATGTTACGCTCAATATTATGAAGAATATTTACCGCAACCGAACAACCATTTGTGGCGCTAGTTTTGTCTAACTTGAAAATATCAGCAATCTCGTGTGCAGTTCGTGGACAACCATTCAATCTACACGAGATATAAATAGATGCCGATTTAATTCCATCACGATTGATACCTCTGAACATTTTCTGCTCGGAAATATCTTTATGTATACTTACCGCATCGTCTATGAATATTTTAGGAATACCTGCGTTTTGTGCCATAATCGTAATAAATTGGAATTCTTCATATAATGACTTCTCCTTATGTGGCATGGATTGCCATTCGGTCCATTTGCGAATTTTCTTCATTTCATATGAAGACTTGCTTGTACACATCACCGTACAACCAAATGAGGATTGTGCTAATAACGGATTAATTGGATTTCCACACCGTGTCGGATCCTTTGCATTCTTATCTTCTGTGCCGTAAAATCGCCATTCCGGCGAGAAATCTACAACATCTTTGTACATAACCCCACAAGACGTATTCACACACGTTGGAAACCCATCGTCCATAATTAGTAATGCGGATTTACATAGTGTACATTTATCATCATTCTCCTTTGCATACACGCATTCTATATTTGCGCCGGTCTTATCATTCGGGTTTAATATGATATGAGTATCCGTATCAAATACGTCCCATAGTTTAGACTTCTCGTTTGAAGACAACCCGGTCTTTTTCTTCTGTGTTTTGCGATACGTCTGGGGGAGTTGAATGGCTTGATTGTTCATTAAAGTACTATTTGATTATCTTTATTTCGGTTAACCGCATTCAATTTTTCTTTTATCCTTACATTGTATAGAAATAAATACCACATATGAAACTTACTGGTATAATTGCAGAAAAGGTCGCCACCCTGATTGAGACCCAAGGGGGGACAATGGCAGACCAAATAACAAAAAAAGTATGTGGGTTGTTGTCTGATGAGATACCAGGCGTTGTGCATAGATTAACCGATACTGTCAGTAAAGAGATTGGAAAAAATATTCAAGATAAAAAGTTTAGCGAACAGATGGCGAAAAATCTTAGAGAGAAACTTGTGGCGGAACAAGGTACCTGGTTTAATGGTTTTGGGAAAGGGTTGAGGAAAATTCAGAGAAGTATCGTTGGATCTAATAGCCGTTTTAACGTGGAATACGGTAAATTAACGCCGGCGATACACGATTTGTTGAAAGAAAATTTACGAATATTGAGTGTTCCAGATGCCGAAATAGAGGATTTGATTAACAAACTTACTGCAATAGAGGGGGGTGCAAATACAACCGGAAAATCGTTAGATAAGGAGGTGTATGAAACGGCTGCCGCTATAATAGCTAAAAGTCTTGTCGGTAAAATTACCCCTGAGATATTTAATGTGGCTGTTAAAGCCGCATATGAGAAGCACCGAACTGCCAGTAAATCAAGCGCCGATGATGAGGGGTCGGAGACTGATAAGGAAACCCCTGTTACTCCTGTTTCGGAGGGCGGCAACGCGAAACGGCAGACTGCAAGATATACCAAACGTGGACGTAACGCGGCCTACCACCATTCTGCACACGGCAAAATGTACAATAGAACCCGAAAATACCCCCGTAAACAAAAATCGCGTAGAAAACAAAATAATCGCAAAAGCGTCTAACGAAACGTAACCTTCTTTTCTAATCGTTCTAACATTTCCGGATTATATACCAGTTTACCCGTAGGTTTATAATCTTTCGTATCAGTATATTGTTTTTGCGGCTTTGCGCCAGGAGTAGGTTGTCTATCATTTAACATAATAGAGTTTACATCGGCGTCCTCCTCATCGTAATCTTCTACGGCTTTCTTTTTGATATTGCCCTTTTCGTCTAATGAAATGCCGGTTTTCTTTTTTACTTCATTTCGTACATAGGAAGGTATCCATTCTTTCCAAGAAACAAACAGGGTATTTGGGTGCATGTAACGAACACTAAACCCTTCTGATTCCAGTTTTGCGACTAAATATCCGGTACAATCCGCGTTATCATAAACAGGTTCTCCAAATATATATTCTGGAACGTTAAACCATATGTGTGTATCCGTTGACCGTCCACGCGTAGTCGTAGTGATGCGCTTATGTACCCGATTTAATAGTTTGTTATATATACTTAGCTGTTTCAAGTCACGGCGTTGTTTTCTCGCAAATAAATCGTCAATATTCATTTTTTTAACAACGTCATCTTCATCGGTTTGTATAAAGACGGACATATGTTTTCGTGAAATAATATACATATCATCAGAAAAAACATAGATACATTTTACGTAATTATGTAATTACGTAAAATGGAAAATCAAGAGACAACGGAAAACTGTCCGCCTACGATCAAACATATAGTTTGTTCGGGGGGTGGATTGGCAGGGTTAGTGTTTTACGGGGCATTAAAGGAGAGCCATGCCAGAGGGATATGGCAGTTAGAAAATATAGAAACCATATATGGGACATCAGTGGGTTCAATAATAGCGGTTATCTTGGCATTAAAATATGACTGGGAAACATTGGACGATTATTTAATTAAACGTCCTTGGCAGACGGTCTTTACGTTTAATCTATACTCAATAATGGATACAATTAATAACCAAGGCATGTATGGAATGGAAATAATACAAGATATATTCTTACCGCTGTTTAGTGGGAAAGACGTAAGAATGGATATAACATTAAAAGATTTCTACGAGTTAACAAAAATAGAAATACATATGTTTTGTACAAACATGAATTCTTTTGAATTAACCGACATTTCATACAAGACCCACCCGGAGTGGTCAGTAATAGAAGCCATATATAGTTCTTGTGCAGTACCCGTGTTATTTACCCCGTTCTTTAAACGTAATGAATGCTATTGCGATGGCGGGTTAATCGCGAATTATCCAATAGCAGAATTGATAAGGAACGGATCTGATCCGAATGAAACGCTAGGCATTAAATATAAGGGTAGTAATTCAGATGAAACTAGTAAAAGTATTACGACTAAAACTACACTAGTAGATTATACGCTTACGATAATAAGCAGATTAATAGGTAGAATACTGGATAAACATGAACCGTATAAATTAGCATATGAGTATGATATATGGTGCCCGTCACTATCAATAAGTGACCTAATCAAAACGACAACCGATGATGATTTAAGACGTCAGCTTATTATGCAAGGGGTAGAAGTAGTATCAAGTAAATAACCGATTGGCAAATAAGAGTAAATTATTTGCTAATCAATAATGAGAATGACTAAACAAGCATCGTAGTAACAAACTGTTCCAATGTATGACTGGTGATTTTGGAATCAAAATCAATGGTTTTGCCATCTTTTAGTAATTTCACGGTGGGATAAGATTCAATAGAATAGGTGTTTATTAAGCTAGTAACCGTACTGTTCTCCTTGGTGCAATCAATATCCTTGCATTTTACAATAAAGCCATTAAGTTCCTTATTATTGTATTGTCGTTTGAAAGTGCTCCATTCGGGTAAAGCAGTTTTGCAATGTGGGCACCAGTCAACGTGAAAGAACATAATCTCGGCTTCTTTATTGCGGCGGTTTGCGTTGGCCACATCTGCAAACTTATTATCAACCGTTTTCTTATAGAAATTTTCATATGCGTATTGCGAAGCAAAGACAAAAATGGCGATAAGAATAATAATCAACGCGTACTTATAATATGGACGGAATAATCCGCCAACAACTTCAACTACACCAGGCATTATATATTACCGAAACATTTTAATATCAGAAATCCTACGAGAAAATAGGTTGGCTAAATCCGTAAAAATTTAGCCATAACTTTATTTATCTGTAATCTATAAAGTAATAAATATGAATAGAACTCGCAAGCGCCGTCGTGTAACGTTTGCAGACAGTGTTTATTCAAATGAGGAATATAGTAGTAACGATGGTATGTTAACGAGTGTATGGGGACCAGGCATGTGGCACTACATGCACACAATGAGCTTTAATTATCCAGTTAATCCGACAGAAACAGACAAGCGTAACTACAAGGATTTCATCTTAAACCTAAAAAACGTTCTTCCTTGTGGCAAATGCAGGGCAAATCTACGTAAGAACTTTAAGCGTTTACCACTTACAATGAAAGATATGAAGTCGCGTGATACATTTTCAAGATACATATATAATTTACACGAATTAATCAATAAGATGTTAAATAAGTCGTCTGGTCTTTCGTATGAAGACGTAAGAGAACGCTATGAACATTTCAGAGCAAGGTGTGTTCAGCCTCTATCTAAAATAAACTCTAAAACGTGTAGACGTACTAAGAAGATAGAGAATGGTTGCACAGAACCGTTATATGGAGAGAAAGCGAAGTGTGTATTAAAGATTGTACCCCACGATGTAAAATGCGATACACTCCAAATTGATTCAAAATGTGTAAAGAAGAAATTGCTCTAATACACCCGGACAATTTAGTCATTTCGTCGGTGTAAAATATACGAACAATGTATATACGATTTAATATAGATGGTTCAGACAAAACTAAAATCAGAGCCCATGCCTCAACCGGAAAAGGCCGAACCAGTACAATGTAGCCCAGATGATGAAACTTGTAATGCGAAGAAGCGACAGAGACATATTCAATTCTGGGCAGAGAACCCCAATGTATTATTTCATCAGAAGTATTTATTTGAGTTTTTCCCAGTGGAAGATATGACATATGAACAAAAACTGAATTCTGTAACGCGAACCGTAGTATTATTAACCGTTTTTGGTGCTATATTGTCACACAGCATACGTACGTTAATCGTCGGCCTCATTACGATTGGTGCAATTTATATAATGCATTACTATCACGAGAAAGAGGCGGATAAGGTGAATTCTAAGAAAATAAAGGAGGAAGTGGCCGAGGGGTTTGAAAGTCCGGCAATTGCTTACTTGACTGAGAATAATAAAACTATACCTACCGACGCCTTTTTACAGCCAGATTCCAGTAATCCATTTGGTAACGTTATGATGAGTGATTATGATTATAATCCCAATAAAAAGCCTGCACCTCCCGCATTTAATAGTAAGGTTAATACGGCGATTTTATCTAGTGCAAAACAGCTAGTGAATGAGGCTAATCCCGGTCAGCCAGATATTGCGGATAAATTATTCAATGATTTAGGAGATAATATGGCATTTGAACAATCGTTGCGTCCATTTAATTCAAATCCGAGCACCACCATACCCAATGACCAACAGTCATTTGCAGAGTTCTGCTATGGTAGCATGATATCGTGTAAAGAAGGCAACCAATTCGCTTGCGCCAGAAACACATCTCATTATACCAATTATTAGAGCAGAATTAAAACAACCTCTGTAAATTTCATTCTCTTACTATACTATAATAAGTGAATTACAATGTCTTCTGTTAGTTCCTACCTTTTTAATAATGCAGGCCGCATCGGCACCGACGCGACCGACCAATCGCAACGAAATGTCTACAATACTAGATTTACTAATCATACCTTATCCAACTATTTTAGCGATAAGATGTCTACTAGTCATGTTAATTTCGCCACAAATCAACCCGCCGTAATGTTTAGTGGCATGGCTCGCGGAACTGGACTAATTGGTAGTGCAGTAGATACCGAATCCATATTAAAATTAAAGACTGAACAAGATCACGCTGTGGAGAAACTACAACTATTCCAACGCCCGTTTGCAACTGTTCCTTATTTGGGACGCGGCAGTTGTGACCCGTCCATCGAGTCTCAGCTTTTGCTAGGAGAAATGGTGTCTGACAAGAAGAGTGTGTCTACCATTATGGATAAGTCATTCTCACAATATGCGCTGTATCCTACTGACAAGAAGATGGAAGAGCGTGTAACTAACGCAGCGAACAATGTGGAAGAGGCCGCATTAGATGGTTGGGTTCGTGGAGGCATGACCACACGTGAAATGTCTAATAATGACATTATGAAGAAGAATAACAGACCGAATGCGTCGTTTTAAGTCTTCCACGGTTTAAAACCCAAAATATAAATACATACATATGTGTATATTTATGTATTTTCCTCCTGTAACAGCAGATTTTTGTGTTGATAACAAAGAAGACGATGAGACTGCAACATCTCAACCTGAAAATCAACTTATTGAAAGAGAGGAAATGTTTGATATAGAGACACCAAAACCCCCAGTCACTCCTATACCCCATCGTGGGTTTTTAAGTATAATGGACACCATGAATATTAAATTCGGATACAATGACGGCAAATTATCAACGGCGTTAGACCTAATTTCCTTGTATCTTAAAGGTCAAAAAATGTTGTATTTAGAAGCAAAATCTTATTGTGAGTTTTATCTATATCGTCTAATGATTCCGGCAATTTTTATTTCGTCTGCGTCGTCAGTGGTTAGCGGAATATTTTATGATAATACGACCGCCGTAAAGATTGTTTCAGCGACAAGTGCTGCAAATACTGTGATTTTATCACTCGTAAATTTTTATAAGTTAGATGCGAAAGCAGAAGCGCATAAAATGACTGCATATTCGTTTGACCAACTTATTTCAGAATGTGAATTTACTTCTGGTAAAATATTGTTAAGCAATGTATCTGACAATAAAAAGGGAACCGATGCCGAAACAGTGAACCAATCCGAAAAACCAATTAAATATGATATACAATATGTTCAAAATTTTATTACGCAAATTGAAAAAAAGGTAAAGGAGATCAAAGAAAAAAATCAATTTATCATTCCCGATACAATTCGGTATAGATATCCGACTATTTACAACAAAAATATATTTATGGATGTTATCAAAATGCATATAGATGAGATGAAATACTGTAATGAATTAAAGGTTATATGTAATGCAGAGATTGACGCACGGAATAAAATTCTCAGCGGAGACACGTCGCGTGGTACACATGAAGAGTTTAGACGGTTGTATATTGATAAAAATAAAAAAATAGATGAAATTCTTGAATATAGGAAAACTAGAACAGAATGTGACGTAAAGATATCAAACGAATTGATGAATGTCGGTTATAAGGATACTAAGTGGTTCTGTTACTAAACCATCAAATACTCGTTTACATAAATCATTATGCAGCGGTTATTCGGTTTATATTTTTATAAATGGATATAAACATATGCGTGGATAATGTACAACTAGAAATGTATCAGTTTAGACATAATGGTAAAGGTAGGAAGAATATTCGCACACAAAATATTATTATCAAGAATGATGATGACGATGATGAAACAGAAGACGAAAATGTAGTAAAAACAATTACCAAGGAACATAATCATATCTATTTCCATTCAGAAGTGAATAGAGATACCATATTTGAATTGATTGCACACATTCGCAAGGCCGAAATAGAGAATATCATTTTGGCACATAATTTGTCAAGTGACGAGGCTATTCCAATCTATTTGCATATCAGTTCATATGGAGGGGTAGTTTTTGATGCTCTTACCGCAATTGATGTTATTAATTCTTGTAAAGTTCCGGTTCATACAATTATTGAAGGTGCAACTGCGTCGGCAGGTACGTTAATTAGTGTAGTTGGCAAAAAGCGGTATATTCGCCAAAACGCCCATATGTTGATCCATCAGTTATCCTCTGGTGCGTGGGGTAAAATGAATGAATTAGAAGACGAATTTGAGAACAATAAATTGGTAATGGATAAAATTACTGCTATCTATAAGAAACACGCCAAAATTCCTAAAAAGGAATTGAACGATATATTGAAGCACGATTTGTGGTGGGAATCCGATAAATGTATACAATATGGATTAGCAGATGAGATTTGGACCCGGACATAACTAGTAAAAAGTATAATTTCGTAAAAATGATACAAAATTATAAGACGTTAGTGTATACCGAACATAATGGACGCAATAAATAGCGTGTTTTTTGGAACACCGAATACGGTCCCATTGGACCAAGTTTATAAAGTATTTCAAATGAAAGCTAATCGGCACTGTTCTCGTGTTATTATATTTAATGGTAATGACAAAACTACCTTAAATTTAGTAGATTGGTTTAGCGATATTGAAATCGCATATATTGAAAAGTACAAGGTGCCAATCGTCTTCTCTAATAATCTTATCTATTCTGATGACACCATCGGCACTATAAAATGGAAAGTTCTCAATGCATTAAATGATAAACTGGTTTCTTATCCCGAAATGTACTTATATGCAAAGCAAACGTTGGCGTTTAATCTATTTGATACATATCAGAAGATCACACATAATGATAGGAATGTATTTCGGCCAAATATGTTAGCACAGCTTTTACGGAATTTGCATATAGACCAAGGAACTATTGACAGTATACCGGTGTTGGAAGAATATACATTTGACATACTGTTTAAGTATATATCAAAGAGTTCGTATGTTGTAAATACACCCATTGGCCAAAAGTTTGCAAGTTTCACCGACTTATTGTATCCAGCCGATCCATATGATATTGTATCATCTTCGGAGAACCCCTTTCAACAAACGGTGGATAACAATTTGATTACGTTTGAAAACGATATTTTAATCCAGTATGGCAAGCTCGATAGTAATAACCTTTATCTATGCACGTTACCAGAAGTACTAACTTACGCAGAAACGATCGGAATGACAGACGATTATATTATTAGATTATATTATCCAATTATTTCCAGTCGGGAAATAAGTACCAAGGAAGGAGTAGACGAGAACCGACAAACATTCTTAGATGAAGATATAGCAGTACAGGATAATACTGAAATAAAACAATACAATGCAGATGTTGACACGTTATATAATATATATAATAAACGTACGTCCGAGTTAAATATTACAAAAAAAGGTGTGAAACAGATAGCATTTGTTATGCACCCCGAAACATCTACCAACTTACCATTGGAGGTTATTTTCAAAAATATACATTCGTCAAAAGAAGTCCCATTTGTAAAATACAATCCGGGTTCTCGTCAAGAGAATTTATATAGATTATATTGCGAGAAAATGACAAAGGGGGGTAACAAGATACCGATCTTAAAGAGAACTACCATTGTCAATTTATCTAAGATGTCAATGCAGAGTGAAATATTTTTATATATTATTCATAGTAAGACCACTAACCTAAATCTTATCATTTGTTCCAACGGAAATATACGTATAAACGCTTCGTTCATGTCCGGTTTATCGGCTACCGAATTAGACCTGTTTTTTAAAGAAACTATGAACGGCATTATTGACAAATTGAATGTATTCTTACAATCCACGGGCTATAAAATAAATCCGTTTATCAGCACTTATCATTCCCTGGTTGAAGTGACTAATATAGATTATATATTTGAGGTTAGTGCAATTAGTAATACAATTAATTTTGAACCCATTTTGCACGGACTGACTACCATATTTGAAATTAATGAACATAGTTCATCTGGGCCATTGTTTATGAAGTACAAACGTGTAGATAACTATACCAAGATGTCGGCAATACAATCTATGATTACTAGTATATATCCGACGAGTAGTAGTGAACAAGAAGTAGTAGATGCATTGATATTGAACTTTAATCTATCGGCCGAACAAGCAGTAATTGAATTTACGAATTATTTAAATGGGTTTAATAAAATCAATGGACGATATGTGAACAAGTCGTTTGAAATATTACAGAATAATGGGTTCAACGCCGGAATGCAATATTTAAAAGCGGATAATAAACTGGTTGTAACTATTACTGATATAGATAACATTGGCTATGTAAGAGTGTTGGATATATACATGGATAGCTTCTGTCGTATAATGTTGAACCCGACAAGCACCGCGGTTCCAGCAGATGATATTAAACGACTATGTACAGACAAACTCAGATCAATCATAATGAATAAACACGACCTGATTATACCTGTGGTTAAGATGCAAGATGGAACGCAAGTGACGTCTGGCGCACTAGATATTGATAATGTCATTCAGAGTGACCGGAATGTTATATTTTTCGGTGATGATGAAGATGAAGATTTTGAGGAAGAAGAAGAAGAATTAGACGAAGCAGATAATCAACTTATAGAAGACCTAGGTATACTCGCGGATAAACCGCAAAAGACAACACCAGTTATATCTGAGAAAGTAGATAGTGATCCGGTTGAGAATATACGTAATGTCATATTTTTTGATGACGATGAAGATGAAGATGAGGAGGGATTAGAAGATGATGCAGAAGTGGGATCCGATGAAGATGCAGAAGTGGGATCCGATGAAGATGAAGAGGTGGGATCCGATGAAGAGGAGGGATCTGATGAAGAGGAGGGATCTGATGAAGATGCAGAAGTGGGATCCGATGAAGAGGAGGGATCTGATGAAGATGCAGAAGTGGGATCCGATGAAGAGGTGGCGGGTGGGGCAAAAACAAAAGCGGTTGTTGCCAAAGAAAAGAAAAACGAAAATCCATTTTATAGAAGATTGCTTGATAGAGAACCTGAGCTTATCCTGGTTAGAAAAGTCGGTAAATATAAAGCATATTCAAGGGTCTGTCCAGCAAACGTAAACCGCCAACCGATTATATTGACAAATAAAGAAAAAGATGCGATTGACGAAAACAACCGTGATGCATATGGATATGCGTTGAGGTATGGACATAGTACTGATAAAACAGATCAACACTGGTTGATATGTCCACGGTTCTGGTGTAATAGAACAAATATGCCCCTTACCGAAAAAGATGCAAAGGACCCCACTAAATGCGCAAAAGAAGATATCCACGAGTTTACTGGAAAATACCACAAAAAAGATGATGGATCCTATAAGGAGAATAACCCAGGACTAGTACTTGGTGCTCACCCCACGCACGGTGTACCTTGCTGTTTTGGTAAAGGTTGGAACTCTGAACAATTGAAAGGGGCGCGTGAAGAAATGGGCATTACAGATGATGATATTGACGTTCCAGTTGGAGAACAGGGAGTAACAGATAATATGAAAAAAAAGAAGGAGGATATTTCCGAACAAAACAATTTTTATATTGTTGGGTTTGATAAATTTCCTGTGCCAAAGCAAAGATGGGGCTTTTTACCACCTTCTGTTCTACTATTCCTGGATATTAACTACACTGATGTACTGAGTAAAAAAAGTTCTGCATTTATCAAGTCTAATAAAAAAACCTTTTTACGATACGGCGTGGAGAGTAATCAACATCAATCATTTATTGGTTGCATTGCTGATATATATGCATCTGTAAACAAGTATAAGGAGAATAAACAACCGGTTCCTTCAATTAAAACAATGCGTGAAATACTAGTGGGGTCTATTACACTAGATATGTATCTTCAATATCAAAATGGTTCCCTCGTCGCACTATTTCAACCAAAGAGACGCAGACTAGATAAGGATATTTTAACCAAATATGAAGATACGCAATTCTATAAAAGCTTGACACCCACAGACGATGCTCAAATGAACTTTTATGAGGATACGGTTTCCTCGTTTGAACGTTTCTTAGAATATTTAAGAGATGATGATGCGCTAATAGACCATACGTATATATGGGATATTGTAACTTCTGTAAACAGTAAGCTGTTTCCTACCGGATTAAACCTAATCCTCTTAGAAATTCAAGATAATGATATTACAGACAATGTTGAACTAATATGTCCTACGAATTCCCACGCATTAACTATGTATGATGCTAGTCGTGAAACCGTTATCATATTAAAACACGACGTGTTTTATGAACCAGTATATCTATATGAGATAATAGAAGACGAGACTGACCCACGCGGAAAAGTTGTCCGTTCAAAGGAAACATTTGTAGAGCAAACTGCTACACCAGTAATAAAGCGCGTGTTGAAGATCATTCAAAATACTATTGGGAAATATTGCAAGCCTCGCCCAAGTCTACCAAAAGTATATAATTACCAAACCAATATTATTGCAAGTAAATTATCTACCTTGTTGAAAACATATGGATATATCATTCAATTTCAAATTGTAAATTATCGTAGAAAGGTAATCGGATTTCTGGTAAATGATGACTCATCAAGAGAATGGTCGGTATTTATTCCGTCCTTTCCCTCGGCTATATTACCAGACGTTAAAGTAAAATATACAGATGATATTAAATGGGCCGATTATTCTACTACACGAGATATGCTTTCTCAAATCCATAACAACTCAAATCAAACCATTTTATGTAGACCCATATTGAAAGTAATTGAAGACGAAATGATTGTTGGTATATTAACTGAGACTAACCAGTTTGTGCAAATAGACCCACCTACATCAAACATAGAAGATGGTATTGATGTAATACATACTACTGGATACGCAAGTAGTGGATATACGAAAACAGATAAACAGTTGGCAACAAACCGAACCGAGGATAAAGTCCGATTAGAGACCATTCATAATATTAAACTAGAAGGGCAGTTCTATTCCGCATTCCGAACTGTTCTACGCATAGCACTCGGGCAACCATCAAACTATGAAACACGTCAACGTATTGTCTCTTCTATTAATAATGCCTCTCACTTTACATATAGTGTTGTTGTTAATAAGATAGAATGGCTAATCCGTGGGTTATTAAGACAGCATGTTTCATTTGCTAATTATAAGCCATCGGTTTTAACGAATTTAAAGGACATTTCTGATGTGGAAGCACTTTATACAAAAAAACAATATTGTTTGGTTGCTGATGACGGAGTATCTTGCAAAATAGTTATTCCCAAAACCAACTTGATTACTGCAAAAGACAATAGTATTATATATTTTAAACGCGTTGCAGATGAGTTACTAAGATATAAGCAGGTGCGACTATTCGTCCTTGAACCAAAGCGTTATCTAAATGTCGGTAACTCAGAGTACAAGCTGAATGAGAATGAGTTATTAATGTTACAAACCACATTAGACGGCGATTATCTGGATAATCTAATACCCATTCAGGCTAGCGAATATGTTAAGAACGTCACGTTTGATACAGCGGATCCATCTATCAGTCAACCGTATTCAACAATAGTCACAATTGAACAACAAAATAAGGTTGCAATCGTAGATGACAGCAATATCATATATAACACAGAATGTATACTAGAAACAAAACGATCGGTTATAGGAAATGGTCAAAGTTATTGGCCCCGGGTTTTCCCACAAAAATGTAAGGAAATCATATTTAATAATACAATAAACTGTACCTATCACGTACTTGTTAATATTCTAAACAAGCGGCTAAAACAGCAAGTTTCTACACGCCTTATAAAACAGGCGTTGTGGCAAAAATATAGTATGTATTTACCAACATATCAAGCAAAGATCTTCCAAATACTACAAACCCACCCAGCTAAACGCGCTATGATAGAGAAGGTCAAAAACAGCCAAATGAATTTTGAGGATTTAATTATGAGCGAAGAATACTTTATTACCAACCTAGACCTTTGGGCAGTGGCTGACCATTTTGGTTTACCTATATTATTATTCGCAAACAACTCATTGGATACTCTGGGTCTATCAGTTAACTGGGTTGTTCTTAGTGGAAACGCAAAGCTCGACTCTTACTACTGTATTCGTAGTCCAGCGTATGGTATTGATATACCAGAATATCACATGATTGACCCTATGTGCAAATTAATGGAATTGAAAGGGTTTGATAAGATGATTGATAATCCAACGTTTGCTGAAAATAATCTAAATTTTGATACATATTTGAACACACACACGCTTAAAATAGACGTGTAGGTATATTCCTTATTGTAAATGATAAAATATTGTTATGTTATCATTTTGTTAATTATGAATTCCTGTCCGGGTTATCGGAATCGAACCGATGACAAATAGATACCTATCGTAAAAAAACAACTACAGTCTATTGCTCTACCAACTGAGCTAAACCCGGATTTATTTTCCCCGCCCCACAATATAACGATGTGCTCTTTTTATATACTTTTGACGGTCTAGAACATAAATTCATATTTTGCTTGTGGAAATAAACATATTTTCCCCCATTCTTCATCGTCCTCGTAACTATTCTCATATGGCAATTGTTCATAATCCTTTACTAATCTTTTCCCAATATAAATAGTCGGCGGTTTCTCAAATTTCATATAATATTCTTCAATAATTCGCGAACAATGCGATGGTATAATAACAATAACCGAGTTTTCTTTTTCTTCAAAGACTTTGACGTCTCTCTCTTCTTTGTCGTCCTCGTACTCAATTATCATATCAATCCTGTTATTTGCACGACGAATTAACATATCAATATCTTCTTCCTCAGATACAGATACAGATACAATTATCATATCATCACTGTTATTTTCCATATGATTATATTGTGTATGTCGTTACATCTTTATGCTGTTTTGCTTTGCACATAAAAAAGATTTATAATTTATTCTGTTATGATGATTAAATTATAATATATTATTTGTTTTATTTTGCTTAGAACCCCGCATCATATCCATCGTCATCACACGCGTTGGTATTATGCGTCTTTAATGTTTCTATACTATTACGAATAACTATATTATTCAATGAACACGCATCGGTAGGATCTGATGCTGCACATAGGGTTTTTTCAACTTCTTGTCTGCTATTCTTTGTGCTTACGTCTAGGGCTTCTAGGTTCTTCATTTGGTCCATATCAAGAACCACCTGGAATGACCCCGTACCGAACACACCCATTTGTCCCATCATTACGTTCGCAGATACACCTCGCATATGGTCAAAGTCGGCGTGTCTGGACGCATTCAATAGAACTTCGGTGTGCACTTCAAACGTTGATTTGGCGATAGGACCAATGTTATCATTTAGGATACCAGAGCGGAATATGGCAACCATATTCTCAGTTGATGTCATTCTATCACAAAGGAGACTGAGATGGTGGTAGTTGATATATACATCTGCAAACTCCATCACTTCTACCAATTCATTGTATAACACTTGGCGCGCGGCCTCAATGCCCAACACCCTATATGTTTCGTGAATATCATTGCAGAATGTTCGGTTTGCATCAATGAAGTCTAGTGCTAACACTTCCATCAAATTAGAACCTGTCGTATCCATAATCCAAACGTCCTTACGAATATATTTGCCGTCTTCCTTGATAACATTGTTTTTCAGCATACGCGGTAAGACGTTTGTAATGCCGTTTATGCCACGAAGGACAATATTATTCAATAAGTTCTCTTGAAAGTTTCGTAACATATAGATATCGTCGGATTGATCAAGTGCATTCGGAACACCACGGACTTTTTTGCCTTTGTTCATAATCTTCTCGTTCAAACGAATACGGAATACCAAGTTGTTTGCATTATAATCTGCATATACACACGAGATATCTTCGCCGTGACTAGAATTAATCGCAAAATGCACATCGTCCATTGTAATATTCTTTTCTAACATTGTTTCCGTATTCATCTCTATGCGAATAATCCACTTGGATTTGGCTTGGGTTGACCCAGCACTCTCATCTTCCATACATTCCTTCACCATATTCTCAAACTCGTAGTACTGTTCTAGTAACACTTTGTCTTCCAATATGTTTGTAGATTTGTCAGATGGGTCAAAGCAAATCTGCACGGATTTCACTACATCAACCAAACGAGTATGTTCTAACATATTCGCGAAATGGGTTGCCCGATCTTTATCTTGTTCATCTAACTCGTGCATGTGGACAGTCAATGAAGGGTTCTTTGGGTTCTTAGTAAGACGTAAGATTTCCTCAATCCTGGGCACGCCGCGAGTAACATTGGATTTACTAGCAACACCAGACAAATGGAATGTGTTGAGTGTCAGTTGGGTAGTTGGTTCACCAATTGATTGACCTGCAATGACACCTACCATTTCACCTGGGTGAACAATAGCTTGCTTATATTTCAATATGATTGTCTCTAACAACAGCACGAGTGCTGCACGATGAAACCGCTTATTGACTAGCAAATCCTTGGGTGTTAAATAGAAGAAATACATCGTTTCAAATAGTTCGGTTGGTTTCACAAACGTCATCTTCGTCAACTTATTGAAATATTCTTCTATTAAGTCAAATGCTTCTAGTGGGGTGATATCCACTATTGTAGATGAGTTCAGGTATAACTGTCCTTGAATATTTGCAATGGCACTCTGGAACGCAACTGGTAATCTAACACCATTGTCATTCTTATGGTGAAACACTGATTTAACAATTGCGTCGCGAGCAGCTAGTAGCTTTTCAATATATTTTGCACACCGCGCCTTTGTATCTGGACGCTGTTTCTTTGCACGAGTAGAAGCTCCTTTGCTATAAACATTGATTGTCTCCGATGTTTGGTCATTTACACCGATCATATCGTAATGCAGGTAGACTTCTTCTGTGCTCATTCCGACCAACGGGATAATTTGATTTTCTACTTTGGTGGATTCAAAACCATCATCACCGTATGCGAACTGAACTATCTTACCCATATTATTTCTAACAGTCATATCGTATTCTACTTTGAGGTCTTCTAACCCCTTAATTAGTCTACGCTGAATATAACCAGTCTGCGAAGTCTTTACAGCAGTATCAATCAAACCAATACGACCGCCCATTGCGTGGAAGAAGAGTTCGGGAGCAGTTAGACCAGAAATATAAGAGTTTTCAATAAACCCACGTGCGCCGGGGGAATCGTCAAATTTATTGAAATGAGGAAGGGTTCTGTCGTCAAATCCATATTGAATACGCTGTCCGTCAATATTCGTCTGTCCCAAACAAGAAATCATCTGGGAGATGTTGATTAGCGAACCTTTTGAACCAGAATTTACAATCATAAGGAAACGGTTATCTTTACCGAGTGATTTACGACTGATTTTACCGGCTTGATTGGTTGCCTCATTCAGAATATTATTGACGCTGGTTTCAAACTCAGCATAATTTGTCGCAGACGTGTTGTTCTCAAAGGTTCCGAGATGCACACGTTCAATTAATGACTGTACCTCCTGTTTTTGTTTTGCGATTTCTTGGATAATACTGTCCTGTGTTTGGCGGTTCGCGACCAAATCACTGATACCGACACTGAAAGAACTTGATTTCATATATTCGGTAACAATGTTTTGCATATCATCAATAAAGTCGCACGCTTGTGTATTTCCGAAATCATTGTATGCGCGGTGAATAATACCCTTGCTTGCCGAGCCTAAAACGGACTTCTCTATTTGCCCGCGAATATATTGACCGTTTCTTATTTCTAGGACATTGTTTGATGTGGCATAATCTTCATCTTCATCAAACAGCTTTGTCTTATATTTCATTGTTAGTGGGGGTAATATTTGTGATATTATATCAAAATTGGATATCTTTCCGCCTGACGTAGCATCACGCAATGTATTTACGTTCACTTTCGGGAACATCATTAGTAAATTCATTGCATCACGCGGCGTAAAGCTTATATTTGGGCGGGTTAAACGATACGAACCCAATAATGAATCTTGGTATATACCAATAATTGGAGCATTTCCCGATGGGCTGATCATCTGATACGGGATTGCTGCTAAGTGTCTTAACTCTGTTTCTGCCAGTACATTCTGGGCCAT
>Ga0208916_10000170_pt1 | contig 32402 bp, 46 predicted proteins | sample DEB19_08_DNA_5_FD_184523 | JGI IMG/M metagenome (GOLD analysis project Ga0208916, IMG submission 184523) | Aqueous microbial communities from the Delaware River and Bay under freshwater to marine salinity gradient to study organic matter... | ecosystem: Environmental > Aquatic > Marine >... | reverse complement strand
GTACCTCTCTTTAAAGCTTTTAATAAGACCGGTAAAACAATGTCTTTTTCTTCGGTTGTTAATTTTTCAGTGTGGATCATTATATTTTGTTATTTTTTATAATATATATATTTACTTTAAAAACACTATATTTAAAAGTGTGGACTTTTTACGGCAGAATGTATTATTTGTGGAACCAAAGAGGTATATTATAATATATAGAGATGTGATTAATGATTTTTATTTTTTATTTAGTTTTTAAAAGACCATCTTTTTATAGGTGGTCTTTTTTTGTTTATGTAACCCGCAAGCCGGATGGCTGCTCAGCGACTGTTAATTACATAAATAAAAAATAATTAAAAAAAGTTTAAAAAAACAAGAAAAGTAGAATAAAAGTTTAATATATACTTTATAAGTTTAATGATTCTTTAATCATTCTTGGGTTGCAGGGAAGTAATTAGCCCTGCTGCTCTACCCAAGTAAAATAAATAGAGTTATAAAAATAATAGAGCATATGAAAACAATTAATCGTTATATACCAAGTCTTGTATATAATAAGATCCAGGAATTAGAATTTAATAATAAAGAACAATTATATGTGATATGTGATATGATATATCGTATTTCTATTTATCGTAAAGAGAATACTGATTATTCAAATATATATAGAGATATACCATCAAAGTATTATACTGATATTATTGCAGATAAAAATAATTATAAGAAGGCTATGGACTTTCTTAAAAATAATAGTATAATAGAGTGTGATAATATTTATAGTAAAATGGGTGGTAAAGCTTTAGGTTATAGATTTAATAGTCAATTAGTGTCTAAACTTATTACAGTAGAGATAAGTAAACCTACTATATTTAAACGTATAGTTAATAATGTTAATGAAGAAAGAAATTTAGTTAATGATAAGTATAAAGTTTATAGAGATTTCTTTATAAATAATTTTAGTATTGATTATGATAATTCATTAAAATATTTAAATATGTGGTGGGAAAAAGAACATAATCTACTACTATCACTTAACCCCTCCTTATGTAGTAGTTTTTTAGATACAATGTTGAATATAGATACACCTAATCAATGTAGTAGTTTTTTAGAAACTGAAAAATCTTCCAGTAGTTTTTTAAAAGACTATATAAAACTTAATAATAAGTATAACCATTTATTCATGAGTATATCCGCTATTAATGATGGTAACTTATTTTTTAGACATAATAAAACTAATGGTAGAATAGATAGTAACCTAACTAATTTAAAAAGTGAGTTTAAACAATTTATAACTACACCAAACCTTTACCAAATAGATATTGTAAATTCTCAACCATTTATTCTATCTCTATTACTTAACTCCTCCTTATGTAGTAGATTTTTAGATGGAAAAGAATTAAGAAGATATACAGACTGGACATCAGCTGGTATTTTTTATGAAATGTTTTTAAAAGAATATTTTAATAAAACATCAAAAGTATTACAGAGAGATGATATTAAAGATATTATGTTCTGTATATTTTATTCAAAGAATGGTCAATACACAAAAGAGAAGAATATATTTAAAAGTATATTTCCAACTATAATGAAATATATAGAAGAACAAAAGAATAATAAACATAATGAATTCTCTATTAAACTTCAAAAGATAGAAAGTAAAATATGTATAGATATAATAAGTGAAGAATTAAACAAAAATAATATTAAATATTATACTATACATGATGCTTGGTTAGTAGATAAAGAAGATATTAAAATAACAAAGGAAATTATAATTAGAAAGTTCTATGATAACTTTTATAGAAGACCAGAATTAAAAATAGAAAAAATAAATAAATAATATGACAACAAAAGAAATTAAAGATGAGATAAAGAACCTTGAATGGTTTATAAAGAATACAAGTCCAACTTGGGATGAATTAGAATTTTTTCAAGAAAGAATTTATGAATTACAAAATAAATTAAAAGATGAGTAACTAAAAAAGACACTTTAATAAGTGTCTTTTTGTTTTACATAACCACATAATTTAAAATACATAATATCTAATTGATCACCTTCACTATAGTATTCATAAATATCATTTCCATATACTTCTATATATAAACTAACTAATCTTAAACCATCGATATAACTTAATTTTAAGTTGTTTATTTCAATCCTTTTTAATAAAAGATATATAGACTTAATATCTATATTATCATTCACTACAACTTGTTTATCTCTTTTACCTAAAAAAGGTTTATAAGGTTTGTCACTTTTTCTTTTATAAAATTTACTGTTATTACATTCTCTACAATAAGAGCTATATGCTCTATTACCACTTCTCTTTTTAATATAACCTAAATAATAAAATAAACTCTCATCTTTTTCTAAACCACAATTTCTACATTTTTTCATAAAGTATATAGTAAGTTTTATTTACTCCCTAATAAATAAACCAAAACATTATTAAAAACGATTTTAAATGTGATTTAAAGAACGATAATATAAAAATAATATACTTATATAACTTTAAAATAATAATGTCTTAAATACAATATTTCATTATAATAAAAAACACCACCAGTTAATACCAGTGGTGTTAAAAAATAATTAACTATTCAATTATTTTTCTTTCTTCTTTAGACTTTTTCTTATTCTTTCTCGAATATTTCTTTTTATTCTTAAATACTCTTGTCTTACTCGCTTCCCATATCTCTTGTAAAGTAAATACAACATTTTCTAATTTAGTTTCCTTTTCCATTATCTTAAAGTTCCACCTTTTATATATGATTTACCAGACTCAACTAAATACTTAAAAACTGCACTACCAACACTTGGATTTTTTCCAATATACCAAGTACCCCATTTATTTTCACCATCAGTAACACATGTAGCTCTACCATTAATTATATTATTAAACTCATAAAAATCTATATTAAAATATGTATATATTTCACCATCATTAAACTTAATTACTAATTCATTAGTTTCGTCATTAAACATTATCTTATCTACATTAGATGATAAAGGATTATTTCTCCACTTTTTCATTTCCAATAAGTACATTACTACACTCATAACTATTCTTCTTTTTTATCATCATCTATTAACTCACCAAGATCCTTCTTAATCTCTTTACCTTTATTAATCATATTCTTTAATTGTTTCCATAGAGAAGGATTACCTAACTTCATTTGATTTTCATCAATTGAAAGAAGTTCGGTATATAAACATAATAAACTAACTATCTTTATACTTAATAAAGGAACTCCTAATAAACTACCACCAAATATATTAGTATCTATTAGAAAAGCCATTATAATACCTAAACCATAATAAACTCCTTTAATTATAACATTAAAAAACTTATTACTACGAAAGAATCTAAATCCTTTAACTTTAATAGTTACATAAACTCCCATGAAAGTATCTAATAGCACGAATAAACCTACTAAACTTACAAATGGTACCACTGGTGTCAATACAGTTGTTAATGCAACTAATATCGATACTAAAATATCTCTCATCTTATTACGGTAATACAACCCACGCTCCGTTCTTTCTAACATAGAAATTTCCATCCTCAGGTGCTTCATCAATTTTATTAGCTATTGTACCATTCAAAGTTGAAATAGTATCATTTAACGTAGCTATAGCGTTATTTAATTGTGTTATAGTTGCTTTCGCATCTAATTGTCCTTGTAATCCAGTTACATTACTTACAGAGTGAGTATGAACTAATAAAGCTCTACCATCAATCTGTGTTTGTAATGATGATAATGTTGCACCAGTAATACTGTTATTACTATTAAAAGTAGTTGAGGTAACATAGTTAGATAACGTAGCTGTTAAATAACTTGTAGTTACTTGTGATAACATAAATGTATTAACCTCATCAAAGTTATCATTAACATATTGAAAGGCTGTTCTTAAAACAGTTCCTGTTCCATCATTAGGTGCAGTACCTATATTTATATTACTAAATGTCATATCTTATTTTTATTTTTTTATAATTTAATATTTTGTCTTCTATAACTAAAATCATTTATTCCTAATTCAATAATCTTTTGATTACACTCATCTCTTAATCTATCTCTCTCATCAATAGCTTCTTGTGGAATATCAACATTCTCCAACATCTTTTTCTCTATATGTTTTCTTAACAAATCTGATATAAGACTTGTGTAATATAAGTCTATTTGTAATGCTTCATATATTAATGAAGCCATATCAATAGTTTCTTCTCTTTCAATAGTTTCATAAGAAACACCTTGTGGTATTTCATTTATGTTCATAGTCTCTATTATACTATTTCCTAATGTGTATTTATATATTATCATAGTTTTATCTTGGATTTGTAAATATTTCTTCATACATAAAGTAATCAGTTAACATTGTTCTTGCTGATGTACCTACTGTTTTATTCATTATACTAACAATAGTCATTGGTGTTCCTGTTGATGGTATATTTGTATTATGTGTAGCAACTAAAGTTCCATCTATATAAAATGTTACTGATGTTGCTGCCGCGTTAATATCTATTCTTAATTTATACCAACTATCAACAACAACTGGTATAGATGTAGTTGTTAAGGTAGTAGTTCCACCACCTCTTGTATAACATTTCCAGTTTGGTGATGGTGTTCCAGCAAAATAAACAACACCACCTTCATCATAAGAAAAGAATATAGCATTTGCACTATTCTGCCAGTTTGATGGAACTCCATATCCAAAAAATGTAAAAAATCTCTCTGTTACTGTTGATAAAGTTTGTACATTAACATAAGTTTCTATACTTATAGTTCCTGTTCCAATCATTAATGATGAATTACCTAAATTATATCCAGTAAAGTTTGTTGCACCTGTTCCTGTTGAATGTTGTATAACACCTTGTTGATTAGTTCTTCCACTTTGAGTTGCAGTAGTAAAACCTACTGTTCTTGCAGTACCATTACCACTCGCTAATGTTACTACCTGTCCATAAGATGTAGCTATACTACCAGCATTACTACCCATAAATTCTTCAAAGTAATAAATACCTTGAGTTCTATTGAAAGTCTTCAAGTTATCTTGTTTATTATTAAATATAGTCCAATCTGCTGAACTTAAAGCACCTCTATTAGTAGCTGATGCTGTCGGTAAATTAAATGTATGTGTTGAACCAGTTGAACTAATTGTAAAGTTAGTTCCTGCTGTTCCTGTTACCAATGATTGTGTTGTTCCAACTAAATTATTTATTGCTGTAATACCTGTTCCTACAATAGAAGATTTATCAATTCTAACAATTGTTCCATCTGCTTTTCTACCTAATATATCAGTTGTTGTGTTATCTAAACTTGGTGTAACTCCTATACTAACTGTACCACTATTTGTAATTCTAAACTTACTTGTTTCACTACCAAATGTGCCTGTGCTTGTTACAAAATCAAATGATGCTCCTTGCCATCCAATAAAGAATAAATCATTATTTGAAATTAAACCATTCTTGTTTCTTAAATATGGTATAGAGTAACCAGCATTTGCATGAAATAAACTCACATAGTTATCATATAAACCTCCTGAACCACCAAGATAAAGTGCAGACACTGCACCATCACCTACATTATCAGTATTTCTTGCATAGTAACCAACTGATTGATTTGTAGATTTATTTATGTAGAATCCATTATTAGAAGCACTTGCAGGTTGTAATCTTAAACCTAAATAACCATCAGGTGTTACATTTTCTAATAATTGTGAAAATGTTACTCCTGTTGAAACAACCCAACCAGCATCTTTTCTAACATATTGTTGTCCATCAATAGGAGCCTCACCAATCTTTGTGTATATTTCTGTTTGTAAATCATCAACTATAAAATATAGATCATTAATAGAAAAGTTTTGTGAGTTTAATGTATTATTAATAGTAGATATAGTAGTATTAATTGAGTTAATATCTGATTGTAAACCAGGTATCAAACCAACATTATAGGTTAAATCATCTAATATAGATTGTAAACCACTAATTTGACTAATAGATATAGAAGAAGTTCCTGTTAATACATTATCTAATATAGATTGTATATCAGAAAAATTCTCATTAACAATTATAAAAGCATCTCTTAAAACATCCCCAGTTCCATCATTTGCTGTCGCTCCTGTGTTTATTAAGTTTATCATTTTCTTCTTTATCTTTCTTTTTTAATTCCTCATAAAGTTTATTTAACTTTACTAAGTACTTTTCATCTTCTTCTAATAATTTTCTACCACCTACCTTAGATTTCTGTTCCATGAATCATTAACATTTTTATTTTTATCTATTATCCAACCACCAGTATATCTTCTTGTATTACAATTACAATGTGAATTCCATTCAGGATATATATCTTTATTATCATTTAGAAATTTAATCATATCTTGTTTATAATCATCATAAATTGTTCTATATTGTATAACTAATAGATTAGTTTCTTTTTGTTCAATACTTACAGAATTATCAGATTGTATTTTTGATATACCATTATCAGAAACCATATAAGCGCCATCAAATAAATATAGTTCAGCAGACTTATGTATCAACATATCTTTAACAGAGTCTTCATAAAGTTCTGATAATCTACCTGTTAATACTCCATTACCACTAACATATGCAGATAATAAAGCATCATATAATTCTTTACCTAAATCTTTTTTAATAAATCTTTTTTGTGCTGTCTTTATCTTATATCTATATCTATCTTTATCAATATTACCACCTAAAATAGTATTTCTTGTTAAGTCTTCATCTGATAATAATAGAGGTGTTGATGCTGTTGCCATTATTGTATATTATTATTTTTTTCATCTATTACTTGTGTTGTAACATTACCACCATTATCAACCTTTGTAACTTCATCTAATTGATCAATAAATTTAAGTGATATATTAGGACTATTAACTGATAATAGTTTATTTAAAGCATATACAATTCTATTTCTCATAGGTTGTATAACCTCATCAAATAAATCTAATTTAGAAACTTGTTTATCTTCTGCTTGTGATGAGAATCCTGATGGTGCAATTACACCAAATAAAGCTGGGTTAGTAACACCATGAGCTTGCATTATTTCATTTTTACATTGTTGTACAACAAATTGATATTGTTGATAAGCATCAGGTATATCAATAGTCTCTACTGTTGTAGCAGTTTCAATACCATTATTAATAGATACTAACATTTCTTCACCATCTGTTCCTGTTAATTCTGATTTATAAGTTCTAATCAACTCATCTATTTGGTCATCAGAATATTTATCACCATTATTAACATTTATAATTGTTTTAACAGAGAATGATTTTCTAATATGTTTATTAATAAAATTACTTACTTGTTCATCAGTAAAACAATATTGTAAACAAGGTAAATAAGAAGGTTCTGAAAATAAAGGTGAATCATCTAAACCTCTTAAAAAGAATATCTCTGTTTGTTTAACAGGTATATCATTTACTATTATTGGCTCACCTTTAGCAAATCCAGGAAATTGTTCTGGTTGATAAACAGATCTTTGTCTCCAATCAAAACAATACCAATAAGCAGAAACATCATCCATAATATCTTCTTCTTTATTAACTCCAATACATCTAATTGGTAGGTGATATAAATTAGAAATCTCACCTTTAAAATTATAAATAGTTTGTAATGCGGTATTAGCAGATTTAACATAGTCTAATACAAATAATTCTAAATCATCAAAACCAAATATTTTAGATATATCATATCCATTCTCATCTACCAATCCTTTACCAACAATAAATTTTACATACTTATCTATTATGGATCTATTTGTTGATGATGCTCTATAAGCGGCATCATATTTATAAAATTGACTATTTAAATGTCCATTTAAATAATAGTTTTCGAATGTACTATTTAATCTAACATAAGCATCTATTGCCTCATAATTATTCATTTTAATTGAATGTAATCTCTTCATTATACATATATTATATTATTATCCTTTCTTGTTAAAGAAAAGTCTTGTAGGTTATCTTGTGTTGTTGCAAATATTTTACCTCTCCATATAAGTTTATCATCATTAGTAACCTTAGCTTCAAATGTTTCACCATCTTTAAAAAGATAATTGAATGTAAGTATCATATAACCATCACTTTCAACTGCAGTTATTTGAATATTATTCTCTTCCTCTGTAAATTCATTAAATAGATATAAATTTACATCACTATTAAAAAATCTATATGGTATTTTTAACTCATATGATGTATAGAATTCTGTCGCATCTGCTGTTATAAGTGTAGTATCTGCTGTTATAAGTGTAGTATCTACAGTTAAATTACCAATACCACCACTTATTTTTATTACTTTTAACATATCGTATTTTTATTTACTATTAAAACTTAAAAAAGTGGTTTTGTTTATTATAAAAAAAGAGAGAACTTTTTGATTCTCTCTTTTTATAAATTTAATTTACTAATTATCTTGTAAATTATCCTGCTACTGATGCAGTTGAAGTTAATGCTTTCAATGCGTTTGATGCAGAACCTGTAAGATACCAAATTGGATCTTTTTCCATTCCTACTGCAGTTAAAGTATAACCATTTAATGAATCCATTGTTCCTTGAACTTCAGATTTACCTGAAATCTCACAACCATGATTTTTACCCATTAAAAAGAAGTCTCCTGAATTAGCTTCAACGAAGATTTGAGGTCTTCCCCAAGCTAACATTTTGATTTGAAACTCCATCTCAGCTGATAATTTAGTTAATACAAAGTTTAATGTTTGGTTAAAAAATGTAGTACCGTTATCTCTTGATGATGTTATATCTTGTGTGAATGTATTTCCTGAATTCTTTAACTCGAACTTATAAACAGTATCTAAATCACCTACACTTGTAAGTAAATGTCCTGCGTCTGTTGAAGATGTTACGAATGTATATTCATCAAAATTAGCAACATAAATTGCTTTTAATCCTGATACTGCATCTTTACAAGCTAATAGACCTTTACCTTTTGTAATATCACATGCCATATTTTCTTTTATTATTTTTTCTAATGTAATATAAGGGCCCTTATTCTAACCTTGAGTTCTTTACAGACCCTTATATTAAATTATATTTTATTATTAGTTATAAAGAACTACTTCTGATGGTCTAACGATTGCAGTACCTGCAGAGTAAACCATTTTAATAACTACATTTCCTTCTTTAATTCTCTCTGGTGAAGTAGAATCAATATAGATTTCATTGTGGTCAGATAAAAGACCAGTACCGAATACTAAATTCTTTCTTTGGTAGAAAACCATTGTATCATCTGGTAATGCATCAATAACTTCTAATGTATATCTACCCCATCTTAATTGATTTTCGTTTAATACAGTACCGTAAGTTATTTGACCGATATTTTGTGCATTTGAAAGTGCATCAGCAACGTTTGTTGAGATAGCAAATACAGCATCTGGTGCAGTTTTAATAGAAGTTGGTATTGCTACTAACATTCTTGCTAATTCTCCAGCAACGTTTGTTGATGTTACAGAAGCTGTTGCAGTTACTTTGATAGCACCTGAACTAACTTCTTGTAATTGAGGAATAAATCCTGTAAATCTACCAGTTGCAGATGATGTTGGTCCAACCCACATATCATTATCAGTTGCTACTGCTGTGTCTAAAAGGATTTCTGCAGTGATTGCAGTTGCTTCATCCAATCCTTCGAAGTTTTTGTTCCAAGAAGAGAATCCCATTTTAGCTTGATCAAATACATCTCTAAAGTCTTGTTTACACAATTCTAAAGGAATTTCAATAACCTTTGGCTCTAATGAAACTTCGTTAAAAGCTACTGTACCAATTGGGTTCCATCCACAAGCGAAGTCTTGTCTACCTGCTGTGTAGTCGATTTTTCTTAAATAAGCTATCTTATTTATATTAGGAATAACATTTACTAAACCTCTTGAGATAGTATTAGCTTCTCTAAATGCTTTACCAAAAATTTGTCCTGCTTCTTCTCCAATATAATTAGAGTTAATAGTTAAAGTTGTTGCCATTTTTTGTTATAATTTTTTTTTTGTTTTATTTTTGTAGTAATGCCATTACCATTTTCTCTCTTGAAGTCAATGTTTTAGTTTCTACTTTATTGTAACCTGAAATTGATTTCATCTTAACATCAGTTGGTAATGATTTCAATTTTTCGTTCTCTATTAAGACTTCATTTTGATTTTTTGTTAGTTTTTCTAAATCTTCTTGAAGTTTAGCTAACAATAAACTCATCTGAACTGCATCATTAGATGGTGTAGTTTCTGGTGCTGATGTTTCAGCAGGTACATAAGATACAATTGAATTATATGTAAATGCAGTATCTCCTTCACCTTCTGTAACTTCTTCAACAGTAACTACTGTTCCATCAGCTAAAGTATTAACACCAACTGGTAACTCAATATAAGCACCAAGTTCTCCTGAAAGAGTTTGTTTTTCTTTTTTAGCTGTTGTTTGTTCTAAGTTAGAATCAGGTGCAGGTGTTTCTTCATCTTGTTTAACCTCATCTTTTCTAACGATTTTACCATCAGCATCAGTTTCATATTCAAAACCACCATCTTGAAATACTTTAACACCAACTGGTATCATATCCCCATTCTCATCTTCCATTGTAACTACCTCATCTAATTCAAATGCATCTGCTGTCAAATCAACACCATCAACAGTAATAGAAGCGAACTTAACATTTTCAAATAATTTGATAAATGATCTCATAAAATTTTTCTTACTCATTTTGTCTTTGTTTATTTTTTTTAATTTAAGTGAATTATCACTTATTTCTTTATTCTCTGTTTCGATAATTTTAGACATCGATACTTTATTCATACTAATAAAAGCGTCTATACTTACACCCTTTATTCTCTTAGTAACTACATATTCATCCCATAATTCTTGTGATAGTTTAATACCAACACACCAATCATCTGTTTCTACTTTCAAACCAATAGCATTACCTTTATCATTGTTACTATCAGCAACTAACCAAGACTCTGTTACAGATAATCCTTTTAACCATTGATTATAATCATGATTCCAAGAACTATTTAATTGATATCCTTTAGCTAAAAACTCTTGAGAGAAACCTCTAATAGCATCTTTACTAAATTTCATAGCAATTAATTGATTATCTTTCTTTCTTGTAACCTTTTGTTCTGCTCTTAATACAATAGCATATACCATTCTTAATTCCTTATCATCAGCAGCAAATTTAACTTCAATTAAATCCTTTTGATTATCACTCATTGTAACAATATCAAATGTATTTGCAGGTTCTTCGTCATCACCTACTAATGAAATAGCATATATCTCACCACTATTTACATTCTCATCATATTTAACATCATATAAATCCATATCTATTAAGACTTTATTTTTTCATTTTGTTAGTTTTTCTTAAAGAAATTATAGAAAAGTACTATTCTGTATTTTATTTCTATCTAATGCTTGTTGTGTTGATACTTCACCTGCAACTACAAATGCTTGAACTGGTTGTTGTTGAGCACCAGCAATTGTTTGTGCTAATTGATTATTAGATGATTGACCAACTATATTAAATTGTGCTTGTGGTGAAGCAGGTGTAGCAACTGGTGATCCACCACCTGGAACTCCACCACCCCCACCACCTTTTGGTGTTTTAACAGATAATATCTTTTTAACATTAGCAATACCAGATGCAACCGCAACACCCGCAGCAACTGCTCCTAATGCAGGACCAACAACTGGTATTCCAGATAATGAGTTATAAGATGACACAGCACTTTGATATGTCTCAATAGTTGCTGCTGCTATTGCTGCTGCCTTACCTGCATCTGTACTTCTTCCTAATAATTCAGATGCTTGATTTAATGTGTTTGCACCAGCAGCTAACCATTGTTCACGTGCTGCAGCTTTCTTAGCTTCGATCTCTTCTTGTGCTGCGGCATTCTCTTGTTTATTAAGAGTATCTTGATCTTCTAATGCTTTTTTATCTGTAACAAATTTAGCATCTAATAATAAAGTATTTTGATGAGCTGCTTCTAAAATAGCTCTCTCTTCATCATATTGTCTTTGTAATTTATCTAAAGGAGATTCACCATCTTCTAAAAGACCTTGTTGTATAGCATCAGCCTTAGCTTTATTCTCTGCTTCTTTATCTAATCTTTTTTGTGCAATAGCATTAAGACTTGCTTGTATAGCATCACCATTAGCAATAGTATCCGCTTTTTCCTTTTCAAATTTAGTTACCCTATCTTTTTCAATTTTGTCAGCTTTTTCCTTTTCTTTAGCTACTTCATCATCTCTTTTCTTTTGTCTCTCAGTAGCTCTATCTTTATCTGCTTGTGCTATCTCAAAGTCTGCTTTATCTCTATAAGCTTTAATATCAATTAACTTTTGTTGTTCAGATAATTTCTCATCTTCATTGGTCTTTTTAATATTAGCAGCGTAATCTAAATTAGCTTGTATTTTTCTCTTTGTATATTCATCATATTTATAACCTTGTGTATCTAAAAATCTTTGTGATGATTCAGCAGACTTCTCAGCGGCTTTAACTAAACCATCAATTTCTCTTGTTGCATCAGAAGTTATACCAACAAAGTCAGTAACCTGATCAATAATACCACCTAAGAAATCACCTACTAAAGAAAGACCAGGAACTAAATTTAATACAGCTGCTTTAACTTTATCAAAGTTTTGATATAATTCAACTAAAGCTATTACAATTAAACCAATACCGGTACCAGCTAATGCTAATCTAAATACTTTTAAAGCACCTGATGAACCACCTACTGCAAATGTATATAGATTTTGAGCAGCGGTTGTTACTGCTATACGAGCAGCACTTTCTTTTTGTAAAGTATTAGCAACTGCCTGTAGACCTTGTAATACCGCCATAGAAGATTGTACCTTTAATAAACTTTTCTCTAAGGCATCATTTTCAGATCCGAATAGACCTGCAGCACCTTGTGCTAATGCAAATCCACCAGCAATACCTTCAGCAGCACCAATTAAACCATCAAGAGTTCTTGTATCAGAACCTAATACTTTAATTCTTGCATTCAAATCTCCAATACTATCTCTCAATTCACCTGCTCTGTTTGTTGCTTGAACAAATTCTTCACCAGTAAATTTACCTGATAATAAATCCTTTTGTAATTGTTTAAGTTCTGTTCTTAAATTGTTTGTTGTACCTTCGGCTTTTTTAATAGAGTTATCAACATCTTTAAATGTTTGTTCTATATTATCGAAACCTTGTTTGGTATTATCACTCAAATCAATTGATATAACCTTCTTTAAATCACTCATAATATGTTCTTAATTTTTCTTTTAATTTTTCTAAATATATTTCTAAAGGTTATTATCTCATATCTACCTTTAGCTATTTCTACTATTTTACCTTGTTTATGATAATCATAAATCTGTAATAATTTTATTGTTTCACTTATCATATCTTTAATCTCCTTCTTTCTAATTCTTGTTTTTTTATATAGAAGTTTATATACATTAAAAACTCTATTACATTTGATTCTAAAACCTTATTCATATTTAAATAATCTTCATTAGCTGCTCTAAATACTAAATTATACCATCCAAACTCTTCAGCGAACTGATTTTCTGCGGAATAGTTAATGTTTTGTCCTCTACTATCATCTGAATCGTTTTGTTCTGGGTATAAATATGTGAACCTACTAATAACTTCTTGCTTAAAAGATAAAAAAAAACCATAGCTCCTAAATAAACTTCAAGTGGTGCCTTTCTCAACTTCTCTGTTGTTCCGTTATATGGTTTAATACTATATAAACTATCCTTAAATAAACCAAAAAAGTTAAACTTTTTAACTATTGGTCTATATAATATAGATAATAGTCTATGAATATCTTTTTCATCCTTCTGATAATTATCAATATCTATCCATTCAGCAGCTGTTATAGTATCTAAATTAGGAATAAATCCATATTCAACACCATCTAACTCAAATCTTTGAATAAATTTAGCATCTGTTTTTAATATCTCTGTTAAATTATTCATAAATAAATCAACCTCTGTTATACTTAAATGACCTAAATTAAAATATCTTACTAATTCTTTTGTAATAAAACTTTCTTCTTTACCACTTAATGATATAATCATTAAATAATCCTCTATTGTTAAATCCATTAAACTTTCTATCTTCATTATGTTTGTTGTTTTTTTATATCATTGAATTCTTGGTTATTATAATATATATATAATTCACTATCTTTTTTTATATCAACAACACTTGAATAGATAAAAACATCATTTTCTTCATCTGTAATCCAATCAACATTATTTGTTATATTATCTAATGATGAATTATATAATGAACCATAACCAAAAACTATACTAAAAAATTTAGGCATTTTTTTCGGAAAATTATATAATATATTAATTATATCTTTATTTAGATAGTCATATAAATCTAAATCTATTTTTATAAATCTTGAAACTTCTATTACTTCTCCTTTTTTAATATCTTCTTTTGTAAATACTCCATAACCAGCACCTGGTATATTGGACTTTTTACAATATAACTTATTTGATAAAAATATATCCATCTTAAATTATTTGTTGTTTTTTTATATCATTGAATAGATTAAAAGTAGTCTTACCTGTTACTAAATCTATTGTGTAATCACTTATATTATATCTATTCTGTCCTATTATTAAAGCATCATTTAATGATAACTCTTGAATATATCTTGGAGGTAAATAACCTTCAAACTTAAACTTTCTTTGTCTCGTATCATATATTGTTTCTAACCAATTATTCCAATAATTTGAAAATAATGATTGTGGTAATTCTTCTAAAAACCAAGGATCTATTTTACTATCAAAGTTCAATGTATCTGTTACTAAATTTATATCTTTATTATTAGATGTTCCAACTAAATATGAATATGTAAATGTTAAAACCGTATTAGCTTGAAACTTAAATTTTATTGGATAATAATCCAATATAGTATCATCAACAACTAATTGATAATCAATTAAACCATTATTAAAAAACAAAATAGGTTTACTATCATTTGGGGAAAGTGTTTGGTCATCATTTAATTTACAAGACTGCCCAATCAAAACATTAGTATAAATACTTTGTGTTGTTGATATAAGTGGTAATCTTTCAAACAACATATTTTCAAATGGTAATTCAACAGATAATGTTTCTTTATTAGCAACTAATGGTATGGTATATTGATAATCACCATAACCAATTTTTTTATTAACTGGATCATTAAATAATCTAAAGTTCTTACCATTAACATTATCTGTTAATTGGTATTTAAATTCTATTTTATTATAAACTATTGGTCTATCTACTTGTATTGTACTTTGATCAATATATTTTGTTATATCTAATATAGTACCATCCGAATAAAAATTATCTAATGTATCAATATAAAATGATGTTGTTGTAATCGGTCTTATAACTAACTTAAACATTTTCATAATACCTTGTAAGAAATCTATTACTTTCATATTTGGTAGATAATTTTCTATTTTATATAAATTATTAGTAACCAAATTATTATAACTACCATATGCAGTCCATAGATAATAAACAGCACCCTTTGTTCCAAAAAATCTAATATATCCAAATTCACAATCAAAACTTGTAAAAGATAAACTACTAAAATTCTTAAAATATATTTTATATCTACTTGTATAAGGACCTGTATTAGACATTGGTATATTAAATAAAACATCCCCTGAACTATTTGTATTAGATGAACCTATATAAAAGTCTGTATTTGTATCTACATCAAAAACTCTTATATTACATTGTTTACCTACTTGTATATCATTAGTCTTTATATCTCTTAAATTTTTAATAGTAACTCTTAAATAAGGTGGTGAGTTGGGTGGTGAAATTGGTGTACCATTTACTTTACCTGCAGTAAATATATTATTTACTATATCCACAGATGCAGTTAAACCAGTTAATGGTGAACCACCACCAGGATTAGTTATTGTAATACCTTGTGAAAAATCCAACTCTATATCAGTTGTTGTTTCTTTAGCAATTGAGTTACACCACATATATAGTTGATTAAACATAGGTGTTCCAAAAAAACCTCTTGATATAGTTATATTATATTTAGTTTCTATACCTTCTATAATTCTAATTATTCTTAATGCAGAATTAAGTTCACTATTTTTTATTGGATACGTATTTGATGATATATCAGATCCAACAGGACCACCACCATAATTCCAATCTCTATCTGTATAAGAAATTAAAGGAGTTATTATATCACCATTTAAAAATGTAATATCTTGTAAAGTTTTTACTAAATTAGTTTCATTATAATCATAATCAAATTGTGATAAAGTATTCCAAGTTTTTATACCACTTTTATTATAATCTAATTTACTTATAAAATCATCACCAAACAATTCAGTTAATTGTGATGTCTTACTATAAAATGTTATCTTATAATTATCAGGAACATGTTGTTTAACACTGACACCTTCTAATTGAAATTGACCAGACTTAAATGGTAAAGTATCTATCTCTATAAATCCATCTACTCTAATATTAGCATTAAAATTACCTGCAACATCAACATCATAATAGTGTTTAAATATTCTATTATTAGTTTGTGTAGCAGGTACAGTAAAACTATTAGTAAAGTCGGTAAATACATTACTTAACTTTTCTATATCATTTAACTTTTGTGTGATAGAGATTTTCTCATCATCAAACAAATCTACTTTATCTTCTCCTATATAAACACTTACCTTCATCTAATTATAGTATGTTTTTAATCACCTGGTGGCTCATTTTTACCTTTAAGGTATATTGTATTAACTTATCATTTAATACTGTCTTAAAATCAATCTTTTTATCTTCTTTAATAACAGGTATAATACTATCATCACCCATTATAATCCAAACCTCTTCTGATAAATTTAATTCTTCAAAAGCATCATTCATATATTCGGGTAACCAGTTAGTATTTAAAGTCCAACTTTCATAACCATTTACATTATACTCTTTACTTGTATGTCTTGTAATATCATAATTACCATTATAGTCTAATATACTTCTTTCATAATCAACTCCTTTTGATTCTACCGATTTCATAGTCTTTCTTGAAAATGGAATACTCTCTAATACACCAAACTTATTCTTATAAACAATAGTATATAAATCATATTTACAATCATCATAAATATAGAATCTTTGTGTAACATCATATGTTCTACCAGTTAACTCATCACCATTATTATCACTTTTATAAGTGAATATATAATCAATATATGTTGTTAAATAAGGTGGTCTCGCACCAGTATAACCACTAAAATATGTATCTACTTGGAAACTTTGAATATACTTCTTATTATCACCTAAAATATCAAATGATTCCCAATTAGGATTGTATGTATTACCAAACTCATCCATAACAGTAACATCTAATAAGAAGTTAGTTTGAAAGTAAATTCTTTGTGGTTGGTCTCTATTAATATATCTTTTATCACCATTAATAAATATATTAGGTGAACCTTGTTCTTCATAGTTATATAGATAACCATCTAATGCATGTAAGTAATACTTATTCAAAGATTGAGTTGCACTACCATCAAATATAGTTTCATCAACTAATACCCACTTACTCATATTTTCTGGTAAGAATTGTGAATCTAAAAATGTTTCATCATTAAATGTAGATATATTAGCTTCTAATCTTTCTCTAACTAAATTATTAATATTAATATATATGTTAGATTGACCAGTAAATAATTTATCTTTATCAATATCATATGATACTGATTGAGAAGGTCCTGTAAATATACTTCCTTCATATACTCTTATCTTATAATTAACTGAACTAAATGAAGCAGAGTTTGTGATAATTAAGTAAGGACTTCTTACTACAACTTCTTGTATTAAATCAGCTATTGTAAGTGATTCATTAGTATAAGTTATCTCAACATAATCTGGTGTATCAAATACATTATTTAAAACTATTTCATCATTATCAAATTCATATAACATTCTTACCTTATCACTATATAATGAATATATAACACCATAACCTGTATTAAATGTTGTTAGGTTATCATATGTATTTATTATATTTTGATAATTATCAATATCTGTAGTAACAACATCACCATTAAAATCCAACATACATATATTTTTTGTTATACCATTTACCTCAAATGTACCAACTACAATAATATTATTAAAATAAACCTTCATTGACCAAATATAATTTGTTGATGCACTTGTTAATTCAGTTGTATTGAATGAAGTGTCTAATGTACCATCTTTTGTAAATCTTATTATCTTTTGATCTCCTACTGAAAATACATAGATTCTATCTTGACCATCTATACAAATTAAATTCTGTCTTACACCACCCAATCCAGGTATATATGTTGAACTATTAAATGAACCATCATATGAACCATTATTATCTATTCTAAATAAAGCACCTGTTATTGTTATACCATTATATACATTATTAACATCAGGGGACATACAAATTATTTTACCATTACTTTGTTTGGCTAATCCATAAATACCACTGGTTGCTTTAGACGTAAATGTGTTATCTTTTGAACCGGTTGCAGTAAGTTTAATTAAACCTACTGATGAAGTAAGTCCATTAAATTGATTAAATACACCACCAATTATATATGAACCATTATCTTCTACACCACAAATAGTTGCATTATTAAAACCGGTTGCGGTATTGAAATTTGAATCAATAGAACCGGTTGCAGTAAGTTTAACTATATAACCAACAGACGTTGAATTATAGTTATCAAATGCACCTAACAATAAAACACCTTCTGTTAAATCATCTGGTATAAAACTTACTATAGCATTATTAACTCCACTACCTGTATTAAATGTTGTATCAAATGTACCATCATCATTAATTCTAACAATTCCTGATGTTGATGTTCCATTATAACTTGTAATATCACCACCTAAATAAACTTTATTGTTAATATCTATAGAAGAACTTACAACTGCACCAGGTCCAGATTGAACACCTCCAGTTGTGTCAAAGGTACTATCAATAGTGCCATCGGATTCTAATCTAACAACTTTACCAACACTATTAATTGTATCATATGTAGTAAAATCACCCGCTACTAATATTTTATTATTTCTAATTGACATAGTAACAGGTGTATTATCTAAACCATCACCAAAATCAATATTTAAATTAGGTTCAAGTGGTATAACAAATTGTGATGATACAGGTGCAACATCTGTTGTTGAATAACTATTAAAAGTACCACCAACAATATATTTAGTACCAACTTGTACCAATGAATAAATAACAGGAGCTCCTGTTGCAGTAAATGTTCCAGTACCAAACTCACTATCGGGTGAAATCGCACCAGTATCACTATATACCGCTATATTTGTAAATGGTTGACCAGCAGCATTTGTAAAGTTACCAACAACAACTAAGTTATCATTAGAATTTATAATCATATCAAAACCACCTAATGTTAATGAAGTTGTACCATTAGTTAAACCACTTGCAGAAACATTGAAACCAGTATCTTCAATACCTAATGATGTTAGTCTTATTATTCTTTGAACAGTAGAACTATTAGCTATTCTTGTAAACTTACCACAAACATATATTCTATCTAATGAATCTACAAGAACTTTTAATACATTAGCACCATAAGTTCCACTTGGTGAATTATCTAAGAATGCTGGTCCAGAAAATGCAGAACCATTTGCATTTATTATAATTGTATTACGACAAGGTGTTCCATTATATGAATAGAAGTCACCACCAACTATAATTCTACCAGTTGATTGAACTGCTATACTTCTTGGATAATCTTGAACGGTTGCAAACCCAGTTGTAACACCATTGAATGTTGTATCGAATATACCACCAGTTGTTAATCTAACTATTCCTTTTCTTGGTGTTGAATTAAATGTTGTAAATAAACCAGCTACAATTAACTTACCATCTGGTTGTAACTTAATGGCTGTTACTGGTCTATCAAAACCAATACCAGGCATATAAGCAGTATCAATTGTTCCATTAGCATTTAATCTAACTAATCTACCTTTACCACTAATAACATTATTACTACCAACATATATTTTATCATTAGAATCTATTTCCATACATTCAACATATACTGGAAAATCTGGTGGTGTAAAAGTAGTATCTAATGTAAAGTCTGTATTTAATCTACATATTCTTCTTGATGATAATGAAGTTCCTTGGTAAGAAGTAAAACCACCTACACAAATATATTTACCATTACTTTGAGTTTTAATTACATTAACATATGAATCAAAACCAGCTCCTATGTCAGAGTTATCAGAGACAGAAGGTGTTAAATCAGCTTCAAATGCCATTATACTACCAGCAGCTATTGAATAATCAGAAGCACCTTTAAATGTTTTATCCCAACCATCAAATCCATTAAATGACAATGGAACTCCATTATTACTAATTTGGTATCCAAATTTATCACCATCTCTTGGTGTATCAATAAAGTTTATATCTAATGTTAATTTTTTACTCATTACTTATTATCTTTTTTATTTTCTTGTTCAACGAAATTATCCCAAATCTCTTCTGCTGTTAAATTAGCTAATCCTTCTAATTTCGGATCTATATTTGGTTCTATAAAGTTTTTAGGTCTTATACCTTTTATCATTATACTTCTTGCTATCGCGAATTTCAATCCACTTCTACTTAAAAACTCACCACCACTACCTCTTGGTGCAATACCTTTCTTAACTATCCATTTATCTAATAATGAAGGTGACATCATTTTCTTAAAACTAAAAGGTGAACCCCAACTAATCTCTGTTCCATTAACACCTTTATCTTGAAACTCACCATATTCATTCATTAATATGTTTACTATATAACCATTCTCATCTAATACAATATCACTTTGAATAGAGTTTCTTAAATCACCTGAACTAACTGGTGCATCTGCTTTAATCTCTTCAACCATTGCGTCTATATAAGACTGAATACTACTTGAAATTGTAAACATTTAATTAACAATAATTTTGTGTGTTTGGTATAGATAACTTTAATTTAATATACCAACCATCTAATAAATTAAATCCTTCCATTTCTATTTTAGAAGTATCACTTACAGAGTCTAATTCAATTAAGAAATCATTATTCTGTGTTCTTAAATAACCAACTAAATCATCTATAATAGTATCAGTAATATTTAGGTTATCAATATAATCATCATTACCATCAAACTTATCTGTTGCAACAGACTTTGATATATCTCTTTGGTCTAAAACACCAATTTCAAATGAAAAATATGTCACCTTACTACTTGAATGATCTGCTGATACTGGGTTTATAACTGCGAGTGGATATATATTTTTCTTATATAAATCTTCATCACCTTTCTTAGCAACTATAGTTGTATTAACATTTTCATTATTTGATAATCTTTGGTAAAGTAAATCTACCACTAAATAAAATTTATTCATATATTTATTCTTTTTGTTTATTGTTTAGTAATAATTCTAATTTTAATTCTCTTATCTCTTCTTTTAATATATTTATTAGTTTACTCAACCTATTAACTTCATCTTTAGGTCTTATATTTAATCTTGTTATATAATCGTCTTTATATGCTCCGATGATTTCTATTATTACTTTTTATATACTTAAAACTTATTTTTAGTATATTGTTTTTAAGTATTATCCAACTCTTAACTTTGTAAATTTTGGTGTCTTCAGTCTATGACTAATAATATATCTTGCGGCATCTATTAAGTGATTATACATATCAATAGGTTTTTCACCTTTCTCAGCCCATATATAATTATTAACTTCTTTTATTAGATTAATACTATTAGGATCTATTATCATTTTATAATCTTTCATTAATAATACACCTTCTTTAACAGAACCTGCACCTTTCACACATGGTTTTATATTAACACCTGTTCTTTTAACTTCTTCAATTAATCTACCTTCTGCTGAATCTGCAATTATTAATCTATTACCAACAATATCTTTAAAGATATTTGATAATTCGGTTGTAGTTAAACCTGTTTTATATAATTCTTCTTTTAACCATATAGTCTTATTCTTATTATCTATACTAACTTTTATTAAGGTTGATGGATCTTGTGACCAACCAAAGTCAGCACCTGCTTCCCAATCACTATCTTCATTAAATTCACCTATCTCCCAGTTATCAAATATAACACCTTCTGCTTTATCTAACCAACCACCCATTATAATATGATTATACTTAGGTGTATTATTCAACTTAGTATTCTCTAACTCTTTTAAGAATGATATATCTAAGTTATCTTTATTATCTAAGTATGTTGTGTGTATATATGTAGTATCATCTTTTATTATATTAGAACCTGGTTCAACACCTTTATTCTGAAAAAATCTATTATATATCCAATGTGCCTTTGTTGATGGGTTTAATAAAAGTATAACTCTATTTTGTTTTCCTTTTTGTCTTACTGATAAGTTTATCTTATCAAATGTTTCTTCACTCATTAATTCTTCAGCCTCATCTAATATCCAAGTAGTTACACCTTGTAAAGATTTTAGGTTTGCTGACTGATCACCACTTGAAGTTCTAATACCTCTAAATAAAATGGTTGAACCAGTAGTCTTTGAAGTAATACTATCTTTTGTTATATCAAATTTATCTAAATGACCCATAAGTTCTATCTTAGAAGTAATCTCTGGTATAATAGATATATTTGCAGATTTCATAGTATATCTTGTAAATAGAATGGTATGTCCACTTTCAAATAATAATGTCAGTGCACACCAATAAGCAACAGAAAAAGATTTTGATGAACCTCTTCCTCCTGTTAATACATAGAACCTTGTAGGTGATGTGAATAATCTCTTATATTTATCATTTAATATTACTTTACTCATAAGTTATTTTAAGTCGTTTTAAGACATCATCTTTTTATATTTGATAGAATATATTACTCACTATCTTTTGTTGGTTTAAAATCAATTAAATCTTTTAATTCAATATCATTTACATTCAATGTTGTGTTCTGATTAATAGTTTGTAATGGTTTACCATAAACATAATTAAGATATAAGGTAATAGCTTTCATATCACCTTCTTTAATCTTTTTAAATAATTCTATTACAACTACGTCTCTATCAATATATTTATCTAATAGATTAATAACCATTAACTCTTCATCTTTTTTAGGTCTTCCAGTTTGGTTAGGTCTTCTACCACCCCAATTAGACTTTGGTTTTTCTTGTTCCATTTTAATTATTTGTTTTTTTCTTGCCTAAACAAGTATTTATATGAATACATTTATTCTTTCAATCATCTTCTTTATTAAACCTGTACAATCAATACATACTGATAATTCCGAATTAAATAATTCATTATATAAATTAAATAAGTTATTCATATCATTATCAATTAAACTATTGTTATTTATTCTAATCATTAATTCTTTTTCTTCTTGTGTAATATCTCTACTTGTTTTTGTCCATGGGAATAATCTATTTAATCTTGATTGTCTTTCTTCACATTTTTGACACTTATTAATTCCAAGAGTATCTGTTACTTTTGCAATTAGATCACCCATACCTGTAATACCTAAATCTTGTTCTTTCTTATTTTTCATCTTCAAAAAATCCATTTAATCTTTGTAGTAAAGTTTTACATACACCTGGACAAACACAAGACTTAACTCTACTATTAGTTACGTCATTATATATTATAAATATTCTTTCTCTTTCCTCATTAGTTATTATCAATTCATTATTCATTATATCAATCATTCTTAAAATAAATTCTACTTCTTCTTTTGTCATTTCTCTTTTTGATTGTAGCCAGTTAAACATTTTATTTAGTTTTAGTTGCCTTTCTTCACATTTTTGACACTTAGTTATGTTAAGGGTATCTGTTACCTTTGCAATTAAATCGCCTAACCCTCCTATACCTAAATCTTGTTCTGTTTCTTTTTTCTTCTTAGCCATATTTTTTTTTAATTTTTTAATTTTATAAAGTTTATATCATCTATAAGGTTTACATTATAACAAAACCAACTTGTTTGAAACCATGCTCCTTTTTTATCAGGTTTAAAGTTAAATCTTTTATTTGGTATAAGTAGTTGTATTTTATTATCACTAAACATACTACTTCTTAATTTTCCTTCTAATGTTGTAATTGGTAATAACATCATAAAAGGTTTCTTTAAATCAAATCCTCTTTGTAAAAACTTATCTTTTTTTGAATATGGTGGATTTGTTATTATCATATCATATTCATCAGGTTCATATTTTAAAAAGTCTTTATCATCATCAATATGTGATGATATAACAATGTAACCTTTACTTTCTAAAACAGATACTATTTTACTTTCTTTTATAGCAGTTGGCTCCCATATTATTTTAACATCTTTGGGTATATAATCTATAATCATTTCAACTGCTTCAATTGGTGTATATAGTTCATCAAATGCACCTCTTTTTATATAATCTTTTTTTTGTTCTAATAAACTCATATCTAATCCATTATTATATTTATTGGCACTCTATGCTCTATACTCTTTATTACCTATACCAATATAGAATACTTTATTATTATCTAATCTTCTATGTCTATAAACTACAGCCATTATTTATTATTCATTTTTAATAGAAGTGGTGTTCCATCTAATACAACCATACAACTTATAATTGGTTTTTTACCAGCAAATCCATATGCCATAGCATAACTATCTCTATCAACCCCACATCCTACTTGTGCTCCAAATACATCATTATTTATATATTGTATATATCCTTCTGAATGTCTATGACCTTGTATAACAGACTTACATTCTTGTTTTGCTTTTGCAACTGCACCACCTGCTTCTCCATGAAAATACAAAACATTATCTAATTCATATTCTATAACAAAGTTCCACCCAGGAACTGATAAAGCATCATTATATGTTTTAATCCATGTTGATGGTATTCCACCTGCTTGTGCTTTTCTCATTATCATCCTTGTATGGTTACCGATGATTACGGTTGCATTTGGGAAGGCTTTATACCATTTTGATATTCCAACTAATGCTTTCTTAAATTCATCACCAGAACTCATCCCATCAGGATCTGAAATATGAAATGATGCTGCATGATAGTCTATTTCATCTCCAATAAATATTACTTTATTACATTTATACTTTTTATATTGCTCTTTACAAAATTCTAAGTAACCTTCTTTACAAAATGGTTCATGCATGTCACCTACAACTAATACATTATTAACTTCTTTTTTGAATATGTTAATCATATTTATTTTTTATTTTTTATTTAACAAAATTATTAAAACTATAACACCTAAGAATAGAAGTAATAATAAATCTTCTTTATCTTCTTTACTCATTTATTTTTTTACTTTTTAAAATAATTTCTATAATATCATTTCTCTTATTAGATATACATTGATTTTCATATTCTATTTCTATTTTGTTTTTTATTTGTTTAATCTTTTTAAATATCGTAGTATAATGTATTTGGAATATGTTAGCTATCTTTCTAATTGAAAGATTTTTCACAAAGTATATGTAGTATAGTTTTTGTTCACTTTTATTTAATGTCATTACTATATTTGTAATACATTCTATTTTATTTTGTCTTATATTATCAATTTTTATTGTTTCTTCTAATGAGAAATCATCATCTATTTCTGATAAGTATAATTGGTTTTCTATATCAAAACTTATATTAATATTTTTGTTTTCTTTTTTAATACTATCTATACAGAAAAATCTAAAACTAATAAATAAATACTCATCCCATTTCTTCTTTTGTTTAATTTTATTAAATCTATTAAATACTAAGTTATATCTTTCTAATATAAAATTATGTATTATATCTTGATATTCATCATATTTTATACTTAATTTAAATCTATTATATAAACACCAATCGTTTAATTTATTATAATCTTTTTCTGTTATCATTAAAAGTCATACTTATTTTTATAGGTTGTAATAAAGTTTCTTATATTAGCAGCAGATTCATACATTTCTTCTTCTAAACATCTTTCTAACATATAATCTAAGAATTCTTCATAATATTCTTGTATAGTAAATACTTTATCACTTACATCACCTATCATTTCTAATTCTATATCGAATTTTAGTATTAAAACATTAATAGAGTTTTCTTTAATTACTTTATCTGTTACTAATTCTGTTAATAGGTCACTAATATATCTCATATTGTTCCATACTGCATGATCTAATGAACTTGTTGTTTGTATAAAGTCTGGTATAAATGATGATTTGTTAATCATTTCTCTTTTAAATTGTGAAATAGTCATTGTTATTATTATTTTTTCTAATTTTATATTCCTAATTGTGATAGTTTTTCATCTCTTTCTTGTGAATTTATAATTCCTTTTATACGTTGAAATTCTTTAGTATCGGTTTTAATTTCTATACCTCTAACATAAATTATATTTTCCTTTGGTATCATTAAATCAATAGAGTTATAATTTACCAAAATCAATTCTCTATTAATAACTGGAGTTGAGCCAACAACATAAACATATGTTTTATTAGTGTCTTTTATATCACCATAAATTTCAATCATCATTTCTTTTTTTATTCTTTCTTAGTCTAAGTTGTTCTGCTTAGTCAGATTTATATTCCAAATTGTGATAATTTTTCTAATAATTCAAATTCTTGTATTGATTCCATATTATCACCTAACATTAATTTAAATTCATTCACTACATTTTTATTGTTTTATGTTCCAAGTTTATTCTGCTTGGTCAGATTGTGTTGGTGTAACATCAGATGCTACTTCTACATATTCTTTAATACTCACTTCTTCTAATTGTTTTTCAAGTTCTTTAATTCTATCACTCATTGCTGTTTCTCTTGCCATTACCACTGATAAAAAACTATCGGGTCTTGTCACTGGGTTATTCATTGTAGCAAAATTTTTACAACAAAAGTCATCGTGTAATGTAAATGGAAATTCTTTAATATAATATCTTCGTTCCCCTTCATTTATAATTTGTCCTTTTTTTAGGAACTCTAATATCTCATCGATTCCTAATAGTTTTCTTAATACTTTCATTTCATTTTTTATTCTTTATTGGTCTACTTTGTTTTCACAAAGAGTTATACTAAGTTGTTCTGCTTAGTCAGATTATTTTTTCTTCTTCTTTTTTATTAACGTAACATAGTCTATGAAGAAGCTGTTTCTTATTTCTAATATTGTCCATCCCTTGTAGATATAAAATTGTGCTTCATTACTTGCTACAATTTTTGATTTATATCCACTTGGTATTCTTGCAAATAATTCCATTTGTTTCTTTTTTATTATTTCTTAGTCTAAGTTGTTCTGCTTAGTCAGATTATTTTTTTAATTCACCACCATAAGATTTAACTTGTTCATAGTAATACTCAATTCCTTTTATTATTTCTTCTAAATATGGGTGGTTATTATCATACATATCTTCTATCCACTCTTCATTACTCATATATTCAGCATCAAATATTAAATATGTATTACCTTTAAATGCTATTCTTCTTTCTGGATAATATGTACCAATTGGGTTATTATAGTTATTTGTAATAGATTCTATATTTCCCATCAATAAATTAATTATTTCTTCTTTATTCATTTTATTAATTTAGTTTTATTCTGCTTAGTCAGATTACTTTCTATCTAATTCTATTATTTTTCTAAACAATGAATCACTTGGATATTGTTTTTGATCAAATAGTGATGTAAAATATTCATCATTTTTATATAAAGTTAGACAATAACCATTTATAATATCACAATTTTCATCCTTAAATTCAATACTATTTTCAATAGTCCAATTATTTTTATAAGGATTAATATCTTTTTTAAATGGTTTTGATAAAGATTCACAATCCCATTGTTTTTTAACTTCTAATATTTCATTTTTCATTTATTTTTATTCTTTCTTAGTCTAAGTTGTTCTGCTTAGTCAGATTTATATTCCCAGTTCAGATAATTTTATATCTCTTTCAAGTTGTTGTAGTTCTGCCAATCTTCTTCTTATACAAACTACTTCATATCTATCTAAATCATTTGTGATAGTGGCAATGTTCAGCAAATTTTTAGCGTCTTCTTCACCTACTTTTGAAAAATATTCATCACACCATTCTTCAAATGATAGAAGTTCTTTACTTACTTTTTCAGGTTTTTTAAAAATTATTGGAAACATTTCGTGTAGTTTTTTCATTTTATTCATTTATTTTTTCAAGAAGTTTATTATACATAAATACTAATTGTTCTTCTACTTTCATATCATCTAATTCTGTTGATATATATCCGAATGTTTCATCAAAGTATAGTAACATTCTAAAACTATCTACGTAATCTATATATCCCTTTCTTCTTTTAAGCTCTTCTAAGAAACTTAAACATTCTTTTGATAGTTGATATTGTTTTTTTAATTTTTGTTCTAATTTATCGTTTAAATTAGGTTTATTATAACTACCCTTTAATGTTTTTACTCCTTGACATATCTTACATTTTTTTAACCAAAAGTGATAAGGTAAAACATCAACTGTCTTACTTTTATTTTTAGTCTTTGAGAAATAATTCTCTTCTCTATTTTCTCCACAGTTTAAACATCTTAACATAAATTATATATAATAAAGTTATACTTATGGTTTCATAAATAAAAAAACCAGTTATTCAAATAACTGGTTTAATTTTTGGTCTCTTTGATTTAATCTACAATATCTATTAAAGACTTGTTCTAAATAATACATATCAACTCCGAATATATCTTCTGTGTGTATTAGTTTCTTTTTAAAATATATGTTTAATCTCATATAAGCTGTGTCATATCTAAACATATATACACTCTGATAACTCCAACCTAATTCTTTATACATTTAATTCTTTTAATTTTTCGTGATAATATATCATTTCATATTCTCTATCTAAATTGGTAATCTTTTCACCATACTTTTCAGTATATAATGTTAATAATCTACAACAATCTATTTCTGTAGCATATCCATTATTACTATCTATTCTTTTTAATAATAAATGTATATCTCTTTTTAATTCTGGTCTTTCTTCTTGTGTATATCCGAAGAATTTTATTACTTTATTATTTAAATCTAATTCTTTTACTTTTTTATTATATTTATTCTTACCTTCACTTAAACACTTTTTACATTTTCCTATGTTGAAATATATAGTGTTATTCTTTTCTGTATATCTAAAGTCATATTCTGTTTTAGATAATTTACAATTTTGACATTCTATTTTCATTACTTTATTTTTTATTTTTAGTCACATATCCAAATGTTTAATTGGTTTGTTGGTAATTCTGTTGTTAATATAAATTTCTCTACTTTAATAATATCTACAACTCCTGTTGTTAAATTAGTTCTTCTAAATATTCTTTTATATTGAACTATATCACATTGACAATCTACTTGAAATCCATTATATTCTATATAAAATGGTATCTCTTCTGTAAATGTGCAATTTATTATAACATCTGGTATAGGTTGTTCAACTATTGGTGTTGTTTGTGGTTGGTCTTCTGTAATAGGATCTGTTGAACAACTAACTAATAATAATCCTAATGTTAATCCTAATAATATTCTTTTTACTGTTTTCATTTTGTTTATTTGTTTTTTTGTGTTAATTCTAAATACTCGTTTAATAATGCGTTAATCTTGTCTCTTGTAACTCTAACCTTTTCTTTGTCTTCAAAGTGGTTTAAAATATCATAGTTTAATTCTATAATAGTTTCTTTAATTTGTTCTTTTGTTTTCATTTTTTATTTTTATTTTTATTTTTTTTTTATTAAGTTATAAAGATAGTATTTTATTTTTAATAAATAACTTTTAGTATAACTTATTTTTTGTTTATAATAGTAAAACTCTGTTAGTATTTACACTTATAGTATATATTAAGTTAAAAATACGGAAAAGTTGATTTTCTAAACTTTTTTTAATTATTTTTAATTATTTTTTTATTTCCCAGGTAAAACCAAGACAATCTACTTCTGTTTCAACTAAATTTAATTCTGTCATCATATCATCTATTCCTTTTACTACTGCTTGTAAACTTTCTATTCTACTTATTAAACTCATCTTTAATTCTACTAAATCTTTTTTCTTATTGCTTATATAATAACCTTTACTATTTGCTATAATAGGTGCTATTGCGTTTGTTCTGCAATAGTTAGTTAGTTTTCTTAATCTTGTTGATGTGAATGAACTCTTCATTCCTATTCTATCTTTGTTGTTATTAAACCATTTAACTATTTTATCACTAACTAATGGTTGTTCTTCTGTACCTCTCTTTAAAGCTTTTAATAAGACCGGTAAAACAATGTCTTTTTCTTCGGTTGTTAATTTTTCAGTGTGGATCATTATATTTTGTTATTTTTTATAATATATATATTATCTTTTAAAACTACTTTTTTGTAAAGAGTGGTTCTTTATAGCAATTCGTTGGTTTTATTAATATATTAGCTCTTGTGCTCTTGAGAGCACGGCCATATAAATAAGTTATTTTTATATTTTATTTTTGGTATAAAACAAGATATTGTATATTAAGATAATATTACTCATAATTTTAGTTCTCAAATGATTTTTTGTATATTAAGATAATAACTCTTATTAAGATAATGTGGTGGGTAAGAAATTAAGTAATAAGTAATAAGTATTTTTTTTAATAAATAATACTATTATATATAATGTTATTCACTTTTTAAAAAAGTTTAAAAAAAAATGAATAAATATACAAAAGGAGAAGATAACATTTTTATATATAAAAGAAAACAATTATTAAAAATGATAATAACAATACCACAAGTAGTTAAAGATGTAATAAACAACATGAAAACTAACAAGACAACAAAGAATAATGCTATAAAAATATATGCTGCGTTATTCTCATTAAGAATAAGAAAAAATAACTTTGGATACTTCTCTGTACCAAGTGAATATTTAAAATCAATAAACACAAGATACTATAAGATTATTGATATATTTGAAAAAGAAGGTTTAATACAACCATACACAAGACCTTGTCAGGATGAAAATGATATATTCAATATAGTAAATAAAAAATATTATGATGTAAACAAAGGAATATGTATGAAGTATAAATTTCTTATTGATGTTGAGAACGGAACTGAAATGAATATAGATATGATTACCAATAGAACTTTAAGATGGTATTCAATAATAGAGAACTCCTTAATACAAACTGGTTTTGAACCACATATCACAAGAGATACTTATGGTAGAAGAGTATTCCATAGTGCTATAAAGCAATATAAGAATGATTTTAAAGGTTATTATACAATTGATAGTATATGTTCTCAACCAAGATTATTGTTTCTTAAACTAAAAGAAATGAATGTTATAGATAAAGATTATAATAGTATATTTGAAAATGAGTTAGATTTTTATAATGAAATACAATATAAACTTAACCTTGAAGATAGAAATGCCGCAAAAGAATTATTCTTATACTGGTTAAATGGTAATGGTTATGTACCTAACTTTTCAATACACTTGTTATTTCCTGAAGTATCTAAATATTTAAAGTTAGTTAAGAAAAGTTCAGGTAATAAAGCAATAGGTAACTATAAAGATAGTGGTTCAATACTACAAAGAATAGAGAGTAAGATATGGATTGATGATCTACTTAATAATATACCTTGTGAGTGGGCTTTACCAGTTCATGACTGCTTTATTGTTAAGGAAAAAGATGCAGATAAAGTATTAAGTTTCTGTTCTACAAAATACCCTCAATTGAGGTTCAAAAAAGAAATGATAAAATAAAATGACAAGAGAAGAAAAGATTAAATTAGCAATAGTAAAAGGTTTTACTTATGATGAAGTAAGTGGTAAAATATATGGAATACATGGTAAGGAAATTATAGGTAGAAATAATAAGGGTTATATTATGTTCCAAATATATAATGATAAAAAAACATACTCATTAAAAGGTCATCAATTTGCTTTTTATATAAAATATAAAAAGATTACAAATCAAATAGATCATATAAATGGTATTAAAGATGATAATAGGATATGTAATTTAAGAGAAATAGATCACAAAAAAAATCAATTTAATAGAAAAGTAAAGGGTTATTATCTTGATAAAAATACAAATAGGTTTAGAGCAAAAATTGTCCTTAATAATAAATCAATTCAACTTGGTTATTTTGATACAGAAGAAGAGGCACATCAAGCATATTTAGATGCTAAGAAAATATACCATATAATATAAATTAAAAAGACACCAAGTAGGTGTCTTTTTAATTTATATTATAACCACTACTTAAAGTATTTTATTTACATAACCACATAATTTAAAATACATAATATCTAATTGATCACCTTCACTATAGTATTCATAAATATCATTTCCATATACTTCTATATATAAACTAACTAATCTTAAACCATCGATATAACTTA
>Ga0208916_10000168_pt1 | contig 32464 bp, 49 predicted proteins | sample DEB19_08_DNA_5_FD_184523 | JGI IMG/M metagenome (GOLD analysis project Ga0208916, IMG submission 184523) | Aqueous microbial communities from the Delaware River and Bay under freshwater to marine salinity gradient to study organic matter... | ecosystem: Environmental > Aquatic > Marine >... | reverse complement strand
TGGTCATTCCGATCTGTACGGGTTCCGGGGTTGTTCGTGTGTCGTTCCTTCTTCGGGGTCTCGTCCGAGGCTGCCGACCGTTGATCGATGGAGGTCATTATGCAGAGCAAGACGGATACCCGGTACGGCGTGGCGCGTGGCGAGAAGCTCGTCCACGAGGAGTTGTTCATCGACGTGGTGTCGGCGAAGAACCACCTGCAGCGGGTGTCGGACCAGATGGAGTCGATCGGCCTCGAGCCGGACGTGCGTCTCGTCGAGGTCGAGGTGAAGACCTCCTACGGCCGACCGAAGGCGTACAAGGAGCCCAGCGACGAGGTCGCCGAGGACGCTCCCGCCGAAGAGCAGGCCGAAGCGCCCGCGGAGTAGTTCCCTCGCCCTTCGGGGCATGCTCGACCGCCCGACATGGGCTCGAACCACATTCCCGACATGGGAGGTCCACAGATGCCCGGTCCGCCGCCGAAAGCACCCGGAACGCGTGCTCGCCGTAACGCGAGTCCCGCTGTCGTGTACCTCCCCGCCGGCGGCCGCCGTGGCGAGACTCCCCCGTGGCCGCTTCTCGACGACGTGACGATGCAGGTTCAGGCCCGGATGGCCGAGGACCGTGCCGAGCGTCTCCGCGAGGAGATGAACGACGTTGAGGACAAGCGTTCGCTGCGCCGCATGGAGCGCGAGCTCGACAAGGCTCTGCAGACCGCGTCCATCCTCGATGAGCAGATCCGGCGGACCCGTGAGGTCGAGCTGGACCTGTGGACCGAGCTGTGGGCGACGCCGCAGGCGCAGATGTGGGAGCAGCTGGCCTGGACCCGCGAGGTCGCGCAGTACGTCCGCTGGAAGGTTCGCGGCGAGATGGGTGACCTGGACGCCGCGAAGGAAGCGCGCGCATGGTCCGATCGGCTCGGCCTGAACCCGCTCGCGATGCTCCGCCTCCGGTTCGAGATCGAGCGCACCGACGAAGCGGCCGCCCGCGGCAACGAACGGCGACAGCGCGCGGCGTCGAAGCCGACCCAGCAGCCCAAGGGCACCGACCCGCGCACGCTGCTCTCGGCGTAAGGGGCCCCCGTGGCGGTCCTGATCGTCCCCAAGGTCGACCTGTCGTTCCCCACCCTGGGCCCGGCGCTGGCCGACTTCATCGAAGAGCGCTTCGTCTTCGGGCCCGGGTCGCTCGCGGGACAGCCTGCGAAGCTCGACGACGAAAAGCGCGGGGCGCTGTACCGGCTCTACGAGGTGTACCCGAAGGGCCACCGCCTCGCCGGGCGCCGGAGGTTCCAGCGCGGCGCGCTCGAGTGGCGCAAGGGCCTCGCCAAGACGGAGTTCGCCGCCTGGGTGTGCGGACTGGAACTGCACCCCGAGGCGCCCGTCCGGACTGACGTCTGGGACGGCGACGACCCCATCGGCCGCCCGGTGATGTTCCCGTACATCCCGATGATGGCGACCACCGAGGAGCAGGTCTCCGAACTCGCCTACGGCGTCCTGAAGTACGTGCTCGAAGAGAGCCCGGACGCCGACATGTTCGACATCTCGCTCGAGCGAATCATCCGGCTCGACGAGCACGGCCGCGCCGGCGGCATGGCCGTCCCTGTTTCGAACTCCCCTGGCTCCCGCGACGGTGCACTTACCACCTTCCAGCACTTCGACGAACCTCACCGACTCTCGCTGCCGCGGCAACTGCAGGCGCACGAGACGATGGCGGCGAACCTCACGAAGCGTCCCATGGAGGACCCGTGGGCGTTCTACACATCGACCGCAGGTGAGCCTGGGCAGAACTCGATCCAGGAGCAGGTCCGCGGCGAGGCCGAGAAGATCGACCGCGGCGAGATCGAGGATCCGGCACTGTTCTTCTTCGCCCGCTGGGCTGGGGAAGAGCACAAGGACCTCATGCCACGCCCGGCGACAAAGGCCGAGCCGGAAGTCACCCCAGCGCAGGCCCTCCAGAACCGCATCGCGGCGATCGCCGAGGCGACCGGCCCCGCCGGCGAGTACGGGCCGGGGCAGTTCGAGTCAATCGCGAAGAACTGGGACCGCCCGAAAGCCGACACCGCCTACCTTGAGCGGGTCTGGCTGAACCGGTGGCGCAAGAGCCACTCGCGCATGTTCGACGCGATCCGGATCGCGGAGCTCGCGAGGCTCGGCGAGGGCCGAGAGATTCGCCCAGGCGCGTTCATCACCCTCGGATTCGACGGCGCCCGCTACCGAGACTCCACCGCGCTAGTCGCCACCGAGATCGAGACCGGTCTTCAGCAGCTCTTCGGACTGTGGGAGCGCCCGGAAAACGTCGACGAGTGGGAAGTGCCCGAGATCGAGGTCACCGACCTCGTCGCAGACACGATCAAGCGGTTCGACGTGTGGAAGCTCTACGGAGACCCGCCGCACTGGACGGAAACGCTCGGCTCCTGGGCCGGCAAGTGGCCGGACCAGATCGAAGAGTGGTGGACGAACAACCGGAAGCGCGCCGCGTACGCCGCGCGGGAGTACGACGAGGCGATGAAGTCCCGGTCGGTGATCTTCGGCGGCGTTGACGACCCGTCGCGGGACTTCCTGGCCCACTCGGACTTCATCCGGCACCTCGCGAACACCGGGACGAAGGACACGCGCCTCCTCGACGACGAGGGCCAGCCGCTCTACATCATGGCGAAGCCTGACGGGCGCCTCGAAGACAAGATCGACGCGTCTGTCGCCGGGAACCTGTCCTGGAAAGCACGCCTCGACGCGATCGCAGCTGGCGCGAAGCCGCGCAAGAAGCCGAAGAACCGGATCCGACGCATCCGCTGACATTCAAAGGGGGTGGGGTCGCTTGCCCATCGACGTTACGACCCCGAACACCCCCGGATGGTGGCTCCAGAAGCTCGCGAAGAAGCGTGAGCAGCGGCTCCCCGAGCTTCAGCGCCTCGCCGCGTACATCGAAGGCGACCCTCCGCTCCCGCAGGGTGTGGAGAGCATGCGGCCGGCGTACCAGCGCATCCAGAAGACCGCGCGGGTGAACCTCGCGGAGTCTGCCGTTACCGCAGTGAGCGACCGTATCGCCGTGCGAGCGATCCGAACGGCGATCGCGGACGACTTCGACGGCGACACGCTGGCCATGCAGATCTGGCGGGAGAACAACCTCGACATCGAGCTCGCCGACGTCGTCGAGAACATGCTTGGCCTCCGCGACGGCTACATGATGGTCGGCCTCGACCCCAACGACGACCAGTCGCTCGTTATCACGGGCGAAGACCCGCGCCTCGTCGTGACCATTCACGATCCGCTGCATCAGGCAGACGTGCGCGCCGGGCTGAAGATCTACCACGACCCCGACCTTGGCTTCGACTTCGCCTACCTGTTCGTCGCCGGCGAGGCTGTGGTCGACGAAATCGGGAACCCGACGGGTGAGTTCGAGAACGCGCGCCGCTACGTGGCGAAGCGGAAGCGTCGCAACTCCAACGGCATCCTCCGCTTTAGCGCCTCTGCGTTCGACTGGGACGAGGACCTCGGCGGCGAGGACGGCGAAGAGCTCAACCACCGGTTCGTGCCGATCGTCCGGTTCCGGAACCGTCGCGGCATCAGCGAGTTCGAGCGGCACACCGACACCCTCGACCGGATCAACCACGGGATCCTGCAGCGCCTCGTCATCAGCCTCTACCAGGCGTACCGTCTCCGCGCCGTCGTCGTCGACGAGGAAGACGCGCCCGAGGTCGACGAGGACGGCAAGGAGATCAACTACGAGGACATCCTCTCGTCCGACCCCGGGGCATTCATCAAGCTCCCCCTCGGCGCGAAGATGTGGGAGTCGGCGCAGACCGACCTCACGGGAATCCTCAAGGCCGTACGTGACGACATCCTCTTCTTCATGGAGGAGACGAAGACTCCCCTCCCCGCCGTCTCCGATGCCGTCCAGCAGTCGGCCGAGGGCGCCGCGAACCTCAAAGAGGGCAATCAGTTCAAGACGGAGCGCACGCAGGTGCGTGTGGCCGCGTCGCTGGCCAAGGTCTACCAGATCGGGTTCCTCTGCCTGGAAGACGAAGAGCGCTCTACGCGCGGTTCCATCCGCACCGACTTCAAGCCGACCTCGCGCTACTCCCTCGCGGAGAAGTCTGATGCGTTCTCGAAGACCAAGGACCTCCCGATCGAGACGCGGATGTCCGAAATCATGCAGTTCGACCCCGAGCTGATCGGAATCGCGAAGGCGCAGCTTCAGCAGCAGGCGCTGATGACCGAGATCCAGACAGGGACCAACGGTGGACGAGCAGACGCTACGCCTCCTGCAGCGGCTCCGGCTCAATAACCTCGCACTCACCGGCCGGCTGCGCGCGAACCTCGACGCGCAGCTCACCGCACGGTGGATGGGGCTCGACTCTTGGCGTGACGACGACATCACGCGCCTCCTGAACGAGATCCTCCCGCTTGTCTCGGCAGCAGAGCGGCAGATGGTCGACACGACCAACGCCTACATCGCGTCCACGCAGGCCACCGCCGCCGGGTCAGCCTTCCGGCCCCGCCCGATCAGGTACCAGGACCTCACCGGCGCCGCACTGCGCGGGGTAGACCCGTCAGTCGTCTTCCGCCGCCCGCAGATGGTCATGAACTACCGACTGTCGAAGGGCGCTTCGCTCTCGGACGCGATCGACGCTGGCGCGAACCGTCTCCGAAGCCTCGGCGCGACGAACCTGCAGCTGGCCAAGACGAAGACGGTGGCCGTGCAGGGGCAGTCGTCGTTCTACCGGCGGGTGCTGACCGGGTCGGAGAACTGCGCGCTCTGCGTCATCGCCTCCACCCAGCGGTACCGGCGCGGGAAGCTCGCGCCGATCCACCCGGGGTGCGACTGCGGCATCGAGGAAATCATCGAGGCTCAGCCGCCGCACGTGATCGACTCCAACCTGCTCGAGCTCACGCACACCGAGATCAACGCGCGTCTCGGCGGTACCGACCGGTCCGCGCAAGACCTCGGGCGCGACAAGCGAGACGCACGCGACCAGCCGCTGTCCGACTTCACGGACCTGATCGTCGTCCGCGAGCACGGCGAGCTCGGCCCGACGCTCGCCTGGCGTGGTGACCGCTTCCGCGGACCCGCCGAAGCGGCCGATCTCGCCGCCTGAATCTTCCGCACGACCGTGCGGTCGCCCCGCCAGGGGGAATCACCTACCCGACATGGGAGACAGATCGATGTCCACTCGCTGCACACTCGGCCCGCAGTTCGCGCCCGCGTTCCACCGTCCCTTCCTTCGCTACCTCGAAGGCGAGCAGGGCGGCGGCGACAACGGCAACGACGGCGGTGAGCAGCGCACGGATAAGAGCCCCGACTCGAACTCCCCACTCTTCCCGGCAAACACTGCTCGCGAAGATATGACGCCCGACCAGCAGATCGCATACGACCGCTGGAAGGGACGCAAGTGGGAGGAGCGCGCGAAGGCGTTCGGGGACTGGACCCCGGACAAGATCAAGGCGCTTGAGAAGGAGCGGGACGACCTCAGAAACCGAGGCCTCTCGGATGCCGACAAGGCGCTCGAAGATGCACGGGAAGAGGGTCGCAATGAGGTCCGCACGGTCCTCAACCGTGAGCGCGCGAAGAGCGCCCTCGACAAAGCGCTTGTGGGCCGCGTGCCCAATGCCAGCGCTCTTCTCGACCTCGACATCACGAAGTTCGTGGTGAACGGGAACGTCGACACCGACGCCGTCAAGGCGTGGGTGGAAGACCACTCCGAGGAGTCGGCGGGCGGCGGCAAGAGGCCGAACCCTGACACCGGTCAGGGGCGCCGCGGCAGCGGCAACCAGGAGACCGCGAAGACGGTCTCCGCCGGACGCGATCTGTTCGCCGAACGGCACAAGAAGAAGACCACCACCACCACGTCCTGAAAGGGGACATCATGCCTCGTCTCAAGTCCGAGACCTTCGGCTCCGGTGATCAGTCCTGGCTGGGATCGACCCACGGCCTCCGCAACGCGCGGACCGTGACGATCGACATCTCGGCGTTCACCGCGAACACCCACTACCCCGACGGCTACATCCCGTCGGGCACCCCCGTCGCCATCGTCGCGAACCTCGCGGTTCCCTACGACAAGACGGAGGGCACCACCACGGGCGCCGGGATCCTCGCCGGCTTCATCCTCACGGATCAGCCCGTTGTCGGCACCGTCGACTTCCCTGCCCCGCTTCTCGACCACGGTCGCGTCATCGTCTCGAAGGTGCCCTACTCGGGCGGCTTCGCGGCGCCCGCCGCCGCGGCGAAGAAGGCCGCCACGACGTTCGTCTTCGTCCCGTAAGGAGGAAATGAGACATGGCTCTCTGGACCGACCTCATCACCCCCGCCGAGCTGACGGGGTACGCACGCGAGTCCCTGGCGGCCCGCGAAGCCCGCAACGGGACCCTGGCCCGCTGGCTGCCGAACCGCGAGGTGCTCGACACCGTCGTGCGCTTCGTCGCCGGCCAGTCGGGCCTCGTGCCCATCGCGCAGTTCCGCGCCTACGACGCTGAGCCGTCCGTCGGCAAGGGACCGCAGGGCAAGCGCGTCACGATCGAGCTGCCCGCCCTCGGGCAGAACATCCCCGTCTCCGAGTACGCGCAGCTGCGCGCACGCGCGGCCGAGGATGACGCGATCCTGCGCGAGATCCTCAACACGACCGACCGGGTGGTCGCCGCCGTGTCCGACGCGATCGAGCGCCTCCGCGGCATCGTCATCGCGACCGGCAAGGCGACGATCAACTCCACCAACTTCGGTGGAGCGACCGACGGCTTCTGGTCCGACGACGACTTCGGTCGCGCCGGTGGCCACACCGTCACCGCCGGTTCCGCGTGGACCACGGGATCCGTCTCGCGCCTCACGGACCTGCAGACGTGGTTCGACGTGTACGTCGCGACCAACGGTGTCGAGCCGGGCGCGCTGCTTATGTCGACGCGCGTTCTGCGCGCGCTCGCGGCGGGCACCGAGTTCCAGACCCAGCTGATCAACGGAGGCGCCCGCCCGGCGACCCGTCAGCAGGTCCAGGACATCCTCTCCGGCGCGGGTCTGCCCGAGATCGTCGTGTACGACCGTCGCGTGAGCGTCGGCGGCACGGCGACGAAGGTCCTCCCCGACGACCGCCTGTTCCTCCTTCCCCCGGCTGTCGAGCCGGACGGCGAGTCGGAGCTCGGCGCGACGTTCTGGGGCGAGACCCTCACTGCCACCGAGGGTGGCTGGGGCATCGAGCCCGGCGAGACGCCCGGCATCGTCGCGGGCGTGTACCGCGGCGAGAAGCCCCCGCTCATCGCGGAGGTCATCTCGGACGCGATCGCCCTTCCGGTGCTCGCGAACGCCGACCTCAGCTTCTCCGCAGACGTCCTCTAGCAGGACACCCCTGGTGGGGAGCCCGCCGGCCCGGGCTCCCCACCACCCCAACACTTTCCACTCGATCAAAAGGAGTGACCATGAGCAAGACTCTCGCAACCGCCGTCCACCTGACCGACGACTCGGGCATCGTGCACTCGTTCCTGACCGGCACCACGCCCCCGAAGTGGGCGCGCAAGCAGATCACCAACCCGAAGGCGTGGGTCGAGTCCGACGAGACGGACGAAGACGAGGTCGCCGACGGCTCGGGAGATGAGTCGCCCGACGAGTCCGGCGAGGGCGCTGGCGAGTCGGAAGATGCACCCGCCGGCGGCGAGGTGGAGATCCCTCGCAAGAACGGCTCGACGGACGCGTGGCGCGCCTACGCCGACTCGAAGGGCTTCGAGACCGACGAGGACATCAGCCGCGGCGAGATCATCGCGGCCCTCGAAGCCGCCGGCATCCCGACCGAGTAACCGAACGTCGGGGCTGGACATCCGCGCCCAGCCCCGACCCCGAACGGGAGGCACGACGTGCTCGCAGACTTCGCTGTTCAGAAGGACGTCACCGACGTCTGCGAACCCCTCACGGACGAGCAGCTCGCGACCGTTCCCGGCCTCCTCGCACAGGCGATGGGGCGCCTCCGGTCCGACGCGCGCGAGGCAGGCGTCGACCTCGACGCCGTGATCTGGTCCGACCCGATCAAGATGATCCTCGCTAAGACAGCCGTGACCAACGCCGTGAAGCGAGTCCTCACGAACACCGACGGCGCCACCCGACGGTCGTTCTCGATCGACGACTACCGCGAAGACGTCGCCTACGACGACAAGACCCCCGGCCCGAAGGTCATCTTCATCGACCCGGCCGACCTCAGCGGACTGATCCCGAGGAAGCGCAACCGACTCGGCACCATCCGACTCGGAGCTGCGCTGTGAGCCGAGCCGAGGTCCTCGCCCGCGGCCGCGCCCGTGCCGACGCGGGGATGACGGAGACCATCACCGCGGGCATCTGGCGGGACGGCACTCACCCCGAAACGGGAAACCCGACTCGCGTCCTGGTCACGGAGCACTACTCCGGTCCGGCGCAGGTCAAGTACGACTCCATGACCGTCTCGATCAGCGACAACGCGGCGCAGCGCGTCGCCAGTCAGGCCGTCATCGTGAAGGTGCCAGCCAGCGCCCCGATCATCCCCGAGGGCGACTCGATCATGATCAACGAGTCCACGGTCGACACATCGCTCGTCGGGAAGACGTTCTATGTCGACGGCGCCCCGCAGGGGGGCCAGACAACCTCGCACCGGTATCCCGTGAAGGAGCTGCCGTGAGCATGTCCTTCGACTTCACCGAAGTGGACGCTCTCGCCGTCGACCTCGGCGAGGTCCCCGATCGTGTGCGCCGAAACGTCCCGAAGGCCCTCACGGTGACCGCGCGCAACATGAAGGACGACTGGCGGAACCTCGCGAAAGGCGCATCCGGACGACACGCGAAAGCGTTCCCGAACGCCATCACCTACGACGTCGAGACCCTGTCGGACGGCTACGTGGCAGACATCGGCCCTGAGTTGGAGCGGAATCAGGGTGCTCTCGGCTTCCTCGAAGAGGGCGTCGGCTCTCAGAACACCGCCGGACAGAACGCTATCCCGCTCGTGGTGAAGGCCAACGAGAACGACTTCATCCGCGGAATGCTCCTCGCGGTCGCCGAGCCGCTGGAGGGGTGATGCACGCAGATCACCACAACGCCGTCCTGGCGCGGTGCCGGGAACACGAGGTACTGGCGGACAAGACGGAGAGCGGCATCCGATTCTCGGACGGCGGCGCGCCGGTCAGATCGAATTACATCTCCGTGATCACCACGCTCCCCGGCTTCGAAGAAAGCCGCCTCACGTCCGAGCAGACCCCGGACGCGGACGCATTCCTCTTCATTCGGATCCGAGTCGTCGCGGTCGACTACGACGGACTTCTAGTGTTGATCAGCGCCACAGACAAGCAGCTCGTTGGCCACCATCTGTCCGTCACCGATCGAGCCGTCACGGGGCTCGATCGGACGATGAGCGATCCGATCTTCGACCAAGCGTCACGACTGTGGCACGTCGACATGCTCCTCGAAGCGACCTCATCCCGCGCCTAGGCGCACTGAACTTCACCGCCCTACCTGGACGGTGGCTCCGGCATGCCCGGAACTTCACACGGTGGACTCACAGAAGGAGACACGGCAATGGCCGATGTTGCAGAAGCAATCGGCGGGCCTCCCGCCGTCGACCAGTCCGGGAACCTCACCCTCTGGTGGGTCCCGACGATCGCGAACCCCGACTCGCCCACCGCGGCCGAGATCGGCGCCGCCGGCGCGAAGCGCATCACGTACAGCTTCACGCAGGACGGCTGGACCCCGTCCGCCCCGCAGGAGAAGAACGACGACATCCGACTGACCTCGAAGCAGCGGAAGCAGTCGTTCGGGATCAGCAACCCCGAGCTGGGCGACCTGATCTACGTCGACTCGACCGACGCAGCGTCCGCTGCCGTCATCCTGGCCGGCCAGAGCGCAGGCCACATCGTCGAGCGCCGCGGGGTGCCCAACGCGACACTCATCGCCGCGGCCCAGAAGGTCCGCGTGTGGAAGGTCACCCTCGGCAACGAGGCACCCGGACCCGTCACCGGATCCGGGAAGTTCACGTACCTGCGACCCGTGGTCGTCGAGTACATGTCGGGCGTCGTCGCGGTCGCCTGACCCAGACCCCCGCGGGGACGCTTCCACCGGGCGTCCCCGCGGGCCCTTCACACGGTGGAAGAAACGGTGGAACCATGTCGAAGGACTTCGACGAACAGCTCGCGGCCGCGAAAGCCAAGCCCCGCGAATACAAAGACATCCCGGTCATCCTGGACTCCGAGATTGCGGCCGAGCGCGAGCGGCTCCTCGACGAGCTCGAGAACGCTCAGAAGCTGGATGCCGCGGACCAGCGTCTCGCTGGCCCGCAGGACATCAACGCGGCCCCGATCATCGAACGCCTTGAGGCGCTCACCGAGGCCGCTCAAGACTCGGTCGTGAACGTGCGCGTCAAGAAGCTCCCCGGCGACGAGTGGGCGATCATCACCTCACTCCACCCCGTCCGCGCTGGCGTCGCGATCGACATGCACTACGGGTACAACTACGACGCCGTGTGTGTCGCAGCAGCGACACACACCAGCGAGAACGGTGACGTGTACGCGTTCCGCGTCGACGGGGACGAAGAGATCCCCATGACGCCCGAACAGTGGCGGTCGCTCTTCTCCGTCATCTCCGGAGCCGAGGCCAGCGAGCTTCGCGACGCCATCTGGTCACTCAACGAGTACGAGCCCACCAAGCGCCGGAACATCCTGGTAAAAGGCTTCGGAGCAGCAGCGCGCTCCGACAAGAAGTAGCACTCGCCGCGCGCCGCGGAATCTCCCACAAGAGATTCCGCGGGTGGGTGCCCCGCACGTTCTACGAATACGACGGCGACCGGATCGTCGCGACTTGGACTGAGTCCGAGTGGGACGAAGACGAGCGCGACCTTGCGATCGCCCTCGACACCGTCGAGAGACTCACCGGCCCCGACGGGGAGTGGCTACCGGAAGCGACCGCCCCTGGCGGCGCACCCGATGTCTACGAGTCCGGATACCGGTACATCGGCAAGGGTCCGTTCACCAACTGGCATCAGAAGGCGAAGCTCGACGCGCTTGACGCGCACAAGAATGAAGCCGGCGAGAAGGCGAACCTGAACGGCGTCTACTTCACCGCGGAGCGCATCGACTTCGACGTGCCTCCGGTCAGCGGCGGATGAGTCGCAACGTCACACCGACTGCGGCGGCGATCGCGCCGAGAACGCCGATCGTCAGGGCGATGTTCATCGACGCGAGCTGCGCGCCCGGTGACGGGACGAACAGGCCGATCAGGAACACGAGCAGCGCGACAGCGATCAGGCCCGTACCGATCGCGACGACGATCGCCCAGGGTTCACGCGTTCGGCGTGCTGCATCGCTCATGGCCTGACTCTACAACTCGACACAGACCCGTGGGAGGTGCGATGGCTGAGCGCATCGTCCGCGTGAGTCTCATGGCGCAGGTCACGAACTACCTCCAGAACACGGAGGCGGCACGCCAGAAGACCCTGCAGCTCGCGGCGGCATCCGAGGATGCGTCGGCGAAGTTCGAGCGCCAGAACGCTGCAATGCGCGATGTGGGTGTCCGGATGACGGCGTTCGGAGCTGTCGCTCTGGTCGCTACAGGGCTTGCCGTGAAGGCGGCGATCGACTGGCAGTCCGCGTGGACCGGTGTGACGAAGACCGTCGACGGCAGCGCCGAGGAGATGGCCGCGCTCGAGGATCAGCTCCGGTCGCTCACCGGCGTGCTTCCCGCCACCCATGAGGAGATCGCTGGCGTCGCGGAGGCGGCCGGTCAGCTCGGCGTCGCGCGTGAGGACGTCGCCGCGTTCACGAAGACGATGATCGACCTGTCAGAGACCACGAACCTCACAGCGGACGAAGCTGCGACCTCGATCGCGCAGCTGATGAACGTCATGCAGACCGCCCCCGAGGACGTCGACAACCTCGGGGCGGCTCTCGTCGCGCTCGGCAACGACGGGGCGTCGACGGAGCGCGACATCGTCCAGATGGCGCAGCGCATCGCCGGTGCGGGCAAGATCGTCGGTCTCACCGAGGCCCAGGTTCTTGGGTTCGCGAACGCGCTCGCCTCGGTCGGTATCGAAGCGGAGGCCGGCGGTACCGCAATCTCCCGCATCATGACCGATATCGCAATGTCGGTCTCCGCGGGCGGTGAGGAGCTCGACAAGTTTGCCGCCGTCGCGGGCATGTCCGCTCAGCAGTTCTCAGCCGCGTTCAAGAAGGACCCTGCAGACGCGATCGCCACCTTCGTTGAGGGACTCGCGCGGATCGACAAGCAGGGAGGCGACGTCTTCGCCACCCTCTCCGACCTCGGACAGTCCGACATTCGGGTGTCGCAGGCGCTCTTGGGCATGGCGAACTCTGGGGACCTTCTCCGTAAGTCGCTGCAGCTTGGCAACGAGGCGTGGAAGGACAACACGGCCCTCATCGAGGAGGCTACGAAGCGGTACGGGACCGCCGAGGCGAAGATCCAGATCGCCTCGAACAGCATCCGCGACGCCGCGATCGATTGGGGCTCGGTCTTCCTCCCCGCGGTCTCGGCCGTCGCCGAGGTCGTCGCCGACGCCGCGCAGGGCTTCACGAAGCTTCCCGAGCCGATCCAAGCCACGGTCGCCGTCACTGTCGCACTGGCGGGCGCCGCATCCCTCGCCGCGGGCGCCTTCCTTCTCGGTGTGCCCGCCGTCGCCCAGTTCAACGCCCAGCTCGCGATCCTGCGGGCCTCCGAGATCCCTGGCGTAGCGAACGCCGCCAACGTCGCCACGAACGCGATCGGGAAGACCACGGCCGGGCTCGGCGCCGCTGCACGCTTCCTCACCGGCCCGTGGGGTCTGGCGCTCGCGGCCGCGGCCGTCGGCACCGCAGCTCTCGGTCAGGCGCTCGATCGTCTGAAGGCCAGCAGCGAGCAGATGCAGAACAGCCTTCAGACGTCGGCGAACGGTCTGGAGATCCTCAAGACAGCGGCATCCGGTCCGTTCCTCCTGAACGACGTCGCCGGCCAGTTCGAGAACCTCAACGACACCCTCCAGAAGCTTGATGAGTTCAAGAACAAGCCGTGGTGGCAGCCCTCGGCCGCCGGAGCGGGCCTCGCTGGAGCCGAAGAGTCCCTCGCGCGGATCGGCACCGAACTCGGGAAGCTGTACGGCTCCGATGTCCCCGCTGCGCAGGCGGCATTTGAGAAGCTGGCAGCCCAGACGGACGGGTCGGATGCGTCGCTGCGCCGACTGCTCGATGCACTTGGTCCTGACTTCGAGGCCGCTCTCGTCCAGCGAGCGATCGATCTGAAGATCGCGACCGAGGGCATGTCCGACGCCGAGCGGAATCAGGTCCTCCTGAACCTCGCGTTCGCAGGCGCAGAGGACCCGGCGCAGTCAGCGGCAGATGCCTACAAGGAGGCGGCAGCCACAGCGCAGACGCTCGCCGACGAGGTCCTCTCTCTGATCGATGCGGTGAACCAGTCCAACAGCCTTGGGCAGGACGCGGTGTCCACCAATGCGCGCTGGCAGGCCGCGCTGGCTGGCATCTCCGAGGAGGTCCAGCGGCAGAAGGATGCGTTCGAGCAAGCGAACGGCACCCTAGACGGGTTCACGCTCAGCCTCGACGAGAACACCTTCTCGGGATCGCAGAACGCCGCGATGCTCGCCGAGGCAGCGGGTTCGGCGAAGTCTGCCGCCGACGCTCAGTTCCAGTTGGACCTGCAGACGATGAGCTCGAAGGACGCCACGGACAAGTACGCGGGCACCCTCGCCGCCCAGCGGCAGGCATTCATCGACTCCGCCGTCGCGGCCGGATTCAACAAGGACGAGGTGCAGAAGCTCGCCGACAAGGTGTTCGCGCTGCCGTCAGAGAAGGAGATGAAGGTCATCGCGAACACCGCCGCGGCGATGGTGACCCTCAATGACTTCATCCGCAATTACGGCACCCTCTCGGGGACGATCATCTACCGCGCGACGCTCCCAGATCTGAACGGCAGCGTCTCGGGCTCCGGCCGCCCGGGCTTCGCCGCAGGCGGGCTGATCCCCGGAACTCCTTCGCACCGGGACAACATGCTCATCCACGCCGCATCCGGGGAGTTCATCGTCAACACCGCGGCGACCATGCGCTACCTACCGCTGCTCGAGGCGATCAACAGCGGCCAGAAGATCACGGGATACGCGAACGGTGGCATGGTCCAGCCTCAGTACGTGTCCTTCATGACCGGCCAGCCGGGACAGGCCACAGCTGTGACGGTAGCGGCCCCTTCGGTGCAGGTGTTCATCGGTGACGAGGAAGTGACGGGGCGGGTGCGGGTCGTGGTGAAGGACGAGATCAACCAGGTCGCCCGGTCGGCACGTTTGGGGGGTGGGCGATGACTCTCGCGTCCACATTCGTGCGGCACACGGGCGCGATGGCCCCGGACCTGCAGACTGCGACGATCACGGTCCTGTCCGATACTGCCGCAGTCGGTGACCGGCTCATGGCGATCCTCTACTGCGGTGACGTGTCTGTCACGTCCGGGGTGGCGGATGCTTCGGCGTTCGTTCTCCCCGCCGGCTGGTCGGTCACGTCGCTCACGTCGATGGTCCCCACGGGTGATCCGCGGCGACTGTCGGGTGCTGTGATGGTGGCGGAGAAGACCGTCACCTCGGCGGGGATCGATGCGTCCGTGTTCAAGTGGTCGTGCGTGCAGTGGCGCCCGTTGAAGCTGTACAAGACGTGGAACCAGCTGACGACCGGGTCGATCCTGACCACCCACATGCAGCACACGGCATCTCTGACGACACTCCGGTTCACGTCCATCCGGGGTGCGAAGTCGCAGGTTCTGTCGCGACTCGCGAACCAGCCCGTCACATACCCTGCGGTGAGCTCGGAGTATTCCGTGTCGGGCCATCTGGTGCGGATCGGTGGACTCAAGCAGGCTTCCGGGTCGGGGTCACTGCTCCCTGCGGGTGCGACTCAGCGGGCGCTGTTCGGCCCGTTGAGGTTCGGCGGGTTCGACGGTGTGCCGCAGACCGGTGTGACCTCGATGCTGGTGTCGACGGTCGATGTGACGACGGTGACTTCGGTGGCCGAGGCTGTCGCGTCGGCGCGGGGTGACGGGTTCGCCCTGTCGATCCTGGTCACGGGTGTGGTGAAGCCGCAGGTGTCGTTCGTGACCCCGGTCACTGGTGCGTCCGCCGATCTCACCGCAGGTTTCCCGGTCACGTGGACGCCCCCGGTGGAGGGCGTGCAGCAGTACGTCAGTGTCTACCGTGAAACCCCTCCCGGCTCGGGTTCCGCGGTGATGTGGTGGAACGGTTCGGCGTGGCAGTCCGGCGCGGCCTCCGTGTCGATGTCGGGCCAGTCGGCGACCCTGCCGGGGTTCGCCGCAGTCAACGGGACCACCTACCGGTACCTGCTGGCGGTGTACACGTCGGCGGCTCCCGACTTCTCCGATTACGCGACGATCGACATCACGCATCGGGTTACCCCTTCGGCTCCGACGATCACCATCACACCCACCCCGGTGTCGTCGGTGGTCGCTTCACGCTTCCCCACGATGGCCGTCGCGGGCACTGTCACTGACGGTGGTTCGGTTGTGGGTTGGGAGGCACAGTGGACCGATAACGCCACAGGCGCGGTCCTCCAGTCTCACTCTGGCCCTCCTGCGTCGTTCCCGTGGGCGCTCACCGTGCCCCTGCCGAACAACACGGCCGTCCACGCGCGCGCCCGGTTCTCGCAGGCAGGCGGGACGCAGTGGTCCGCGTGGCGTGATGTCCCGCTGACGATCACTGTCGCGAAGCCCGCCGCGCCGACCGTGCTGCTGGCGACCGTTCTGCACCCCGTCTCTGGCCTGCCACTGCCGCAGCTGTCGGTGACGGCCGCGGCTGGAGTCACGGTACGTGTCGCACGTGACGGCGTGACCGTCGGAGAAGTCGTCTCGCCCGGTCCGTCGGTCGTGATCGTGGATCTCGCGGCACCCTCCGGGCCGGTGACATGGTCGGTGACGACGTTGGCGGCCGCCCCCTACTCGGAGCGTTCCCTCGTGGCTACGGTCACGGGCGAGATCGCATCGGAGGGCGGGTGGATCTTCGATCCCAGCAGACCCGAGACTGCGGTGCTCGCGCACCCGGAAACGATGGATGCGATGTCCATCGATCTGCGCACGGCGGTGTTCGAGCCGATCGGTGAACCGTACTCCCTCGTGCAGCCGGGCGTTCCGGCCGCGCCCAAGTCCGCGATGACGATCCAGCATGGAGACCCTGCGGTCATTGACGCCGCGGTCGAGCTGCTGAAGTCGGGTGCAACCCTGATCCTCCGCGGATGGCCCGAAGAGGGCGTCGTCGACTCCCGCCAGCCTGACATCACGTTCCGTCCCGCCGGGCAGATCGACGTCTCGCGGATGACGCAGGGCCCGTTCGGATACCGGCGCGCGGCGTTCGGCTTCGTCACTGCGCCCCCCGTGCAAGCGGGGCTCGGCACGATCACCTGACGCGGGAGGCTACAGATGCCCTGGAACCTGCCCACGCCGCCGCCGGTCACCTCGTACGCCGCGCGAGTGACGTGCATCGGCGGACCGTCAGACGGTGCGACGCTACCGATCACGTCAGGATCGATCACAGTCGACCAGGCTTCGGACGTGCGGCGCACTGGTTCCTTCACCGTGGCCGGGATCGATGCGTGGACGCCGGCGGATATCTCCGACGCCCTCGACCCGCGAGCCGGAACAGAGCTCCTCGTGGAGCAGAACGGACCCAGCGGTTGGGTTCCGCAGGGTGTGTTCACGGTCGACAAGCCGCGAGTCGCTCGAGATCCAGAAGGCGTCGGAGTCGAGGTAAGCGTCTCGGACCGGTCGAACCGGGTGAAGCTCGCGGGGATGGACCGGCGGTGGGTTGTCTCCGCAGGAACACCTGTCTCCGACGCGATCCGATCGATCCTCACCCAGATCGCCCCTTGGATTCCCACGGACTTCGCCGACACGGACGAGCTCGTGGCCGTCGACGTGGTCCTGGAGTTCGGGGATGACCCTTGGGCGGCCTGCCTCGATCTCGCGCAGTCGGTAGGGCTCGATCTGTACGTGGATGCGACCGGTGTGGTCGTCACGTCCTCGGCGACGGCCGCGCTGTCCGCTGAGGCGGTGACGGTCACATGGCTCTCCGACGAGCGGGAGATCGACACAGCCTCGATCGTCAACCATGTCCGCGCCGTGTGGACCCCGGCGCGACCCGACCCGCTGCCACCGGCGTGGGACGGGAAGGGCGGATATGAGGATGCCGTCGACGACTTCTCGTCGACGAGTGTGCTGTCGTGGGTGGGTCGCCGTTGCGCTCTTGTGAAGGGCGACCGGTCTCTGCTCACATCGGCGGCTGCGGCACGCCAGGCCGCGCAGATCGAACTTCTCCGCGCCCTCGACGTCACGTACTCCGGGCGCGGAAGCGTCGCACCGGACACGTCCCTTGATGTCGGGGTCGTCACGATGCTGGACGGCGACCGCTACCGGATCACCCGGCTGGACATCGACCTTGCGGGTGGAGCGACGGAGGTCGTGCTCGGTGTCCCGCCGGTCGACATGGCCGCACTGCTGGTCCGAGCCCTGCAGGTGCCCACGGACACGCGGACGCGCGAGATCGTCACATCCGTGGCGCCGTTGCGCACCGCGCTCGCGTCAGACCCGAACGGATCGCAAGCCTCCGTGACTCCGACCGCTGCTGTCGCCGATGTGGCCGTCGGTGACCTGGTGGAGGTCCTCCACACCGGCCGGGGTGAGCGGATCGCCGTCGCGAGGTTCATGGGCGGCACCGCCTCCGCATACGGCTCGGCCGTCCTCGCCGACGGTCCGTGGATGTACTTCCCTCTGGATGAGGCATCCGGCACCCCCGTCGACATGATGGGGAACGCCGTCCCGACCTCGACCACCGGCGTCACGCTGGGGGCCCCTGGCATCGGCGACGGCGACACCGCCGCAACGGTCGACGGCGGCAGCGGCCGCGGCGTACTGATTCCTGCATCCGCGTTCGCCGGTGCACGCCAGTTCACGGTCGAGATCCTCGCGAAGGCGACGAACATGACGACCGCGCGAGTACTGCTCGGCCTGGAAGGTTCCGGGTCGGTGTTCGCGTTCCTGCTGCAGCACACGGCGTCGAACAGCATGGAGGGGTACACGGGCTTCACGTTCGCGAACCGGATCGGTTCCGCGGTCGCGGAGGCCGCCCCGACGGCGATCCACCACTGGGCGATCACGTACGACGGCACCACCGCGGTCCTGTACCGCGACGGCGTGTCGGTGGCGTCCGAGGCGCAGGCGTGGACCGCGACGGACGCGACACAGCCGCTATACATCGGCGGGCGTGCGACATCGAGCGGTGTGGCGTCGTTCCTCGGCACGATCGGCGGGTTCGCGTTCCACAAGACCGCGCTACCCGCCGCTCGCATCCTCGCGCACGCACAAGCAGCTGGACTCTGAGAGGGACCATCATGGCAACACTCGCCTTCGCGGAAGCCGTCGACATCGGATACAACCGCGGCCGACTCTCGGCGCCCGCCGCCGCATCGCTCCGCCGCGTCGACGCCGACATGCGCGACGCCTTCGGGCGCGTCCTCGACGTCAACGAGGCATGGCGCTCCCCGGAGGACGCTGACAGGAACTACGCCGCCTACCAGGCGTGGGTCCGCTACCAGAACGGCGGTCCCGCGGCACCGTGGGCACCGATCGCACTCCCCGGCGACAAGTCGGTTCACTGCTTCGGCGAGGCCGTGGACAGCGATGACGGGTATGACGCCCGCGCCGTCGCGATCCTCAACGACCACGGGTGGTACCAGACCGTCTACCGCTGGGTGAACGGCGTTTGGACCCTCGTGGAGACCTGGCACTTCGAGTACCAGTGGTGGCGCGACAACCACCGCAACGACACCGCGACCAGCGGATCCGTACCGTTCGACCCCGCAACCCTCCTGGAGGCCAGCATGTCCAACCCCATCGTCAACGTGGTGAGCAAGTACGGCGAGCCCGCCGGCAACGGCACCCTGTGGATCGCCAAGAACGACGGCACGTTCGAGCGGTACGAGGCGCCGTACGACCCGAACCCGCGCGGTGTCGTCGGGAAGGTCTTCTACGCGGGTGCCGCGGAGCCGCCGACGATCAACCAGCGCGACTTCCAGACCGTGCAGCGGTTCTGGAAGACCATGTGCAAGACCGCCTGACACCTCCCCGCCCCTGATCAACGCCCTCCGCTGGGGGGCGTTTCGTGTACCTGGAAGGCACACCATGAGAAAGCTCGCCGTCGCGCTCGCGCTGGCACTCTTCGCCGCGACCCTGACCGTGCCCGCCCACGCATCCCCGGCGACGTACTTCTACGCCGCCCACGTGCAGAACGTCGGCTGGCAGGACCCCGTCTGGGACGGTGCGGGTGCCGGCACCACCGGGAAGTCGCTCCGGCTGGAGGCGCTGCGGTTCTCGTCGATCGGGCAGGTCGCGCGCGGCCACGTCCAGAACCTCGGCTGGCAGGAGTGGCGTGCCGGGGACGTGATGATCGGCACCACTGGGAAGTCCCTGCGGCTCGAGGCTGTGGAGATCCGGTCGACGGTCGAGGGTCAGAAGATCCGCTGCCAGGCGCACGTGCAGAACATCGGCTGGATGGCCCCTGTCGAGGACGGTGAGACGTGCGGCACCACCGGTCGATCCCTCCGCCTCGAAGCGGTGCGCCTGTGGCTGGTCCCCGTGACCCCGCCACCGCCTCCCGCGCCTGAGGAGCCGGTCCTGTCGACGATCGCGACGGTCGGCGATGTCGGCCTGGAGGCGGCAGGGCTGAACACCTTGTCGGCGATGGGCGCCGCGAACCCGACGCTCACGTTCCTCCTCGGCGACCTGTCCTACGGGACGGCCGCGCAGCCGTTCTGCGACGCGGTGAAGGCGCGCATCCCGGGCCCGTTCGGGTGGGTGCAGGGCAACCATGAAACCGTCCCCGACAGCGACGGCCCCCTCACCGCCGACTTCCTCGCCTGCCTCCCCGCGACGCCGGGGGCGAGCGGTAACCCGGCGATCGAGCAGGTGATCGAGATCCCCGGCGCGCGGATCATCACCGCGTCACCGCAGGAGGGCATCGGCTACCTCCCCGGCTCGGCCGGGTATCAGCGGATCTCCGACGCGATCGACGCCGCGAATGCCGCGGGTGTGTGGCCGATCCTCGCCATGCACGAACCGCACGTCACCGTCGGCCTCCACGGCTCCGCGGGTCCGGAGTCGAAGGCGCTGTCCGAACTGGCGGTCGCGAAGGGTGTCCCCCTGGTGCTCACGTCGCACGATCACAACTACTCCCGCAGCGTGATCGGCGGGACGACGTTCATCGTCGCCGGGATGGGCGGGCACAACGTCCGCGGGCTGAACCCCTCGTCGCCGTGGTGGCCGCAGACCATCGTCGCGTTCCCCGGCACACCCGGCTACCTGGCGTTGACGATCCGTGAGCACAGCATCACCGGGCAGACCATGCCCGGCAGCGCGGACAAGTTCGACATCACCCGTCCGGGCGGATCATGAATGTGCTGTGGCGGGTGCTCGCGCGCATCGGAGCAGCATCGATCTGGCACCCAGACTCGATCAACCCGGAGGAATGGAAGTACCGGAACCTCAAGCGCGTCTGGCTCCCGACGTACGACCTGATCGCGGTGCTCGCGGGGATCGTCGCCGCCGCGCAAGGCTCGCCGCTGCTGAACCGGCTCTTCTCCGCGACGCTGATGGACACCTTCGGGGTGACCCTCACCGTCGTCGCCGGCGTCTGCCTCGCCGGCGTCGCTTTCCCCAGGCTCTGGGCGGTGGAGATCGTCGGGAAGATCATCCTCGTTGGGTTGGTCGCCGCGTATGCAACGACCATCCTCATCTTCCCGATCACGCCGCAGCCGAATCACTTCGTGGTGCTGATGCTGGCGTTCAGCCTCCCCCTGCCGCTATTCCGCCTGAACCTCCTCGGTGAGGAGCACAAGGAGCGGCGGGCGGCATGGGAAGCACTGGAGGCCGCGTGAACGAGATCATCATCCCGATCATCGGTGGGCTGTTCCTCGTCATCGGTGCGCTGTTCGCCTACCTCGGCACCCGCGGCAAGACACGTGCGGATGCGAAGGCGGCGATGGACGCCCGGATCGACGAGCGAGTCGGGGAGGAACTCGATCGCCTCTACACCCGCATCGACACTCTCGAGAAGCGCCTCGAAGATGCCGAGACGCAGCTGGAGACCAGCGAGAAGCGCCTCGGTGAAGCCGAGACGCAGATCGAGAACGGCGAGCAGCAGGCGCTCGAGATGATCCAGCACATCGTCATGCTCGAGGGCCTCGTCCCCAACCCGCCCGGTCCTCCGACGCGCCCGAACTGGAAGCTTCCCATCCTCACCGAAAGAAGGAACGCAACATGAACATCACGCACTACGCCAAGTCCCTGCTGTACATCGCTCTCGCCGTCGTCGGCGTACTCGTCACCGCCCTCGCGGACGATGTGCTCACCGTCGACGAGCTCGTGAACGTCGGCATCATCGGCGTCGGGGCGATCACCGTCTACCTGGTACCGAACCTCCCCGCAGGTGTCGGCCAGTACGCGAAGGTGATCGTGACGTTCGTCATCGCCGCCCTCGTCGCACTGCAGTCGTTCCTGACTGACGGCATCACCACGACCGAGTGGTTGCAGATTGCGGTCGCCGCGTTCGCCGGCATCGGGGTTTACGTGATCCCCAACGAGCCTGCGCGTGTCATCGTGCCGGGCAAGTCCCTCCGCTCGGACTTCTGAGCCCCCGTGCGGGTGCACCGTGACCAGCGCACGCGTGCACCCGCACACCCTCTGGGCCCTCGCATTGTGGACCCTCGATCTCGCCCTGACCGACCTGATCATCTTCCTGATGGTCACCACCTGAGGAGCCACGGATGGCCTACCCCGGCTACGTTCTCACCCGCATCATCTCTGTCGGCGGCGCCATGGTGCTCGAATCGTCCGACCTGCTCAAGGTGCGGGTCACGATCACCGCATCGCGTTCGCTGATCTGGGATGCCACGGGCTACCGGTTCGAGAACCTGAAGACCTCCGGCGTCTCCTCGCTCGGCGGTGAAGTGCAGATCGTTCTGCCGCGCACCGATGTCGCCGGGTGGAAGGACTCCAACACCGGAGCGATCATCGACGTGTCCGCGCCGGAGGCGTACACGCACCGGTACATCGCGCTGATCGAGTTCCTCGATACGAACGACGCACCGATCGGTGTCGCTCCTCGCACCATCGGCCCGTTCGTGCTCCCTCAGGGTGACGGCAGCGTGGTCGACCTGGACAAGCTGGTGCCCACGTCGTCGACGGCCGGTGACAGCGTCTCTGTGCCGGACTGGTGGACCGCCCAGGTAGCCGCTGCGGAAGCTGCTGCTACCGCTGCGGCCGCCGCTCTGGACGATCTGGATCCGACGATCGCGGGTATCGCGGCAGACCCGACGTCGGCCTTCGCCATTCAGCAGTCGGCCACCTTTGTTGCGCAGGCGGCTGCGCCCGAACTGATCCGCGACACGATCGGAACCGCTTTGGTTGCGGGGGCGAACGTTACGGTCACGGTCAATGACGCCGGGGACACGATCACCATCGCGGCCACAGGTGGCGGTGGTGGTGGGATTACCACGGAGGAAGCCGTGGACGCGGTTGCAGCGGCTCTCACTGAGGGTTCCGGTATCGATGTCACCTACAACGACGGCGCAGGCACCATCACACTCGCCGTCACGGGCATCGTCGTCCGATCGGTGATCGTCGCCAGCGGTGCCGAGACTCGCCCCGCTGGCGCGGACGTGGTGATCTGGATCGACCCGGACGAGCTAGGCGCGGCAAACGCTCTTGCGACCGACCCCATCATCGTCCCAGGAGCCGGGGGCGGCGGAGGCGGGGATGTCACTGGAAGTGTCAGCCTCATCGTCACGGTAAGCGGTGAGACAACTATCGCCGCGTCTGACTTCCTCAATATCCCCTTCCAGACGGTTGTGGAGAACATAGGTGGCGGTGCGTACAACACGGGCACGGGAGTGTTCACCGTTCCCTCAGACGGCCTTTACTTGCTCATGGCGTCCGCGAAGATCAAGACGGGTGAGGCGCACAGACAGGTCTGTTTGCAGTTTTACAACGGCGCTACCGAATGGTCAACGTGGACGCGAGTGCCACTGCCTGACACCAGCCGAGGGCATATCGCACATTCGGTAGTCGTGCGACTGTCGGCCGCGCAGTCGCTCCGTGCGCGTCTTTACTCGGAGGGGTCGTCTTTCATCACTGATTCAGGCACAGACACCCGGATGTCCGTGACGAAGCTTTCTGACTGAGCTAATGCTTATCTCGATAGGTGGTGAGCAAGCCACCGTAATCCTGGGGGCCGATCAGGTCACATCGCCGCCATTCAACGCGCCGAATTACGCGATCACGCCCACACCCGATGGTTCCGGATCTGTCGTTCACCCGTCCGTGCTGGACTTCGGGGGGCAGTGGAACGGGCATCGGTATTGGATGGGCGTAACCCCGTTCCTCGGTGGCAACGACTCACTAGAGAATCCCTGCATCCTCGTGTCGTCGGACGGCTTCACCTGGACTGTCCCCGCAGGGCTCACTAACCCGATTGACCCGACCCCTACCGTGGGGTTCAACTCCGACACCGATCTGACCTATGACCCCGACACCGACCGGCTCATATTGATCTGGAGGGCCACTGCGGACGGAGCCCCGGAGGGGGAGCGGTGGGAAACGGTCTACGCATCCACGTCCACGAACGGGTATACGTGGTCGGCCCCGGCGACTCTTATTGACCTACAGAATCAAGCGGGCAACCTGAGCCTCTTGTCTCCCTCGCTCGTCCGAGTGGGCGCGTCAGACTGGCGCATGTTCTGCAAGAGTGGTGTCCGCACGGCATCGAGCCCGCTTGGCTCATGGTCGGGCGAAACTGCTTACACCGGATCGTTGAGCCCCGGTTCCCTGTGGCACCTGGACGTGAACTACACCGGCGGTGAGTTCTGGATGGTCGCGAACGCACGCGACCCTTGGAGCCTCATTGCGGGTGTGTCTGCTAACGGTGTCGCCTGGACATTCGGGACACCCTTCCTGCAAGCTGAAGCGGCATCCTGGGATAGGGATTACCCATACCGAGCGACCATGACTGAGCATCCCAACGGCAGGGATATGCAGTTGTGGTACTCGGCGGTCGGCCCCAGCTCCTACAGGGTGGGCTTCACCCGCGTACCTCGATCCCTTTGGGCCGCGCTCTAAACAGTCGCCCCAACGACCCGCAACATACGATCGCGATTGTTGCGGTTGTGCGCTACAGCATGTAACGTGTAGCGCATGACCGCAACAGCAAAGCCCACCGCCACCATCTGCCGCCACTGTGGCCACGCCACCTACCGTGACCGCGAAACCGGAACGTGGCTGCACAACGACAACCAGGGCAGCCGCAAGTGCTACTTCGGTGGCGGCTACGAGGCGGACTCGCAGTGATCGACGGCACCCTGACCCACTACACGTTCACCGGAACGGGCGGGGAAGAGTTCCGCGTCGCGCTGGGCGACGTGCTCACGTTCGACCGCGGGAAGGTCGGTCGGGTGGTGGCGATCGAGGAAGGCGAGTGGCGATTCTCCCGCGCGCCGAAGCTTCGGTTGACGCTCGAGACCGAGTCAGGCGCGGTGACCACGCTTCTGCACCCGAACCAACCGGAGTACTGGCCCGCAACCGTCAGGGATTCCGTGTTGGTTGAACCTGTAAGCAATCGTTACAAGTTGGGGCAGGGTGCATGACCGCTACTCTCGTGTCCGTGGCTCCTCAGAAACGCGGCATCCTGGCCGACGAAGACCGGTCCGCGATCGTAGCCGCGCTGGATGCTCGCGAGGCCGCGGACGCGCAGCTGCACGATGCCGTACGGGTAGCGGCGCGGAACGGGGCATCCGTCCGCATGATGGCCGAATCGCTCGAGGTTTCCACGAACACGATCTCCCGCTGGAAGCGCGGAAAGGTAGCGCCGTCCCGCGACATCTGAATCAGCGCGCTTGACGGGGTCGAACTCGAGGTCGACATTGACGGACTCCAGGGCTACTCGATCACCTTCACTGGCTGAGCGGTCTAGCGGTATAAGTCGGGGAGAATCCTCTCCGTAGCGATGGCACTGGATCGCCAGCTGTCGGCGCCCTCGCGTCGTACTCGGCCGTTGAGCCCGTGTCGGACCAACCTGGCAGGATGAGGGCGTGGCTGATACCCCTCGTGCTGAGCAAAGCCAGGGCGATCTGCCGCCCGCGGACGGGCGGTGCTCTCGCGAGAGCGAGTTTTGCAGAAGTTTTGCGAGTCCCTTCACTGCGCGGGGGGCATGCAAAATTCGGGTCTGGCGACCTGCACCCGCTGGTCTCCCCACGATGTACCTGATGGCGAGCTTGCTGACGATAGCTGAACAAGACGGGGTAGTCCGCTGACCCTGTACCTCGGCCATACTCGGCGCGAGGGCAACGTGCGGAACCGGAGGTGGATCGCGCTCCTCCGTCCCTCATTGCGCGTGCGGCTCGACGACGCCGCGAAGGCCTGTTCCGGGCCATCGTCACTGACGCCCCACCCCATCGCTTCGGCGGTGGGGTGGGGCGTCTTCGTCGTTCCCGGACATGCAAGCCGGGTTGCAACGTCGCGCCGACGTTCCAACTTCGGAGCCGATTCTTTGCACGTCCGGCCGGGATCGTCTCAACTGTCGTTGTGGCGGCCGGCGCACACGCTGACAGCGCGAGGAGCGTGATCCCGCTCGCGATGAGGACGCCGAGGTAGCGGGGCTTCAGGGTCATGGCTCGAATGCTATCGGGTGGATGTCGGACCCTCAGGACAGGATCGGGCGATGGGCCCTGAGGAGTTGCTCGACTTCGAGCGAGCATGGCCGCGTCACAGCGGGCGGAAGGAAGTCGCGATCCGCGAGCGAGGACTGACCCCTGCGCGCTACTACGTGCTGCTGCACCGCGCGGCGGAATCTGCGGAGGGCCAGAAGCACGACGCGCTCACCGCACATCGCGTGATTCGCCGTGCGATGCGATCGGCTACACGCTCGGCTACACCCGCCCGAATCGGTGCATAATCGCTGATGGAACGACTAAGCCCCCTGCCCAGTCGGTGACTGTGAAGGGGGCTGGTAGCGGGAGCGGGGCTTGAACCCGCGACCTCACGATTATGAGTTATGCGGAACAAGTCGGAAAAGACTTGTTTTCTGCCGTATTAGGCGTATAGTGTGTCCACGTGGGCACATACTGACCCACGGGAAACCATGCCGATGGCTACACCATCGGCTACACCAAGGGCAGGGGCCGGCCATGTTCGCCAGGACACACCACAGAAGACCACTCAACATCGGCGTCATCGCCGCCGAGCGGGCGACCAACGGCGTGGGACTGGCCGATCGAGTGGACATGTGGCGTGCGAGCATCGACGCCCTGACCGCGTTCGGCGGCTACACCTCCTGGGACAGTGCCGGTCACCCCCGTCACGTCCTGACCACGGCCAGCACCGAAGAAGTCGACCACGCGCGCCGAGTGCTGGATCGGCTCGCGACCGCGTCCGAGCACCACCCCGACGTCGAACAGGAGCCCGCTCATGCCTGACCACGCCCCCGAGCCGATGATGAACCAGAAGACCGCCGCCTACCTCGCGACGTTCGGGATCGAAGCGAACCGGATGCCGCTCGACGGGTGGGACCGGTCTGGCTACGTATTCTTCGAAGGACCAGGCCCGATGGGTAGCTACTCTCAACGCGCGCACCGCCACTGGCCCGACGGATTCGACTACAGCCACCCCCTCACCCTCTGGGCAGAGGACGAGCCCAGTCGCCGCGCAATGGGGGTGTCGGTGTGACCGGCCTCTCGAGCGGCGGCTTCATCGTCGACCCGACCGACTCGGAGAAAGCGATCGCGCCAAGCGGAAAGCTCGCCGGCCGCCTCTACCTTCTCCCTCACGACAGTCCCAGGGACATCGCGGCACCCACCGTGCACGAGATCGACGGGGGGACCTTCCTCGGCTTCGTCGACCCGACCGACTGGCCGTTCAACGAGACCTTCATCCAGAACCCCGAATCGGAGGCAGACCCGAATGCCTGAATCCTGGCGGTGTGGCGACTGTGGCGCGCTGTGGCCGATGAACGTGAAGTACTGCCGCCGTCCGCTCGACGACTACCTCGCACTCCGCGGCGGGAGCATCGAGTCAGCGATGAGCCGGCACCTGGGCCGTGCACTCGGGCCGCTGATCGCGCGCATCGAACGCGACTGGACGCCTCAGCCCAAGATCGTCGCACGCTGGACCGGCTTTACGGAGGCGGCGTGAGGGGCAAGGGCGAGGGCGCCGTCTACCGCGTCCCCAAGGACACGAAGCTCCCGCTGAAGTACTACACCGGCACCATCGAGCTCCCACCGCTGAACGGGGAACGCCGCCGCAAGGTCATCCGCCGGAAGAACAAGAAGGAACTCCTCGCCGAGCTCGACCGCCTCCGCGGCGAACTGCGCAAGCGCGGCGACCTCCCCACCGCGGGACAGACCTGCGAGCAGTGGTTCACGTACTGGGTCGAGCAGATCGCCGCGAAAGAAGTCCGCCCGAACACCCTCGACGGCTACCGGCGCGCTGTGAAGCTCCACATCATCCCCGCGATCGGGAAGGTCAAGCTCGAGAAGCTCACCCCCGCGCACATTCGCCGCGTGCACGACGGGATCCTCGCGAAGGGCCTGTCGTCGACGACCGCGCTTCTCGCGCACCGCATCATGTCGACGTCGCTGAAGATCGCCGTCCGAGAGGGCCGGATCTCCACCAATCCCGCCGCGCTCACCAACGCGCCCCGGAAGGCGGCCGTGCAGCTCGACGCCCTCGACCTCACCGAAGCGATCCAGGTCCTCGAACTCGCCGCGCACTCCCCCAACGGCGCACTCTGGGCGACCGCCCTCCTCACCGGCGCCCGCCGCGGCGAAGTCATCGGCCTCGAACGGAACCGCATCGACGACGACGCGATCGACCTCTCCTGGCAGCTGCAGCGCATCGCCTGGGAACACGGCTGCGGCGGCACCTGTGGACGCCGGAAGCAAGACTGCCCCCGCCGCACGACCACCGACGTCCCCGCGGACTACGAACTCCGCCCCATCGACGGCGGCCTCTACTGGACCCGCCCGAAGTCGTCGAAGTCGTGGCGCATCATCCCCCTCTTCGAACCGCTGCGCTCGATCCTCCGCCAGCACCTCGACGACAGCCCCGAGAACCCGTGGGGTCTCGTCTTCACCCGCGGAGGCCGCCCCTACGGGCCCGACCTCGCAGGGAAGGACTGGCGCAAGGTGCTCGCCGCCGCCGGCATCGACAAGGACGTCCGTCTCCACGACGTCCGCCACACGACCGTCGACCTGCTGTACGCCGCGGGCATCCCCGAGGACATCATCATGCTGATCGTCGGGCACTCGAACCGCGTCACCACCCGCGGCTACCGGTCCGACCAGAACCGGGCACGCCTCACCGGTGCGTTCGAGCAGTTCTCGGCGATGATCGCCGGGGCGATCGACGAGCGCGCGCAGCGTCAGCTCGAGGCCTGATCATCCCCAGGCGTGCACGTACTGGCCCGCGCCCATGCGCGAGTGGCTGTAGGTGCGCTCCCCGAATCGGGTGAGCACGCGCGCCTCGAAGACCTCCACGAGACGTTCCTCGACGCCGAGCTCTTCCGCGATGCCGTGCGCGTGTGGGTAGACAGCCGCGGCCGCGGCGTACGCTTCTGGCGCGATGAGCAGCCGGGCGGCGTACAGGTCAGCGGCGGCCTCCGCGCCGGGGTCATCCTTGCACCGGTGGTCATAGAACGCGTGGCCGAGCTCGTGCGCGAGGACCGAGATCCGCTCGATCGGCGTCAGGTCGAACCCGTAGACCACTCTCCGCTGCTCAGCGTCGTAGAAGCCTCGGTACGGGGCGGGCAGGTGTGCGACGTGGACGGTGACGCCGAGGGTTGCCGCGTGGGCAATCAGTTCCCGCATCCAGCCCCCTTCAGTCCTGCTCTGGTGCCCTCGGGTTCCCGTCAGCTGCTGCATCGAGCGGTGGTGTGACCCGGCCGAGGTACGTCACGTTGTCGTGGTCATCGACGGTACGTGACGTCTCGGACACATACCCGGCGAGGAGCTTCTCCATGCCGCCGAACCGGCGCAGCGCCTCCGCCGCCATCTCGCCCGCGTCCTCACCGAGCGCGCCGGCAACCCGCTCGAACTCGTTGATGCTCAGCGGGCGGGTGCCGCGCAGGCTGCGGCCGAGGTTCGTGAGCGGCAGGCCGATCGCGGAAGCGAGGTCGTCCTGCGACATGCCCTCCAGCGCGCGCCTGGAATCGATGACGACTCCGATGAACTCGTCGAACGTCTCTGCTGGCTTCCGCTTCTTCGGCACGGTCAGTCAGTCTAGCCATTTCACAGGTCAGATTCGACAGAAATAGTTCCATATTGGGTTGCATGGGTCACTGTTGACCTGTTATCTTCCATATATGACCGATCAGAGAAGAGTCCCCACGGGGACCAGCACCAGCGAAGCCACCGGCTCCACGCTGCTCGACGACCTGCGCGCGCATGATGCGCCCGTCGCCGAGTACGTGGCAGCCGGTGGCTTCCTTGGTTTCAGCCCCGAGGAGCTGTTCGTATGACCACCCCCAGCCCGGTCCTCGACAAGCTCGCGTACTCCCTCCCGAACTTCGCGAAGGCCGTCGACCTGTCGCTCGAGAAGGTACGCCAGCACATCGAGCGAGGCGAGCTCGTCCCCTCCTACGTCGACTCGAAGCCGCTGATCATGCGCGAAGAGGGCGAGCGGTGGCTGCGCACGAGACCCGCGGAGCGACCCGACCGGGGCTAGTCCCCATCCACAGCTGACCGCCGGCACAGCGGGAGGCCATCACGGAAGGAGCAGGTAAGTGCTCACAGAACTCGAATCCCCGGTCCGCGTCGGTGACGCGGTCTACGACAGCCTCTCTGTCGCGGTTGCACACCTGCAGTCCGCACAGCACTTCGTCATCCAGGGCGACCGCGACGCCGTCGCCCGCCTCATCGGTGAGGCGGAGCAGGACCTCCGCGCGGCATCCACCGCGCTCCAGGCCGAGCCGACCCGGCCGCTGCGGCGCGCGTTCGACGTGACCGCCGAGCTCGCGGGGAGGGACATCTGATGCCGAAGGGTACGAGCGCTGGCAGACCGAAGCGCCCCGCACGCGACCTGATCCGCTTCATGGAGGCGAACGGCTTCGCGTACGACCACTGCAACACCAAGAGCGTGCAGTACTTCACGCATCCGACCCGCGTCAGCGGCGGGTCTATCTCCCACGACCGCGGCGACGCCGTCGCCCACGTCGAGTGCCCGACTACCAACCCAGAGAACCGGAGCCACGCATGAAGCAGCTGGTGCTCGATCAGTGCAAAGCGCACTTCTGGGGCGGCGCGACACGCTGCGACCTGGAGAACGGCCACGAGGGCAACCACGAGCACCACGGCTTCGCTCAGTGGGACGAGCAGTTGGCGCACTACCCCACGATCCGAGAGGAGCTGTTCTGATGCTCGCTGAGAAAGTCATCGGCTACCCCGACCGCGGCCAGGTGTGGGTCTGGTGCTGCACGGTCGCCACGGAAGCGGAGTGCGAGTGCCAGTGCCATGTCACCGCCACGGCCTATCACCCGGTTCACCTGCGTAACGCCACACCCCCGGCGTACACCGAGTGGATCGGCTCTCAACTCATGGCCTCATTGCTGGTCCACCATTCGAAGGATTCGGAATCATGACGCGCTGGTTGCCTGTCCATCTGACCGAATTCCAGGCGGGCGCGGTCGTCGACGCGCTCGACATGTACGTCGAGGGAGGGCTAGGGCAGTTGACCCAGCGTGAGGTCCGCGAGCTGCGAGCGGTGAAGAAGAAGGTCCGCTCAGCGCTGGGCACCCATCCGAGTGGCAGGGCCTCATGACGGAGACGCCCGACTCGGGCCACGCGGGGGTGAAGCATGCCGCGCACAGGGCCTGACAGGCACACACCGACAACCGAATACAGCATCGCCGGGGAGTACGAGACGGCAGAGCAGGTCCTCCGCTACGCTGCGCGTCTGTTCGAGGAAGCCGGGATCGCGTTCCGCCCGAAGTGGATGCAGAAGGTCATACGCCGGGAGCTGCGACTGCAGGGCACCGAGCGGACCGTGCTCCTCGTGGAGCGGTACGTCGCCCGCAAGGACCACCAGCTGACGTATCAGGGGTTCGAGCTGTTCGTGAACGGCTACGCCGACCCGACCGGTGCGCACGCGGCACGGAACCTTGACGAGCGGGGAGACGCGGCACTGATCCGTGCGCGTCGCCTCGCGGCGGTGTCCCAGTGAGCGTCGAGGTCCGTGTGCCGGCGCCCGTGTCGGCCGCGAAACATGTCGCTTCCGGTGGGCACGTGCCGCCGCTGCGTGAGCGGCACCGTCTCCTCGACGTCGTGCGGAGGTGGTGGCGATGACGCTGCCGCTCGAAGCCACCGTCGCGCTGACAGATCCGGCGTGGGTCGCGTATCAGGCCTGGCAGAACCCGCGGGTCTACGCGACGCAAGGGAAGGCCGCGTGGAACGGATTCGCGAACGGGTTCCGGATCGCCGCCGCGCAGGCGCCGTCGTGGTCGACGATCACGCTCGCGCAGCAGCTGGAGCACATCGAAGCGTGCACCCTCTGCGTCTTCTGCGAGCCCGGCCGCGCATGGGGCACCTGCACGTCGTGCGGCGACGTGAAGGAAGCCCTCCCCCCAGATGAACTGTCCCGCTGTTGCGGGTCCCGAGTGACCTTGAGAGGTACCGAATGAACCCGCTCGCGCTGTTCCTGCTTATCCTCGGCGTCGGTTTCGGTGTCGGCGCGCTCATCGTCTTCGCGCTCACCGGCGGCGGCCTGAACCTCTTCTGGCTGCTCGGTGTCTTCTCCGTCATCGGGTCGCTCGCGATCCAAACGCTCTGGACGACCACCCCGCACGTGGCCTCCCCCGCGTTCGACGAAGCGCAGACACTCTCCCGCCTCGACGCCCTCGACGGTGTCGGCACCCACAACCCGCAGGCGTGGGCCGCCGCAGCCCACCTGTTCGACCAGACCGAAGCAAGCAAGGAGTCAGCATGAACACGATCATCGACGAGCGTCTCGCCGCGCTCACCGCGGGCGAAGTGAGGCTCGACAAGGGCGCGCACGACACCTTTGAGGAGGGTCACTGCGCGATGGAAGTCGTGGCGTGGCTCGCCGGACTCGGCCACACCGACGCCCCGGTTTGCTCGTCGCCCGTGCTGCAGTCGTTCACCATCAACCTGAACGACACGTGGGACGCCGAGCAGCGTCAGAAGCTGATCCCGTTCCTACCGCGCATGGTCGGCACCGGCGGCGACGGCCAGGACGAGGCACGCTCCTATCTGGCGTTGGACTGGCTGATCCGCACGTACACCCCGGCCTGGCTCGACCTCGCCGGGCTGACGGCGGAAGCAACGGAGCTGCGAAACCTGCGCCGCATCGTCGACATGGTGGCAGCCGAGTCTGCCGGGCCGGTGGTCCGCGCTGCTCGCCAGAAGGCGGACGCCGCCTGGGCCGCCGCCGGGGCCGCCGCCAGGGCCGCCGCCTGGGC